>ERZ773148.499-NODE-499-length-33855-cov-6.040148_pt1 | contig 33855 bp, 40 predicted proteins | sample MGYA00580846_ERZ773148 | MGnify/ENA primary metagenome ERZ773148 (study PRJEB29015, sample SAMEA2737879) | human gut metagenome | biome: human gut; feature: human-associated habitat; material: faeces | place: China | collected 2012 ... | reverse complement strand
CGCCCCACCCTTCTTCACACGCACGGAACTTTTTTGAAAAAAGCCAAAGTGTTTCGTTGTGTTAAAATAGGTCAGACATATTAATGGTTTTTAGAAAAAGAAAAAGCTATGGCAAAATATAAAAAGATAACCTTCAGGATTCCGGACAGTATCCGTCATGATGAGGCTCGGAAGATTATAGCGGATATTGTGAAGCAGCTTAATAAAAGCGAGATGCTGGAAGTAGCTGATATACCTCAGTTACATCGTATGTCAATTGCTTATGATACCTATCTGACCTGTGTCGACATTCTTGCGGAGGAAGGTCTGACGATGAGAAATTTAAAAGGTGAAATCGTGAAGCGTCCTGAAGCCAATTTATTAAAAGAGAGTTGGAGTCAATATCTGGAATTGGCGAAAGAGTATGGATTGACAGTGAAGAGTAAAGGGCAGATAAAAGCGTTGAATGTTGAAGATGCTGAGGAGTCTCCATTGACCGCTTTTTTGAGAGAGAATAAGGAAATGCGTTAATGCAGACAAAAGCGTATTATAAGTATGCACAGGATGTCATAGAAGGCAATGTTGTTTGCGGGAAGTATATAAAACTTGCCGCAGAGCGTTTTTTTGACTTTATGGAGAATGACCGGTATGAATTCAGGGAGGAGAAAGTCGACTATGTTATAAAATTCTTTTCGATCCTGCGTCATTTTACGGGAAGGCATGCGGGAAAGCCGTTTGCACTCCAGCCTTGGCAGCAGTTTGTAATCGCGTCGATTTATGGATTTTATGTAAAGGAAACCAATGAGCGCTTAGTAAAATACGTATATATAGAGATTTCCAGAAAAAACGGGAAAACGGCATTCGCTGCGGGGTTATGTCTTTTCCATCTTATAGCAGACGGGGAAATGGATGCTGAGGTTGATCTGGCTGCAAACTCAAAAGACCAGGCAAAGATTGCTTTCAAGTTTTGTTCTCAGTTTGCCAAGGGGCTTGATCCAAGAGGAAGGGATTTGGTATCATTCAGAGATAAGGTGAAGTTTGAGCAGATGCTCAGTATCCTTCAGGTTTTTGCGGCAGATGATTCAAAGCTGGATGGCTTCAATGCTTCGATGTATTTGATTGACGAGTATCATGCGGCAAAGAATTCCGGGTTGAAGGATGTACTTCAGTCTTCGCAGGGTATGCGCGATAATCCAATGGCTGTTATAATCACTACTGCCGGCTTTGATAAATTAGGCCCATGTTATCAATATCGGGAGATGTGCACTGAAGTCCTTTCCGGTTTAAAGGAGAATGATGCCTTGTTCGCGGCCATTTATTCGCTTGACGAAGGGGATGATTGGAAAGATCCTCAAAACTGGGGTAAAAGTAATCCGAATATTGGCGTAACCGTAAAGCCTCAGTACTTGCAGACCCAGGTTCAATCGGCCAAGAACTCACCTTCGGAAGAAGTCGGCATCAGAACTAAGAATTTCAACATATGGTGTGATTCTGAAACCATATGGATTCCGGACCACTATATTTTACAGGCATCTGCCGATATTGACTTCGAGCAGTTTAGCGGTATGGATTGTTATGCCGGTATCGACTTGTCCAGCACCAGCGACTTGACTTGTGCCTCATTTATGTTTCCCACAGAAGATAAGTATTATTTCAAAACGTTGTATTACCTTCCGGAGGCCGCCTTGCACGAGAAACGTTTCCGTGATCTATACGGAGAATGGCGCAGACATAATCTTATAACCATAACTCCCGGTAATGTGACAGACTATGACTATATCCTCAATGATCTTATGCGAATTCGGGATATAGTTTATATTCAAAAAATAGCCTATGATGCATGGAATGCGACGCAATTCGTGATCAATGCGGAAGAAAAGGGATTTCCGATGGAACCTTTTTCCCAGGCATTGGGCAATTTCAACCGTCCGACCAAAGAGATGGAACGTTTAATCCTCTCTGGAAGGGCTGTGATTGATAATAATTTGATAAACAGACACTGTTTCCGCAATGTTACTATGGCAAGAGATAAAAATGGTAATACCAAGCCTTCCAAGCAGTTTGAGGAAAAGAAGATCGATGGAGTGATTGCCAAACTGGAAGCATTGGGTATTTATTTAGTTTCCCCAAGATACGGAGAATTTTATTGATTTGTCAGACACTTTTTTGGTTATACGTAAAAGTGTCTATAATGAGTATAAAAATTCCGTTTACCGGTATAGAAATAAGAAGGGCAACCAAGCAGGAGACTTCCCGTGTCACCGCTTGGAGTTACACTGGCGCAAGACCCATGCTCGCCAGTCGGAGCAAACCTATGCTTCTGTCTACTGTTTATCGTTGCGTTGACCTCATATCGGACAGTGTCGCTGTTCTCCCGCTAAAAACTTATTTACTTGACGAAGGTGGATTTAAAAAAGAGTATAAGACTCATCCGGCTTACATGATTCTTGATCTTGAACCGAATGAGGATATGACTCGTTTTGTCTTCTTTAAAACTCTGATGGCTTCTGTACTTCTGACGGGTAATGGATATGCCTACATAGAAAGGGACCGTAATTTGAACTTATTGCAGTTGATATACATACCGACCAGTCAGGTGACAATTGTATACATCACTGATAAAAATGGTATAATGCGTAAGCGTTACCAGGTAGTAGGTTTTAAGGAACTGGTTGAACCAAAAGACATGATCCATGTCCTGAATTTCTCTTATGATGGAATTATCGGCGTATCTACGTTGACTCATGCGCGTCAGACTCTTGGCATTGCTACAAAAAGCGAAGAGCATGCTTCCGGCTTCTTTGAATCAGGGGGTGCTGTCTCCGGAATATTGACTGTTGAGGATAAACGGTTAGATAAGAAGCAGAAGGATCAAATATATGAAACATGGGGAGAGAGAATGTCCCAGCATCCGAACGGAATAGCTGTATTGGAAGGAAACATGAAATATCAGCCGATTACTGTCAGTCCCAAGGATAGTCAGCTTCTTGAAAGCAGGCAGTTCAATGTGGTGGATATCTGCCGTTTCTTCTCTGTATCACCTGTTAAGGCGTTTGATTTGTCTAAATCGAGCTATTCTACCGTTGAGGCTACTCAGCTTCAGTATTTGACCGATACCGCATTGGCTGTAATCACTAAAATAGAGCAGGAAATTAACCGAAAAGTATTTCTCAGATCAGAACGCGGCAGAATTATCGCGGAATTCGATACATCGGCCATTTTGCGTACCGATAAGGCAGCGCAGGCCGCCTACTGGAAGGATATGTTTTATGTCGGAGCTGCTTCTCCAAATGAAATCCGACGTGAAAACAATCTTTCTCGTGTGGATAATGGAGATAAGGTTTTTGTGCCGGTTAATACCCAGACATTGGATAATGCTTTAATGCAGAAAATGCCGGTTGAAGAAGAGATTGATCCTGATTTGTCAGACAATAAAACGGTTAATAAGTAAAAGATTAGTTATGGATGAAAAAAGAGAGATAAGAAACACGTCATTTCAGGTCCAGGTGACCGGAGAAAATGAAGAAAAAAGAACTGTTGAAGGCTATGCGCTGCTATTCGACACTCCATCAGACGGATTATCGTTTACCGAAGTCATCAAGCGTGGTGCTCTCGATGGAGTATTGGAGAAAAGCGATGTTTTTGCTCTATTAAACCATGATCAGAGAAGAGGGGTTCTTGCGAGAAGTAAATATGGTAAAGGTTCTTTGTCGCTGTCGGTTGATGACAAGGGATTAAAATACCGCTTTGACGCTCCCAAAACCGCCCTGGGAGATGAATTGCTTGAGAATATCCGTCGCGGAGAAATCGGAGAAAGCTCTTTTTGTTTTGATGTCGAAAAAGATACATGGGAAAAGAGAAAGGATGGTAGCTGGAAGCGAACAATAGAGAAATTTGGCAATATCTATGATACTTCTCCGGTTTATAATGGGGCGTATAGCAAAACTTCGGTCTACATGCGTGGAAAAGAAGCAGCCGAAGAGGAACTTCGTCATCGGGAACAGGAAATTCCTGAGTCTTACTACCAAAATATCGAGAAATCATTAAACATTTAATTTATAAATTATGGGAAAAGAAAAAAGTATTACAGACTTGAAGGATGAGAAGAAGCAGCTTTCCGCTCGTTCAAAAGAAATTATTGAGAAGGCTAAAGGTGAAAAACGCCAGTTCTCTTCTGAAGAAAATGAAGAATTGGGAGCGAATCAGGCTCGAATGGCCGAAATCAATCTTGAAATCGAAGAGAGAGAGGAGGAAAATCGCAGTAAACGTCCTGCGAAGACGGTGACTACTGGAAATAGTGGATTCTCCATTCGTCGTGCTATCCTGGCACAGATAAATAAAACTGAGCAGCGTGACAGCGAAGCGGCTGTTATCGAAGAGGCGACCAAACTGCATCGTTCTGTTGCTGCTACCGCTGAAAATTGCGGTGAGCTGATTCTCCCTTTGTCGTATCAGAAACGAGCAGCGTACACAGCCGGAACGGAAGCGACTACTGGCGTTGTCATTGACGAGGAACAACAGGAATTGTTGTTGCCGTTAGAGGCCAACCTGGTGCTGTCTCAGGCAGGAGTACGTATGATGACCGGATTGGTCGGAAACATCTACTGGCCCAAGCACACCGCAGCGCAAGTTTTCTGGGAAGGTGAAAACACGGAAGCTAAGGATGGCAAGGGAGAATTCTCTAAAGGCAAGCTGTATAGCCCGAAACGTTTGACTGCCTATGTAGACATCTCTAAACAGTTACTGATCCAGGAGAATCGTTCCGTAGAAGGATTGATCCGTCAGTTGCTCGCTATTGCCATTGCTCAGAAGGTGGAAAAAACCGCTCTGAGTGATGCTGAGACAGAAGAAAATGTCCCGGATGGTATGTTCCAGACGTTAAGTGATGTTAGCGGAGCTATGGACTGGGGAAAAGTTGTTGAATTGGAAACCAACGCAGACTTAAACAATGCTTTGTTCGGCAACTTGGCATATATTATGCATCCGTCCCTGGTTGGAAAAGCCAAAACAAAAGTAAAAGATCAATCCGGAGCTGGCGGTTTCCTCTTTGGCAATGATGGCACAGGTATGCTAAATGGTTATCGTGCATTGCGTACAAACAACATTCCTAAAGGATTGAGAGACGCGAAAGACGAGTTCGGTATTGTGTTCGGTAATTGGGCCGACTATTTCCTGGGACAATGGGGGGCAATTGACATGACTGTAGACCCATATACGCAGGCAACTAAAGGTGCGGTCCGTCTGGTTATTAACTCTTATTGGAACATGGGTATGATTCGTCCAGAATCATTCACTATTGCATCAATGAAATAATATGGCATACGTCGAGCTACAACTGGCAAAGAAGCATCTGAATGTAGAAGAATCTTTCACTGAAGATGACGAATACATCGAATGTCTTATTGAGGCTGCTGAGGCTGTTGTAGAGAAGGATATATGCGAGGAATTGAAAGCATTGTCCGGAGAGGATGGCAAAAGTCTGCCGGCTCCTCTTCGGCAATGCATTCTTCTGATGGTTGGTCAATATTATGCAAATCGGGAACCGGTTGCTTTTGTGCAATCAAGTCAGGTTCCATTATCTTATAGCCATTTAGTTTCACTCTATCGGAATTACAACAGATGAGAGCAGGATTATTAAAATATACCCTTGTGTTTGAGGAGCCGGTCGAAGAAAAAACCGAAACGGGTTTTATCCGTAAGGACTACCGGGAAGTATTCCGATGCCGGGCATATCGCAAAAAACAGACGCTTCTCTCTGTTGACGAGAGTGCTTACGAGCAGTTTATCGGTCAGACAACAGTCATGCAAGTTCGGAAATATCCGCAAATTAAGTATGGTTGTCGTGTAAAGTACGCAGATAGCGTGTGGGAAATAAAGATGATTGAACCGGATGGCAATGAACTGACTTTAACTCTAAAAAAGATAGATGTATGATTCAGGTCACGACAATAGACAAAGAGAATATTTACTACCTGATCCGTAATCTTGAAGATTTTGAGAAGGACAAGGCTGTAAGAAGCGGACTCCGGGCTGCAATGAATGTTTTCAGGGTTAAGGGAAGGAGTAATCTTCGTGCAAGGCTGCTCCATCATGGAAAACAGACCAATCATTTGATGAATTCTTTTACAACAAGAGTCAAGAGGAATAGACTAGGCGCATTGGCTGGCTTTGACCGTCCGGGAGGTAACCATGCTCATTTGGTCGACAGAGGCACAAAGAAGCGTTATACCAAATCTGGCGCAAGTCGCGGTGTTATGCCGGGTAACAACTTTTGGGAGGATGCCCGGAATACGGAAGAAGAAAAAGCGATGCAGGCTGTTCATAAAGGAATCCAAAGAGCGGTTCAACGAATAAATGACAGACGATGAATAAGTTTAAGGTAACTAATGAGGTACGCGGCATTCTCCTTAAGTCAAAGGAGATTGTGGGGTATGTGGAAGATAAGATCTTCCCTGTGATGGCTCCGGAAAATACTGCTGGGGATTATATAATCTATCAGAGGGATGGGTACAAACAGGAGTATAGTAAAATGGGAGTAGCCCGTCAGACTCCATTGGTAAATGTGATCGCCATTAGTGAGGACTACGGACGCAGCCAGGACCTTGCTTCATTGATTTATGATTCCTTGTCCGGAGCATGGACAGATCCGGATATGCACATTCAGCTTGAAGACTCTACCGAGGACTTCATTGATAATAAATACATTCAAGTTTTACAATTTTCAATTAGTTCATTATAGTTATGGCAGAAAAAAAATATGATTCGGCTAAAGACATGGTTGTCGGTGATAAGCTGATGCTTTTCGTTGAAACCGGAGAATCTCCTAGTACGCAGACAATTCCAATCGCATTTGGAACCTCATGTAGTATTGACATGAGTGCTGACACGATTGATACGAGTAACAAGATGTCAGGTAACTGGAAAGAATATCTGACAGGGCAGTTGGGGTATACCGTCACTAGTGAAAGCATGTTGTCTCTGAAAACAGGGCATTTGTCTTTCGTTACATTAAAGGAATTGATGAAGGAGAGAACACCGATACCTTTTGTGATAGCAAAGACAGAAGAGACGGAAGGAGACTTCCCGAAGGGAGAAGAGTACGTAAAAGGAAAAGCGATCATTACAGCTCTTTCCATGAAGGCTGACAATGGTGCAATCTGTACCAGTTCGGTAACCTTGCAGGGAACCGGGCCTTTGGAAGACGGTTCCGGTGCTTAATTTTCGATATTGTTAAAAGGTGGAGGCGGTCAGAGATGGCCGCCTTTTTAAATAGTTAGAGTAATGGATATATATTTAATCATAATAACGGTACTTTTTATTTATATGGGCTTTTGCCTTATATTGGACCTTAGAGAAAGACGTATAGGCAAACCTAAGATCTCTGAATCCACTCCTCCGCCAAAGACCAGGACATTGCCGGGTAAAATGCGATTTAAGAAATGCACCATTAAGATGATTATCCGGTGGGAGCAGTTGATGAAGAAACCTTTTTCGCAAATAGACTATACCGATAAGGAAGACGTAGATGCCTTACTTTATGTGATGAACATGGACGGAATGAAAGATATGTATACTTATTCTGTTTTCAAAACTGCCATATCAAACGATAAAATATTCAAGGAGCTGATTTCAGGCATAGAGAGGATGAGTATTGTCTCTTCGCAGTTCCAGAAAGCATTGGATTTATCCGGGGGAACTGTAGCTTCAGAATCATGCTTCGTTGGCGAAATAGTAGCTATGCTGATAATGGATGGACTGGATGCTCATTATGCAATGGAAGAGATGGAGATCTATGATCTTCCTTTGTATATCGAAGCGGATAACCGCAAGCGTAGAGAATCTCTGGAGTCCGAAAGATTGTGGACATATATGACGATCCTTCCTCATATAGACGGCAAGAAACTTCGTTCCGCTCAAGATATGTATCCGTTCCCCTGGGAGATCCAGGAGATGAAAGAAAAGGCTGAAGCTGAGATAAAGGCCAATGAGGAGGATTTCCGAAAGTTTATGGCCGGTGAATTATTTGATATAAACAAAGTGAATTGGAGTAAAAGTAATTAATTATGGCAAGCAGACTATCATTCTCAATAGCATTAAATTTCTTAACCGAGAATTTTAAGAAGGGAACGAACCAGGTAAAAGCAGCCTTTCGTTCTATGCAGATGCAAGTCCTTACCTTCGCAGCAGCTCTTGGTGCAGGTGGTCTTGGATTAACCAATCTTGTCTCCCGTTTCATTGAGGTGGCCAAGGAATCAAGCCGGGTCACTACGGCTCTGAAGAATGTGTCCGGAACAATGGGACAGTTTGCGGAGAATCAGCGTTTTCTGCTGGATATGGCTAAGAAATACGGATTGGAGATCAATGCTCTGACGGGCAACTATGCAAAATTTACGGCTGCGGCTTCTATATCCGGCATGACGATACTAGAACAGCGGAAGATATTCGAATCTATGTCCCGTGCTGTTACCGCTTTCGGCATGAGCGCGGAGGATAGCAATGGTGTATTCTTGGCTTTATCCCAGATGATGAGTAAGGGAAAGATCAGTTCGGAAGAATTACGTCTACAGATGGGAGAGCGACTTCCTATTGCTCTTCAGGCTATGGCAAGAGCTGCCGGGACTAGCGTTGCCGGTCTTGACGAATTGATGAAGAAAGGTAAATTGATGAGCGCGGATGTCCTTCCTAAATTTGCTAAAGCCTTGGACGAAATGATTCCCAATGTCGATACAGATAATCTGGAAACATCTCTGAATCGTCTGAAAAATGCCTTCACTGAGTTAGTCGATGAGGCGGATATCAAAGGCAAATATAAATCTCTTATCGATTGGGTTACTAGCGCAGTAAAAACGGCCACAGAAAATATCAGGAGTGTTATAACTTATGCGATTGCAGCAATCGTGGTATTGGTAACGAGCAAACTGGTTAATAATATCATATCTGCTATAGCCAAAGCCGAATTAGCCGCTAAGTCAGCAGCTCGCCGGGCTGCTAAGGATGCAGGAGTTGCATTTAATGAAGTTGAATGGAAAGCACAAAAGACGAGTGCTTCCATCAAGATGGCGTTTAGCAAGGCAATGGGATCATTAAAATCGTTATTGATCTCTTCTATCCCTACCGCTATTATTACTGTGCTCGGAGGCCTTATAGCCCATATGGTGACGCTAAAACAAGAAGCCGAAAGAATAAGAAAGGTTTTCTCTGATTATAAGAAAGAAGCGGCTAGTATTACGCATACTCCAGAGATAATTCAGTTAAAAGTAATTCAAGATTTATATAATAAAGCAGCAGATGGCTCTAAGTTAAAAGAAAAATATCAGAATCGCATTATAGAATTATTGGGAGGGGAATTAAAGAAAAATCAGGATATCAATGCTGCTGTACGCGAGAGAATTAAACTATTAGAGGCTACTGCTAAAGTAGATTTTTTCACGCAAAAGAAAATTGCAGCGGAGGACAAATTAAAAGATATATATAATAAACGCGGTGGCGAAGAGGCTTTTAATTTCCAATATAGAAATGCTATAGAGAATCAAGGAGTATTAAATTTTGGTGGTCCGGCTCCGATTATAGGAGAGATGGAAGAAGCTATAGCACTTAGAAATATTATAAAAGATGCTGATGCTAATCTGCACCAATATACGGAATATCTGGAAAAAAATAAGCCATCTATAACGACTCCTGCCACTACTACAGATACTTCCACCAAGAAGACTCTTCTCCAAAAACAGCAAGAGTCATATAACAAGCAGCTTGAGGAATTGGGTGCAGAGTTAGAACTTGGTAAGATTACTCAAGCAGAATATAACAAGGCATTGGGTGAACTGAACATCAAGATGTATGCTCAGGCAAAAGGAACAGGTGATAAGGATGTTTTAGGAAGTACTTATTTCCAAAGCCTTAAAACTGCTGCCGAGAAAGCGATAAGGGATCAGGATAAGAATGCTGCTCTTGTAGAATTCGAAAAGATTCAAAAGGAATACAATAATAAGGTAAAAGAACTCCAGTCACAAGAGTCTAAAGGGCTTATTACTCGAAAAGAGTTGAATGAGAACTTAGCTTCCCTTTCTTTGGATGCCGCAAAATCCGCTGCCAGTATAAAGGGTATTGGAGATGAGGCTGATGTCTTTATTGCAGCAATGAGTCTGAATGCAAAAATGCTTGCGTCTCCCATTAAAATAAAGCCTAGAGACACAACTTTTGATTATAAAAAGACCAAATCCGATATTGCCTCTGAGGAGCTGGAGGCAGCAAAGGAATATGCTGATCAACTGAAAGAGCAGGCCAAAAGCATGGGAAAGACTTTAGAGGATGAGGTTGCCAAATCATTAGCTAATGTCCCTACTTTGGAGAAGGCTTTAAAACTAGCTCAGGTGAAGGAGGATGTAAAGGATCTTACTAAGGAGCTTGGACAAATGAAATGGGATGCCCTAAAAGAAACTGTATCTACCATAGATGGGGTGGCTTCTGCTTTTCAAAGGCTGAAAGATGCTTTTGATCCGGAAACAGAGGCTTCGAGGTGGGAAAAACTGATGGCTATATGGAATACGCTGGCGAGCGTTGTAGATGGAATATTATCAGTAGCAAAGACCATTGAAAATATAACGGAACTTACGAATAAATTAGCTAAAGCTAAGGAGGCAGAAGCGGCGATAGATACTGCAACTACATCTCAAAAGGTTTCTAATGCCGCAACAGGAGCTGCTGCTACCGTTGCGGCTACGACTATCGAGAAAGAGGCAGCCAAAACGGAGGTAGCCGCTAATACGGCTAAGGGGGCTAGCGCGGTTGGAGCAAGTGCCGCAAAAAAACTGCCTTGGCCTATAAGCCTTATTGCAATTGGTGGAGCGATAGCTGCGGCTTTGGCGTTATTTGCTGCTATCCCTAAGTTTGCGCGTGGAGGAGTTGTGACCGGTGGGCCGTCGTCCGGAGATAAAATGCTAGCCCGTGTCAATGCCGGAGAGATGATACTCAATCAGGGACAGCAGTCTCACTTGTTTGAAGCCATTAATTCTGGAAGATTGGGTGGAGGTGGAAATATTCATTCGTCTGTCACTACAAGAGTAAGGGCTAAAGACTTGATTCTTACCATTAATAACGAACTTAAATCACAAGGAAAGAAACCTATATCATGAGTTACGGACTAATATATACAATACCATTTGCCACAATTGACAATATCTCATGCGTGGTCGAAATAGAAAAGGAAAACTATTCCGGAGAAGTAACGGAACTTAAAGGCGGTGCCTCTCCATTTACTGTTGATATTGCAGATGATGAGTTTCTCTATGTTCCTATTCGGTTTAGTACCGCAACAATTCGCATAGTAGGCAGTGATTACTTGCAGAGTTTGTTTACTACAGCTTACCAGGAATACCGGGTCGTGTTTAAAAAGAATGGAATAGTAACATGGATCGGTTTTATAAAGCCTGAGATATATACGCAAGATTATACCTCGGAAACCTTTGAACTTGAAATGGAGTGCATGAGTGCTATGTCTACTCTTGAGTTTATTGATTATGAGGTAGGAGGCAAAAAGAAAGAATTTGTTTCACTATGGAGTTTGTTGAAAAAATGTATAGAAGCGTCTTCTGCAAATTATAACGCTGTATATCTCCCCTATGTCTATGCGAAAAATGAGAAAGAGTACTTATCCGGCAGCAATATACTATATGAGATGAGAATTAGTGAACAAAACTTTTTCGATGAAGGCGGAAAGGCTATGAAGTTGAAAGAGGTTTTAGAGGAAGTATGCAAGTTTTTAAACTGGACTTGCGTAGACTGGAAAGGAGAGCTGTATTTTATTGATTTAGATTATGATGGTGTGTATCATAAATATAATGTTGCGCTAACGGAAAAAGAAGAAGTAGAGTTTAATAGTATTACAATACAAAATATAGGTTTCGCAGGTTCTGATCATTCTATGGATATTTTACCCGGATATAATAAGGTAACAATCAAATGCAGTAATTATCCGATTCCTGAGACTCTGAACTTCAGCGTAGATTATGATGATTTGGAACGATTAGTCACTTTGCCGGATATTGTATCCGGTGATGATGTTTCACATCGCCTTCTCTTGAATCCAGGCGATTTGGATATGTATCAATACGAGCAGTTTGCCCATCGTGTGGATATAAATGGATATAAGAACAATGTAGAGGCGGAAAACCTGCTAGGAGCTATTCCTATGCGGTATTGTAACTATAAAATGGTTGACAAGGATGGAGGGAAAGTTCCAGATATAACAGAATATAATTATACGGATATAATAAGAGTGAGGTTAAAAAACAAAGATGGAATAGTCTTAGGAGGATATGTTCCTGTTTTTATATTGAGGAGCCCATGTGTTGCTTATCCTCCCGGAGTGTTTTGTATTAATGCTTCTGTGAAATACTTTCAGAATGAAGAATTGTCTCCTTTGTCAAAAGACAGATGGGGAGGAAACTTAATGATAGGTACTAAATTGTTTATTGGCAATACAGATCTTACGACAGATGACCCGGTACTTGGAAATAACTTGTATAAATGCACATATATATCCTTTGGAGCATACGAAGATGGAGATTATAAATCTATAATCAATGATAAAAAATTGAATGATCCCTATCAAGGCGCATCGGGTAAAATGATATATTCTTCTTTTACTGGAAGTGGAATAACAACCGGTGAATTGGAGTTTCAATTGCTGGCCAGCATGTATCCGTCTGAAGTTAACAAGTATGGAGTCTTTTTGCAGAATTTTACTGTAAAATTTATCCCCAGGGATGGAGAGGACACCACGTCCAATTCAGATCGTATCTACGAAAATGTCATTAATGAAAACTATATTAATGAACTTGATGAAATTGAATTAAAAATCAGTTCATATAATCATGATGGTGCATGTTATGGCAAAGTTGTATTATCGACCGATTATTTAAGAGATGATCTGTATTCATACATAGAAGGAACCACCGTACGTCCGGAAGAGCAGCTTATCCGTAGAATAATCAACCGTTATAATACCACCCGCGTTAAGCTGACTCAGGTGATAAAAGAATCACCTGATATAACTCCGTTGTCTCGTTTGTCTGACAATTATATGGTTAATAAAAGATTCATTAATGCAGGCGGATCTATCGACTACAAGATGAATCGTTTCCAATGTGTAATGATAGAGATATGAGCAGTAATATCGTAATAAAAACAAGGGCTATTCCGGCTAGTTCGAGATCGAAGGATTATCGAAATAGTACTGTTGTACGCACAAGCGGTGGCGGAGGAGGGGGCTCTTCTTCATCAGGAGGTATTTCTGGGGATGTAGGATTAAGTAAGGATATCCGTGTAAATGCACCCAAAACAGGTTATGTGAATCCGGGAGACGTCCTGCGTAAAGGTATGGGATACGAACAAATATTCAGAAAGATGCTTTACGCTCCGATGCCGGCCACTCTTGTCGGGAAGATATCAACGGCTAATGATGTTGAGTTTGGCTCAAAAAAAGGAGTTTTAACTTATACTGCCACCCGTAATGATAACGGGGCCATGACTAAGGCTTTCTATGATAATGACGAAGAAAATATTCTAAATTTTTCCGAAGAAGATAATAGCGGTGTGCAGATTGCAACAAGGGAACTGGAAGGAAACTATACAAAGGGAGAGACTTATACAGCTACGGTTATGTATGATGCCGGTGAGGATGAAGATATTAAGGAATTGACATTGACAAGTAAGATAAGTGTCAACGTTTATCGTAAGTGGTTTGCCGGGCTGTGTGATTCTGTGCCTCAAACCTCGGATGAGGTACGTAGTTTGAAATCAAATGGCTTATATATAAAGGCGGGAACATATAAGTTCCCGGTAGATAAATGGAAGAAAATAGCGGTTTGTATTCCTGCTGATGAGGTTACTGAATTGACGCTTACTGCTTATCCGGGTAATTTCATAGAGGATACAGGAATTACTACCGGCCCAATAACAATATCTGTTGAAGGAGACAACAAAAGTGCCGCGATTGATTATAAAATGTGGGTTGTTCAGACTTCGGGATTGAATGATGCCGATACATTTACTTTTAAAACCGCATAGGATATGGTTAAGATAAACGGAAGTAGTTTTGCATTACAATATAAAAGAACGACAGGGAGACCTATCGATTCTACGGCAACTTTCAAAACACTGGAAGATGCGACATCATATGCCCGTAATACGGATGCGGAAGAATACTTTCCTTATCCGGCCCAGATAGTCTCTGTTGAGTCAGATGGAAGTGTGTATAAATTGTTGAAAGATGAGACTATATCGGAAGCGGATGGACGGAAGCATTATAAATTGTCTCCAATAATGACAGGAGACGATGCCGACGACAAATATCTCAGCAAAGTGGAAGACGATGAAGCCAAGGGGCTAATAACCTTCCTGGCCGGCATTGACGTTAAGATAAAAGCCGTTGTTCAGAAGCTAGTTGCTGAAGACGCGACTTTCTCAAAGGAAATATCATCAAAAGACTATGTGCAGAATCTCATTGGTTGGATGATTACTCCCGATGGGCATATCGATGCGAAATCGCTCCATCTCCGCGAATTTCTTGAGGTTCCGGAGCTTCGCTATAACCGCGTATCAATAACTTCGGGAGAGGACTGGCTTGCTCCCGGTGGTGGTATTATTGAATCCGTAAATGAATCCTCTCAGACTCTGACTTTGAAGCTGGAACCGGGAGAAGTTGCGAACCTTGCGGTAGATGACATTTGTAAGGGTATATTCAACAATAGTACAGGATTCCAGACTTCTTATTTCCGTATAACTCAAAAGATAAGCAATTCGGAGTTTAAATATACTCTTAGAAGCGGCTATTCATATCATCCTCAGAAGGCCATGCATTTTGTGGCATATGGTAACTTCACGGATGCGGAGCGACAGAAATCTGCTTATTCCACAAAGGATTATAAACGCTATCTTGCAGGAGTCAATAACTGGGAGATAACCTCTTCTATGGTTATGATGCAGCTAGGGGACTTATCTAATCTAGTCATTTCAGGACTGGATTTGTCCGGATACAGTGCATACCTTCGCAATGTGTATATGACCGGTACGATTAAACAGCTTTCACAAGATGGCACTACAGAAGTCCTTGTTCCCGCATTTAAGGGGGAATGGAAAGCAGGAAAGTATTGGTATTACGATGAAGTTACACACAACGGCAGTACATGGATATGTATTGAACCTAGTACTACGCAGGAACCGTCGGATTCTTCTACGGATTGGTTGAAAGTCGTTTCTGAGGGACGTCCTGGAGATGATGGAACAAGTCTTATTTTTAAAGGCGAATTCGCTTCTGCACCTAGTAATCCTCAAAACGGATGGTACTACCGTAATACTACCGACAAGAAATGTTATGTATACCAAGATGGGGTATGGCATTTGATGACCGAAGACGGAAGGCCGGGAGCGGATGGCGTCGGAAGTATATCCTCAATCCTTGATGATGGAATGCAGTCTGTTGCCTGCGATTCTTCCGGTGCTGTGATATCTGGCCTTCCTCTTACTACGACTTTTTCGATGTATTACGGAACTACTAAACTAGCTCTTGATTCTCTTGCTGTAGGAAGTGTTACAGGGGTGACATCATCGGCTAATAAGAGTACAGGAGTAATAACCGTATCTGCTATCACTACCGCAGCTTCTAATATAATCCGCATACCGGTGACAGGTAAGGCTTCATATAAAGACGCACAGTACGAGGGAACTGTTTATCTGTCTGTCAATAAGGTAAAGCCGGGAGCAAATGCTGTCATCTATTCCTTGCAGCCTTCCGTAAACGTAATAAAGAAGAATGCTGATGGTAGCAGTGAAGTCTCAAAGGTTTCCTGTCGGATAATGAAGACGGACGGAGCTTCTACTGTAGTGTCATCTCTGCCTGTCGGTTATTCAATGGACTATGTCATCGATTCCGGAACTGCAAACGGATATACTCCGGGAAACGATATTGCAGTATCAGGAATAACCAGTAAAATACAGTTCCGGCTTTACAGTGAGACTTCGGGAGTGGTGTTAGTTGATCAGCAAACCATTATTGTTCTCAAGGATGGAAGTAACGGAAAGCCGGGAGATGATGGAATAGGAGTACAAGATGTGGATGTGCTTTACTACCTTTCAACTTCTTCTAGTTCTCTTTCCGGTGGTTCTTGGTCGACGACTGCTCCGGCTTGGGTAAACGGAAAGTACATGTGGAGTAAAACGAAGGTCATATATACAGATGGTTCCACAACGGAAACAGATCCGGCTTGTATAACCGGCTCTAAAGGAGCTAATGGCTCCGATGGGAAAGGAGTGGCAAGTATTACAGAACAATATTATCTGTCTACCTCTTCGAGTTCTCTTATAGGCGGGTCATGGTCAACGAGTGTTCCCACATGGGTAAACGGAAAGTATATGTGGACCAGGTCAGTTATCACCTATACGGATGGTTCATCGACTACGACAGATGCTGTTTGCGTCACAGGAGCGAAGGGGGAAACGGGTATAGGAGTAAAGAGTTACAGAGAACAATATTACCTGTCTACATCCTATAGCACTCCGGCAGGTGGTTCATGGTCGTATAATGTACCAAGCTGGACAGATGGTAAATTTATGTGGACGCGAACGGTTGTCACTTATACTGATAATACAACTTGGACGAGCGATCCGGTCTGTGTGACAGGAAGTGCCGGTCCATCCGGTAAGGGGGTAAAATCTTTCGAAATATTTTATTACCTCTCGACTTCCTCCAGCTCTCTTGTCGGCGGTTCTTGGTCTACGACCGCTCCTAAGTGGGAGGATGGTAAATACATATGGACTAAAACTAAGGTTACTTACACTGATAATACAACATATGAGAGCGATCCTGCATGTTTAACCGGCGGACAAGGAAAGACTGGATTGCCGGGTGCAATGCTCCGGCCACGCGGAGAATGGAAACCGAATACCGAGTATTATCACAATGATGCGTTTATTGATACCGTTATTTATAACGGGAATAACAAACTCTGTAAGGTAACTCATACATCTACTTCTACATTTGATTCTACGAAATGGGATGAATTCAATGAGTTTATTAATGTTGCGACAAACGTATTGCTAGCGCAGAATGCGACAATTGACGTATTGGGAACTTCCGGAATATTTGTAGGTAATCTTGAAAAGACGCAGGGATGGATGATAACCGAAGGAGCTATAAAGCATAATGAGACAGGTTTTGAATTAACTGCTGAAGGTGGGATAAATACAGCTAATGGAAAGCTGATATTGACTTCTAATAGTACCGTAATTCGAACTAATACCGGTCAGGACATCGCCTTGTTTAAAGATGTTAATGGGGTTCCGATGATTGATGCCAAGAATATCAATACTGAAAACCTGGTGGTGACATCTGGGGCTATTCTAGGAGGATGGGAGATAAAGAATAATAATATAGTGTCTAGAGATATAGTTGATGCAAAGATTCTTTTAGAGGTTAGCGGTACTCGTTTTTTGCGCATTAATGAGTACGGAGGAGTTTCTTCTCAAGGGGCATATCCTTTTTTGACTATACGTAATGATAATCAAGACTGTATTAATCTAAGCACGTATGGTAAAGGAGGAGTTGCGTTAAGAATCATAGCTAACACTTCTGGTGGTGGGGCTATAGAGAGTTATGGATCTCATAAATTCGGCCAGCGCCAGTATGAGAAATGGAATGCTCCTGGAGTATTATGGGCTGCACGTATTACATCGGGAGGTGGTATATCAAACAGATGGGGAGATGGGTGCTATGTATCCAAAGTCGACAGGACAGATACAGGAAATTATGTCTTTTGGCACGATTTAGGTCATACCGACTATTTTATAATAGCTACAGGTATAAATGAGAATTGGACTATTTGTATAATATCTGATAAACAGGCTAGTACTTTTACAGTAAAGACATTTCATAAGGATCAAGGATGGATCAATAGTGCATTTGAGGTCGCAGTTATAGGAAGAAATAAAGTATAAATATTATGATGAGAATAGACTTTAGAAAAATCGAAGTAATAGACATTGAAGGGAACAAGAGTACCATCGATGTATCGCAGAAGTTTGCTAATGCAATTTATCAAAACACAGGTGATATTGGTGAGTTAGAAATTGCAAGGGAAATGTATAATAATGGTGTGGTTGATCTAACTACGGAGCAAGCAGAATCTTTTAAAAAGTATGCAGAGCTTTTTGTTCGGGCTATTGATCGTTTGTCAGTTATTAATGCTTTGTCAAAAGAATAATAATTGGAAATTTAAAAACAAATATTTATGAAAAAAGTATTTTATGACTCATGGCTTGCTAAAGCTATCTTATTTCCAAGCTATTCAACCATCACTTTGTTTGCTTGGGTATTTACTAAATGGTCCAAGACGGAGGCCAGACAATCAACTATCAATCACGAATGTGTCCATGCCCGTCAGTGGATTGAACTGACTGTTGCATCTGGATTACTCATATGGGCCGGAGAGTTGGTCTTCGGATACTCAGCATGGTGGTTGGCATTATCTGCGGTTATATTTTATCTATGGTATGTACTCGAATGGTGCATCCGCCTAATCGGTAATATCTGCAAGCGTGATGCATATCACATGGTCTCCTTTGAAAGAGAGGCCCGGCTAGCTGAGAGAGACAACAACTACTTGGAGAACAGCCACTATTTTGCCTGGCTTAAATTCTATAAAAAATAATGGAACAGATAAGTCAAATCGTAACGTTAATTGGTGGTGCTATTGCAACAATCCTTCTTCCTCTGTTGGGTGCATTTATGTTCTACGACTCCAAAAAGCGCAGGGAAGCAGCCCAGGCTGAAAAAGCAGAAGCGGATAACATCAGCCAGTATGCAGCAGAATGGAAGGAACTTTATGAGAAAAAAGAAGCTAAAGTTCACGAGTTGGATACTAAGATTGATCAGCTTTATGTTGAAAAGAATGAGGACCGTGAGCGTATCCGGGATTTACGGGCCAAAAACGCAAAGCTGGAACTTGAGAATCAGGCTTTAAATTTTAAGAAATGCGAAGTTCGGGGATGTAAAGACCGTCAGCCACCAAGCGATTACTAATATAAAAGAGTATGAGTTGGATCAAAGAAAGTAACCGTCCTAAGCACCTGCTTTACGCTATCCCGGCAGGTGCACTGCTTACCATCTTGTTTGTCGCAGGACTGGCGGCTGGTATGGAATTTAAAGATAAGCAATGGGGTGGCAAATGGGACTGGCTTGATATTGCGGCGACATTGATTGGAGGCCTTATCGGTCAGGTTATTCAGACATTAGTATTGATTTTAATATTATAAGAGGAAACATATATGGAGTTAAGAGTAGAAAGACTTTGGAAAAAAAATAAATATACAGTTGGACGTCTGTTTGTTGACGGAAATATGTTTTGCAACACATTAGAGGATCGGTTGCGCGATCTTCCCGCAGAAAAGAAGATTCCCGAACGAACAGCCATTCCTGCCGGTAAATATAAAGTGATATATAATTGGTCCCCTAAATTCGGACGCAATTTACCTCGTTTGCTTAATGTACCTTATTTTGATGGTATACTAATCCATCCGGGAAGTACCGCTGATGATAGTGCAGGGTGTATCCTGGTAGGGAAAAATACTGAGGTTGGCCGTCTCACAGAATCTCGATATACTTCCGATCGACTTAACGTATTGATTGAAGATGCTCAAAGGAAGGGAGAGGAGATTACCATTGAAATTATAAACTAAAAATAGAGGAGAAATAATCATGGACTTACAATTTACAAAAATAGAAGATAAGGACTTGTACGCTGCCGAAGCAGTAGTGAATGCCGATTTCAACATCCACCTTGAGCGAACCGCAGCTAGTCGTTTGAACATCTTCCAGCGTACTCCGACGGAGGGTGATTTCGAACCGGTATATCTGCCATCCAACGTACAGAATAACACCGGAAAGACTTTTGACTGTGATTTCAGCGCTTTGGTTTATCCCAAAACAATCCGCATTGAGAGCTATTCTGAGGTAACAACAGGTATCTTAACGGAGGCAGAATAATGCTAAACAGATTATCTTTAAATAAACTGAGTCTTAACCGGGTTGATTTGAATCGAATCGGTGGTCGTGATGTAGGGGTGTCCGGTCGTCCCTACATCGACCCCGAACTACTCAGCCATGTCAAGATGGCTATATCCACCTGGGGCAAGACTAACGACGACCCTGACCGGGCTGTTTTGAAGGACTTGACACCAAACGGGAACGACATGCGCCTGCTGAACTTCGGATTTGCGGAGGGCAGTGGGTATGGGTTGTATGGTGCTGATTTTACTACATGGACAAAAAGTAGCAAAGTAACATCTGTTGATTATAAGTCATTTAATTTTGATGCCAGTGCTAGTTGGGTGTTATTATATCACAAATCTAATCTTGGAAAAGATACTCCTTCCTTTAAAGTCTATATAAATGCGGATGGTGCTTTATATTATAATTACATAAATCAAGAGGGGATATTAAAGAGTATAGCCATAAAATCAGAAGACTTTGAAACGCCGGTGAGTTATAATACTTTATACATGGGAGAAACTCCTGTGATTATTGGGTTTACGACTTCCGGTGCATGTAAAGGCTCTATTACTCAACTCCCCGACTTCGAAGGCTGGCTATGTACAGACGGAGTAGACGACATAATCGTCAGCGAAAAGACCGTTGACGAAATGATAGGAGATAGCAAGGAATGTACTGTCATTAGCATAATTAACTATATTTCCGATATAGGCTCTGGTCATGTCAATGTATTGGGCAAAAGGTTTATCCGGAATAATTTGTTCGAAAGGAATGGCCTTAATGGCAAATATTATATTTGTGGATATACGTCCCCAAGTATTAACGAGATAGGAAATGTTACGGTTGTCAATGATATTTTAGGAGATAAGAATGATTTCACTGCTAGCTATCCTACAGCTGCTGGAGTTGCTGATTATTTTTCAGTTATCGGATATCTTGATACAAATAATGTTCCTCGAAAATGTGTTAAAATTGCCTACGCAGGAGGCTTCATCGCCAACAAAGTCCTGACTACAGACGAAATCAATCAGATCATCGCCTACTATAACCTTGACCGTCCGGGACAGATCATCAAGCCTCAGTTGTACTACAACATCAAGAAGCAGGGTATCACCAACGAGAACCATGCAGAGTTTAACGATCAGTTGATCGACTTTGTAGGAGGTCACAACATCCAGTTAAACAATATCGGTTGGGAAGGGGAGAGTGGTATCAATAGCTATCCGGTTGTGTTTGGTGCTAATAAAACTTGGGATAAAATGGCTAGTAGTAATAATACTGATTTTATATTTGAGCTTACTGGAAATTCTATCCACCTCACAAAAGCAAATGATAATTTAGCCTTATTGTTTACTTATGTTTATAAAGACGGAACAGTTAATGAAGTTTCTATTCCTACTTTTAAACTCAAAGTAACCGGACTTAAAGAAGGTCAAAATGTTGTTTATAATTATGTTTCGGAAGATAATGTTAGGGATATTACCTCGATTAGAATCACTGAAGATGGAGAATATGTTTGTCCTAAGAGCACTATATTTGTCCCAGCAGAAATTTTATCTAATGTTTGGATAGGATTTAAAGTTAACCCAGAAAATATAGATTTGGATATTACTATCGAAGTCCTCCCCACCATCGAACACGCTCTCAGCCTAGACGGAATCAACGACTTCGGCAAGGTGACCGGTCTCCCTGTTTTGAAGGACTATACAGTTGTTGCCGATTATGAAAGAATTAGGATAAATATCGGCTCTAATGGTGATGCTGCTGTATTATCTAAAGCTGAATCACAGAACAATGGAGCTTTTATGTTTAATACTATATCCAATAATGGAGAAAAAATTTCTTATTCTTTCGGAGGTAGAAATATAATTAATACAGATGATACAATAAGAAGAGTTTTTTATCAGTCTAAGTATATAAATAATGGTCAATACATAAATATTATACCAACATTTGTAGATAGTGATAAATTATGGCTTGGTACATATAGAGACAACGATACTAGATTTGCTAAATTAGCATTATGGTCTCTCATGCTCTTCCCCTACAGCCTCTCCGAATTCCTCCTTGAACGCCAACTGAAGAAGTATAAGGCAGGAACGCTATATCCGGATATGATCGAGTTTAGACCGATTGTAAAGAGTAACATCCCTTACTCCTCGATCTCCTACTCAGTTAATCCGGGAGTGTATGTAACCGAAGGTAGCACGGTAACTATCACCATAACCTTGTCAAACGCTTCTGATAAGCTGATAGGCGTATCATCTAACGCCATCAGCGACATATCCATCTCTGGAGACAATGGAACCTACGAGATAACCGGAAAGGTCACCAAATCTCCTCAGAAGATCAGCATAGTTATCTCCAGCTACTTGACAATGTTAGGTAACGATACTTTAATTTCAAATGAAACATTAATTAAAAACGAATAATATGGAAAAGATATTTGACATAGCAAAAGACTCCGAAAAGTCGTGGGGAGTCATTGCGCAAGGGATAGATGGAAACTTTGAGGAAGTAGAACAGCGAGTCGGTGAGTTAAATGGAGCGTTGAATGGCAAAGAGAAAACAAAACTCACATTTAATTTTACGGCTCAATATCAATTTTTGGAGATTGAAGGCACACTAAAAGCGGGTACTGAAATTCAAATATCAATACCACAAAAAAAAGGTAGTTGTGCTCTTTATGATGCGACAAAAACCAAACAAATTGGTGTAAATTTTATAGATGGTGCAACATATACATTGGAAGAAGATGCCTATTATATTCGAAACATCGGTGATTTTACAACTTGTATCGTAACATATGGAGAAGAAACGCAAGGCATATTGCAAAAGGTAATGACAAACGAAACAAATATATCATATTTGCAAGAAAAAGTTGAAACTTTGTCAAATATTACCGCAAACGATGTTCCGTGCTCAAAAGAATACGCCGAAATTGACTATGTTGGAAAATACAATGTTGAAAATTGTTTAATACTTGTAGATGGTAGTGCGAAAAATGATGTCGATAGAGTTGCAACCGATTTCATCAATATCAAAAATGCAAAATGGGTAAAAACCAAATGCGTATATGGTAGCGGTGTTTATTGTGCATTTTACAGTGAAGATAAACAAACTTGCATCAAGTCATATTCTTATGATAGCGGTGCAAATGGCCGCACACAATTGCCGATACCACAAAATGCAGTTTATTTTCGCGGGTGCACAAATAAAACCGAGCAAGAAAAGGTACTTGTTGTGTATGATAGACTTGTTTCAAATGTGCAAGATGAATTGGATAAACTTGTCAAAAAAACATCTACAAATGACTTGACCTTTGTTCCGCGAAATGGTCATGTTTTTGGTGGGTACAAGGAATTTGGACTGGCAGGCCCCAAGACAATTCTTAACGAGTCCACGATGAACGCAAGCGCAAGGCAATTGTTGTTTGACTGTGATATTGAGTTGGGAAGGTATAAATACGAAATGGTATTCAAATGCAATGACGCAAATTCGATAATTGGAATTGGTGTGTATTTGTCAATGTTTGGTTCTACAACGGAGATTAGCGCAAGCGGCAATACATTCACTTTGACCTACGGACAAGATGGATCGGGCGATACCACCTCGGCAATCCCGGCAACTGACGTATGGTCGGAAAATATGCCTTTTTCTCTATCAGTTGGTAAGTATTACAAACTTTCAATTGAGCGCATTGAAATGGGGGATGTTGCTGATTTTAGCGAAAGCGAAAAATACTATCCATACAATGCGTGTGTTTATGACGGACATAAGTACTTTTTCAAAAACGAGCATCAAGGAGCATGGAATGGCAGTGATGTTTATCAATTGTTTGATGAGTTTTTGGAAGATGGCGGTATATTCAGTATAACCGACATTGAAAGCGGTGTGACATTTGGGAGAAAATTATTACGTTCTCCATACCGAAATGATATTGGTGATTTACGAACAATAGCACCAAGAAATATCACAATTCTAACGGGGGCACCTTATGTCTCATTGAAAAAGGGCAATATTGAAGTGACAAATATTTCGGTTTCATCTTCCTACAATCCAAAGGCAAAAATACTTATTACGGGCCATAGTTATGTTGGTGGAGATACGGTTATAGGCGCATTGTTTGATGAAAAGTCTGGCCAGCAATGCAAATACGCATCTTTGATAGCGAATGCCATAGGCAAAAATGATGTTGTTGTAGTTGGTCAAGGTGGCGAAGAATTGCGCGACCGATATATACAACTTGCGAAAAAACATATAGAATGGTTTTGCCCCGATTATGTGGTTTTCGTTTTAGGTTTTAATGATATGCAAGAGAGAACGGCTGATGATTACATCCAGCGATTGACCGAACTTTGCGAATTTTGTGAAACTCACGGAATAAAACCGATTGTTGAATGCGGTGCGATGTCTTATAAATATGACACCGATGCAAAAAGAGAATGGATTTCAAAGGTAAATTCATGGATTCGTGGCGGTAGCATAAGATTTGTTGATTGGGCGGGTAATCTTACGCAAAATGATAAAATAACTGCTGATATTTGCAATAGTGGTAGCATCTACGAATCATTGCCATTCAATAGCGATGGCGTGCATCCATCGCTTGCAGGACATCAAAAAATATTTGAATGTTATCAGCGAGAAATGGCAGAATTATTTAATGAATAACTCACGCAATACCCTTGCGTATTAGGTATATTATTCACATTTTATAAGAAGCAATTATGAAATACATTGTATTCCCATCAGATAATCTAAATGCGATACCACAAGAGGTCCTCGACGAACTGCACCTAGTTCCGAGAAAGAGCGTAGACGGTACTCAGGTTATCATGAAACTGGTTCATTATGAAACTCTTTTCCCGTCTATTATGACCTTACCGTTACTGGACGAAGAAGAGACTCCGCAGGAACCGGTCTATCCTTATCCTACCTACGAAGGCGAAGAGCTGAATACTTTATTGTCCGGTCCGGAGTGGTCATCAAGTGAAAGTATCATATGAAATCTCTCCCTTGGATATTAGTCTGCCTGCTTGTATGCGTGGTCGTGTGGATGCGTTGTAATCCGCACGATCCTTCGACTGTCTATGTAAAGGGAGATACGATAAGAGTAAGGGACACTATAGTTGACATCGTGCTTATGCCGGTAAAGGAGACCTTAAAGCGTACCGATACGGTGTATTTACCGATAATAGTAGATACCACTACCGACAGAACCGTAGAAGGCGACTCGGTTCCGGTGATTATACCGATTACAATCAAGGAGTATAAGACTGATAATTACCGTGCAATAGTTAGCGGTTATAAGCCCAGCCTTGACTTTATGGAAGTCTACGGAGAAAAGGAAATCATCACTCTTAAACCGAAGCAAAAACGCTGGGGCCTTGGCCTGCAATTTGGATACGGCTATCCCGGTGGATTGTATGTCGGTGGTGGAGTAAGTTATAATTTATTTATGTGGTAATACCGGCACTATCTTCACAGACCGTTTCCGGTATGAAAAGTTTAAGTTGTATTTATATAACAATTTCCATTGGAAAAAGGTTTATTAAGAAAGGAGGACAAAATGAGACATTAATTGATTATTAAGCACTAAGTTATCCGGTAAAGTAGAAGGCCGGTTATCAGTACAAATAAAATAAACTCCGTTAGAGGCAGGAGAGAAAGAAGCCTCACACCCGTTTCGACGACCAAATCACAGACGGGCTAACATCTCAAGGACTGTTCGTGAGGCTTCATAGCTTAATCAACAGTTTTTGAGATGTTTTGTTTTATAACCTTATATGTTATTCAGCATGAAAATTGTAGATTTATATAAAGAAACGGTCGTCGCAGTATGTAGCGAAACTGGAGTTAGTGAGTCAGATCTTATCCACAGCAACTCGGAAGAGGCAGTAGACGCAAGATACATCCTTATACATTTGCTTTCCCAAAGGCTTACTGATAGTCAGATATCTTCTCTAACAAAACTTACCCGGCAGTCGGTAAATAAAATACGTAATAACTTCCAGCATAAGATCAATAAGTGGAGCATAGCAACAAACTTGCAACATATTAGCAACGAGATTGCAACGAACTAATTGAATAGCAACGCACTTCTCCTGTCCTTTGTGATGCGGTTAATATTGACCGTATGCATAATTACATAAGATTTTATGGAAACTGAAATGAAAGAAATTATCAAGGAGAAGGAGTATGTCCATGACGAGAATCGTAAGGAATATGCTTCGAAAAGTGTCGGTAATGCGGCATTGGCCACAGGCATCATTGGTACAGCACTAGGTGCTGCTGCTATTTGGGGACGTGGCAGAGGTTTTGGTATCGGCGGCGGAATGCCCGAAAACGTAAATATCAACACAGTAAGCGATGCCGTTGCCGGCCGTTCTGGTGTTGCTCCGACTGCATTCAACGCCTACAGCAAATCTTGCGAAGCCGAATTGTCACTGACAAACGAGATGTGGGGCCTGAAGGTAAACACCCTGAATCAGATGTACGCACATCGTGATACAGACGTTGCTGAAAAATTCGCTTTGTGGAAATCACAGGTGGATGGCGACTTCGGCCTGTACAAATCTCAGGTAGACGGTGATTTTGGCTTGTACAAATCAATCCGTGACCTGTACGACAATCAGACAGAGAAACTGAACAACGCAACCTTCGGCTTGTACAAGAATCAGCGTGACGGCTTCGATGTGTTGAATGCCCGCATCAGTTGCCTCGAAAAAGAAGTGGCCGTAGGCGCCGCAATCCGTCCTTACCAGGACAGACTCATCCAGTGCGAGATTGACAAGGCGTTTACCGCTAGCATCAACTACACAGACCGTCTGGATTGCCGCAACATCAAGGGTGTGGTAACTCTTCCTAGCACTCCGACTGTCACTGGGTTTCCCAGCCAACGTTGCTGCTGCCAAGGAACCACCGCAACAGCGCCAGCGCAGTAAGCCGGTTCCCAAGAAAAAGAAAAAATGAAAGTTAGTGGCGGTACGCCTTCGGGCGTGCTTGCCGCTTTCCAATATCAACCACTAACTACGAGCTTATGAACAATTACTTTATGACTGGCGATCCGACGCTTACCCCTAGTACTTTTGATACGAAGATTTCAGAGCTACAACAGATGCAGCAGCAATTAGAGCTACAAAAAAGGATGTATGAACAGCAGGCATCCCAGCCGGCTAACGAACAACGCAGCCAGTCGCCAGTATGGGACGAAGTAGACTCCATTTGGGACAGCATGACTGACAAGGAGAGAGAACTGGTCACATCCTCAGAGGAGTTCATAGAGAGCAGCAATCATATCTCAATGCTGCTTAACGAGCAATACATGGCAATGATGAGACCGGTAGTAGAACAGAGTAAGGCCGGGAAGGACGCATTGGACAATCATCTCACATTGCTGAAAAGACTCCGCAAATCAGCCCAAAAAGAAGCTGACGCAGAACTGGACGATTTTAAAGAGTATAAAGAGAAATACTCCGATATGCCTTACTCCGAATACCAAAAGATGAAACGTGAGCAAGTGAAGAAAGGAGGTAAGAAATGAAAGTAACCGATATCAACCAGTTCAAAGGTGACCTGAAGACTCAGCTACAAATCTGGGCAGAAAGCAAGATAGACGGAATCTTCCCGGCCAAACCGCAGGTAAGAGGAATCTTAAAGAAGGGATTGAACAACTACATGTATCGCATCGACGACAAGCTGGATAAAATGATTGATAACTCCCTGCTGTTCCTTGGAGACGAAAAAGGCATGATTGATACGGATGCTGTCTTTGACACATTCGTAGGGATGTTTAAAGAGATGGACATCAAGGAGTATAAGCTGGGAATGATCCCGGTAACCGTTGGAAAAGGCGAGATCGTAGCCAACATCCCTCATCATCCTCTCCTGGATATGATCGTCGGAGATCTGGGAAAAGTGACCATATCCGCCGAGGATATACTTGAAATTAAATCACTATTATAACTAAAAAATATGAAATATCTCGATATGATGAAGAAGGCCAAATCTGAAGGCGTCGCCTCGGAAAAGGCTATGTGGAAAAGCGTAGAAGGAGTGGATGAGATCCTTTGCATTGTCAAGGAAGAGCATCCGGAGATGTATATGTCCTTTATGCGTGACCAGCATGAGGCTCTCTACGGTCCCCACTACGACAAGCATTTCGCAGAGATGGACGTAGATAAGATCAAATACACCAATGCTGCCGGAGAAAAGAAGACCGGTGCTCACTGGAATGTTGATCAAGTCCTCGAAGCAACGAAGACCATGCCGTTCCCAAGCGGAACGACTCCTTGGGATAAATACGTTGCATTCAACTCGTTTTATTCCGATATGTGTGCAGTCCTCGACGAAGCTACTCTCTTAAAAGCCGCTTACCGGTTCTACTTCGCCGACGAAGACGCTCCGGCCGGCAAAGTTTGGGAGTATATGACAGCTATGATCTATGAAGACTAACCTTGACATATTGCTGGAACAAGCAGACGACAGATATCATCACGACTTCTGCCGCCTGCTTATGGTCATGCTGTGGAACGCTTAGAGAGGCTCCTTGAATGGCTTATACCTGTCGCTGTCTTGGCGAAGGTTGCGTCCTTGTGTTTGTCCCTGGTTATGTAACCGGGGATTTTTTATGCCCTAATGTTAAATAATGTAGTGAATCACAATATTTCTTCCGTTTTATTTGGAGCGTATCACATTAATTACTATCTTTGTAACATCAAAATAAGAAACAAAGTATTAACAACTAAAAACATAAAGATCATGAAGACGTTTGAATTTAACAACGAGACAATTACTATCGAGAAAACAGGTTACGGACAGTATGTATTAAGCGGTATGGGTACATCAGTGCATTGTACTGACTCTGAAATCTGGGATTGGTGTGATGACGATGAAAACGAAGAGAAACATTTGTCAGCTAAAGAATCTGCGTACAGACTGCTTGCGAATTCTTTATAAAACAAAAAAAATAAACAACATGGAAAAAGTGAGTAAAAAAAGAGGAAAAATCATCACAGACAGAGAAGAACTGCTTGTTTGTCAGCAATATAAGGATGGCTGGACACTTAGAAAGATAGCGACGTATGCTAACATCTCCCAGACAACCGTGATGGCGATCTTAAGGAGAAGGGAGATCCCTCTCCGGAACGGAAAACAGATCACTGAAGAGCAGGAAAAACAGGTGATAGATCTGTATCTGTCAGGAGAAAAGATTAAAGAGATAATGTCAAAAACCAGCGTAAGGTCTGAACAAACAATCTACCGGATCATCAACAATGCTGGAGTAGATAAGAGGAGGTAATAAAAAAGAGCATGAAAACAACAATGAAAAAAACGATGGAAGAAAACAAATACGATCAAGAATCGATCAGAGAGCTGCTCACCTGGGCTCAGAATACATTAAATAACAAGACCTACCCGGAAGGAGAGATAGCCTTGGACAAATGCATCAAAGTGAAAGATGTAAAAGCTCATATGGAAGCGATGATTCAGATGATCTCGAAGAACTGGGAGAATCCGACCTTTTACCCGACAATTGACATGTTCCGGAGATTTAGAGAGAAATTGGAAGAAATGCAAAAGGCAGCTGAATAAGCTGCCTTTACTGTTTTATATTACCTTTTTTATCTTCTTGAATCCTTCTAAGACGGATTTTGGCATAATCTTAGCATAGATTTGTGTTGTTTTTATATTTCGATGACCGAGCATTTTGGCAACGACTTCAATAGGGATGCCCGATCCTAGTGCTATAGTTGTAGCAAAAGTATGCCTGCCAATATGTGTACTAACCGGTTTTCTGACTCCCGAAGATGAGGCTACCAATTTTAGCGTCCTGTTATAAACATCATATGCAAGATGTGGTAGTTGATAGTTATACTTATCAAGTATAGCAACCACCGGTGGTAATAATACGGCAAAGAAGGTAACTCCGGTCTTTAATCGCGCATCTTTTAGTATATAATCATCCCCATATCGTTCAGCCTTTGAGAAATCGACATTCATCAAATCTGAATATGCTAATCCTGTATAGCATTGTACGATAAACAGGTCCCTGGCTTTTGCTTCTAACGTTGAGAGTGTTTTATAGTTCCTGATAAGGTCTATCTCCTGAAGGCTAAGAACCGTCCGTTCGCGTGGAGTTCCGAGGCTATCATGGAATTTGCTATAGGGATTTTCGTGCATCTTCTCAAATCGGATAGCTTCGTTGATATACAATTTGATGACTTTGTGATAAGTATGTATGGTAGTCTGCATCATAAGATGTCCGTCTACCTTCCGTTTCTTAAGGTACTCATCAAGCAGGATAATGTTTGGATATGTTATATCCGAAAAATTGGTTAGGAACCTGTATTCGTTTTTGAGGAAATTAAGCACCTTATGATGCTGCCTTTGTGTACTGGCACAGGTAGGACGCTCTGTGATTCTTTTCTCCATGAAACCGATAAATGTTTCATGAATGTAGTCTTCATTGATCCGATCCAAATGATCAAAAGAGAACTTTTGTTTATTTGAATCTAGGCGATCTACTAAGGCTTCAATTTCTGCAATCTGCCTATTGACTCTTTCGTTGAGGCGTTCTGCATCATCAATATTGACTATACGTCCACCTCTATATTGGTTTTTGTATAGCTTAACTCCGGTAGAGATGAACTTGCGTTTTTTCTCATACCTAATTTCAATCTGTAGAAGTCCTTTTTTCTTAGAAGACGCTTCTTTTTTTCTGTCGAAAATCGACCTAATTTGTACTCTGTTCATAACGCATTTTAGTTTTAAAAGTTTTGGTATCCATTTGTTAAAAACGGTATCCTCTTTTGGTATCCTAAATGCGTATAAATCCGTATAAAGCCTTATAAAATTGTATGTTCTAAAAATATGTTCTCTAAAACATTGTAATCTCTAAACAATTAAAGCACAAGTAGTTACGTTTTAAAATCGTCCCAAACTTGTGCTTTATTTAGTGATCCGCCTGGGGCTCGGTTTGGATAATTAACGCATTGATAATGAAGAAGATGATGTTTTTAGTTATGCTTTTGGTATCTTTTTAGTATCATGGTTTTGAGGTATTCCCTATTTTAACTGCTACACCTTTGGCTTTGTAACTATAAACTCCTCCGCTGCTTATTCTATTAGCGGTAACTTGGTAATTGATTAGAGCGTTTGCACCGTATTTTTTAGCTGATTCTACCATCGCTTCAGTTGCATGATCAATTGTAGGGACATAAATTATATCTCCATTTGATCTCTCAATGGTAGGAAGGCTAGATATTGTAGTATTCTTAGTCTTCTTTCCAGTATAAAAGCTCATTTGTATCTCGGCGACAGGAATGTAGGATGCTTCTTTGATATCAGTTCCTGTTGGGTATATAAAGAAGCCAGATTGTACATACTTCGTGTAGTCTGAAACGTATGAATATTCTGCGTATTTAGGGCCGCATGCCGTCATAGCTAATGACAGAATTGCCAATGCAATTCCTTTTTTACTTATTTCCATAATGTAAACGTTTAAGTGGGTATTACTTGCTGTGTTTTAATCTATTATAGTCTTTTAAATTAAAATGTTCTTTCGAAGTTTCGTTTCCAGTACAAATGATCAATTTTAAAAATATATCATTTGGTGATCTTAAATTATCTAGCTTTCTTGTTTTGGTGTGGCTATATAATTTCATGTTACTTTCTACTCCTAAATTGTTAAGTAGATTTTCTTTTTGAATTTTCCCGATTATCTTTAAATCGGTAAAAATCTGAGTTAAAGTGTCATCAATGTTCATTGGTATTAAATTGGTCTGTTTAGAACAAAATGAGACACCTTTTTGTTTAAGCAGATTTGGCTGTTTTTAATTGAGACCTTAATTCATTAATTTCTTCATATAGCTTTTTGGTTTCTAAAACTGTTTCTTTTAGATTATTTGTAACTTCTGCCAATAGGTAAACTGTAGATTCATACTTGTCTTTGCTTACATATTGACTTGCATCAAAATTATTATTTTTATTATCGCTTACAGTTTTGTACATTTCTCCTTCGCCTCGGAGAAGCCATTCTGCAGAAATGTCCGGAAAAGACTCTAGAATACTTGAAATCGTCTCAAATGTAACGGTCGCTCCTCCGTTTAATTGTCTTGATAATCTCTTTTGCATAGCCTTATTCTCTTTGGAGAATTTGCTCGGATTAGTGTTTTTAACGGAAAAAATATCCATAATCCTTTGTCTTACAAGATTTTCCATCTTATTATAATTTATAATTATTCTAAATAGACGAATTCAGGCAAACTTTTATTGTACTTTTCTTGTTTTATACCCGAAAACGTCTAATTTTGCATCCGTATTCCAATAACGCAGAATGCAAAAGGACATAAAAAGGGCTGTCACGACATAAGCCGTGATTTTGCTAGCACCAAAATTGTCTCAACGGCAAATATAGTGACTTCCCTTTTAATATCCAATCAGAAAGACGTAAAAAGTAGGTTTCGTGGTTGCTACCTACTAACAGGAAAATATAACAGACGGCTCTATTTGAGTACTTATCTAGCAACCACAACAGGATAAGGAAAAAATAGAGCTTTGCTTTTTTAATCAGTTGATAACTGATAGAAGGAGGAAATATGAGTGATACTGAAGCGATTTTAAGTGTGGTAAAAGCTCTCTGTGGAGAGATCCAGGAGCTCCGGATGGCCATTGAAGGTCGTAATGCTTCCGAAGCGAATTATAGCTTTGATGAAGCTTGTCAATACTTGAAGATCAGTCGTACTACGCTTCATGAGCGAATGAGAAGAGGTGAATTGTCTTGGGCTACCAAGATTGGCGGTAAATGGCTCTTCCCTAAAGAAAAATTAAAGAAATATGCGGGTAATCAAAATTGAATTTTGAATGCGTATATATCTATATAAAGCCCCATGTCCCACCCCTGTGAAGTGTCTGGTTCATTTTAATAAAACTTTTATATACGTGAGGTCTTTCTTGACAGGAGGCCAAGAGATGGACGGTTCGTGAGAATAGTTCTTCTTTTTTAATCTGAATTTTCAATTATATAAATAATAACTTAAAAATCAAGATTATGGCAATGCACATGTTTTTTGAAGTCCGTATCCGTTACGAAAAGACGATGGAGAACGGGCAAAACAAAAAGGTCAATGAACCTTATCTGGTCGACGCTCTCAGTTTTACAGAAGCGGAAGCTCGAATTATTAACGAAATGACTCCCTTTATCTCTGGTGATTTCAAGGTAAAGGCAGTCAAGGAAGCAAACTTCTCAGAGATTTTCTTTTCCAATGAAGAGAGTGCTGATGCCTACTTTAAGGCAAGACTGGCATATGTAACTCTCGACGAACATTCCGGCGCGGAAAAGAAAACCTATACGAATGTCTTAGTACAAGCTGCCGATCTACGCGATGCCGTAAAGAAGCTGGATGAAGGCATGAAAGGCACGATAGCTGACTACAAAATTATCTCGATTGCCGAGACTAAGATTATGGACATTTACCTATATAAGCCGGAGGAGGAAAAGTGATGAATAAAGCTACTAAAATAGCCATTACAATTATAGCTGCTATCATAGTAATAGGTGGATGTATCTATTCCGGCAGAGTAGAATATAATGATGCTGTATTGTCTAGCATGTCTGCTGATAAATACGATTACATCCATAGCTGCCTGGGTGGTTCCGCCACCCAAAATGATGTGGTAAAAGAGTACATTGCTAACCAGAAGTATTACGATTCCAAATTTAATTGATATACAATGGAAAAGAATGAAATTTTAAATAGCGACTGTGATGTCCGCCGCAGTGCCGCCGGTAATCCCAACACCCCGGTAGATGTCCTTGTCGAACTGTCGAA
>ERZ773148.493-NODE-493-length-34014-cov-8.004594_pt1 | contig 34014 bp, 35 predicted proteins | sample MGYA00580846_ERZ773148 | MGnify/ENA primary metagenome ERZ773148 (study PRJEB29015, sample SAMEA2737879) | human gut metagenome | biome: human gut; feature: human-associated habitat; material: faeces | place: China | collected 2012 ... | reverse complement strand
ACGGCTGTATTTACCAGTATGATTTGACTATATATCAATATGTCGTTACACTAGTAGAACTCATACCAAATAACTTATGGTTTATCTGACGCAACATCATTGAGATATTGTACTTTTGGGTCTGATGAAACGTGAAGATACGTAAAGTGAGTTATCTTAATGAGAATTAAAGAATATTATGAGTGGTGTATTCAAACTGAAAACAAGGAGCGTAGTTCATGAGACACATTTTTTTGAATCTGAAACGGTTTGACATCCCAAAAGAATACGGCGGGGTAAACAGTATTGCTCCAATCGGAGAATGGGGAAGCTTTATTGTCTCCAATACACAGGAGCAACTAAAAAAGTACGCCAGAGAAGAAGTGGAATTTGCTATGTATTTGCCAGAGGCACACTTGATTCCCGCTGTGGGAGCGCTGTGTGAGAACAGTCCGGTTAAAGTGGGATGTCAGGGCGTATACCGGGATGATACGGCGATTGGGGGTGGCTTTGGCGCTTTTACAACGAACCGGACCGCGAACGCGGCAAAAGCCATCGGCTGTACTACGACAATCATCGGTCACTGTGAAGAGAGAAAAGACAAGGCAGGAATCCTTGCGGAAGCCGGTGTTACGGATACAAAGGCAGTGAATCGTCTGCTGAATCAGGAGATAAAGAAGGCTGTTTCTTCTGGTCTTTCTGTGCTATATTGTATCGGAGAGCCTTCTGAAGATCAGGAGAGATGGAAAGAGGTATTAAAAGAGCAGATTGATATCGGTTTGAAGGGTGTGGAAAAAGAGCTGGTTACCATTGCCTATGAACCGGTCTGGGCCATCGGACCTGGAAAGATTCCGCCGGATAAAGATTATATCACCATGATCGGTACCTATATAAAAGAAATCGCCGAAGGCTGCGATGTTGTGTACGGAGGCGGATTAAAGGTGGATAACGCGAAGATGCTGGCTTCTGTGCCGGTAATGGATGGAGGCCTCATCGCATTGACCAGATTCAAGGGGGAAATCGGTTTTTATCCGGAGGAATATCTGGGCATCATCAAGACATACATGGGATATTAACACTGTAATGAGAAATGGTAGTGTCAAATGATTTATGAAAACCCAAAGCCGGGGTAAACCGGCAGCATTAGAACCTTGAAAATTGCAGATATGTAAGAAACCAGCAGTTTCCGCCACCCTTGACGGCACACTAAAACAATGCTCTGAACGTCTTACCGATGGAGAAGAACTCAAGAACAGATCACGTTTCACCATCGTTGTCACAGCATTGTAGCATTGTTTTGGCGTGCCATCAAGGGCAGGTCCCTGCGGGATGGCTGTGTTTTGGCCCTCCGGCTTGGAATCTAAGAACAGATTTAACTGGATGCCTGCTGCTCCTGCAGATGGAGGATCGTCTGCTGTCCGAGCAGGATCAGGAGCCGCCATTTGCCAGGCATATTGTCCGCACCTTCCAGAATGTCCACTTGATTGAGCACCTGATAATGGTTGTGCTGGTGTGGGCGCAGGAAGTTGTAGTAAGCAACCCAGAGTGCCACGTTATAGTTTGCGCCATTGTAATTATCATAGCCGCAGCTGACTCGGTAAGTGGATTTAAACGTACGGTTGAGCCGTTCGATCATCTGCTTGTAGGGACGGAACTCCTTGGAGACCGCATCATTGTTTGTGAGTCCAATTACCTGAGTGATGTCAAACGTGAAGCCTTCCCTCAGTTCTTTTGCGAACGGCAGGGCCGCTAGGGGATAGGCGCTGTACCCATCGGCAATGAACCGAAACTTCTCCGGGAGTTGTTTTATACCCCGGAAAGCCATGCGCATGGCGAGGATACATGGGCCGACCGAGCGGTTGTCTGAAGCCTGGTAACCGAGGATGGAGCGTGAGGCAGCGTCCATGATGAACCAGATATAGCCTTTGATGCCGCGTACCTTGATATAAGTCTCATCAGCAGTGAACACGGATGATTTCGGATATTCATAGTGGTCAATAAAGGGCTTGATGACAATGGCGGCCGTCCTGGCATAGTTGGCAACCTGCTGGTGGGAAATCCGAATGCCATAGAGATCGTTTAAAGCCTGTGCGGTCTTTCTCAGGGAAAGCTGGAGGTTCACATGCATGGTAAGGCACAGGGACATGACGTGTGCGTTGTGCCTGGAGAACTTCAGGGAGGAAGCGCTCTTTGGCAGGGAGTCTAAGTCTATGCGGAAGAAATCCACGGTGAACTCCCGGTAGAGGTAATGGAGCTTGTATTTATTTTTGCCATAGTCTTCGTCCAAATGTTTTTTATCAACGCTGGAGAGGTTATGCAGATAGAAGGAGCACTTAGGGTTGATGCATTTGTGGATGCGGAAGAACTTCCGGCCCTTTTTTGGGACAAGGGAGTGCCCGCAATAAGGACACACGAACCGAACGGGCGAGGTAACCACCTCTCCCGTGACGAACGTCTGGCCACAGACCTTGCACTGGTACTGTCCGTTCCCGACATTGTTATCGTAGAGATAGTGGTGAGGAGCGCCACAGAGGGGACAGACAATATCCTCAGGGATGGATTTCCCGTTACGCCTCTGGACCGGTCTGACGGTTTTGGAATACTTCCAAAGATAGTACTCGAGAAGGAACTGCCAGTCCTGTTTGATGAATGGCTGAATGACAGGTAGGCGGTCAGTGGTAAACTTCTGGTATTTAGGGGAGTGGGAATCATCGAAAGCCCACTGCTTGAGAGGAATATATCTGCAGATGAAGTTCAGGAGCCAGCAAATGGTTTTATATTGTTCTTGAATTACAGTAAGTAAATAGAGTATAATGTTATCCATAGCAATGATCACTTTTTTGGTTATGTTGTTGTGGTGACTACATTATACCAAAAAAGGGAGGTCATTGCTTTTTTATTTTTAAAAGTAGTGTAATCCATGGAAATACAAGGTTTTTAATAAAAAACGGGGTGTCAGACTTGACACTATGAGAAATTGAGGAGGAAATAATATGAAATTATCATTTGAATATGGCGCAGGCCTTATGGCAGCAGAACTTCCCGATACAACTGACATCTTTATTCCTGGCGAGACTGTGCCGGATCCGGCATGCATACCGGAGAACCGTCTGATTGAAGAGACTTTAAAGTCCATCAGGAACCCTATGGGAATGGAACCGCTTTCTGAGCTGGCTCACAAGGGATCCAAGGTTACCATTATTTTTCCGGATCGCGTAAAAGGCGGAGAGCAGCCAATGTCCCACCGCAAGATTTCTATTAAACTGATTCTGGACGAACTGTATGCGGCTGGTGTTGAGAAGAAGGATATCTTATTGATCTGTTCGAATGGTCTCCATCGGAAGAATACGGAACAGGAGATACATAACATTCTGGGTGATGAGCTGTTCCATGAATTCTGGCATACACACCAGATTATCAACCACGATAGCGAGGATTACGATCATCTGGTAGATTTGGGAACCACGGACAGAGGGGACCCGGTTTTGATGAATAAATACGTCTACGACAGTGATGTTGCGATTCTGATTGGCCATACTCAGGGCAATCCTTATGGGGGATATTCAGGAGGATACAAGCACTGTGCAACGGGGATTACCCATTGGCGCTCCATCGCCTCTCACCATGTTCCAGAAGTTATGCACCGGAAGGATTTTACCCCGGTAAGCGGAAAGTCCCTGATGAGAACGAAGTTTGATGAAATCGGACAGCACATGGAGAAATGCATGGGCAAGAAGTTTTTCTGCTGTGATGCGGTTCTCGATACAAAGTCCAGACAGATTGAAATCAACAGCGGATATGCAAAGGTTATGCAGCCTCATTCCTGGATTACGGCAGACAAGAGAACGTATGTGCCGTGGGCAGAGAAGAAGTACGATGTCATGATATTCGGTATGCCTCAGTTTTTCCATTACGGGGAAGGCATGGGAACCAATCCGATTATGCTGCTTCAGGCTATTTCTGCGCAGGTTATCAGGCACAAGAGAATTATGAGCGATCACTGTGTGATTATCTGTTCTTCTCTCTGCAACGGATATTTTCACGATGAACTGTGGCCGTATACAAGGGAGATGTATAAGATGTTCCAGCATGACTTTATGAATACGCTGCCTGACATGAACCGCTACGGCGAGTATTTTGCAACCAATGAGGAGTATATCAGAAAGTACCGCTACTGCAACGCGTTCCATCCATTCCATGGATTTTCCATGATCAGCTGCGGCCATATTGCAGAGATGAATACCTCCGCAATTTACATTTGTGGCGCTCAGGATCCGGGCTACGCAAGGGGAATGGGACTTAAGACGAGAGCGACCATTGAAGAGGCTCTGAAGGATGCAAAGAAGAAATTTGTAGGACCAAATCCGAATATTCTTGCGCTTCCACAGACATTTAAGCTGGGGGCTGTACATTTGATGATGAAGGATGACGTGTATGAGGGAAAGGGGGCAGAAGATTGTGCCTGTGCAGCTCATATGCACCATTAATTGAATGGTGGTGTGTGCAGAAATAACATAATTCCTGACTCATACAACAATGGAACGGCCTTATAGTGGCAGGACTTTGCGGCTGGCAGGCCGTTCTAAACGATGCCCGGCGCTCTTTGAAATATTATGGAGACAGGGCATTGGCTGTACCGTTAACAGAGTTTATGGAAGCCTGCAAATAAAAAGTTAAGCTAAATCTTATTGAAAATTTTATACAGGTTGAAAAGTGGGTATCAGAATAAGACCACTAGGGTATGTCGGTTTAAAGACAGGTGATGTGCTAGTTATTCCAATGCCGGAAGAGCGGAAAGATATTCTTTCACTCGTCCATAGTAAACACGGAAAAACTTATTGGCGCCTGCGGTCATGTAAACATAATAAGGTTTCCCTTCTGCGCGCTGTTTATCTATGAACAGATAAACAGGGGCATCCGGTTTGGTTTTTACCAGGACGTCCATGACCTGGAATAGTGTTTTACTCAAGACCGGTGGGCCATGCTTGGAAGCATGCACACACTTTTGGGAATAATATCCGGAATCGTTGACGCCCGGATCTACCCCGGCGAATGCTGTGATAGTACTTTTATGGGTAAACCGTGTGACATCTCCAATCTTAGCCATAAGCTGAGAAGCAAGGGAAGAACCGACTCCTTTCATTGCCATGACAGCCGGATATTCAGGTAGTTTCATTCATCAGAGTATGGAATGCGCTACGGTCTGGGAAGCGGAATTCACTTGTTGTACAGCCTGTTTGATGATGCGCTTTGTAAAGTGATCCTTTGGAAGGATAGGGATAAGTTCCTTTGCTGTCCCGTAGATTTCTTCCTCTGTTGTTCTGCTGAAGTTGTATTTTTTACGGCAGCACCACTTTTGATAGTGTTCGATAAAAGCAGTGAGAGACATTCGCGGATGCAGTCGACATGCCAGTAAGTCACGGGCAGGGCTGGCGAAGAGTGATTTTTACGGAATCCACTTTATTGGTCTTTACTCTTCGGGGAGGATTGGCCTGACCTTGAAAGTTACGGATGATCTGCGGATTCGCTGCACAGACAAAGAATTCGGCTTGAGACAGTTCACGGGCAACCGATTCGTAGTAACGGCCGGTACACTCCATAACAATGCGAGTTAGGCTATCTCATGCCTTGCTCTGCTGAATGAGCTGTTGGAAGCTGCCGCACATATGTGGAACATCAAGAGGTTTTGCAACAACCTCGCCGCGGGACGGAGAATGGTTACAGTGCTCTTACTTTTGGGAACGTCAATACCTACTGCGTTCATGATCATAAAAATGTCACTCCTCTACTTTTATTTCAATTGGTCAATACCAGTTTTACTCAATGCCCATTCAATCTACTGTGGGGTGACCCGAACGCCACCGGGAGGCGGCTCAACCTGCATAAAGCGAACGCTGCGAATGAAGATCTGGTTAGAAGACTTTCGTACGGGTGCAAAGCCCAAGGAGGTTTCCACTATACAGATTTCCCTTACATTCTAACAGCTTAAGCAACAAGATGGATGATTCCTTACTGGCTGTAAGGGATATTAATATAAATATATTGTAATAGGAGGTTTTACAGTGAAAACATTGATAAAAAATGCATCTGTGTACCACAACCATCGTTTCGAGGCGCTGGATTTTCTCCTGGAGGACGGAAGGATTTCCCAAATGGGTGGCTGCGAGGGAGAGAGATGTGATGAGGTGATTGATGCCGGAGGAAAACGGGTGGTTCCGGGGTTTGTCGATATTCATACTCATGGAGCAGTTGGTGTGGATGTCAATGGAGCGGATGCGGATGGATTTGAGAAAATCTGTCGTTTCTTTGCTTCGCAGGGAACGACCAGCTGGCTCTGTTCTGTTCTTACGGACACGAAGGAGCAGACGATGTATGCTATCCGGATGTATAAAGAATGGAAAAATACGGAGCATCGTGGTGCAAATCTCATGGGAATCCATCTGGAAGGGCCGTTTTTATGCCCGGCTTATAAGGGTGCCATGCCGGAACACCTTTTAAAGAAGCCGGATATGGAACTTCTAAAGGCGTATCAGGAGGCGGCGGGAGGAGAGGTACTCTATATCACGGTTTCTCCTGAGGTGGAAGGTATTGTTGATTTTATTCCCTATATCAAAAGTCTGGGAATTCAGGTAGCTATCGGTCATTCAGGGGCAGATTATGATACGGCGAGGCGAGCCATACAAAACGGTGCATTGGGAGCAACGCATACCGGCAACGCCATGAAGCTTTTGCATCAGCATTTTCCGGCGATCTGGGGAGCGGTACTGGAAGATGATGAGGTGTACTGTGAAATGATCTGTGATGGAAGACACCTTCATCCGGGGACTGTACGTTTTATTATAAAGATTAAGGGCTTGGACCGTGTGATTGCGGTCACGGATTCCATCATGGCAGCCGGACTTCCGGATGGCAATTATAAGCTGGGGGTGAATAATGTTGTCGTTGTGGATGGAGATGCCAAGTTGTCTTCCGATGGAACACGTGCAGGCAGTACTCTGACAAGCGGAAAAGCACTGAAGAATCTTCTGGAATTTACAGGACGTTCCCTGGAGGATATCGTCCCATTGCTTACGGAAAACCCAGCTAGACTAATCGGTGTTTATGATAGGATAGGTTCTATCGAACCCGGTAAGGACGCAGACCTTGTATTTTTGGATTGGGATTATGAGATTGTTCGTACAATGGTTAAAGGCAAAGTATGTCATGAAAGAAAGCTACATACTTAGAATATGGTGGACTTATATGATATGAATGGAATTTTTGTAAAATATGATTTGGATAATGTAATACTATCATGGTCTCTACATCTTTGTGTAAATTTCTCAGAGGAAGATTTTTGCACTATGTTACGTTTGTGCTTGTGGAAAACCAAAAGGTAATTTTTCAAGTGGCACTCTGAGAGATTCTTTTATATGTCCGAATAAGACCATGTTGATGAACATTAAAAAACTGTTTTTATTCTAAGCTGTTAGTTCATAACACTTGAAGAGCGATCTCTCGGACTATATATTAACAAATAATACATCTTTGCAAACTACTATCACATTCCTCATAATAAGATGACAAATTCCGATTGTAAAATTACAATTTTATAGATGCTTATCACACCTCTTCGAGTTTTAATAAAATCCTCCAAAAGCCTTGAAAATAAAGGATTTATCGCAATGTGTCTGCCTTATTCCTTTATATGATTTCACACAATGTTACCCTTGCTTTGATTGCTCATAAGGGCAAAATCAAGGGCAGGAAAAACTGATAATAAGATATAACAAAGTGTGGCAGTCGGAGAACTGTGATGTATGTGCGAAGATATCATACTGGAGGATTTCAAAATGGACAAGTACATTTATGATGATAAACATGGTCTTTGGTATGAACAGCAAGGAGAGTATTTTATCCTCTGCCTTACCTTACCCACCGAAAAAGAAACAAAATCCATCGGCGTATGGGGACAGAGGCACAAATGCTATCTGCGAGAGCATAAAAGAGCAAACTATACTACTTTGCTCACAAGCGGCAAGTTAAACAGTTATCTTTCCGATATTGATGAGCAAGCAGAGAAAATGTTTTTCAGCTGGTAAAACAAATGGTTGAGCGTGAGGGAGTAACAGAAAAACTCAAGGCTGAAAATCAAATGTTGTGAGTTGGTCGAATAAATAATATTCGCAATCGAGATTGTCAACACAGAACTTATCTACGCATAAAACGAACAGGCGGCAGGGAGTAAAATACTTGCCGCTTTTTCTGTACAACCCATATTGTCGCAAGAAGTTGCGATTATTATCCACGAATTTGTTGGGATCAGTTGACAAAGTGGATATCAGAAATTATTATCAAAAAAATGGAAGCATTGAAGAACAGGTTATGGAACTTACTTCCGGTAAAGGCGTAAATAAAGTCATTATTGCTGGTGGTGATGTAGATACATTTCTAACAGCGATTAAGGTATTAAAGCCAGGCGGTAAAATAGGGAAGGTAAATTATATAGGGGAAGGTGATTATATCAAGATCCCGCGTGTAGAATGGGGATGTGGAATGGGACATAAACAGATTTCAGCAGGCTTGATGCCTGGTGGCAGATTACGTATGGAGAAACTGATATCTTTAATAGAAACAGGGCGTATCAATCCTTCTAGATTAGTGACACATAAATTTTATGGATTTGACAAAGTGGAAGAAGCACTGTTGATGATGAAAGATAAGCCTAGAGATTTAATACAACCAATCGTGTTTATTGAATAATTGGAACAAAATTTAGATGCATAAGTTGGAGCGAGATGTTTTGGAAGTTATAGTTTTAATTTTGGCTATGTCAAATCAATAAGAAAACCGATAGAGTGAGCCAGACACGGTGTGAGAAACATTCAAGATGTCTTTCCTATATTCTAGGAAGTGTCTGGTTTACTTTGTCTATGAGAGATCCTGTGATTAAAAAGGTTATTGAGTAGATAGAACAGATCATTTACCATTTATCAGATTTAAAATATCATCCAGAATATGATACGAGCCAAGGGTTCAAAATTGATGAGAAAAGTATCGACCTGAACGTGTCTGTGGAAGTTTTTCGGCTCTTTATAGAGAAAAAGGAAAAATGCAATAGTAGTCTCTTTATCTTTATTGATAGTATATACAGAATAGGCAGGTAGTGTTTTGGGGGATTTAATGGAATAAGTTGATTTAACTTATGGAAATTTTGCTAAAAAATCTGGCTAAGCCCAAATCTCAATAAGAAAAATAGAACTAGTTAGGTTTCCATTTCCCAGAAGTAGTATATGGAGTGTTGGGGTCCTACTTCTGGGAAATATGATGGAGTGACGAGCTTAATGGTTTGTTGATCGTGAGTGTAATAAAATGTATTGGAGAATTACTTTAAACACCACCTCGTCTGGCATTATAATATCAAAAACAGAAAAAATGTCAAATCAATATACTGTTAAAACTTTGTAATGAATTTGCTTCAAACTTCCTTCTAAAATTTGATTGGATTATATAAGTCATCGTGATCTTTTTGTTGGATGCTTGTGTAACGTAACTTTTTCTTTTATATGGTTATATGTTTCTATAATGAGGGCGATATTTTTGTGTTTTGATTCGCAAAATATCCCCATTTTTTCCTTAATGAGTGTGAGCCAAAGTTATCAATGTGCAGCGTTTCCTCTATGTCGTGGAAGATTTTATGTGATTGTGTAGTGTAAATTGGTTTATTTTCCCATTGCCTGGATGAAAATAAATAATCATCATACGATAAATTTGTTTCGTTAAGATATTCGGCCAATGCGATTTGTAAACTTGAATTTATTGGTATTCGCAGTATTTTAGAAGTTTTTTCTCCTTTACAGTCAGCAAATCTTAAAATTCCCTATTAGTCGTTAGAAAGTCCCTGACTTTTAATTTTAATACATCACTGGTTCGGAATGCTGTATTGAATTGTGTTTTGGCAATCAGATAATCCCTTGAAAATTTGCCTTTCGGGTAGTCTAATATACTGTTTATGGTTTTCATATTCCGTACAGGTTCAGTAATTTTGTTCATTTTTTTACTAAAACGACATTTCTGAATGTAATATAGTTCATAATATATTATATTTTAAATCAGTCTTCCATAATTCCTCCATTCAAAGATTGTGGGATTGTGATAGCCTTATTCCAACTTTCCTTGTTTTCATTTCTTAAAACTCATAGTGTGTCCATAAGCTGATAACTTTCACGGTCCGTCCTTCTTACCACACCTCATATACAATCCAGTGCTTAATATTGATACACCGAGAGTATATCCCTTTCAAATCACTTTGTAACTTTTCATATGGAAAAAAAGGGGTGGGGGGGGTGGATTCTACCGGATAAGATCTATTAACCACTTTGCCTTTGTCTCCAACTTTGCTACCTTAAGGTTTGGTATAACATTGGCTGATTTTTTGTATAAACGATTGGATATATTACAGAACACCTCGTTTTTCGTCAAGCACTCATCAAGCGGTGCATTAAGCCCTTTGATAATCTGCCCTCGCAATTGTGGAATGTATGAAAACTATACCGTTCCCATCAAGCCGTTGTAATCTTCTTCGCGGATTATGACAGCCTTTCCTGCCTTTGTGCTTATATTCACTGTCTAATTGTACTTGATTGTATGCTCCAGCAGTTCAAAAATATTCTTTCGGAAATTTGTTATGTTCGTATTAAGTCCCCTAATATGTACATTATAGTGTACTCTTTTTATTCTTTTTCTTTAACTTACACTCCCAAAAATCACATAAAGATATTGATAATACTGGTGGCAGGCATTAGGTGGACAATTTTGAGTTTTTTCTCATCACTCTTGCTCGTACGTCAATCACGATTACTGCGCTTCCTATAGCACCAGATACCACAATGACAGAAATCTGTATTGGGAATAGACCAAGTCTGATACGGATTCCGACAGAAGCTGCGTAGATGGAGAGTGCGGCCACGATGTAGAAACATACCCGTTTGATGGGGATCGTCTTACAAGAAACATAAAGCACAAAGATAAGAGACTTATAGTTACCATTACCATAAAAACGATTACTAACCAATCTAAGGAAGTTAACATATTAATTTCTTCATTTTTCTGTTGTTGTGTTGTTTGGTTGAGTATAGAATAGCAGGCAATTTTAAAAAGATTCCTAAAGTGCCTGTGAAAATTAAAAGTTCAACAAAACATATGTTCTGCCAAGCCGATTCATGTAAAAAAAGAAAAAGAGGTGTTCGTTATGTTGAGGAGATATGAGCTGACTGATCAGGAATGGAATCAAATTGCTCCTTTACTTTCTCCTGAAAAATCGAACCGGCCTGGCCGGCCTTCTAAGGATAACCGCACGATGTTCAACGCTATGGTGTGGATTGCACGCAATGACGCTCCCTTGAGGAATCTCCCAGAGCATTATGGCCTTTGGGAGACGATCTAGAGCCAATTCCGTAAATGGATTGAGGATGGCGTTCTGGACAATATTTTCTGTGTATTCAGTCTTGGGGCCGAATTAGGGGCGCTTAGTATAGAGGCCTTCATTGTAAAAGCCCATCAGTATGGTGCAGGAGCTCAAAAGAGGGCCAGCAAACCTGAGCGGCCATACCCGGGACGGGTCCAGAACAACAATCCATGTAGTTGTAGGTGCTTATGGATACCCAGTCTATCTACTGTTGATCGAGGGACAGAGGAACGATATCAATATGGAAATCTCGCTGTTGGAACAAATTAGCCTGAACAGTAGTCAGATCCTATCTGCTCAAGGCTATCACAGTAATCAGCTAATTGATTATATTTATGACCATGGTGGGAAACCTAACATACCCTCCAGAAAAGGTGCCAAGTTTGAGCGTCACGGTGACTGGTGGCTTGATAAGGAAAGACATTTAGTAGAATTTTTCCTAAAACTGAAGGCCTACTGAAAAATTGAGACACGTTATGATAAACTGGACAGTCCCTACCTGGGGGGTATATGTAGAGAAGTGAGCGTTATATATAAAGGAATATTTCATGAATAAGTCAAAAAATAGTGCATAAAAACAAACGAAAATCAGCGAATATGTTTTATAAAAAGGTTGACAAATTTAAAAAAATGCAATAATATAGTCGCAAGTTGATAAATTAATTACCAGCAAAGACGTAGAAGAGAAGAGTAGTAAGTGGATGCTTTTACAGAGAGTTCCCGGATGCTGAGAGGGAGCAGAGATAGGCTTATGAAGATGGTCTCAGAGTTGCATGGTCGAATATTCTAGATCATGACGGGGTGCGCCCGTTACAGCGATAGAGTATAAAACGTTCCCAGATAAGCCGCGAAAGTGGCCTGTCGATGTCCGGCCGTACTTGAAGAGGTCTGATTGCGTGAGCGTCAGACGAAGTTAGGTGGTACCACGAAGCAGCAGCTTTCGTCCTAATACAGGGCGGGAGCTTTTTTTGATCCCGGTTTTTAAATAATGATGGAAGAAGACTTCCTGAACGATATTGAAAAGACAGGAAGGTTCATGCTGTCTGAACTGTTACAGAACAGGAAATCGAAAGGAGTAAAGAATGATTAAGCTGAAACAGGTGAGTAAAACATTTGACACCAAATCCGGTAATCTCCATGCGGTAAAAGACGTTAATCTGGAAATACAGGACGGGGAGATTTTTGGTATTATCGGATTTTCCGGCGCGGGAAAATCTACATTAGTGAGGTGCATTAACCTTCTGGAGCGCCCAACGCAGGGGCGTGTTCTGATTGATGAAGTGGACTTAATGGATTTGGATGAAAAAAAGTTGAGGGAAGTCCGGAAAAAAATCGGAATGATTTTCCAGCATTTTAACTTGATGCGTTCCAGGACGGTCCATCAGAATATTGAATTTCCTCTTAAAAAGACGAAACTGACGAAGAATGAGAGGGAAGAGAAAATCGCGTCTCTTCTGGAGCTGGTAGGTCTGACGGATAAACGGGATGCCTATCCGTCACAGCTTTCCGGCGGACAGAAACAGAGAGTTGCCATTGCAAGAGCCTTAGCCAATGATCCGAAGGTGCTTCTCTGCGATGAGGCTACCAGCGCACTGGATCCGCAGACAACGCAATCCATCCTGAAGCTTCTCAAAAAGGTAAATGAGGAGATGGGTATTACAATAGTGCTGATCACCCATGAGATGGCTGTTGTTAAAGATATCTGTGACAGGGTTGCCATTATGGAGGAGGGTACCGTGGTCGAAGCAGGAAATACCGTGGATGTATTCAGCCACCCTCAGGTACGGATCACCCGGGACTTCATAGATACGGCAAGCAATATCAGGAAGATTTATGATTTAATTGAGGATAAAAATGAATTGACACAGATTGGAGCCGGTGACAGAATGCTGCTTTTTACCTATTCCGGCGCCAATGCGGGGGAGCCGCTGATTTCCTATCTTGCTAAGGCATTTGATATCCGGGCCAATATCATTTTCGGAAATATTGATTTCTTGAAAGGGAAACCGCTTGGCACGCTGGTGGTGACTTTAAGCGGCGAGGCGGATAAGATGGAAAAGGCAATGGAGTACATAAACTCACTGGGAGTAGAAGTGGAGGTAATTAAAGAATGAATATATTATACAGTTTAGCCCCGAACCTGGAGCGCCTGGGCGGAGAGCTTGTCAAATGTATTGGGCAGACATTCAAGATGCTGCTGATATCAGGTACTATCGCATTTTTTCTTGGCCTGTTTTTCGGGGTCCTGCTGATTGTGACAAAGAGAGGCGGAATATTACAGAATGTGGTAATCTATAACTTTTTAGATAAAGCCATCGACATCATCCGTTCCATTCCATTCATTATTTTGATGGTTTTGCTGATTCCGGTCAGCCGGGCTATCGTTGGAACCGGCTCCGGTGTTACCGGCTCTTATGTGGCCCTGATCGCGGGAACCGTTCCCTTTTTTGCAAGACAGATTGAATCGGTTCTGGCGGATCTGGACGGAGGCCTGATTGAGGCCAGCGAGGCGATGGGCTTCTCACCGGTTGAAATCATTTTCGGAGTTTATCTGAAAGAAAGCATCCCGGGGATTACCCGTGTCACAATGATCACCTTTGTCAGCCTGATTGGAATTACGGCCATGGCAGGAGCCATCGGAGCCGGAGGTCTGGGCGATTTCGCTATCCGGTATGGCTATCAGATGGGGTACCGCGACATGATTTGGGCTACGGTTATCATTATTCTTTTGATTATCAGCGCTATCCAGTTTATCGGAAACCTGATAATCAGGAAAACGACCCATTAGAAGTAACGGCCGGTCTGCTCCGGACGGAATGATTATGTTTTAAATAGTAATATTTAAATATATTTAATTAGAAAAAGGAGAGAAAATTATGAAAAAAACATTCAAAGCATCATGGAAAAAAAAAGCAGCAGTGGCAATTGCAGCCGTAACAGCCCTTTCACTTTTCGGCTGCAGTTCAGGCAGCGGCAATGCGCCGGCTTCTACCGCAGCGGCGGGCAGTGAGGCAGCCGGAAGTGAAGCAGCGAAAGAACCGGCTGAAGTAACTACGGTAAAAGTAGGTGTTGTAGGGGAATACAGCGCACAGTGGGACACGATCAATGAACTGCTGAAAGATGACGGCATCCAGGTTGAACTGATGAAATTTACCGACTATGCAGCTCCGAACCGTGCATTAAATGACGGTGAGATTGATCTCAATGCATTCCAGCATAAAGCATTCCTTGCAAATGATGTGGCCCAGAAGGGATATGACATTGTAGATATCGGCGACACGATTATCGCCCCTCTTTCCATCTACAATAATAAGAAAAAGATTTCTTCTATTGAAGAGATTAAAGATGGCGATGTAATCGCAATTCCGAGCGATCTTACAAACGGCGGACGCGCCCTGAAACTGCTTGAGGAAGCCGGTTTTATCGTGTGTGATCCGGAAAAAGGCTATGTACCGACAAAGGCTGACATCACGGAATACAAAGTGAAAATTGACATCAAGGAGGCTGAATCTGCAACACTGGCCAATATTCTTCCGGACTGTGCGGCAGCTATTATCAATGGAGGAAATGCATTTACGGCAGGACTTAATCCGGTTGAAGATTCTATCTATACAGAAAATGTAGATCCTTCCACAAACGAGGCGGTTCCCCAGTTGATTAACGTAATCGCTGCCCGCACAGCCGATAGAGATAACGAGGTGTATAAGAAGATTGTGGACGCTTACCATACACCGGAAGTAAAAAAGACGATTGAAGACGAATACCAGGGCGCTTTCATCTGCGCATGGGATGACGCTGAATAACTGCGGCGGCTGAACTGCCGATTTTGAAATAAGTGCAATGCTGTACTAGCCGGCACGGATGGAGGGTAAAATGGCATTAAAGCAGTATGTAACAGATGAAAAAGATTACCTTGTCAGCCTGAGAAGATATTTTCATGCTCATCCTGAAGTAAGCCTGAAGGAATATAATACGTGTAAAAAAATAGAGGAAGAGCTTGATAAGATTGGTCTTTTGCACAAAAGAGTCGGAGAAACAGGCGTATATGCCTGGATTGACGGAGAGAAGGGCGAAGGTAAAACCATTGCCCTCCGGGCCGACATGGATGCGCTGGCAATGGAAGACTTAAAGACAGAGGAATATCGTTCGCAGAATGAAGGATTTTGTCATGCCTGCGGCCATGACGGCCATACGGCCACGCTTTTGACGGCGGCGAAGATATTGAACGCAAAAAAAGGTGAATTTGCAGGACATATCCGGCTGTTCTTTCAGCAGGCGGAGGAGATTGGGCAGGGGGCCAGACAGTTTGTAAGTGCCGGACTGCTGGAGGGCGTGGACCGGGTCTTCGGAACCCATGTGACCAGCGGCCTGACGACAGGGAAGATATCGCTGACAAAAGGGCCTCAAAATGCAAGCTGCGATTATTTTAAAATCAGTGTGACCGGCAAGGGCGCCCATGTGTCGAAACCGCATCTGGGGATTGATGCCGCCTACATTGCATCCCAGATTGTTGTGGGACTCCAGAGCATTGTAGCCAGAAATACAGATCCGCTCGAAACAGTCGTTGTGGGCGTAGGTGTGATTAAAGCCGGAACACAGTATAATATTGTTGCGGAGCATGCTGAGATAGAGGGTACTACAAGGAGCTTCGGTCCGGAAGTGAGAAAATTCACGAATGACAGAGTCATCCGGATTGCGAAACAGACGGCAATGCTTTATGGCGCCGAGGCAGAAGTAGAGTTTCGCGATTATGCGGCGCCTCTTGCAAATGACGGCCGGGCGGTTGATGAGGTCAGGGCTGTCGTTGAAAAGATTCTTCCAGAAGATGACATTATCAGTGATTATGAGAAAGCCCTGGGAGCCGATGATTTTGCGGATTATCTGGCGGTGACAAAGGGGATGTACGCTTTTGTCGGTACCCACAATCCTGCAGAACCGAATACAGGGGTTCCCCATCATCACGGCCTGTTTGACCTGGATGAAAACGGCCTGCTGATTGCCTGCAATGTATATGTGGATTATGCGTTGTGGGTGTTGCAGGAGATGTAAAAATCGCTACGGAGACTCTCTTTTATGGAATGATTTTTCCGGATTTTACATGGGCTGGTAGAGAGAAGGTATGTTGTGATTTCCTATGCCATAGAGGTGGCTTTTCTGTGTCTATCGGCTATCTAGTCAAAAATTTCGTCAACAGCCCTCCATTTACCGTTGCCTTATTGTGGATGCATTGTGGCTGCGCCGTTATTCCGATGGAGGGAAGCGGTTTGTCTTCGGTCTAGCTGACATCAAAGGTAGATATGATTTTGAATACCTAAACTTGGATTTACTGTACTTCGATGACTGGCTGCGGGGCCTGTACCTTTTGTTCCGTCTGAGAGATCGGTTCCTCGTGTAGCACTTCCGTAGCAGGGGAGGCCATTACCCGGTACGGATGAGGAACGTGCTGCCCCTCTACCTTGGTTCGTAGGAGATAGCTGCCCTCGATGAATGCGCCTTGTTCCTTCTTGGCGGCAAGCTGGCCTTAGCCGTTCCAGGATAATGGCCGGTTTCTATTTATTAGGAATAACTATTAGCCTTGAATGATTTAAGTAGTAATTCCCCAAGGTGAGGCTGTCTTTGGTGTCAATAAGGACAAAGTAATCGGTGTTTTGCGCATAGTCGATGACTTATCCGGTGTTCCGAAATTTCTGCGGGGACTTCATGATGGTGTTTAAATGAGAACGCTCCACATCCTCCAGCTTTTGACGTTGGATGGAAAAGGAAGTTCAGTTCGTCCACATTGGCAGCCTGTATCAAGTTCTCCGGCAATTTCAGAGGGTACCCCTCCGAGGCAGAAATACCGGCAATGGTACAATCCTGCTGGTTGTCGGCATGGATATGTATTTCGTTCAAGGTAGACTGCACCTGTTCAGTGGCCATTGGCAGGAACAGCCAGCAGATATGTGGCCTGTTGGATAGTTCTTCTGCGCGGTTGTCAAGCAAGATAGAAAATACTTCGTTCACGAATGATCTTCTTTCCGGGGAGGTGTGGGTCTGGGCGTTGTGGTCAAGCTTTTTTGTAACACTTGTGGCTAGAAAATATCTGCTTCTTCGCGAGCTTATACTCTGGTTATGCTGCGGTTCTTGCCTGACAGAGGGGACGATATCCGTTAAAGCTGTGCGGTCGGACATGGTTATATGTCACGTACGCAAATTCTTCCACGGTCCGATATAGTGCCTCTTCCGTTTTGAACTCATACAGATTGGTGCATTCATTCTTTAACGTGTTGAAATACCTCTCCATCGGCGCATTATCATACGGATAGCCCGCCTTACTCATGCTTTGCGTCACATGGACGGATTCACAATAATCTATAAAGGCTTTTGAGGTATACTGGCTATCCTGAGCAGAGTGCAGGATCAGTTCGCCTTTGATTGCCGGTTGGGAATACAGCGCTTTTTGAAGCGTCAGGATCGCCAGTCCGCTCGTAATTCGCCGGTCGGTGATGCTGGCCACTACGCTCCGGTCATACAGGTCAATGATACTGCAATTATAGCGGATATCTCCATTTTTCAAAAACAGGTATGTGAAATCCGTACACCACTTTTGATTGATGGAATCTGCATGGAAGTTCTGTTTTAACTTATTTTCAAATACCTTATGTGGCTTCCCGTGCATATAACCAGGATTTTTACGGCGGACAATGAATTTAAGTCCCAGTTCTGAATTCATGTATTTATGAAGGGTCGGCAGGCTGTAGCTGTATCCTTTCTGTTCCAGATACACGCGCATGCTCCTGTAACCATCGACTCCCTTAGGGTCATGATAAATGATGTCTATTGCCATCAGAACCTTTGCCTTATGGGTATAGTAATCCGCCTTCCGGTGTTTCCGGTAGTTATAGTAGGCGTTTGGACAAATGCAGAACCGCCGAAGCAGCCATCGGATGCCAAACTCTGTATGATATTTGTCAACAAATCAATAAGCCTCTAATCGATTTCCTTTGCAAAGAATGCCGCTGCTGTTTTTAGGAAAAGATTTTCCTTATGAAGTTCCTCATTTTCCTTTCGAAGTTTGAGCATTTCTTTCATGTAGTCGTATTCTTCTTTAGATTCCTGTCTTAACTGGCATTCTTCACGGAATAACTCGCACCATTTGGAGATACTGGCTTTGGATACGCTATATTCAGCAGTAATGCTTTTGTAGGTGCGTCCATCTTCTTCATGAAGGCGAACAATTTTCTTTTTAAACTCGGGTGTGTAATTTTGTGGCATAATAAAGACCTCTTTCCTGATTATTCTTAGTATATCTTATTAGCCACTGCTGTTACAACTTTATTATAGCACTTCAGGGACGGCTACTGCGGCTTCCTCCTGTTTGGAAAGTTCTGTGGTATGATGCCCCCATCCTTTGTTTTGATGGTATAGATGGGGAAATTTCAGCAAAGGAATAGGTGTGGACCTTGATACGACCATTCAGGTACTTGTCCAGTGCGTCCCAGCTGGCAAAGACTTTCCGATTCTGTCTGGCCGTCCTGGTCTGTAGGTAACCGCCTGGCGCATTGGTGTGCAGACTCCAGATTAATGCCTAAAGTAAGGGACGGAGTTTTGGGATGTGCTGTTGTACCGGGTATTCTCAGAAATGGAATAATACATATGGTAAACCATCTTACTGAGGATATGACGGTAGTTGTCCGGTTGCTTCCAATGGTTGGAAGTGTGCGTGACGGGAAGCGTCTGGGCATATTCCAGGGCTTTAGACAGAGATAGGATTGCTCCGGCCTGTGGCTTTAAGCGGTCAAAGATTTTTTGCGGTGTGGTGCCGCCTGTGAACGGCTGGTATTTAGTTGTTGATAAGAGGAGGAAGTGCAAAGAGCCTCTGCTTTATTTGCTCTTCCAAATATGCCGCCAATATTTCAAATTTAATAGAATGCCTCAGATTGCAGTAATTACGTTTGCCAGAAGATACCTCGCTCCAACCTGCCCCAAAGGAATGATACGCGGAAAAAAGAAAATAGAGAAAATCATAGCAAGGCCAATGACCAAAATAGCTAACCAATAATATGGTATGTCTGTACCATACAGGCCAGAAGAATAGCTGTCCCAGCCAGCGTTTAGCAGAATAAATCCCCCTGCCTAAAAGCATCTTGGTATTTCGCGGCTTATACCTAAATTTCTGTTCCTGCGCCTCCTGTTCCTAAGCATACGTTTGAGGCTCAACCAGTTCGGCAATGTTCATTTCAAAGAGAGAAGACAGTTACAATCAGTTTTTAGATGTCGGTTCACTGGTTCCTACCTTCCATTTTGAAACAGCTTGACGGCCGATGCTCAACTGATCGGCAACATACTCTTGGGACATTTTTAGTTGTGTACGCCTGGCTTTAATGTTTTCGTTCAGTGCCATGTTCACGCCCTCCTATCCGCTTTCATCGTACATCAACATTCCAGTTGCAGGCTACCAACTAAAACGCAACCGGAAGTTGCAAGAGCCAGGCTATACAGAAATTTAAGAATCCGGCAGCTCACTCAGCATGTTTATGGTGCGGTAAATTTCTCCGCAGGCAGGGCACTTCCAATCTATATTACTCTTTTTCGCTTTCTTATGAAGATGCATTAATTCCGCTTGGCGGCATTTGGGACATATGGTTGGAAGCCCTGCCCACAACTGTTTCAGTAATCGTACTTCGTTTTCTCTGCTGTCCGTATACATTGTCTCACCTCATGCAGCCTAATCTATCCGGTTTATTTTGACAAGCTGAACGCTTCAAACAAGTAGGACAGCCGCATAGAGCAGCCGGTCTACCATTCATTGATCGCATACAATAATCCAAGCCGGATCTGTTTCAACAGTTCCGCAGAAAGTGTTTCATATTCCGGCTCCAACCCTTTTTCGTGCGCCACCCAAGGAGGTGAATCATTCCATAAACCCATTGCTCCCAATACATCCGCCCGGTTAGCTACCTCAAACACACTTAAGTGATCATCTGGTAGTGGCGGCAGTATAAGACCGTATGATTTATTGGGATATTCCTTGCCGCCGTCCAAAATCGTTCCTGCTTGATAAAAGATGTTTGTAAAGTTTTCAAATCCAAGCCGGATCGCTAAGTCCTGAATATGGTGCAAGACACTTCGGAACAATTGCGTATTATTTTCAAAACGTGGCCATGCCTTCGGAGAGTCATTCCATGGATGTTCCGTGTAGAGGACATTCCACTTTCGCTCTTTGGAATCAAACTTCCAATCAGCAATAAAATAGGTCCTTCGATTCCCCTGAAAAAAACACACTATACTTGCCTGGGTCGTATTGGAAAACCCTAACAGGCTGCGATCTTTGACAGAAGTAGGGCAATAGAGTTGAATGTCTGTCAAATGTTGCTCTTTGAGATGCTCATACCATTGTGATACATCGGGAGCGGTATATGGTGAACCTCCACTCACCGTCACACACAGAAATTGTGAAGGGTTTTTATAGTTTGTTGGTATGTAACAAATCGAGTTGCGGTTTTATAATGCCCTTCTAGCGGCTACGACAATGGGGCATATCTGATACATTTGTCCATTCATAATCATACACCTATCTTTTCATTGTTATATTGCCAAAGAAAGCCAATGCAGTTCCTATCAAAAGTCCCAGTGGGAGGTTCTCCAACAAAATTCCGAAAATTAGACCAAGCCCCATCCCAATAGCAGCCATTCCATTCAAACGTTGTTTTTTATCCGACTGTTTCATCGGTTCCTATCCCCTTGTATGATATAAGTTATTGTGTATATTATAGCAGGAATATACGATTTTGAAAAGAAAAGTATTAATTCAATCATCACAACCGGAGTGTTCATGATACAGGGGGATTTTGGGGAGCTTCCTCAAAGAGAAAATCCCCTCCTGGTGGAATGGACCGGGCAAGGATTTTACCGGGAATGTGGATACACTCCTGGTAAACAGCTTCTTGTTTGTATTTTGGGAAAGTCCCAATCCCATGCATGACAGATGGTGAGAACATGGAAAACAATGTTTATACCCCCCTTTATAGTTGGAACAAATATATACACTAGGATTATTCTGGGAAGTATTCACAGAAAGCGGAGTAAAGTCTAAGCTGATGAATGAAGTATCAATAAGTCTCTTTTTAGAGATGAAAATAACCACCTATTGCATGATTTTTGTAAGGTGCTCAAGAGAAAATTTAGTAAGCAAATGATCGCAAGTCCAATAAGAAGGTAAAGAGCGTGAAATATCAAAACTGCAAAAGTGAGCAAGGAGAAGATTATTATTTCAGTAATCAACGAGTTCAGATAGCATAGACAAAACTTCGCATGTTATAACAATAAAAGCGGAAATTATGGAATTATTGGAACCCCCTTTTCTACTTGTTTTGGAATATTTAGGAACAAAAGAGAAAGTAACGTTTAAGAAAAGGGAATTATAAAACTTATATATTTGATATGATTTTAATATTTTTTGATATCCCAAAATACCGAAAGAATCCTGTTCCGCAAAATTGGTCAGTAGAACAACTTACCGCTATTAATATCGGTGCTATTAACTCTGCATAAACAGAGTATTTTTGCGATAGCCTTTCAACAGGCTCACGTGTAACAGATATTAAGGACAATTTGTCTAGCTACTATGACATAGAAGATAGGGATACTGCACTTGAAACCCAGGAATGGTTTTTTATCAGCGGGCACCGAGTATATTTTGATCGAATCAAGGTTTTTTTTCTGGCTGAGAAATTCAGATTGACAGCAATGGGGTAGATGAGGATGGGATAGCCAGAATTCAGGACTACATTTCAAACTTGGGGGAGTCTTTCAGCAATTTGATTAGCAAATGGAGAAACTGTACAGCAGTCTATTGTCGCATGGGATATGGGGAGTTTAGTTTTGGTCACTCGTTGTTGTTTTGATGCCGGTTATATATCTGATGAGGAGGCATGGAGTTATCTTTTTAATGCACGTAGTCTCAGACAATAAGTTTATACCTCATGGGAAGAGTTTGCGAGTGGGTATGTTATTGGACGAGCTATGTGCTTGGGAAATACAATGTCATTAACTGATATTATAGGGATTGTACAGGGGCTTTTGCAGGATGATTCAAGTCCATGGGTACAATATAAATTTAAGTAGATAAGGAGAGAGAAAATGGGATATAAGTTGTTAATTATTCCGGTTGTTGTCGTTGTGTTGGGTATTATCTTTATTCTTGTTATGTCTGCGCGAAGAGAACAATCTGGCGGCAAGGCGCAAGACCGCATGAAAGAGTTCGCTATATAAGAGTCCCCTTGCTTAAAGGGAACACCATTCTCTATTATCAATTTTTTGGAGGATGCAGTTAATGCACAGCATATTTGGGTGGTTGTTTATGATAAGGGCGGAATGAGACCCATACCCTCCACATCAAATCAATTCATATAAATATTGAAAAAATATGAAGATAATACACAATTTTTGATTGGAAGAGGCAGTTAGCTGCAAATTTTTTTGTAGGAAATAAAACAGAGGACAACGAGTATATGCCGTATGCCACAATAACAAATGTGACTATAGATGAAAATCGTAAGAAAGTAATCCTCCAGATTGGGAACATTGAGAAGTCTTTTAAGTATCAAATGAAGGATTGTTTTGGGTCTCCCCAGGATGAAACACTCCGTGCGTTTTTCCGATACCTTAAAAGCATTAAAAAATTTATATAGTGAACCAGATGACAACAATAACGTTATATAGAAAACGTTGGATGGGAGTCTGTCTACAAACGTCAAAAAATTTGAGTAATGTTCTGATAAAAAAGGATCCACTTATTATCTCTATGTCTGCTTCTCAAGGATGGTGCAAGTGGAACTATTTTTTACTACCATTCATATAATTGGAAGATACTGACTTGGCTGCGTAGTATAAAACGCAAGTATAATCTGGTTGCATCAGCAGACAGGGCATATATGAAAGGACCTCGTTTAACACTCTGATTTGTAGGATAAAATGTTCCGATATTTTTACTATTGTATTTTCGTAGGAGTTTTCAGAAAACAGTAAAATATTTAACAGTTTATTATTGATAATTGCTGATATGTTCAGTATATGTTTATTGGGGAATAAGGTACAAGGAGAGACTGGATATGGATATTTTGTAGCAGTGTCAGAAATGGCACGAAGATGACAAACACCATAAGATCATGGATGCTTTGGAAGCAATTCCCGCAGACAAGCGCACTGGCGATATAGATATGAAACTGGCCCGTGCTTATAATAATATGGGGAATTCGGAAACGCTGAAAGGACGACAGATGCTCAAGCATGCGTTGAAACTTATGCAGGTTCATGAGGATGAATTGGGGACAACTTATTTATGGAATTTCCACATGGGGTATGCTTGGTACTATCTGGACCAGGAGAGCCGGGCGTTGCCCCATTTCCGCCGGGCGCTGGAGCTGAATACAGGTGACGATTCTAGACTCAACTCACGTCAGGGAATCGAGGATTTAACGGACGACTGTGAGAAGCGGATCTCCCTTCCCCGCTTTGAGCAGTGCTTCCGGGAGAGGACAGAAACGACATGGGAAGCATTTGCCAAGCAAGAGTCACAGATGCGTTACCTCATGGGAGAGGGCAACAAACATGAGATGGGCAATGAAACTGATCGCACAGTGCGAACACATTCTGCATCTGGCATTTGATGATATTTCCTTTAGGATGGGATTCAATGGGAAAAAACATGAATTGATTCTTACCCCGGAGGGAGAAAAGGTCAAGCTGTTTGAATTGGTCTACTTCCAGAAGCGTACACCCGAAACAGTTCTGAGGAACTGGAATATCCTGGTGGGCTGCCAGTCCATACAGCCATCGCCTGCGCACCGATGGCTGGAGTATCTCCGAGGAAGAGGTGCTGATCTGGCTGGAGGAGTCGGGATAAAACAGCTTTGTCATCTCCTGCTACTGTGAAAAGCTGATGCCTATGCTCCGAGAGGAGGAGTTCCGAGTCTGGTGGATGCTTACGACCCTCACCGATCAAATACTGGGAGAAATTCACCATATGCGGTACATAGATAGATTTGATGTGCTGGTGGAATCCAAGGAGGTTCCGTCCATTCGTATTTCCCAGCTGCCTGGCAATCTGAAGGACAAGGTCCTGGACCTCTCCAATAACTCGGAAAGATATTTGGAAACTTACAGTGGCTATGAAATGAGGCCTGATGAAACCCCGGACGCTGACTGACGGCTGGATGTGATGGTAGATATGCTTGTTGCGTTCCTCTTGTCAATGGCTATCTGAACGCCGACAATGACTTCATGAACGAGTTCCACGCAGATGGTGAGGTGGCGGGTTTTATCTCCTATTCGCTGTATATCCAGCGGGATGAGAAAGATAGTGATAAGATCTTTGACTTCCGCGGCAAGCTGGAGGAAGTTCTTACTGACGGGGACAGTTCAGATTTCTTCACCCTCTTCGGTGAAGCCACCGGCCTCTGATGCGGCTATGTGGACTTCATAGCCTGGGACATCCGCATGGCACTCAGGATGGACAAGGAATTCTTTGAGAACAGCGACATTCCTTGGGCCAGCTTCCGCACCTTCCGCAGTGAGGTAGCCTCGGTACATCTAAAAATGCATCGGATGATGAGTCGGATACCGAGGAACATGAAAATGAACTGGAGGAAACAATGGTGGACACGGACTACAACCCGTACACCTCGCAGAACGCCGAGGCATTCTATGATCAGTTGAAGCGGTGGAATGATGAGGACGAGTATACCTGCTGTATTCAGGTAATGAACGCTGTCCCGGCAGATCAGAGGGACTACCTCTTTGCCTACGCCCTGGCTCGGGCGCTGGAAAACTACACAATCATCGGAGATCATGAGGAGGGGGCTCCCAACTACAAGAGGGACAAAGCACTTCTTCGGGCCATCGAGGTGCTTGAAGCCGTCCGGGAAGAAGGACAGGGAAAGGCGGAGTGGAATATGCGCATGGCCTATGCCTATCAGTATCCGCACGGTCAGGAGGTGGAGGCCCTCCATTATGCCCGGAGGTGGGCAGAGTTGTACCCGGAGGACGAAAAGGCCCCTGCGGTAATCCGGGAGTGCAAAGCGGAGATGAAAAAACTCCAGGGCAGCCGGAGAAAGAAAGCCAAGTTCGTGCCCGGGGATACTCCTCTTGAGGAATTTGACCTTAACAATTTCTGGGACGATAACGAGTATGCCTTGAAGGAATATGTCAGAGAACCTCCTTCCGATGAGCTGATCGTTAGAGTGGAGAAGGAAATGGGCTATAAGCTGCCCGCTTCCTACATCTGGCTGATGAAGCAGCACAATGGGGGGATACCTGTGAACACCTGCAGTCCCACCAATGAGTCCACCTGCTGGGAGGAGGACCATGTGGCCATAACCGGCATATTCGGCATTGGACGGGAAAAAGCACACGCTCTTTGTGGAAACCTTGGCAGCTAGTTCATGATCGATGAGTGGGAGTAGCTAGACATCGGCGTGACCATTGGCGACTGACCCAGCGCCGGACACGATATGATCTTCCTGGACTACCGGGACTGTGGCCCACAGGGAGAACCTGCGGTGATCCATGTGGATCAGGAGAACGACTATAAGATTACCCATTTGTGGGCCTGGATATATACGCTGGGACATTACCCCGGTATTATTCAAATAACTGGAGGACCGCTGTACAGAGATGGGAAGCGGCAAACGGCTGTATCTTTCAGAAAATCACTCCGTATGGACAGGACGTGGCAGATGCGAAGAAACTGAGCCCTGCTGCAGTCCAGAATTTTGTGGAGAATAGGAGGGCACAGGTATCGACCTTAATGCAAACCGGACGACTATGGGCTACTCCATGACATCCCATTCCTTCTCCGCAATAGGCGAAAGCGTATCATTATGGGGATGGCAAGCAGCTACAAACAGTATGGTACCACAATCGTTCCAGCACATCTGGTTGGTATAGTAGGTCTTCACGTTATCCTCAGTCTATGGGCATAGGGAGATTTTTCTATGAGGGTCAGGAGCGGGTGGAGTCCTTGTTCCCTGTTTTGTGATAGGTATCCACTGTGGGAGTGATTCGTAAGGAGTTGGATAAACTCAATAAGCTGGCATGGTAGGCCTCCGAGGAAATCATTTTGAACTGGCTCGAAACCGAGGAGTATTCGGTGGACGGGTTTTTTGAGCAAAACAGGAAAGGTAGTAAAGCGGACCTCCCGTAGTATCCCCAGTATGGCACGGAAGCTGTGGAGTAGTTTGCCTGCGCTCTGCAAAGTCATGCAATTTGGAGAGAAGTAGCTGGTGCCCTGTTGTGCTGGATGATTCAGGAGAGTTTTTATGGGATATGATGTGAGCTTGTACCCAATTGCCTGGGACTGTTTCAGCAGAATGAGTCGATAAGAAGAGAATAGAAAAATCATCATCCATCTATGCACTGCCTGCAATGTTTTCCACATATCTATGGATGTGATCCACAAAATAATCATGCTGATTCCTAAAAGAACTAGCTAATAATATGGGCAATAAGTATACAATTCCGATACATACATCATACCACCCAGATGTTATAAGTGTAAATTTATAACAAATCCTCCAGTGTTTTTCCATAAAAATAATCATGCACCATTTTATCAAACTCTGCCCACATGGGAAGCGTTTTACATGTGGAGGCCCTGCTACAGGGGGTGGCGTCCTTGGAAAGACATGCAACAGTAGCAAGCGAGCCCTCCATTAATTCCAATATCTCACCCACAGAATATTCTTCCGGCTGACGGCAAAGTTTGTACCCGCCCCCACGTCCTCCAAGCCCGATCAGCATCTTTCCTTTGATAAGCTCTTTTACAATAATCTCCAGGTATTTTTTAGAGATTTCCTGTCGCTCTGCCACTTCTTTCAAAGGAATGTATCCTTCACCACCATGTTCTGCCAGATCTATCATGACACGAAGAGCATAGCGTCCTTTTGTTGAAACCATACCATACACCGTCCTTTCTGTGATTTATGCCTATTATACCGCGGGGTGAATAGGTAAATCAATAATTATTAAAAATTTCCCATATTGCCTATTGACATAGTAGGTGATTGGTGATACTATAAGCGCATCAGTTTTGAGTTGATCATCAGGAAAGGAGGCGAGAGCAATGACCGGATTATATACCTTCAAAGTTAATACTGTCATGTGTTGTCGAATGCGGAATTCCCGGGCATATTATATGGCTGGGGTACAGTTATGCGCAGATTGCAGCATAGCTGACTGCCTCGATACCATGCTTGATTGATCTGTCAGCAAATCGTATGCCATTTGCCCGGGAGCTTGTGATGAAGCTTCCGGTTTTTTATTTGCCGAAACCGGAACGGCAGCCGATTGAACCGAAAAATATTAATCCAAAGGAGATTACAAAAATGAGTGAATATAAAAACAGATGCAAATTTGAAACCCTGCAGCTTCACGTTGGACAGGAGCAGGCCGATCCTGCCACCGGTTCCAGAGCAGTTCCCATTTATCAGACCACATCTTATGTGTTCCATAATTCTGCACACGCCGCAGCTCGCTTTGGGCTTGCAGATGCAGGCAATATTTATGGACGCCTGACAAATTCGACACAGGATGTACTGGAAAAGAGGCTTGCCGCGCTTGAAGGTGGCGCTGCTGCACTGGCAACTGCATCGGGTGCTGCCGCAATCACCTATACCATTCAGGCTCTGGCACAAGCCGGCGATCACATTGTAGCACAGAAGACGATCTATGGCGGCAGCTATAATCTGCTGGCACACACACTTCCTCAGTTCGGAGTCACTGCAACCTTTGTGGATACCCATAATCTTGAAGAACTGACCGCCGCCATACAGCCAAATACCAAAGCTGTCTACCTGGAAACGTTGGGTAACCCAAACAGCGATATCCCGGACATTGATGCAATTGCAGAGATTGCCCATGCACACGGTCTGCCGCTTGTGATTGATAACACCTTTGGCACTCCATACCTCATTCGCCCAATTGAACACGGCGCGGATATCGTAGTCCACTCCGCCACCAAGTTCATTGGCGGCCATGGCACTACCCTGGGCGGTATCATCGTGGATTCCGGCAAATTTGACTGGAAAGCCAGCGGTAAATATGCTCCTATCGCGGAATCCAATCCCAGCTATCATGGTGTCTCTTTTGTGGACGCGGCAGGCCCGGCGGCCTTCGTCACCTATATCCGTGCCATTCTTCTTCGCGATACAGGTGCAACTCTTTCCCCCTTCAACGCATTCCTGCTTTTGCAGGGCGTGGAAACCCTTTCCCTACGCCTGGAACGTCATGCAGAAAACACAAAGAAAGTGGTGAAATATCTGGTCAATCATCCACAGGTGGAAAAGGTCAATCATCCCAGTCTGCCGGATCATCTAAACCACGCATTGTACGAGAAGTATTTCCCCAACGGAGGAGCCAGCATCTTCACCTTTGAGATTAAGGGCGGCCAGGAAGAAGCCTGGAGGTTTATCGACAATTTGAAAATCTTCTCCCTACTTGCCAATGTAGCTGACGTAAAGAGCCTCGTAATCCACCCGGCCAGTACTACCCATTCCCAACTCTCCCCGGAAGAATTACTGGATCAGGGCATTAAGCCGAATACCATCCGCCTGTCCATCGGCATCGAGCATATTGATGATATTATCGCTGACTTAGAGAATGGGTTTGCTTCATTGAAATAAGTGATATGAATGAAATTGAGGTATAAGGAGGCGGCTGGCTTGAGCTGGGAAATTATTGGGAAATATTTGCCATTGTACCAAAAAGCGGCGGTACTGACAGTAAAAATCGGATTTATTGGGATAGCGGCCGCCATTACGATTGGGTTACTATGCACCATCATTCAGTATTATAAGATTCCGGTCATCCGCAGGATTGTATCTGTATACATTGAAATCAGCCGGAATACGCCTCTTATGGTGCAGTTATTCTTCATCTATTATGGCCTGCCCAAAATTGGTATTCAGACAGATGCCGCTGCGTGCGGTGTTGCAGGGCTGGCTTTTCTCGGCGGGAGTTATATGTCAGAAGGATTTCGCAGTGGGGTTGAGGCGATTGCGCCAATCCAGGAGGAAAGCGCATATAGCCTCGGGCTAAGTAAACTACAGACTTTTTTTTATGTAATTTTGCCGCAGGCATTTTCTATCAGCGTTCCGGCATTTATGGCGAATGTGATTTTTTTATTGAAAGAAACCAGCGTATTCTCTGCCATAAGCCTTATGGATTTAATGTTTACAGCCAAGGATCTGATTGGACTGTATTACAAAACTGCAGAGAGCCTTTTCTTGTTAGTGGTGTTCTATCTTATTATTTTGCTTCCGGTTTCCGTTTTGGGAAGCCTCCTGGAAAGGAGGTCACGCTATGCAGGGTTTGGGTCTTGAGGTGCTGCTGAAAGGGAAAAATCTTGCACGTATTCTTGGCGGATTAGACGCGGCACTCAAAGTCAGCATGATTTCCATCGCCATCAGTATCCCATTGGGAATAATTTTGGGCATTCTCATGACATGGAAAAATCCAATCTGCCGGGCGATCCTGCGATGCTATCTGGAATTTGTCCGGATTATGCCGCAGATGGTGTTACTGTTCCTCGTCTATTTCGGTACTACGAGAGCCTTTGGCTGGGACTTATCCGGGGAGCTGGCATCCGTGATTGTATTCACAGTCTGGGGAACGGCTGAAATGAGCGATCTGGTCCGAGGGGCGCTTATTAGTATTCCCATACACCAGTATGAAAGTGCCGAAGCACTGGGGCTAACAAGAATGCAAAGCTATCGGTATATTATTCTGCCACAGGTCGTGCGAAGGCTGCTCCCACTGTCAATCAACCTCATTACAAGGATGATTAAAACAACAAGCCTGCTCCTGATGATCGGCGTTGTGGAGGTACTGAAGGTTGCCCAACAGATTATAGAGGCAAACCGAATGGGTAGTCCCAATGCTGCATTTGGAATTTACTTAATGGTATTATTTTTATATTTTATTGCATGCTGGCCAATCAGCCTTTTGGCAAAATACCTTGAGAAACGATGGAGGTGATAAGATGTCAGAATCGGTATTAACCATAGATCATCTGACAAAACAATTTGACAATTCTACTGTTCTCAATGATTTAAGCCTGCAGATTCACGAGGGCGAGGTTGTTGTGATCGTTGGCCCCAGCGGATGCGGAAAAAGTACGCTGCTGCGGTGTATCAATGCCCTGGAGAATATTCAGAGCGGTGAGATCCGGCTGCATGGGGAACTCGTCACGAAGCGAAGCAGAAACTTAACCGGAATTCGCCAAAAGATCGGTATGGTATTCCAGAGCTATGAGCTGTTCCCGCACTTAAACGTGCTGGATAATATCCTGCTGGCACCGACCAAAGTGCAGAAAAGGACAAAGGACGAGGTAAAAAAAGAAGCTCTTGCACTTTTATCCCGTGTTGGCCTTGCGGAAAAAGCGAAAAGTTTTCCGCGGCAGTTATCTGGTGGACAGAAACAACGAGTTGCGATTGTCCGTGCATTATGTATGCATCCTGAAATTCTGCTGTTTGATGAGGTAACAGCAGCACTTGACCCGGAGATGGTCAGAGAAGTATTGGAGGTTATCTTAAACCTTGCTGATCAGGGACGGACGATGATAATCGTCACTCATGAAATGCAGTTTGCAAGGGCGGTGGCTGACAGGATCATCTTTCTGGATGATGGAGATATCAAAGAGGAAGGGACACCGGATCAGTTTTTCGATGCGCCGAAAACTGACCGGGCAAAAAAGTTTTTGCAAACATTTACCTTTGAGCGGAAAGGTTCAAAGCAAAACTGATATAGGGCGATGCCCGGAATGGAGATTATGATGAAAAATATTCGCAAGCTTGTAACCATTGTACTCACTCTTTCGCTGACGCTTTCTCTAGTTGCCTGTGGATCAAAGAATTCTGCCAATGGCAGTGTGGCATCCGACAGAGAAAAAAAACAGAATGTTGTTTACCGTACTTTGGACGAAATTAAGGAGAGCGGCACCATTAACATCGGCGTTTTCTCTGACAAGAACCCATTCGGCTATGTAGATGAAAATGGGGAGTATCAGGGCTATGATGTGTACTTTGCCAACCGCATCGGTGCAGATCTCGGTGTGAAAATCAATTATGTATCCACCGAAGCGGCTAATCGCATCGAATATCTGCAGACTGGTAAGGCAGATATCATTCTGGCAAACTTCACAGTAACACCTCAGCGTGCTGAAGAAGTAGATTTCGCACTTCCATATATGAATGTTGCACTAGGAGTTGTTTCTCCAGACAGCCGTGTGATTGAGAGCCTGGATAGCTGGAATGCGGAGGATCAAATCATTGTCATTTCTGGTACAACCGCAGAAACCTATCTGATTGAAAACTATCCGGATATCCCACTGCAGAAGTATGACTCTTACGCAACTGCAAAGAATGCCCTGGAAAACGGTAACGGAGTAGCGTGGATAAATGACAACACAGAGGTTATTGCTTTTGCATTGCAGAACGATGGTTACACTGTAGGAATTCCATCATTGGGCAGTCAGGGCAGCATTGCACCAGCAGTTTCCAAGGGTAATGATACTCTTCTGGATTGGTTGAATGAGGAAATCATAAGCCTTGGTGAGGAGCAGTTTTTCCATTCAGCTTATAAGGCAACATTAGCTGACACCTATGGCTTGGACTACGAAGACAGTCTGGTTGTTGAAGGCGGAAGAAAAAATAAATGATGGAAAATATACTGGCTTTTGGCGACTTCAATACCTGGGGGCTGATTCCAGGTACTCATGAACGATATCCAAGGGGAAAACACTGGACAAGTATTTAACAGAAAAAAGAACGACGTCGTAACACCTCTATACATAGAAGAAGGTCTGTGAGGAAGAACGACCATATTTGAGGATGCACTGCGTAACGGAAGAAATGGATTAGATACACTTCCTGCCGGTTGAAAATCCATATTCCTTTGGCTACAGTAATTATCATGCTAGGTACAAATGACCGCAAAATATTGTATGGTGCTACTGCCCATGTGATTGGGAAAGGAATTGCGCTTTGCCTGGATGAATTAATAAAAGAGATTCTGGTAGACAGGATTTTATTAATACCGCATTCATTGCTGCATCATACTATGCTGTCGCACTCAGCATTGATGATGAACACCTAACAGATGAAGGACACCCAGTATTTGCGGATATTTTGTACAAAAAACTGATAGATATGGGAAGGATTTATGATATATCCCAAATTTATTAGGATACTATGTGCAGTTGTTCATCAAACATATTTATGTATCGCTGTCTATCTATATTCTAAAATCTATTCAGGTGGTTTTGTGTTAGATGGAAAGAGATTACGATAGCTTATTACTTGGCACAAGGAGCGGAGGTACATAATGTATCGTAATAGAAAGGATTGAAAATAAAATGAACAATGAATTATTAAAAAAATATGAACAATTAAAACAATATATATATTCTTTTGGAAGTGTAGCGATTGCTTTCTCCGGTGGTGTGGATTCTACATTGTTATTATATGCTGCAAAGGAGGCATTGGGGGATCGGTGTATTGCCGTTACTGCATCTTCCTATTCATTTCCAGACAGAGAACTGGAAGAAGCAAAAGAATATTGTAAAAGCGTAGGGGTGCGTCATTTTGTTGTGATGTCAGAAGAACTTGAAATAGAGGGATTTTCTCATAATCCTAAAAATCGTTGCTATCTGTGTAAACATGAATTATTTGAAAAAATGCGTATTCTTGCAAATGAACAAAATATTTTTGAAATTGCAGAAGGATCAAATCTTGATGATATGGGAGATTATAGACCTGGTTTAAAAGCAGTGGCTGAGCTTGGCATTAAAAGTCCGCTAAGATATATCGGGTTTACAAAGCAAAATATTCGTGATATATCAAAATATTTGAGTATACCAACTTGGAATAAACAGTCCTTTGCTTGCCTTTCAAGTCGTTTTCCGTATGGGGATTTGATTAGTAAAGAAAAGTTAATGATGGTAGATAGGGCGGAACAGTTGTTGTTAGATCTAGGGTTTCATCAGGTACGTGTTCGGATTCATGGCAGTATAGCAAGAATTGAATTAAACCCTGAAGAGTATGGATTATTGTTGGAAGAAAATATAAGATCAATTGTATATCAAAAATATAAAGAGTATGGATTTTCTTATGTAACATTGGATTTAATGGGATATAGAACTGGAAGCATGAATGAAGTAATGATAGTATAATGCTCACTATGAAACTTGATAGAGTTTGTTTATCAATGAAATAACCACCAAATAATAATACACCTAGATATAGAATTATTCCATTCCTTGCTAAGTTGAAGTCATTGACTATAATTCACATGCGATTTTTGATAGATTTGAGTGTTTCATTCCAAGGCGTTAGCTCTTTGAGCTGATCATTGGCTATCTGTTTCTCTGGACAATGCTTTGGAGAAGGTTTAGTAACTGTAAAGATTCAGGTCATGTTCTTTTTCCATCTTAATCATTGGGTATACGTTCGTTTGGCGGGGCAGTCTTAACTATCATCTTGCCGGTCTGCTGGACGCTATCGATGCTCTTTACACAAAGTATAATACATTTCTGCTTGAAAACGGATATGGCC
>ERZ773148.482-NODE-482-length-34224-cov-6.166789_pt1 | contig 34224 bp, 33 predicted proteins | sample MGYA00580846_ERZ773148 | MGnify/ENA primary metagenome ERZ773148 (study PRJEB29015, sample SAMEA2737879) | human gut metagenome | biome: human gut; feature: human-associated habitat; material: faeces | place: China | collected 2012 ... | reverse complement strand
AAGAAGAAATGAACATCCGTTGGCACTATGGATACGACGAGGGAGAGGCTGCCGGACTCAAAAAAGGCCGCAGCGAGGGCGAAGCCATTGGACTGGAAAAAGGCGTCGTACAGGAAAAGCGCGAAATTGCGAAAAATCTTAAAGTTCTCGGTGTAGGCACTGCGAAAATTATCAAGGCAACTGGGCTTTCCGCCGAGGAAGTCGAAGAATTATAGACCTTATCTTAATCAAGTATGGGCTACAGGTTATCCCCTCTCATGCCACCGCGCGTGCCAAACGGCACGCGCGGTTTATTTTTTCTTTATTCATTAAAAGCAGCATTGCTTGCTGTATCGAAAATATCCGTTACTTCTTTCTTCGGTTCTGCCGTCAGCTTCGACACGATAACCGCAGCCGCCATGGAGCAGATAAATCCCGGCACTATTTCATAGATTCCGGTTGATCCGGATAAGAACGCGAGCCAAAGTCCGTCTACAGCCGCACCCGTTACAACGCCTGCGATTGCACCGGCATAGTTGAATCTTCTCCAGAAAAGCGAAAGCAGAATCGTCGGTCCGAATGCCGATCCGAAGCAGCCCCATGCGTTTTCGACAAGGTTCATAATTGCCTGTGCCCCGGAGCCCTTAGAAGAAGCGAGCAAGAATGCAATCACCGCTACAATTATAACCACGATTCTTCCTATCCACAATACCTCCCTGTCAGAAGCGTCTTTTCTGATAATCGGCTTGTAGATGTCCGATGTGAACGAACTTGACGCAACTAAAAGCTGTGAGTCGGCAGTCGAAATGCAGGCTGCCATAATTGCCGCCAGCAAAAGCCCTGACGCAAGCGGGAAGAAGAATTTTCTCGACATTACCATGAATACTGTTTTCTGCAGTCCCTGTGTCAAAAGCTCTTCACCGACAAAGATTCTTCCGAAGTAAGCAACAAGGCAAGCAGCACCGAGTGCCAGTACAACCCATACGATTGCAACAATCGCGGATTTCTTGATCATCGACGGTTTTTCGATTGACATGAAGCGTACTATGATGTGCGGCATTCCGAAGTATCCCAGACCCCAGCCGAGACCGCTTACAATTTCCTTCCAGCTTGCCGAAAAAATGCCCGAGCCGAAATCGCAGGTTACCAGTTCGCCTGAAGCATCTGTGTACTGATAAACCGTATGAATTGCAGTCGTGTCAATGTCCTGTGTAAGAACTACGACGATCGGAATCGCAAGCAGTGCAATCAACATAAGAATCCCCTGGAAAAAGTCCGTCCAGCAGACAGCTTTAAATCCGCCGAGGAAAGTATACCCGATGATGATTAGCGCACAAAGTATCATTCCCACGCTCTCCGAAACGCCCGGGAAAATCATTTTGAACACCGACGCACCTGCTACAAACGCGGAAGCAACATATACGGTGAAGCAAACCAAAAAGATTATCGCACAGATAACCTGCAGCGTGTTGGATTTCGTTGCGAAACGATTTGAAAGATACTGCGGCACCGTAATCGCATCTCCCGCTGCCTTAGAGAACTTCCTAAGTCTTGTCGCGCAGAAAATCCAGTTTGCGGCAGTTCCCAGCACTAAGCCGATTCCAATCCACATCTGACCGAAGCCGAATGCCATGATGGAACCCGGAAGCCCCATCAAAAGCCATGCGGACATATCCGATGCCTGTGCGGACATCGCCGTAACCCAAGGTCCCATCGAGCGGCCGCCTAAGAAGTAGTCTTCCTGATTTCTGTTTCCTCCGTTAAAGAAGAAGAACAGTGCTACGAAAAACAATATTATGAAGTAACCTAAAAACGCTATCATTTCTGCGTTGAACATTCGTATTCCTCCTTATATTCCAAGTCCTGTGCTGATATTTCGCATGAAATCCTGCACGTTCGTAACAATACCTTTTGCTGAGAGACTTCCGCGGTCACCGAGCTTGTTAGCGGCGAACTCCGAAGTGTCTACCATGTAGAAATGTACCGGGCGAATCGTTCCGTCCCCAAGTACTCTGTATGTCGGTGTCATATTTCCCGTTGCAATCGTGTGGAGCACGGTTGCCATGCCGATGACCGTTGTCGCTTTGCGTACATGGGAACGGATGGTGTCCTGTCCCTCATAAGTGTGCTCGTATACTTCCGGCAGCGGACCGTCGTCACGAATCGAGCCGTTCAGCACGAACGGTACATCGTGTTTCACGCAGTTGTAAATGATACCGCTGTTAATGCCCTCCCCCTCGATAAACGCAGGGATGGAGCCGTAGGTGTTAATCGCGTTGATTGCATCCAGATGGTTGTAGTGTCCCATGAAATGAAGCTTCTGATTTACGATGTCGCATCCGAGTGCGGTTCCCAAGTATCCACCCTCAAGGTCATGTGTCGCAAGTGCGTTTCCCGCAAGAAGTGCCTGGCAGTAGCCCTGTGCAATCAGTTCGCCCATCACGCGGCGCGCTTCCACATCGAAGCTGCACGCAGGACCCAAAACCCAGACAACATAGCCGTTGTGTTCTTTTTCGTATTTCAGCAGTTCGATTAAGTCCTTGTAGTCTTGTGTAAAGGAAGTTTCTCTGCTTCTGGACTGACGAAAAGCAAAGGTATTCTTCGCGTCCTCTTCTTCGTCTGCTCTCTTCCAGCAGTTGTCGTGCACATAGATGCCTTCGCTTGCATCTTCGCTTCTTCCGACTACGACCATGTCGCCTTCTTTGATATTTCGGAATTCAACAACCCTGATTTTTTCGCCGTCCCAAATCGGAACCGCGTCCATTCTGCTGTCCTCCGCCAAATGCCATTTGCCATCTATTTTAAAATATTCCGGAAAAATGGAAGTTGCGTGAAACCCTTTCGGTGCCGCCTTCGCACACGGTGCCTTGATAAGCCTTGCGTTCGGTGCGTTCACGAATATTTTCTTTGTAAAATCCGGTTCTATATATTTCGCCAATTGAAAACTCATTTTTTCTACCTCTTTTCTTAACATGCAGCCATTGTAACACATTCCAAACAAGAATGAAACACAGAATAAATTCTGTACAGTTTTCAATATTTTTTATGATAACTACTTATATTTCTCTTGAATTTTCAATGTTTATAAGCTATACTATATTCTATACAATAAAATGCATAAAAAATAAATTTTAAATTTTTTTAAAAATTTTTGGACTTTTACGCAGAAAGGAACCATTATGAAGAAAAAAAATGCACGCAACACGAAAGGCAAAATCGTCTCCGCCGCATGGCAGCTGTTCTATCAGCAAGGCTATGATGACACCACCGTGGAGGAAATAGTAGAAGCCTCCGGTACTTCCAGAGGCTCCTTTTATCACTATTTTGATGGGAAAGACGCGCTTCTCTCTTCGCTTTCCTATCTTTTTGATGAAAAATACGATGAACTTGCCGAAACGATGGACGCCTCGCTCACTCCGGTTGAAAAACTGATCTTTATGAATCAGGAATTGTTCCTGATGATCGACAACACGGTATCCGTTGACCTGCTGAGCCAGCTTTTCGCTACGCAGCTTATCACCAGCGGCGAAAAACACATGATGAGTCCGAGCCGTACTTATTATAAGCTTCTGCGCCAGGTTGTCAGCGAAGGCAAACAGCTTGATTTTTTCAAAGAAGAGTTTTCCGTCAACGACATCACAAAAGCCTATGCCATGTTCGAACGCGGCCTGATGTATGACTGGTGCATTTCCGGCGGAAGCTACTCGCTCTGTCAGTATTCGCAGAGTGTCCTGCCGCTGTTTCTGGGAAGCTTCTGTGCATAGCAAAAGGAGCCGAAGCTCCTTTTTTGTTTTGCTGCAATTTTTATTTTGCAATCACTTCTGCGCCGCCCATATACTTCTTGAGTACTTCAGGAATCTTAACGCTTCCGTCAGCCTGCTGATAGTTTTCGAGAACCGCTGCAGTTGTACGGCCGATTGCAAGGCCTGAACCGTTGAGCGTGTGCAGGAATTCCGGCTTGCCGCCTTCTCTTCTGAAGCGGATGTTTGCGCGTCTTGCCTGGTAGTCAAGGAAGTTGGAACAGGAAGAAATTTCAACATATCGTCCATAGGATGGCATCCATACTTCGATGTCGTATGTGCAAGCGGAGGAGAATCCGAGGTCGCCTGTGGAAAGTCTTACAACTCTGTACGGAATATCCAAAAGCTTGAGAACTTCTTCCGCATCCGCGGTAAGTGCTTCAAGTTCATCCCAGGAATCTTCCGGCTTACAGAACTTAACAAGCTCTACCTTGTTGAACTGGTGCTGTCTAATTAAGCCTCTGGTATCGCGTCCTGCAGAACCTGCTTCTGCCCGGAAGCAAGGAGTATATGCCGTATAGTGAATCGGAAGCTGTTCTTCCGGAATGATTTCCTGTGCAAGCAGGTTGGTTACAGGAACTTCTGCTGTCGGAATCAGAAAGAAGTCCTTCTGCGGTACATAGAACATATCCTCTTCAAACTTCGGAAGCTGACCGGTTCCGGTCATTGCAGCACGGTTAACCATGAACGGCGGAAGAATTTCCGTGTAGTCCTGGTCGAGAGTGTGAAGGTCGAGCATGAAGCACATAATTGCTCTTTCGAGTCTTGCTCCGAGACCTTTGTACACAGTGAATCTCGTGCCGGAAATCTTTGCAGCTCTTTCCCAGTCAAGGATGTCAAGATCGGTACCGATATCCCAGTGTGCCTTCGGCTCGAAATCAAACTGTGTAGGCTCTTTGAATTTTCTCATTTCGACATTCGCGCTGTCATCTTCGCCAACCTGCACGAAATCTGCCGGGATGTTCGGAATGTTGAGCAAAGTGTCTTTGATGTCTGCATCAAGCTGAGATACTTCTGCGTCGAGGACTTTAATCTTTTCGGAAAGTTCCTTCATTTCTGCCATGATTGCGGTTGTGTCCTCACCCGCCTTTTTCATCTTCGGAATTTCCTTGGAAACCGTGTTCTGTTTGTTCTTCATTGCCTCAACTTCAGCTAAAACAGCACGTCTCTTTTCATCAAGTGCAGGAATTTTCTCAATGCCGAAGCTTCCCTTCGTTCTTCTTTCTACGCCGGCTTTCATGCTTTCGTAGTCTTCTCTGATTCTCTTAATGTCTAACATTTCTTATCTCCTTAAAATATGTTGATTAAAATAAGTTGCGTTTGTATGTCAAATATAATTTTCTGAGCTGCTCAATCTTTTGAGACATTTCAATCTGCAAGTCCGATGCTAAATCGTAGTCATCCTTGTCAAGTGCTTCGCTCGCACGAGTCAAAAGTGACTTTTCATGCAAAGAGTCTTTTGCGATATAATGTCTCATGCGGTCAATCTTCGCCCAGTTTTCCAAATCGTAATCCGTAGCATCATCACCGTGAATTCTTCTGCACTCTCTGACAAATGTCATGTGATTCGGAATAATGCGGTTATGAAGTTCCGTCTTCCACTGACTGAGGATGGACTGCTCATACGACTCAAGCGAAATCGGCGTAATGACACCATCGCCCATAATCGTATGCGCTTTCTCCGGATATGCAGAAAGACCTTTGAGATTTTCCCATACAGTCTGCGGTGCTTTTCCGAAAAGTTTCGTGCGCTCTTCCTCTGAAAAATCCTCAAATACGTCTTTTTCACTTCGGTATTCTCTGTCTTTTTCAAGATAAAAGTCAGCGTCGCCGCATTTCTTCGACAGGGAGAGTTCCAGTTCGTTTGCGGTTTTTTCAGCACCGAGCGCCGCCTTTATACCGTCAATCATTGCCATATAGGAAACAGCCAAAACAAGGTATGTGTTACTCTTTGGATTCGGTGCTCTGAGTTCAAATCTTGTAGCCATCGGATTCTCCGAGCTTCTGATTAGACCAATCAAAACCGTGCGGTTTCTGGAAGGGTCTTTCGGGTCATGACCGAGCGAGGTAACAATACATACCGGTGCTTCGTACCCCGGTTTCAGCCTGTTCAGCGAATCGTTGGTAGAGCTTACAAACGGATTCATCGCTTCGTAGTTCTTCAAAATTCCCATAAGCGCTCCGAAACCGATCGGGGTAAGGAATTCCTCGCCCATCTTGATAGGTGAGAACAGGTTTGTCATCTTCCCATTCTTAAGTTTCGCGCATACTCCTATGTGGGTATGTTCCCCGTTTCCGGCAACGCCCACGATTGGCTTTGCCATAAAGTTCGTATTAAGCCCGAACTGATTGAAAACATCTCTTACAACATATCTTACTAATTTTTCGTTATCGCAGGCCTGCATCGCATCCGAGTATTTCCAGTCAATTTCCAGCTGTTCCATGATATGGTCATGTGTGCCGGCACTGGTTATCTTGGACTTAACTCCACCAACCTCCTTATGTCCCATCTCCATTTCGATTCCGTAACGATCGAGAATCTCAATGCTCTTTTCAAGGGCGGTTCGAACCGGTCCGTATGTCCTCTTCCAGTACTGTTCCTTCAGTTCCTGTGAGGTTGAAAGTTGTTCTCTGTCTGCCTTATCATCCGGTGTTTTTACCCAAAATTCAAGCTCTGTAGCACTGGTAATCCTGATTTCCTCAATGTCATCCACACTGTCCGCACCGTCGATGTATTCAAACACATACGGGTGCTCAGCGAGGAGCGACATGAGGTCTTCTTTGAATTTAGAAACAGCATCCCTGAGAATTACCCTGGAACCTACTTCTGTTTGGTCATTGTGGATTAGAAACGCAGGTATCCGCAAGGTTCCCACCGGAAGTCCGGTTTCTCTGTCTATATTGTCAAAATTGTAGTCAATATACCAGTTAACCGAAAAGTCCGGTATCATATCAACCTTTGCGTTGTTCAGCTCTGCAATTTTAGGCAAATTTACACTGGAACCGTCAGTCTGAACACCATGTGCCAACATAGCATCCATGTCGTCCAAGAAAAGTCTGACAGGAATTCTCTCATCCGTGTCGTTGCCAACCATGTCAAGTCCCGCATATGACACGAACTGGATCTCGGGATGCTCCTTTAATATCTTTGTAAGTTCTTCTTTGTTATGCATATCCTTTGGGATATTAAACAGCATTTTGTTTAAATCAAATTCCAGCATAATTTACCTCCTTTTCTTATATATTTTATTTTTATTATTGTCTTGTATTACTTCGTAAGTTCGTTTAAATATTCTTCCATCTTGTCAAGATATTCACCGTATTTCGCCCAATCGCCGTTCTTCTGTGCATTCTGTGCCTTAGTGAAATATTCCTGAACAAGTTCTGCAAGCTGTCTTGCACTCATGTTCGCAGCAGAATCCTCTCCGCCCGACTGGGAAGGAGTTGTGGTTTCACTTCCGCTCACACCGTTTTGTGCCTTGGTGCCGAACAAGGAAATCAGACAGTCTGCAAGAGTTTCTTCGTATGCAATCTTATCATTGTATGCAACGATGATTCTCTTAACTTCCGGAATACTGGAGTTGGTTGCTTCCAGGTATACAGGTTCTACATAGAGGATGGAAGTGTTAATCGGAATGATAAACATGTTTCCTCTTCTGTATTTTGTTCCGGCAGATGACCAAAGCGAGAATTCCTTTGAAATCTCAGTGTTCTGGTCAATCTGCGCCTCAATCTGTTCCGGACCGTAAATCGTTCTGGATTTCGGGAATTGATACAGGACAAGCTGTCCGTAGTTTTCGCCGTCGTTACGTGCAACCATGAGTGCCGTCATATTTTGCTTTGATTTCGGTGTGAAAGGAATCGAGTTGAAGAACTCAGCCTTCTGTTCGCCCGGAAGCTTTGCAATATAGTAGTTCGGCGTCATCTGCTTCTTTTCCATTCCGTAGATTTCGGACGCGATATCCCACATATCTTCTCTCTGATAGAATACATTTACATCTTCCATGTGATATTTCGCATAAACACTTGCCTGAATTTCAAACAAATAGTTTGGATATCTGATATGTGATTTCAAACCTTCCGGCATTTCATCAAAGCTCTTGAAAAGTGTCGGATAAATCTTCTGGAATGTCGTCGCAATCGGATCTTTTTCGTCAACAACATAGAAGTTGGTATCGCCATTGTAGGCATCGACAACAACTTTTACGGAGTTTCTGATATAATTCGTGCTTCCCGTATTTCCGTCAATCGGTTCGGAGTACGGATAATAGGAACTCGTTGTGTAAGCATCCATCATCCAGTAAAGCTTTCCATCTACCGCAACCATATATGGATCTGCCTCATAGGAAAGGTGCGGCATAATCTTTCTGACTCTGTCGATTACATTTCTGTAAATGATAATCTTGGAATCGCTGTCGATGTTAGATGAAACGAGCAGCTTAAGGCTTCCTTCCTTGATGGAGAAAAGCACTCTGTTGAAGAAGTTAAGCTTGATACCGGCTTTGCCTTCGTACATGGTGTACTTGTTGCTCTGCCCATCCGGATAGTCAAATTCTTTTTCGTCTGTATTTACAACGATATATTCATTTGAAAGTTCGCCGAAATAAATTTCAGGACGAGTAATTTCGATTTCTTTTACCTCGGATTCCGGCGGGATGTTTCCGATAAGAACATCCGGCTGTCCGCTGCTTGTAACCTTATCTACGCGAGATAATGTAGCACCATACCCGTGCGTATACTTCAGATGTCTGTTCAGCCATGAAGTATCAATCTTGTTTTCATCGATTTCTCTGGCTGTAAGGAACGTCTGCGTATATTTTCCGTTAATCATATATCTGTCTACGTCAACATCATGGAATGTATAGTATTGACGGATACTCTGCGTCTGATTGTAGAACTGCTGTGCAGGGTCGAAGTCGTTGATACGGATATTGTTTATCGTTTCGACATTCGCGTTAATGTCTGAAGCCGTCAGCTTGTTGTCCGCCGCAAATGCTTTTATATCAACATCATCAAGCTGATAAGCATACTGCGTGTACTGAATATTTCTTTCAAGGTACTGGCTTTCTTTGTTGATTTCGTCAGGAGATACAACAAAGTTCTGAATGAGCATGCCTGCCCCTGTACCTACAAGTCCGACTAAAATCATAATAACAGGAACCGTAAGAAGGCTCTTGTATTTCTTTCTTCCCATCTGTACGATAAACATTATTGCGGAAAGGATGGCAAGTCCGCACAGAATTCTGTACATCCAAAGTGTAATGTTCACATCCGTAAATCCTGCGCCGTAAACAACTCCCGTGTGTGCATGAAGCAAGTCAAACTGGCGAAGGAAGAAGTTGATTGCCAGCATGATGAAAAAGATGAATCCAAGTATTGTAATCTTGCCGGAAGCAATATTCATGAGTTGTCTGAAATTGCCGTCATCAAACTGTTTCTTCGGTTTAATTGGTCTTGCGTTTACCTTTTTGCCCGTGAGCGACTCGAAAATCTTCGAGAACGGATCTTTTGCATTATTCGCATTGTTACCGCCAAACGGGTTGTCACCGAAAGGATTTCCACCAAACGGATTTGCGTTCCCGGTATATCTTTCTTCGGAATCTTCAGCAGTCTCTGCTCCCTGTACCGGTTCTTCCTTGAATACATCCGGTGTCCTTACCGTCATAAGAATAATGTAATATACAATAGTAAGAATTACAAATCCAACGATAACCCCGATAAGAATTTCATTCAGCTGGCTCAGAAATTCAAGCTTGAACAAATAGAATGAAATGTCAAAGCTGAACAGGGGATCTGTAATATCAAAGTCCGTGCTGTTGGCAAACTTGAGAATTTCAAACCAAAGGTTCGTAACACTCATCACTGTTGCAACAACGCCAAAGGCCACTGCAAGCCAGTTTGTTGTGCGGTTGAGCTTCTTCATGTCGGTTGCCTCCGAAGACGCAATCTTTGCAAAGTAGCTCTTTCTGAGGTGGTGCAGATAAAGCATTACAAGACCCGTCACAATAATGAAGGTCGGTATTCCAACCTTAAGCTGCGTTACGAGTTGTGTAAAGAATACAGCAACATACCCCATTTCTTTAAACCACATGAAGTCAGATATAAAGCCGACAAGTGTCAGAAAGAGTGATGCAGCGACCACTACAATCAGGATTATTATACTGACTTTCTTTTCGAGTTTTTCCATTATAAAACTTCCTCCTTGATTTCATTTATCACCATCAACCCATTGGAAATAACAGTGTATACTGTTTGAACATCCGAGATTTCCGAGCCGTCGGCTCCTGCATATGTGACTTTGCACAGCGTATAAAATCCCGACTGTCCGGTCTTGATTTCACCGATTTCCAGAGTATTGATTCCAACCAGACTCTCATCCTTTTTGGTATCTATCCATCCATCATAATATTTTATAATTGTTTCTATCAGCTTTTCGCCGTAGGTTGCTGACGCGTCTTTCCACTCTGCATCGACAAATTCGTCTGCAGAAGCGATTTCGTCGAATGAGTATGCCTTGCTTTTATCATAGACAAGCTGCGGATTATATATTACGGATCCTATGGTTTTGACATCTGCTGCTTTTTCGGTAACGATGCCCGATATGTATGCTGATTTCACATCATCGTCTTGTACATCATTTGCGGGTTCATCGGAGCCTCCCGTAAAAATGTCCGCCACTTTGAAGATTACATCGTTTACCATCTGTGACGCCTTGCTGTCCGGAGCAAAAAACTTTATGGCAAGGATGATTCCTTCCAGCACTAAAGCAATGATCAGTATTGCGATTAAAATTTTGAGCCCTGTATGCTTCTTTAACGGTTCTTCCTCTTCCTCATCAAAAGCAAAACCACTGCCGCTGCCGCCGCTGCCCGGAGTATCGACCCTGGGGAAAATATCCGAATATCTGAGTTTTTCTTTGTCCGTGGGCGCAGATTCCTCATTTGAGGCATTACTGGGCGGAATCACAGTTTCCTTAGTCAAATCAAGCACCTGCGGTGTCTGCGGCTGCACAACGCCAATCAATACCGGTTCATCCGGTTCGGCTTGAATCTCTTTCACAGGCTCAGGTTTATGCTTTGCCGGAAAAACATCCGGTACCCAGGTATAATCCATCTCGGCAAGCTGTTTATTGTATTCATCCTCCAGACTCCGGACACGTTCTTTCTCCTTGTCCAAAAGTTCCTGAAAGGCATTGTTCTTCTGATTAAATGTATAAAATCTGTCGTCAGGTTCTTTCTCAAGGCTGCCAAAAAGTTCTTTTTCAAGTTCTTCCACGGGCATTGCTTCGTCCCGGGTTTCAGGCAGTTCGATCTTTTCGACTGTCGGCTCTTGAAGCTCCACAGGTTCTTTCTTCTCCGGATATACCGCATCCGAACCGATTCTGCTGCGCTTTTCGAGTACGCTGTCCCAGTTAAAATCGACATCTTCCGTCTTTTGGGGCCGGGTGGTTGGAAAGCCTTCTAAATTCCAGTCAAAAGCAACTGTCTCCCTTTTTGCTTTTTTCTCTTCTTCTCTGCGTTCTTCGGCCGCCTTCAGAATTTCTTCCGTTTTCTTTTGAGCCTCAAGCTTAAACGGTGGGTTAAAAACAATGTCGTCGTTTTTTGATGCGCTTCGGCTTCTTACCTCAGCCCCGCAAAACGCACAAAACCTATCACCCTCATATAATTCTTTTCCGCATTTGGTACAAAACATTTTTTGCCTCCGTAACTCAAATCTCGTTCTTTTTCTCTATGCTTTATCGTCAGTCTCTGATCTGACTTTGAATTTCCTCTTCGGAATAAACCTTTCCTGAGCGGCTTGTGTAAAATTCCTCTGTTTCAATCTTCTTTGCTTCGATTGGAATCAGTTTCTCAATTACAACCGGATCCGAAACCGTATTCGGTTTCACTTGCTCGTTTCGTTCTTCTCCTGCAGGCGGCACTTCCGGTTCCGGCTGTTCTTCTGCCGGCTGTGCACTCTCACTTATAAGCTTATTCTCAAACTCCCTGCTCACCTGAGCGATATTTACCTCAGCTTTCTTTATATTAAGATTAAGAAGCATCTCTTCGGATTCGTCGCTGTTTCTTTTCGTGTGTTTTTTCTTAGATGTCCTGACAAGACAAATTACCGCCAGGAGCAATGCAAGTGCGTTGGTGCAAGCTAAGATTACTATGCAATTGTCAATGCAGAATTCTTCAATTATCAAAATAATTTCTTTCATTTCAGCCAACATCATTTCGCCCTTTTCTTTGTTTTCCTGTACAAGCATGTAATTCATTTTATTATATACTAAAATGGCATTAAATGCAAACAGAAAAAGGGTGGTTTGACCCACCCTTGTCCGTATAGTTTAGCGTTTTCTTAATATCTCTTTTCGTCAGACTGTTTGTCACAGTTGTTGTTTTTTTCATTTTTCTGATTTTTTTGATTCTTCTGACTCTTTTCATTTCTGAAATCAGACTTTTCGTTACAATTTTTCTCTTTCATTTTCAACCCCTCCTTTTGCTTATATTTTGCTCATTTTCGTGTAAACTATAAAAAGAAATTTTTTGAAAAAAATCTTTTTCTATATTGACAAGCCTGTCCTAAAATGGTAAGATAACAAATGTGCCAAACAGGCAGCGAAAATATGGATCATTAGCTCAGCTGGCAGAGCACCTGACTCTTAATCAGGGTGTCCAGGGTTCGAGCCCCTGATGATCCACCAGACAGATAACCTTTCTTACCGGCGGTTGGAAAGGTTATTTTTATGCAATTAAGGTTTGAACGAGTAAAGCCCGGTGTTTTCCATGCGCCGGGCTTTGTTATTTTTATCTGAGGAATCTCTTTATCAACTTTGTGGTCTTTTCTGTATATGGCTGATACCGAAGCGGCAGATCAATCCAATTGTACGTATGCAGAACGCTCTTTGCGTGTGAAAAGGTTTCAAAACTCTTTGCCCCATGGTATGAACCCATGCCGCTTGCACCCACGCCGCCGAACGGAAGGTTCGGATTGGAAATATGCATGATCGTATCGTTCACGCATCCTCCTCCGAAGCTTACATGCTCCGTAAAGCGTTTTGCGGTTTGTTTATCATCCGTAAAAATATACAGAGCGAGCGGTTTTTCACCTTCTTTTATAAAACGCTCCGCTTCCTTCATGCTGTCAACCGTTATAACCGGAAGCACCGGTCCGAAGATTTCCTCCTGCATTACGGCATCTGCGCGCGTGATTCCATCCATCACCGTTGGCTCAATCTTAAGCCTCTGTGCATCCGAATGTCCGCCGAAAACAACCTTTTGCGGATCTATAAGCCCCAGGATTCTGTTAAAATGTTTCTCATTTATGATTTTACCGTAATCGCGGGCTGAAAGCGGCTCTTCCGTAAACATTGCCTTAATCTGCACAGACAGTTCCGAAAGAAAGGCTTTCTTTACATCTTTGTGAATCAAAAGATAATCGGGTGCCACGCAGGTCTGCCCACAGTTCAAATATTTACCGAAAGCAATTCTTCTTGCCGCCCTCTTTATATTGCAGTCTTTGTCCACGATACACGGGCTTTTGCCGCCGAGTTCAAGCGTCACCGGCGTCAAATATCGAGAAGCCTTTTCCATCACCTGCTTTCCGACATTCACGCCGCCCGTAAAGAATATATAATCAAAGCGTTCATCAAGCAATGCCTGATTTTCCGCCCTTCCTCCTTCTATGACCGCAACGTATTCCGGATCAAAAATTTCGCCTATCATCTCTTTTATTACTGCAGAAGTTGCCGGGGAATATGCCGAAGGTTTCAGCACCGCACAGTTTCCGGCTGCGATTGCGCCGGCAAGCGGCTGAATGCACAACAGGAACGGGTAATTCCACGGTGACATGATCAGCACACATCCGTACGGCTCATTGACGATGAAACTCTTCGCATGGAAGTTAACAATCGGAGTCCTCTTTCTCTTCGGTGCGGCCAGTTTTGCCACATGTGAAATCATAAAGGAAAGCTCTTCGAGTGCCAGTCCGATTTCGCACATATACCCTTCCGTCTCCGACTTTCCCAGGTCTTCCTTGAGCGCTGCTGCGATGCGTTTTTCATATTTCACCACAGCCGCTCTCAGTTTTACGAGCATTTCCTTTCTATATTGTATATCAAAAGTTTTTCCGCTCGCAAAAAATTCATGCTGCTTCCTTGTAATCTCATTTATATTCATCTTCCTTCATCTCCCTCTGCTCTTGTTTCTTGTTGCTTCGATGTCTCATCTGCCTTATGATGGTATTGTACCACACATTCCCTTGCCCGTGTCATAAAACTGCAGGTATTTGTTTTTATGTTTTTTAACAAAAACAATAAAAAATTTTTTAAATATGTGTTGACATGCAACAAATTGTATGGTATTATCCATGCATATTTGAAAATTGATTCTTGAGGAAAGGAGAAACGCAATGACTAAGTTGATCGGCAGAGCAAACATTATGATGATGATGGAAATGTGCATGTGCAGCATGTGCATGCTTTGCAGTACAATTTTTTCAAACGCGCTTTCCATCACCAAGACGAAAACTTGTTTTTAATAAGTGAACACGGAATATCCCGGAGAGCTCGTTTGAATGAGCTCTCTTTTTTATTCCAAACTCAAAACTAATTTTTATGAAAAATACGGAGGTAACCAAAATGAAAAAAGTATTATCAACAGTTTTAACATTGACGTTAGTATTCGCACTTGCGATTGCTTTCACAGGATGCGGAAGCAGCGATGAGTCTCTTGAAATCGCAGTTCCAAATGACACCACAAACGAAGCAAGAGCTCTTCTTCTTCTGCAGGATCAGGGAATCATCACCCTTGCTGACGGTGTAGGCATCACTGCAACCGTAAAGGACATCGTTGACAATCCGAAGAACATCAAGTTCCAGGAAGTAGAAGCTGCTCAGCTTCCTACAGTATTACAGGATGTTGACTACGCAGTTATCAATTCCAACTACGCACTTGACGCAGGTCTCAACCCGGTAGGCGATTCTCTTGCAATCGAAGGCGCATCTTCCGCATACAGCAACATTCTGGCTGTTAAGAAGGGTAACGAAAACACAGATAAAATTAAAGCTTTAAAGGCTGCTCTTGAAAGCAAGCAGGTTGCTGATTTCATCGCAGAGAAATATGACGGCGCTGTAGTAAGCACAGTAGAAAACCCTGGCAACGGATATGATGCAAGTGTTGATTACGATGCATTAAAGGGCACAGAAATCACAGTTGCTGCATCCCCTACACCGCATGCTGAAATCCTCGATGTTGCAAAAGAAATCCTCGCAGCTAAGGGCGTTGCATTAAAGATTGTTGAATTCACTGACTATGTTCAGCCGAACAATGTTGTGGACAGCGGCGACATTGATGCGAACTACTTCCAGCACCTGCCTTATCTTGAAGACTTCAATGATCAGAACGATACAAACGTTGTTTCCGTAGCAGCAATTCACGTGGAACCGATGGGCTTATACGGCGGTAAGCAAACTACACTTGATGCATTAAAATAATTACGGGAGCCTGATAAAATGATAGAAATTAAAAATCTTTCAAAAACATTCTCAGGCACAGGCGATACCGTAGAAGCACTTAAAAATATCTCCATCACGATTGCTGATGGAGATATTTATGGCATTATCGGTATGAGCGGTGCCGGAAAAAGCACACTTGTGCGATGTATAAATATGTTGGAACGTCCCACGGAAGGCAGCGTATTGATTGACGGATGCGATCTCGGCACGCTGTCCGAAGCGGAACTGAGAAAAATACGCAGAAATGTTACCATGATATTCCAGAGCTTCAATCTGCTTGCTCAGCGTACCTGTCTGAAAAATATCTGCTTTCCTTTGGAACTTGCAGGTGTACCGAAAGCAGAAGCGAAAACGCGTGCAATGGAACTCCTTGAACTCGTAGGTCTTCCGGACAAGGCGGACGCATATCCCGCACAGCTCTCCGGCGGTCAGCAGCAGAGAATCGCCATCGCAAGGGCCCTTGCGACGGATCCAAAGATCCTGCTCTGCGACGAAGCAACCAGCGCACTCGACCCAAATACAACGCATTCCGTGCTTTCATTAATAAAGGATATCAATCGCAAACTTGGAATCACAGTAATCATCATTACACATCAGATGAGCGTTGTTGAAGAAGTCTGCAATAAGGTTGCAATCCTTGACCATGGCGAAGTCGTTGAAAAAGGGGCGGTTTCAGATGTTTTCACCAAGCCGAAATCGGCCGCGGCAAGAAAGCTCGTATTCCCGGATGGGGTTACGGAGACCTTACCGCTTAATGAAGGGGAGCATCACATCCGTATCGTTTTCAATGGAGCAAACGCCACAAACACACCTCTCATTGCAAAGCTTGCAATTGAGAAAAACATAGAGGCGAATATTTTATCCGCCAACACAAAAACAATCGAAGGAAAATCGTACGGCAATATGCTGCTGGGTATTTCCGGAAGTCAGGACATAGTCAAAGAAGCTATCTCCTACTTGAGCGAGGTCGGCGATGTCATTATAGAGGAGGTGGATCAAGATGTTCGATAGCATACTTGCTTCCGAAAGCGTACAGGAAGCTCTTAACATCCTGCAAACGGAGTTTCCGCTTGCAATATGGGAAACTTTTTATGTGACAGTGCTGTCAACACTGTTTGCATCCATCATCGGTCTTCCGCTCGGCGTACTTGTTACAGTCGGCGGCAAAGATGGTATTCTGCCGCTTCCGAAATGGTTGATGGCGGTTCTTGATGTTATCATAAACCTGCTTCGTTCGGTGCCTTTCCTGATTCTCATGATCATGGTAATTCCGCTCACAAGACTTATTGTAGGGACTCCGGTTGGGACGGTTGCTTCCATCGTGCCTCTTACAATTGCGGCCTTTCCGTTTATCGCAAGGCTCGTGGAAAGCAGTCTGCGCGAAGTTAGCCCTAATATCATCGAAGCAGCGCAGAGCATGGGGGCCTCCCCTCTTCAGGTTATCGTGAAAGTGCTGATTCCCGAAAGTGTTCCTTCATTAATTTCCAATGCAACTATTGCAATTACGACCATTTTGGGTTATTCTGCTATGAGTGGGATTATCGGCGGCGGCGGTCTCGGCAAAATTGCCATCAATTACGGCTACTACCGCTATAAGACTTTGGTGATGATTCTGGCAGTGATTCTCTTAATTGTCATGGTGCAGGTTTTCCAAAGTCTGGGTACCTACTTAGTTAAGAAATCAGACAAAAGGAGTTTCGATTAAGCATGAGTTTACTCACGGTAGAAAATGTGACACACGGTTTCGGTGCCAGACAAATCCTTGAAGATGCCTCATTCAGGCTGCTCAAGGGCGAGCACATCGGTCTCATCGGTGCCAACGGAGAGGGAAAATCAACTTTCCTCAATATTATAACGGGCAAAATTATGCCGGATTCCGGCAATATTACATGGTCACGCCATGTGACAGTCGGATATCTCGACCAACATTCGGTGCTGAAAAAAGGCATGACAATACGCGAAGTGCTTCGTACGGCCTTCAACCATATGTACGAACTGGAAGCGGAGATGCTGAAGATTTACGAGGATATGGTGCTTCCCGAAAACGGGGCGAAAATGGATGAAATGATGGAAGACGCCGGTGAAATCCAGCAGATTCTCGAATACAGCGGCTTCTATCAGCTTGATGCCAAGATTGAAGAAGTTGCAGGCGGTCTGGGGCTTCGCGACATCGGGCTTGATAAGGATGTTTCCGACCTTTCCGGCGGTCAGCGCACGAAAGTTCTGCTGGTGAAGCTTTTGCTCGAAAACCCGTCGATTCTGATTCTGGACGAACCGACGAACTATCTGGACCACGAGCATATCGTGTGGCTTACCAGATACCTACAAAACTACGAGAATGCTTTCATTCTCGTTTCACACGATGTAGAATTTTTAAACTCCGTAGTTAATGTAATATATAATTTGGACGGCGGCAATCTCACCCGCTACACGGGCGATTACGAGAACTTCCGCCGTATGTACGAAATTCAGAAAGCACAGGAAAAAGCCGCTTACGAACGCCAGCAGGCGGAAATCGAAAAGCTCGAGGACTTCATTGCCAGAAATAAAGCCCGCGTTGCAACGCGTGGCATGGCAAACTCCCGTCAGAAACAGCTTGATAAGATGGAGATACTCGAGCGTCCGACCGAAAAGATTAAGCCGGAATTTAACTTCCTGATGGCGCGCACACCGAGCCGTTTCGTGGTCGAAGCAAAAGACTTAGTCATCGGCTACAGCCAGGATGAACCGCTTACAAGACCTGTATCTTTTACACTTGAACGCGGGCAAAAGGTTGCCATCGTCGGAACCAACGGACTCGGCAAATCTACGCTTCTGAAAACGATTCTCGGTAAGCTTCCGCCGCTTTCCGGCGAAGTTCAGCTTGGGGACTACCTTTTCCCGGGCTATTTTGAGCAGGAGGCAGACCGCGATTCGCAGGAAACCGCCCTTGACACATTCTGGGCACAGTTTCCTTCGATGGAAAATCGTGAAGTCCGCCTGTGCCTTGCCAAATGCGGTCTGACGAACGAACATATCACAAGTCAGATGCGGGTGCTTTCCGGCGGCGAAAACGCGAAGGTGCGTCTTGCGATCGTGATGAACCGCGAGCACAACTGGCTCGTGCTCGACGAACCGACGAACCACCTTGATGTGGACGCAAAGGACGAATTAAAGCGCGCTTTGACTGAATTTCCGGGAACGATTTTACTCGTTTCCCACGACCCGCTCTTCTATGAAGATTTCGTAACCGATGTCTGGAATGTGGAAGATTGGACAACGAAAATCGTATAACTTCTGCTCAATTTTGAGCATGCAAAAAGACCTGCCTTGGTTACCCCAGGTCTTTTGTTTTTATTCTACATATGCACGGTCAAATTCGACAACCGCATGAAAATTCGGATTGTATGATGCCACCGCACTTGCAAACGCCTCGGAAATTTCTTCGTTTGACAGCTTGCACTCCGGTGATACCGCAATATCAAATACCACATTGGTATGGGTCGGCCCCGGAACAATCCTGAGATCGTGAAAGTTGCAAATTCCGTCGAGTCTTCCTACCGTTTCTATCAAAACATGCTTCAGCGGTTCTCTGTTCGGATCACTCAAATCGATCGGATCCATGTGAACCGTACAGTTTATCCCCAGTTTCTTCGCGATGTCATGCTCAATGTTATCAACCATGTCGTGACTGAGCATCACATCGACCGCTGCGTCAACTTCCACATGCAAAGATGCGAAAACCTTCCCCGGTCCGTAATTATGTACTGCAAGGTCGTGAATTCCGATCACCCCGTCGTAACTGTTTGCAATGGTTTCAATATCACGCACCATTTCGGGATCCGGAGCCTCTCCCAGCAGCGGGCTTACCGTCTCTTTTACAAGGGAGACCCCCGACCACATTATGAACAGCGCCACCAAAACACCCATGTACCCGTCAATTTGCACATCAAAAACATGACCGATTATTAAGCTGATTAATACTGCCGATGTAGAGATCACATCGTTACGGCTGTCCGCACCCGTTGCAATTAATGTCAGAGAATGAATTCTTTTTCCGGCGGAAATATTGAATACCGCCTGCCAGACTTTGATTGCAATCGCGAGCACAAGCACGATAACTACCGTTGCGCTGAATTCGGTCGGCGTGGGCGAAAGAATTTTTTCAACGGAACTTTTTCCAAGCTCAAATCCCACCACGATGATTATTACCGACACAAGGAGTCCCGCCAGATATTCAATTCTGGCATGCCCGTACGGATGCTCCTTGTCCTCCGGCATTCCTGCAAGCTTAAACCCGATAAGCGTAATCAGCGACGAAGATGCGTCGGCTAGGTTATTGACCGCATCTGCCACGATTGCAATGCTGCCGGAAATCAAACCCACGAGAATTTTCATTATACAAAGCAGGGTATTTGAGAGAATTCCCACGATTCCCGCAAGTTTGCCGTACTTGTCGCGAACCTTCGCATCCTTCACATTTTCCCAGTCCTTTATAAAAGTCTTAAATATGAAATTATTCATGTGCTATCGCCTCTCCTGCCGCTTTCACCAGCTGATCCGGACATGAAGTGCTTCTGAATCCGCATGTTATTCCCGCAAGCTTTTCTTTGATTTCATCGTATGTCATGCCCTTTACAAGAGAACTTATTCCCTTAAGGTTACCGTTGCAGCCGCCGATAAATTCGACATCTTTCAAAACGTCTCCGTCCATTTCAACTATGATTGCGCGTGAGCACACACCGGACGGTCTGTATTCATATTTCATTTATGCAAATATCTCCTTTCAACCTCGTCCCAAATAATGTATAATCTTTATACAACGAAATAGTATATCACGAATAATGAAAAAAAGGTATAGATATGGACGAAAATAACTTATTTTTGAAAACAATTGAACAAAAATATGAGCGTTTTGAGGACTATTATACACTGATGAGCAGCGATTTTCTAAGTCTTGAGCAGCAAAGCATGCTTTCGGGATTTATGCGGGCTCACAGCCGTGACGGAGTTTTTTTTTACGGAGGATACGATGATGCCGAACGAAAGATGGTTGTTTTCCTCCCCGATTACCTGTATGAAGGCTCCTCAGAGAGGCTTACGGAATGGTTTGCCGAAAACGAAGACTCCTGTCCGCTCTCGCTTCTTGATATAATCGTTCCCGCCGCGGAACGCAAAACCCTCGGTCACCGCGATTATCTCGGGGCATTGATGGGAGAAGGTATTAAACGGGAAAAAGTCGGTGACATACTTGTCTCCGAAAAGGGTGCACAGATTATCATAGCAGCGGAACTGGCTGATTATTTGGTTCACAATTTCAACAAGGTAGGTCCTGTAAGGATATCTGTTAAGAAAGCACCAATTTATGCTTTAAAGAGCATAGAAATACAAACAATTAACTTGAAATTCACGGTATCATCACCTAGAATTGATAATATAATCGCAGGAATATTCGGAGTATCCCGAAAGGATGCCACTTTCTATATAGCACATGGAAAAGTCTTTGTCTCCGGCCGTGAAGTAAGCAAGCCCGACCTTACTCTGAAGGGTGGCGAGAAAATCGTTTTGCGTGGCAAAGGAAAGGCAATTTATAAAGGAGTCTCGGGAACATCAAAGAAAGGGAAAGCATATATAAACGTCGATAAATATGTCTGACTTTTCTTCCGAGCGATACAGAATAAAAGGAGGGTGCACATGGACAAAAAAGAACTCCCTAGAATCGCAGGAAAGCTTCGCTCAAAATATCTGGAAATGCCGGAAGAGATCTATAAAGCAAAAGGCATTGTCATTATGGGCAAGCGAATTAAATCGGTAATTTTTACCACCGACATTGCCATAATCAGAAGCTGCAATGCTGACGCCGTCCTTGCGGTTTATCCTTTCACGCCTCAGCAGGTCATCTCACAGTCGATTATTAATGTCGCCCCCATGCCTGTGTTCGTGGGTGTTGGCGGTGGTATTACAAATGGTGTGCGTTCTGCCATAATCGCAAAGGATGCCGAAGGAGACGGAGCATTCGGTGTTGTCGTAAACGCACCTATGACCAATGAAAACATCACTATGATTGACGCTGCTGTTGACATACCGATTATTGCGACGGTTATAAACGAGCATGCAGACATCCAGGCTCGACTTGAAGCCGGAGTTTCTATTCTCAATGTGTCTGCAGCATCACGAACCCCGGAAGTCGTTCGTGCGATTCGCAAGGACTTTCCGACTGTTCCGATTATCGCAACCGGCGGGCCTACGCCCGAAAGCATCATCAAAACCATCGAAGCGGGGGCAAACTGCATCAGCTATACGCCGCCGTCAACTGCGGAAATTTTTGCTGACATCATGAAAAGCTACCGTGCCGAAGAGGATGCCGAACACCAGGTTGTCGAAGAGCAGATTACGATTCTTGATGCGATGGAAAGCGTGTAACATTACGATAAAAGCTGCGAAAATCCGCAGCTTTTTGTTATCTTACCGGAACGACCTCGCACCAATATCCGTCCGGATCCTCAATAAAGTATACACCGAACTTTTCGTTCTCAAAGCACACACATCCCATCTCCCTGTGCTTTGCGAGAGACGCATTATAATCGTCAGTACGGAATCCGAGATGAATTTCGTTGTCTCCAAGGTCATAATGTTTCTTCCTGTCCTTGTACCATGTAAGCTCAAGCTGACAAAATCCGCCCTCACTTCCAAGGAAAACAATGATGCTCGATCCGTCCTCGGCCTCAATTCTTCTCACTTCATGGAGACCAAGTGCCTCTTCATAGAAATCCATGGATTTCTTCAAATCGAAAACAGTAATACATGTATGATACATTGTAAATTTCATTCCTAAAACTCCTTTCCTGCCATTTTTGCAGGCATCTGCCAAAAATTCGTTACCTACATTTTAATATAGTTATGGTGCTTCTTCAAGATAGATGGTATAATATTTCTACAAACACAAGAGAGGGGGATTTTATGGTTCTATTCGGAATATCCATCAGTATGATTGTTTTCTGGCTCGTCATCGCTTTGATTATGCTGATTGTGGAAGCATTAACAGCCGGGCTTACAACCATTTGGTTTGCGGGCGGAGCTTTTGCGGCACTTATATGTGCCCTGTTTGATTCGCCGGTTGTCGTACAAATTGCGCTTTTCTTTATCGTTTCGATCTTCCTGCTCGTTTTTACCAGAAAGATTTTTGTGGAAAAACTGCAAACGGGTTCTGAAAAAACCAATGTGGATGCGCTCATCGGAGAACGAGCCGTAATTGAGACGGACATACCCGCATACGGTGTGGGCCAGGCAAAAGTCGGAGGACAGGTCTGGTCTGCGGTCTGTGAAAAACAGGACATGGAAATCAAAGCAGGCTCGCTTGTTGTAATCCATGCGGTCGAAGGCGTTAAACTAATCGTTGTCCCTATAGAAGAACATTAAATTATCGGAGGAGTATGTATGGGAATTTTGAAATTAATAATTATCGCAATCGTTGTTATGATTGTCATCGGTCTTCTTGTGACCAACATCCGAATTGTGCCGCAGGCAAGAGCCTATGTTGTTGAACGACTGGGCGCATACCACGGAACATGGCAGGTAGGGCTTCACTTTAAAGTGCCTCTGATCGATAAAATCGCCCGCAAAGTGTCCCTTAAAGAAAGAGTCATCGACTTCCCGCCACAGCCTGTAATCACAAAGGATAATGTAACGATGGAAATCGACACGGTTATCTATTTCCAGATCACCGACCCGAAGCTCTATGCTTACGGCGTAGAAAGCCCGATGGACGCGATTGAAAACCTTACAGCAACAACACTCAGAAACATTATCGGGGAGCTGGAACTCGATGAGTCCCTGACCAGCCGTGAACATATCAATTCAAAGATTCGTCTTGTGCTCGACGAAGCAACCGACCCGTGGGGAATCAAGATTAACCGTGTAGAGGTTAAGAACATCACCCCACCTCGCGACATTCAGACAGCAATGGAAAAGCAGATGAGAGCCGAGCGTGAAAGACGTGAAGCAATTCTTATCGCAGAAGGTGAAAAGAAATCCGCAATCCTCATCGCGGAAGGTCAGAAAGAAGCGGCTATCCTTCAGGCTGAAGCAAAGAAGCAGACAGCAATCAAAGAAGCCGAAGGTCAGTCCGAAGCGATCCTCATGCTTAACAAGGCTACCGCTGACGGTCTGAGACTGATTAAAGAAGCGGAGCTGGATGATGCGGTTATCAAGCTCAAGAGTCTCGAGGCATTCCAAAAGGCTGCCGACGGCCAGGCAACCAAGATTATCATCCCATCCGAGATTCAAGGACTTGCAGGCCTTGCGACGTCGGTGAAGGAGCTTGTGAAGGAATAAAAATAAGAAAAATTAATGTCATTAAAACACAGCCGTCCGCACTCCGCGGGCGGCTTTTTAAAGAATTTTGTTACACAATGCACCGATTTTTTCAGAATTTTGTTGCAGGATTGCTTGTATTTTTTGAGAATTTTGTTACAATATATACAAGGAGGAGCTGAACGAAATGTTAAAAAGAAAACTTTATTCACAATTAGCGTCCTGGAAAGCTTCAGAAAAAAGAAAGGCTTTCTGTATCATCGGTGCTAGACAAATTGGCAAAACAACTTTGGTGCGCGAGTTTGCACGCAATAATTACGAATATTTCGCCGAGATAAATTTTATTACGGATTCAAAAGCCTCGGACATTTTTCAGCAAACCTTTGATGTCGAGACAATCATTACAAATTTAACCGCGTATCTGCGCCAGCCGCTGGAAGCCGGCAAAAGTTTGATTTTCTTTGATGAAATCCAAAAATGTCCGCAGGTCAGAACCGCTATTAAGTTTCTCGTGGAAGACGGACGCTTTGACTATGTCGAATCGGGTTCTCTTTTAGGTGTGAATTTTCAGGATGTCCCCTCTTTTCCGGTAGGGTTTGAAGAAATCCATGAGATGTACCCTATGGATTTTGAAGAATTTGCTGCTGCAAACGGTGTTCAGCAAGAGACCTTCTCCTATCTTTATGACTGTTACTGTAACCGCAAGCCTGTGAGTGAATCCGTTCACAACACGATGAAGAAGCTTTTTTACACATACATTGTTGTAGGCGGAATGCCGGAAGCGGTTCAGATTTTTGTGGATACGCACGACATCGGGAAGGTTATCAACTACCAAAATACAATCCTGTCACAATATCGGCTTGATATTGCACAATATGCCGGAAACGATGATAAAATAAAGATTAAAGCGATTTTTGACAGTATCCCTTCGCAGCTGGACGATAAAAACCGTCGATTTATCGTGTCTTCCCTGACTCCATCGGCAAGACTGAACCGCTACGAAAACAGTTTTAAATGGCTTACCGATGCGGGCGTGGCACTTGCCTGCTATAATGTAAATGTTCCCCAGCCTGCGCTGAAATTGAATGAAAAACACAGTTTATTCAAACTCTATATGAACGACACAGGATTACTCTGTGCGGCGTGCATGGAAAATATCCAATTTGATATTCTAAACGGAAATGTCGGTCTTAATTTGGGCAGCATCCTCGAAAATGTTATCGCGCAGCAGATGAAAGCAAACGGTTTTTCCCTTTACTATTTTGATTCAAAAAAATACGGCGAGCTTGACTTCGTCATCCAGAATGGTCTGCAAATTGATTTAATCGAAGTAAAATCCGGGAAAGATTACAGGAAGCATCCCGCGCTGGGCAAAGTTCTTTCTGTAGATAATTGGAAATTCAAGAATGCCTATGTGCTCTGCCAAGGCAATATTGAAGAGCGGAACGGCATCCTATATCTGCCTTGGTATCTGTCTATCTTTCTAAAGCCTGCACAGATACCTGAGAACATGATTTATGAACTCGATTTGAGCGGCCTCCGGGTTTAAAATGCAAGGAGGGCACACATCCTTTAGCTCATTGCAAATGTGTACCCTCCGTAAAATTATAATATGCAATTCAATAGTCTGCCTTCGAGGCCCTATGTTATACTGTTCGATCAAATAATTTTTTTCCTGCTAAATAAGTTTTTTCAATTTTAATGTTTTTTATTTCGTCAGCGGACGTGTTTCTGATATCTTCGTTAATTATAACGAAATCCGCCGATTTACCTGTTTTTATGCTTCCTTTGCTATCCTCGCAAAAGCACGCATAAGCACTATTGATCGTAAACAATCTTAATGACTCTTCCAATGTCAAGTCTTGCTCAGGTTTCCAGCCGCCAGCAGGATTTCCGTTCAAATCCTTTCTTGTCATTGCTGCATATATGTTTTCCATAATATCTAGACTTTCAACAGGGCAATCTGAACTTCCTGTAGTATGTAACCCTTTGTCGAGAAAACTTTTCCAATCGTATGCCGTCGCCGCTCTTTTCGCTCCAAGTCTGTCATCCAAAATCTTTAGGTCGTAATTTAAGAAAATCGGCTGGATATACGCAATTAGGTTCAATCTCTTCATTCTGTCAAGCTGCTCCGGAGTTGTCACTTGGCAATGGATAATACCATGTCTCTCATTTAATCTCGGATAATTTACCTTAGCTTCTTCAATCGAATTCATAACCTCATCAACGGCACCGTCTCCTATTGCATGAATAGCAACTTGCATTCCTGCCTCATGGCACATTTTAACCATCGATTTAAGATCCTCCGTTTCAAATTGAAGTATACCCCTCTGGTTAGGTGCATCACTATACGGCTCGTTAAGGTAAGCCGTTCTTGCACCTAATGCCCCATCAGATAAAAGCTTTAATGGTCCAAGAGTAAATAGGCCGTTACCCATGTTCCATCCCGTGTGATATCCGTGGTCAAGGAAGTCTCGGATTTTTTCTACGGCCGGGAGATTGCATTGTTCATAAACTCTTATTTTTAATTTTCCCTCTTCAATGAGCTCTCTGTATGCCTGGATTACTTTTTGATAATTTGTCGGTACATCTTTGAAATCGTCAGAATGAATTTCCACTATACCATGAGCGAGCGCTTCCTCTTGTGCAAGCAAAATGAGATCTTTGATTTCTTCGGTTTCTTTCTCCGGAATTGCATCTAAGATACAAGCCCTTGCTCTTTCTCGAAAAATTCCCAAAGGTCTGCCATTTTCGTCGAGGTCAATCTGTCCGCCTTCAATTTCAGGTGCACTCTCCGACATTCCAATTAATTCGAGTCCTTTGCTGTTCGTGACAATCACATGTCCGCATGTTCGTACAAAGCAGAGCGGATGTTCAGTAGTGATTTTATCCAAATCATATCTTGTTATAAACCGTGGTTCATCCTTAAACTTATCATGATTCCAGCCTCTGCCTCTAACCCATTTGCCAGCAGGTACTTTATTGTCCTCTATGTATTTTCTGCTCATATCTATTAAATTTTGAATACTGTCGCAGTCATTGTGATTAATATCCTTTAGCAGCATTCCTAATGATAGTATGTGCATGTGTGTTTCAAAAAAAGCAGGAAGAACCGTCTTTCCTTTTAAGTCTATTTTTTCATCATAATTTATATCGACAAGCAGTTCTTCATTTCCAACTTTTGCGAACTGACCATCTTCTACGATAAATGCAGTACAATCATCCCCTTCCAATGTTACTACCTTACCGTTATAATACACCCTTCTCATTTTATCCTCCGTTCCTAATATTGAGCCGGGCAGTAAAATACTTACCACCCGGCCACTTTAATTTTATTATGCTTCCGCAATTTCTTCTGTTTTGTCTGCACGAGCAATCGTAAATCCTGTTAAGATGTAGATTAATGCGAAGCCCATTCCTAAGTATGTAATCGGTGCATAGAGTACGAAATCCCAAACCGGAAGTCCTAATGTACTTGAGTAAAATGCTCCTGACAACGACCAAGGAATAAGTGGTGCTGTAGCTGTACCAGTATCTTCTAACATTCTGGACAGATTTGTACGTTTCAAACCAAACTTGTCATATAAATCTTTTGTCATGTTTCCGATAACAACAAATGATACATAGTAGCTTACTACGATTAAGAACAGCACTAAATGAAGTAATGCTACCGTAATCATCATCTGTTTGTCGTTCTTCACCGCTTTTGACAGTTTCTCTACGATGATCTCAACTGTACCGGAGGCTTTTAACGGTCCGCCGAACACGCCTGCTGCCAATACAAGTACGATTGTGCTCAACATGCTGCTAAGTCCGCCTCTCAGAACCATTGTATCAACGATGTCAATGCCTGTTGATTCAGTATAACCCTTACCCATCGCAAATATTACATCTGAGAATGATGCACCTTGGAAAATCCAAGCAAGAACCATTGCGGTTAAAATTCCCGAGAAGAATGTCGGTATTGTAGGTTTCTTTAATACAATAAGAGTAACTACAACGATTGGTGGAATAAGCATTATTACATTGATATTGAAGGTGCTCTGTAGTGTTTCCATAATTGCGCTATAATCATCGCCTGCCATGCTCTGGCCTGCATATTTTGCACCCAATACTCCATATAATACCAATGAAACAATAAGGGATGGGACGGTTGTAAGTAACATATATTTGATGTGATCAATTATATTTACCTCCGCAACGGCCGCTGCCATTACAGTTGTATCTGATAACGGTGAAAGTTTATCTCCAAACAACGCGCCTGCTGTTACTGCTCCCGCTGTGTAAGCAAGTGGAATTCCCAATCCTGCTGACACCCCCATTAATGCCACACCTACTGTTGATACGGTCCCCCATGAAGTGCCGGTCATAACAGACATAATCGCAGCAATGAGACAAGTCATTACTAAGAAAATTCCCGGACTTAAGAATTTCATTCCGTAATAAATCATTGTCGGAATTGTACCCGAAATCATCCATGTACCAACAAGCAGGCCTACGCACATCAAAATCATTAAAGGCGAGGCCATTGACTTAAAATTTTCTTTAACTTCATGTTCAATATCTTCCCATTTAATTCCCCAAATCATGGCAAGTGCACTTACCGCCGCTGCCGCACATAACAGAGATACGGATGTGTCCCCTCCGATCTTTGCTTTTACAACAAAAATCGTCACAACTGCGATAAGAAGCAAAATCATAGCTTTCGCAAAACTTAATTTCTTCTTCTCTTCCATAAGTTTGTCCTTTCCTTGTTACAAAAATAACTTTTCTATCGTTTTGTTATGAAGCTTCACCTATTCTAAATGTAAATAATAATGCTTAAAAGTTCCAATATAAGTTAATTTATACTTTTATGCCTTCAAAGCTATAGAAAGGGGTTTGTACTAAAATACTCCACAAGGAAATTATAAAACAATCTTGCTGCATAACTTTTGTAATATGGTCTGTTCCACCTAACATAAACACTTCTTCTGCATGGGGGCTGAAATTTAAGAAATTCAACATTTGTTTTTTCCTCCAGCACCCATGTCATTTCAGGGAAAAAAGTAACCCCTTCCCCTGCCATTATCATTCTGCGAAGCGTCACAGGACTGTCCGTTTCTACAACAATATTCGGCTTCACATTTGCCTCCTTTAAATAGTAATCAACTACATCTCTTACCGGTCGTCCCTTAACCAATGATATTATCGGAATTTTTGTTAAAGCATTTATCGATAGCATACTACCTTGTGTGTATTTCTCTTTTTCGCCCTTAGGTACGGCCAGGAGAATGTCTTCCGTAACAAGGATTGTTGAGCCTTCCGGTTCTTTGCCCGGCACAGCTGAATTAACAATGAGATCTAAAGAGGAATCAGAATCGTCCTCATGATAATGCTGCAAAACTCGGATTTGTATATTGGGATATAACCGCCTGAAATTTCCTATTATATCAATCAACATGCTTGACATCGAGTAAAAGCCGACGCTTACCTGCAAGTCTTTTCTCTTCTTTAATTCGCTGAGATCCGTTCTCATTTCATCAAGCGAATTCATGATTTGTGTACAATAGTGCAGAAAAACCTCACCGTTCTTGTTTAAAGTGATGTTTCTTCCGTTTCTATCAAAAAACTCCATTTCAAATTCATCTTCGAGCCTCGATATCATTCTTGATAAAGATGGCTGAGATACATTGAGTTCGTCTGCAGCCTGTGTCAATGTTCTGGAATTTGCGATTTTGTAAAAATATTTCAGCTGTAATAATTCCATTCTGATTCCCTCCCATTTATAACATTAAGTCAATCTGTTTATATCATATCTTATATTGGAAGAAGAAAAAAATCAATAGTATACTTTTTCACAGATAATTACAGCTTATATTACAGAAAAGAGGGATAGATATGATAACTGGGGTTGCAACAATTGCGGGATGTATGTTTGCAGGTTTCTTTGCAGGAGATATTATCGGCCAAGTTATAGGCGTTGGTTCAAATGTCGGGGGCGTTGGATTCGCAATGTTTTTACTTTTGATCGTCACTGATAAACTTAAGCAGAAAGGGAAACTTACCCAAAATATTTCAGATGGAATACAATTTTGGCAGTCCATGTATATTCCGATTGTAATAGCAATGACAGCAACGCAAAATGTTGTTGCTGCTGTCAGTTCCGGGATCTTGGCTATAGCTGCCGGTGTTGCAGTCGTACTGGTGGGGTTTATAATTGTTTGGCTTTCAAGCTTCTTGCCGGATAAAAACAATAAAGAAAAGGAGTTCGCATAATTTATGAATATCATTGAAATTATAAAAAATATTTTTATCAACAATGCCTTCGTCATGTCATTTTTGTTTATTGCCTTGGGCGTTTTCGTCTCAAGTGTAATTTCAAAATATATCTTTAAAGGCAAATTACCTTCCTCCGCGGTTGCTATCATTGTAGGGTTGATTGCAGCCTATATCGGGGGTATAATTACCGGAGGAAGTAATGGTATTGCAGATATCGATGTTTTTACCGGTATCGGAATTCTTGGTGGAAGCAGTCTTCGCGATTTTGCAATTATTTCAACCGCCTACGGTGCTAGTTTATCCGAATTGAAACGTTCCGGGCTTATTGGAGCCGTTTCCCTAATTGTTGGGGTGAGTTTTGCTTTTGTTCTCGGAACGGTCTTTGCAGTTATATTTGGATATACAGATCCCGTTGAAATTACGACGATTGCTGCAGGAACAGTAACATTTATCACCGGTGCAGTTACCGGAAGCGCGGTTGGAGCATCCTCAGACATAATCGCACTAGCCATTGCTATCGGTGTTGTTAAATCCATCGTTGTGATGATTGCAACACCTTTGCTTGCGAAAGCAATGAGGTTAGATAATTTCCGCTCCGCTATGGTCTACGGAGGCATCATGGGTACCACTTCCGGTGTCTCGGCGGGCCTTGCGGCGACGGATCAAAAGCTTGTTCCGTATGGAGCAATGACGGCAACCTTCTTTACAGGCCTTGCATGTTTACTTTGCCCTACGGTTTTCTATGGGCTGGTTAATATTACTTTTTAGGTGATACATATGACATTAAAATTTAAAGAATCCTTTTTCACTTTACTAGTTGTAACAATAATTATGGTAATAGGCATTTTTGTATTGAAAATGCCTATTACCATAACATTGCTTACGGAGGCTGTATTTGTGGGTGTGTTGGCAATTTGCAAAGGTACCACATACCTAGAACTGCAAAATGTAGTTACCTCGTCAATAAGCACCATATTGACACCTTTAATTATTCTTCTGCTAATAGGAGCTCTCGTTGCAAGCTGGATAATGAGCGGTACAGTCCCGACTCTGATCTGCATAGGTCTGAAAGCAATCAACCCAAAGTTTTTCCTAATTACTTCATTCGTAATGTGCTCCGCAACATCTATGGTGATAGGTACATCTTGGGGAACAATTTCTACTTTGGGCGTTGCTTTCATGGGAATATCCGGTGCTCTCGGTCTCCCACCCATATACACTGTAAGTACCATCGTGTCCGGGGCAATTATCGGTGACAAATTGTCACCGCTTTCAAGTTCCGTCGTTCTCGCGGAGCAGCTTACAAACACCAATTACTCGGATACATTGAAGGCTGCTGCACGTACAAATGTGCCTGCGTTTATTCTATCGGCAGTAATATATATTATTATAGGTCTTTTTTCAAACAATACCACACACGGTGCGATGGATAGTTTGCAGCTTCTCAATGCTATTTCCACACAGTTTAAAATAGGCTTTGTTGCCCTGCTCCCTCCAATCCTCCTTGTGATTCTGATAATTTGCAAATTTCCGACAATTCCGGCATTCATAGCCGGCATTGCGGCAGGTGTGACAGAAGCAATTTTTGTTCAGGACCACAATTACGCAGATGTTTTTGAAGGATTGTTGTCAGGTTATACATACGGTCAGGATGCTAAGGTAAACGCACTTTTGAATTATGGGGGAATCAACAGCATGGCATCCATATTAACACTGCTTATATTTGCCGCTTCTTTTGGCGGTATAATAAAGTACCTTGGCATAATTTCTTCCGTGCTTGACAAGGCATTCGGTACGACAGGAAATAAGGCAAAAATTATTACATCCGCGGCATTCACACATGCATTCTGCTTCGTGATAACCGGGAACTATTATACAACAAATTCCATTTTAGCCCCCGCATTTCAAACAATATTTAAAAAGAACGGTATAAAAGATGCCGATATTGCATCTATACTTCTCGATACCGGAACGGGAATATCACCATTGGTTCCATGGTGCCCCACAGCTATTTTCGTAACAAACACTTTGGGCTTTGCATCACTCAGCTACTGTATTTTCTCACCCGTGCTGTGGCTCCCGCTCTTGATTTATCCGCTGATAGGTATTTCCCTGGCAAGAAAGGATGGAAAACATGAAACCCGATAACTTAAATACAATTAATCGTTCTTTCCAAATTCAAGCGTCGAATTTTGAAAGCAAATCGAGTAATTTCACAAAAGCAAGCTTTTTGGATTATACAATTTCTTGCGTCAAGCCCGATTCAACCGATACATTTTTGGAAGTCGCTTCGGGAACATGTGTGTGTGGACGTTCTTTTGCTCCACTTGTGCAAAGTGTAGTTTGCTTGGACGCAACGGTTCCAATGCTGGAGGTCGGTCAGCTTGAAGCACAAAAAAGCCAACTTCACAATATTACTTTTGTAAAGGGATATGCGGAGGAACTTCCTTTCTTGGACAACAGCTTTTCTGTTGTATTCTCACGATTAGCTTTTCATCACTTTACAAATGTCACCGCCGCCTTCGATGAAATGGTACGCGTTGTAAATCATGGAGGCAAATTGGTATTAATTGATATGGAGTCCGCATGTGAGGAAAATAGAATTACAGAGGATGAGATTGAAACGCTTCGAGATCCTTCCCACGTAAAAAATATGAGCCGCAGTGAAATGCTCGATTTATATCACTCGCATAATCTTTCAGTAGAGAAATGTGAATCAACATCAATGCAACAGAATCTTAAGAGTTGGCTTAACCTCACTAAAACACCTCAAAATATTCAGGATGAAATTACCGAACGCATGAGCGCAGAGATAAACGGCGGTGCCAAAACGGGCTTCTCTCCTTATCTTCAGAACGGTGAAATATGTTTCAACCAAAAATGGATTTTGCTGATTGGCAGAAAGCCAAGGTTGTAAAATATTTGACATGTGGAGAAGGACTGCTATGCGGCAGTCCTTTTCATTTTAAATACGATTTCGTTTTGCTCTGCGTCATCCGCCGGATTGAGATAAACTACATAACAAGATTGCGCAAGGATTTTCTTAACTTTCACTGGGTTTCCGTATCGGTCCTTGCCTTTGATGAACTCGTCAAAGTTCTTCGCATTGCCATCACCCACTCTGTTAGTTTTCAGCTCCGACGCATAATCTTCCACGCGGGATTTCACGCACGTAAAACTGTCCATCATATTCCGGCTTTCGCCCTTCACAGACACCCCGGAAACACCATGGCTCCATCCTCTCGCAACAATTTCACCGTCGCTGTACACGGGCTCTCCATTCTCATCAAGTAAGAAGTAACACTCGATTTTTTGCTCCGTGTAAGCCGCCGGCTTACCGTTTCTATCCGTAATATTCGAAATTTCCCAGCCTTACTGCACGGATGCATCGAGTGTGAAGAACCTGCCGGTTCCCTCATCGCTGATCAAAGTACATGCGTCAGGGAAAAACGCTTCGTATCTTCGTCCGTCCGTGCTTCTCGAAAATGTAAGCGGTTTGGTTTCCGGCTCAAACCCCACCGCTTTCTCCATGACATACTCCATCCTGTTCAGCCCCGCAGCATCCACATTCAGCAAGTCACCATTTTCCGCTTCAATCACAAAAAATCCATGTACAAAGCGGCAGCCGTATACCCTCGGCAGTCCCGGAATATCTTTACCCTCAAGCATTTTATATGCGGCTGTTTCGCGGTCATAAACGCGTAGCACAAAAACGGTGCCGTCCTCCCTTGAGGCTGTAAACACCGTGCTGTTTTCCTTATGGCTGAGCCTTCTGATCGGTCTTATTTTCAGTTCCTTTATAACCGCAGAACAGTCCACGCTGCCATCCTTTCCGCAAAAAAATGCTAAAAAATGGTTCTCATTTAGCACCATGCATAGCACATTTTCTTTCGCTCAAGGCATGTAATTTGAACGAAATCTATGCTTACCAGATTATATCCGGTGCACGCAGGCCTTCCCGTGACAAGCTTCTATGCCTTTGTATCGCAATGCGGGCTACACTTGAGGAAACACAGGATCTCTTGATTCACGGTGGTTTCGCTCCGTTATATGTCCGCAGCCAGCGCGACAGCATTATCATTTTTGCGATTTCACATGAGGAAACGATTTTGCAGGTAAACAGCAATCTCTACGACCACGGCGAAGCACTGCTTGAATAGCCTGGATGCAGCTTAAGTATCCCGAATAAAAACTAAACGGAGACGGGTTATGCCGCCTCCGTTTTCACAAATATAATCTTGTGTTTTACAGTGTTTCGATTATCTCAAATGCCAGTCCGGTATTTTTCGCAATCACATCAATCGGAATGCCGGCGTTCTTAAAATTCTTTGCAATCTCACTAAAGTGTACCCCTTGTCAAGGACATTTTAAGAAGAAGGGATTTCTAAATATCTG
>ERZ773148.471-NODE-471-length-34804-cov-22.012087_pt1 | contig 34804 bp, 31 predicted proteins | sample MGYA00580846_ERZ773148 | MGnify/ENA primary metagenome ERZ773148 (study PRJEB29015, sample SAMEA2737879) | human gut metagenome | biome: human gut; feature: human-associated habitat; material: faeces | place: China | collected 2012 ... | reverse complement strand
CCGATGACCTTCTCCTGCTCGATCTGCAATTTCAGATTGAGCAAAGAGCGGTAGAACGAGCGTTCCTCTCTGGTTTTGGCGGCAATGAGCAATTGCTCCAGCTCCTCAAAGCTGAGCTGTTCAAAGCGTTCAAACATGGTGAGTTTCCCCTGGGCCAGCCGTTTTCTTTCGGCTTTCTCGAAAGCCTCCTGCTCCTTTCGGCGGCGGAGTGCTTCTTTTTCTTCAAATTTTGGATTCTGCTGTTTGGCCGGAACCGAAAGAAGCACCGGATCGCCCACCTTCGGCTTTCCGCCCGCCAGCATTCCGGCGGCAGACTCATCGTATTTCTTGACCTTTTTTGCGGCTTTCTGACGGGCCTTTTCGGATTTTTTTTCAAATTTCCGAACCTTTTTCTCGGCTTTTTTCCTGAATTTCTGCAGTTTGCGTTCTTTCCTGACTTCCCGCTTTTTGGCCTTTTTTTCCTCTTTCCGGCTCTGTTTTTTCTCCCAGAGATCAAAGCTTTTACGCAATTTCTCTTCCCAGGCCTTCAGAGCGCTCATGGTTTCAGGGGAAACTCCGGATACTTCTACCGATTCGAACTCCGAAGAGCCCTTCTCCCGGCCATTCGCTCTGCCCTTTTCTGCTTTTTCATCCTTTTTTTCCTTGTCAGACAACAGTATCCCCCCTTTTTCCTCTTTTTCCCTTACAGTATACCCGATTTGTCTTCGGTTTTCAAGAACTTTTTTGAAAAAGCAAACCGGCGGAAATCCGGATTTTTCCCCGGATCGCTCCGCTCTGCGCATCTGAAAGTCCGCATTCTTCCCTTTTTTTCGCCGGACCGCCTCTTACCTTCTCCGAAACACCCGGAAATCGCCCATTCAACGCCTTTTTTCGGCAAGGAGCGGATTTCGGTCAGCATTCCGATCCGGACGGTTTTCTGTGCAGTATCTGTCTGATTTGTCCCCCAAAGCCCTGCTTTTCATGTAAAGCAAGACCGTATAAAAGCGGTGACCGGACGCTTGGGGCACTTTGATTCCGAATATACAGTGAAGGTCAGAAATCCTCACACAAATAAAATGCGCCGCGGCGGACGGAACCACTGTTATTACAAATGCGGCGCGAGAACCGGAAATCAGCGACCTTGCCGATTTTTTAAACGGCTGCGGCGCTAAAATTTCCGGAGCTGGAGACAGCACGGTAGTAATAGAGGGCACTAAAAAGCTTCACGGCACATGCCATACCGTTATACCCGACCGCATAGAGGCATCGTCTTATCTTATAGCCGCATCGGCAACCGGCGGCAGAATTTGCATAAAGGACGTAATTCCGGCACATATCGGCGCGCTGATTCCGGTGCTTTCCGAAGCGGGCTGTGATATAACGACGAGCGGCAGGTGGATATGTCTGTCTGCACCGCCGAGACTTAAAAGAGTAAAAATGATACGCACCATGCCGTATCCGGGCTTTCCGACCGATGCTCAGGCAATAGTCGGAGCTATGCTGTCTGTGGCGGACGGCACGAGCGTAATAATTGAAAATATATTTGAGAGCAGATTTAAACACGTAACTGAGCTTATGCGGCTCGGCGCAAAAATAAGCGTCGAGGGCAGAATGGCGGTTATAGAGGGTTCAAAGTACCTGACGGGCGCAAATGTTGTAGCTCCGGATCTTCGCGGAGGCTTTGCGCTTATAACGGCCGGTCTCGCCGCAAACGGCAAGACGGTTATTACAGGTACGCAGCATTTGGACAGAGGATATGAAGCTCCTGAAAAGGTGCTGAAACTGCTCGGAGCAGACGTGAGAAGGATAAATGAAAATGACGGGACCGAAAAACAAGAGACAAGGCAGCTCGCCGAAAACGTCGGGAAACCCGCGGGGGAGTCGGCAGAAGACTGCACCGACCGGCACTCGCAGGAGGCAGACGATCGATGTAACATACGGCGGGGCAAATGAGCGCACGCAGGGCGGCAGGCAGCAGCTCTCGCGCGATGAAATGCGCCGTCGCAGCAGGCTCATTAAAATGAAAAAACGCAAGATAAAAAAGCTGATTGCTCTTATCTTGGGTATTATAATTATAATTGCCGTCGCAGTAACTCTTTCGCTTACGGTCTTTTTCCGTATAGACAATGTTGCGGTTACCGGTGACGAGATATACAACAATGAGGATGTTATAGCTGCGTCGCAGATAAATATAGGCGACAATATGTTTATGACAAGCAAGAAAAAAACAGCCTCCGGAATCGAATGCACCCTTCCTTATGTTGAGTCGGCCGAAATAAAACGCAATCTTTCGGGAACAATAACGATAAAAATCACGGCTGCAACCGCCAAGCTTGCAATAGACAACGGCGACAGCTTTACGTTGGTTTCCGACAAGGGCAAAGTGCTTGAGGACGGACTTATGACTATCGGCGACGGTATTATCATAATTGATTCCTCACCGGTGATTTCGGCGGTACCGGGGGAAACCGTGGAATTTCAGGATAACGACGACCTCGGCATTATAAAAAATGTGCTGACATTGCTTGAATCAAATGAACTCAGCGGAATAACAAGTATAGATGTGAGCAACCATTCCAATATTAAATTGGTATATAAGGAGCGCGTTACCGTGCTTTTGGGACTTTCGTCCTCCGTGAACGATAAAATGGACTTTGTAAAAGCTGCCCTGACAAGGCTTGACAGCGATAATCCCGATTTTACGGGCAGTATAGATTTCACAATCGATAAAAAGGCGTATCTCAGTCCTCAGCGTGAGGATAACACAACGGTTCCGTTTATATCTCCGTAATTATATACAATATAAATGCAAAAAAACGTTGAAAATAACGGGATAATATGATATACTAACCTAAATAGGTATGAGTTTAACTTTATTTAGGTGTGAAATAAAAGACTTTACATAATGGAGGATGTTCTCAAATGGATTTTGAAATGGACAACGAATTTAATGACGTTACTAATATTAAAGTTATAGGCGTTGGCGGAGGCGGCGGAAATGCTGTCAACAGTATGGCAAACAATGACTTCGGCAGAGTTCAGCTTATAGCTATAAATACCGATAAGCAGACGCTTGCTTTTTCAAAAGCCGGTCAGAAAATTCAGATAGGCGAAAAGATTACGCAGGGCAGAGGCGCCGGAGCAAAGCCCGAAATCGGTCAGAAAGCTGCCGAGGAGAGCCGCGACGCAATTATTGAAGCGCTCAATGATACACAGATGGTATTTATTACCGCAGGTATGGGCGGCGGAACAGGCACAGGCGCAGCTCCCGTTATTGCCGAGATTGCTAAGGAAAAGGGAATACTCACCGTAGGTATAGTTACAAAGCCGTTCGATTTTGAGGGTAAGGTACGTATGCAGCAGGCAGAGGCAGGTATTGCAGAGCTTGCAGGCCATGTAGACAGCCTTGTTGTTATTCCCAACGAAAGATTAAAGCAGGTATCCGAGCAGAAGATTACTCTTCTCAATGCGTTTGATATAGCAGATGATGTTCTTCGCCAGGGCGTTAAGAGTATTTCCGACCTTATTATTAAGCCGGCTCTTATAAACCTTGACTTTGCCGATGTAACCGCAGTTATGAAAGATGCGGGCCATGCTCATATGGGCGTTGGTACCGCCAAAGGCAAGGATAAGGCTGAGCAGGCGGCTCAGAGAGCTATTTCAAGCCCTCTTCTTGAATCCACAATCGACGGCGCTAAGGGCGTTATAATAAGCATTTCCGCATCCGAGGATATCGGCCTTGACGATATCGACACCGCGGCAGGTATAGTTCGTGCAGCGGCTGATGAGGATGCTAACATCATCTTCGGCGTAGATCTCGATAAAGAAAAAGAAGACGAGATGACAATTACCGTTATCGCAACAGGCTTCGGTACGGATGAGAACGGTATGCCTAAAAAGCCCAACAAGACCGATGATTTTTCGTTCGGTGGCAAGGATGACGGCTTTGAGGATGTAAGCAGCACTACCGACAACGGCAAGGGCTTCGGAAGCGACGACGGATATATGGACGTTCTTGACATTTTCAACGGTAAGAAGTAATTTTTTACACAGTATTTTTTCTTATTAAATCCCTTAAAAAACGGGCTGTAAAAATTTTACGGTCCGTTTTTTGTCGAAAAAATATCCGCACTCGATATTTTACGAATGCGGATATTTTAGTTGTGCCGTTCTTCTCTTTGTGTGGCTTTACGATATTATTACGGGCTCAGTCTGTTTGCCGTTTAAAGCATCCAAAACGGTTATGGGTATTTTTTCAAAATCCGCAACTATGGAATTCGGTTTGTTAATGCAGTCATCCTGCCTCATCGGTACGAAGTAAATATATTTGCAGTTCATTAAAAGACCTATGTTTTTAGCGGTGGCACCGAGCGCGTCATTTGTGGAAACGGCTATTACCACCGGACGTCTGTTGCGAAGGTGCGCTTTAGCTGCAAGCGTTACGGTCGTATCAGTTATGCCGTTCGCCATTTTCCCGAGAGTGTTTCCCGTAGTCGGCGCGATAATAAGTAAGTCGAGCAGCTTTTTGGGGCCGATCGGCTCAGCCTTCGGCAGAGTACTTATAATACCGTTTCCCGTTATTTCGGTTATTTCGTCGGCGAAGTCTTTAGCCGAGCCGAAACGTGTATCGGTTGTAAATGCCGTTTCAGACATTATGGGCACTACGTTAAACCCGTCGCTTTTAAGCTTAGCCATGATCGGAATCACCTTTTTAAACGTACAGAACGAACCGCACATTGCAAATCCTAAGTTCAGCACATTTTTCCCTCCTTACAGAAGCGGTTGAGCTTTCTTAAATATCAGCCTGCCGGCTTCTTCGGGGGCGTATTTTCCGGGAAGCCCCAATGCTCTGACAGCGTTTATCCCGTAAGAGTCGGCAAGCCCGATATCCACTCCGAACGGGGGGGAAGCTATATCTATAAGCAGAACGTCTTTTCTCAATCGACTCAAAATATTTTTATCTATTATTTCAACGGGAACGGTGTTTATTAAAATATCCGCGTCGTGTGCTATGCAGTCATAATCTCTCAGCAGGCATATGCTGTATCCCTTTTTTACCGCGTCTGCGAGTGCGTGAGGGTCTCTTGCCGTTATCAGTACCTTTGCGCCGTTTTCCTTCATAAATTCGGCAATAGCCTTCGCGGTTCTGCCGTATCCGGTTATCGCCGTCTTTTTGCCGCTGAAATCATATATTCCGTTTTCATTTAACACAAATTTAAGACATTGCGCGGTCAAACGGGCATTGTCCGTAATAAATTCCTCATCATAGTAATCATATACTTTTGTGCCGTTTGCCGACAAAACAGTGCGGCTGTCGCCGATGATTCCTCCTGCTACCGTATCGCTTTTTCCGAGACATTCGCCGATTTCCGATAGCCTGACGTCTTCGAACGCTTTGCCGGTGTTCAGGTGAATTTTATCGCGGCTTACGGGGAGCGGCAGTATCAGCAGTATATTATTGTTTTCGCGCAGATAACAAAGAAACTCGTCTTTGGTAAGACCGCCGTTTACTGCATATGACGCGAAAGAATACCCGCTGTTAAAAAGCAGCTCGGCGAGACAGCTCATCCTTTTGTCTCCGCCGGCAATAACGATTTTTTTCATTTATTTCCCTCCTTTTTCGGATGGATATCTATACACTATAATATGAATGCCGAAAATATATTGTGAAAGATAATTTTAGGGTTTAAATTTTTGACGAAATGCAATATAATATATTTTAGTCGGAAATACTGACACAATAAACCGAAAGGTATGACTTATATGAAAGACATAGATACACTTTTAAAAGAAGTAAAGAGAGTACACTTTATTGGGATAGGCGGCAGCGGTATGTGCCCGCTTGCCGAGATACTTCACAGCTGGGGCTATGAACTCTCCGGTTCGGACAATAACGAGAGCGATACGCTTGACAGAATACGTAAGCTCGGTATCCCCGTTACCATGGGTCAAAGGGCGGAAAATATAAAAGGCGCCGAGATGATAGTTTATACCGCGGCCTTGCTTAAAGATAATCCGGAGCTTGTAGCCGCTAAGGCAAGCGGAATACCGACCTTTGAGCGTTCGAAGCTTTTCGGCGCAATTTCGAGAATGTATAAAAACTGCATAGGCATTTGCGGAACTCACGGCAAGACCACAACTACATCTATGACTACGCAGATAATGATAACCGCAAAGCTTGACCCGTCTGCCGTAATCGGCGGAAAGCTTCCGATGATGGGCTCAAGCGGCAGAGTGGGCAAGAGTGAAAATTTTGTCTGTGAAGCGTGCGAATTTGTCGATACATTCCTTGACTTGTCACCGGATGTTGCCGTTATACTCAATATAGACGAGGATCATCTCGACTATTTCAAAACACTTGATAATCTGATTAAAAGCTTCCATAAGTTTGCTTCTATGGCGACAAAGGCGGTAATTTACAACGGCGATGATGCCAACACATTAAAGGCTATGGAGGGCATTTCCGGCAAGGATCTTATTACCTTCGGCATGGCTGAAGAAAATGATTATTATCCCGAAAATATCGCTCCCGTACACGGCGCTTATTATGAATTTGACGCTATGCACAAGGGTGAATTTCTCTGCCACATAAAGCTCAGAGTTCCCGGGCTTCACAATGTCCTTAATGCACTTGCAGCCTTGGCGGCTTCAATGTATTCCGGCGCGGACGCCGAGTCTTGCCGTGACGGACTTGATGCATTCAGCGGTGCTCACAGACGTTTTGAGCTGCTCGGCAAATATAAGGGCGTTACTTTTGTAGATGACTACGCTCACCACCCGGCTGAGCTCAAGGTTACCATTGACGCCGCTATGGAGATGGGATATCACAGCGTTTGGGCGGTGTTTCAGCCGTTTACTTATTCGCGCACATATATGCTGATGGATGACTTCGCAAAGGTACTCAGCATACCCGACCATTGCGTTATGACTGAAATAATGGGTTCGCGTGAAGTCAATACCTATAATGTATACACTTCTCAGCTTGCCGCTAAAATTCCGGGTTCCGTGTGGTTTAATACATTTGAGGAGGTTGCCGATTATGTCGTTAAAAATGCCGAGGACGGCGACCTTGTCCTGACTCTCGGCTGCGGTGATATATACAAGGCGGCTCATATTATGATAGATAAGCTTAAATAAGTTAAGATAAAATACAATAGATAAAATACAATATAAAACGGGGTTGTAAAAACGAGAAATTTTTACAGCCCCATTTTTATAGCTTTTATCAGTGCCTTTGCGACATATCGTCGTAGATTTCGCAAAACCGCGCGGCAAATGCGGGCTCTTCGTTCCCTGCGTACAGATGAGAAATATCTCCGAATGAGCTGCAGCGCCATACCGCTATGCCTTTTTCTCGCTCCTCGGTGTACAGTGTAGTGACTGAGGTCGGAGCAGCGCAAAAGCCCTGCCACAGGCATACGGGCGAAATGTTGAGAAGATGTGAAAGCATTACACATTCCACACCGAAATGACAAAAGAATACTATTGTGTCTTTGTTTGCATTTACGGCCTTGTAGTATTTATCTTTTCTCTCGTATCCGTGCGCTTTAAGTACCTTGTCAAGACCCTGAGAAACTTTTCTGTACTCCTGCTTTACTCTGCCTTGCTTCATAAACTCTGTATCAGCCCATTTTTTCACATCGTAAAGGTCATCCTCTTTAGTGAAAAACGACGGCATAAGATCCCACGGACCGCGGAGCTTTTTTGTCTTTTTGTCATATATCGGCGCGTGAAATTCCCTGAGCCAATGATAAGTTTTTGCGCTTCTTCCGAGTCTTTTAAGTGTAACGCTTGCAGTGTCCTGCGCTCTGCCGAGCGGAGAGACATAAAAAGCCGTAACGTCGGTCTTTTCCATTTTGTCCGCAAGAAGCTCGGCCTCGTGCCACCCCTTTTGAGTCAACGAATCCTTTTCGTAGTCGGGGTCACCGTGCCTTATAATGAGAATCCTCATTTTTCGTCACCGTCGGCAGCTCTTTTTTCAGTAATATAGCTATGAATTTTTTCGGCAAGCTCGCCGTGAATTTTAAACTTGCTGCGGAAAACTATCATTGAAATTATTATAAGTATCGGCGGTATTCCGAAGGCTATTGTGCCTATCGCATTTTTGGTGGCGTTGTTTATAACGCCCTCTTTAATTTGCTCGTTGTAGCCGAATATACCAAGACCGCCGAAAAGAATAACAGTCTGAATGGTGTATGCCATTTTTTGTAAAAAGCCCTTCATAGAGAAGGTTATACTCTCGCTTCGCGAACCGTTTTTGTACTCGCCGTAATCGACTATGTCCGCAAGGAATACAGTTTGCGAAACAAACATCGAACTTATGCCCACCGAGGCCAAAATATAGCAAATATCAAGTGCTATTGCGATTTTAAGCACCGGGCCGAAGAGGAACATCAGGGCGTATCCCAAAATAGTCATCGAGAGCGATATGGTGTATATTGAGCGCATGGTAAATTTTTCCGAGAGCATGGGTATTACCAAAAGGCCGACTACCGAGCCGACTGCGCCGATTGTTTGGAAAAGCGATTGACCCTTAGGCTGGCCCAAAACATCGGTGAAATAGTAAACAGCCGTGGAGCTTGTCAGGTACCAGCCTGCATTTGAAAGCATGGCGAATATCATAAATACGACGAGCTGATCGTTGTGAGCCACGGTTTTGAATATCTGCTTGAAGCTGAATTTTTGCTTTTCGTTGTAGACAACGTTTGTCTCTTTTGTATTGAATACGCATGTAGCCGAAAAAAGTATAAGTGCTATTCCGCATATCATAGCCCAACGCGAAAATCCGGTTGCGCTGTAACCCTTTTCTGTGGTCATGCCTGTTGAGAGCAGAGGAAGAATTATGGGGGTCAATATTGTTATGATTCCCTGACCGAGACCCGAGAAGGTTCTCGCGATTGTTGCTACTAAGCTTCTCTCTTTAGCTTCGCTTGTAAATGAGGGTATCATCGACCAATAGGGAATATCCGCCATGGTGTTGGTCATTCCCCAAAGAATATACATGACGGCTATATATATGTAGAGCTTTGTTCCGCTCATACCGAAGGATGTAAAGAGGAGTGTAAGAACCACCGCGTTCGAGAATGCACCTATGAGTATCCACGGGCGGTATTTACCGAATTTTGTGCGCGTATTGTCAACTATCGTTCCCATCATCGGGTCGTTAATACCGTCCCAAATACGTGCTATCGGGGTGAGTATCAAAAGAAATGCGGGTTTGAGTCCTAACACGCTTGAAAGGTAGTAAGACAAAAACGAATAGAACATTCCGTAGCTGAGGTCAAGCCCCACGGCACCTACGCCGTAGCCTATGTAGCCCGGTAATTTTTTCAGTAAACTGTTTGATTTTTTCACGCCGTCATCCTCCGATTTCAGACAAATACAAATAATATATACTCTATATAATAAATGTTTAAGAGAAATAAGTCAAATAGAAATATGCGGTTTGACCGCCCAAAAGGGCGGTTTATTTCCAAATGTGAAAAAATAACGGTCACAAACGAGTTTTGTGTCTTTAATCAAATAAAGATGAAAAATTTGACATATTCAAATTGACTATTTTAAGTTTCTGGCTTATAATAATTTTTATGACTTTTTAAGTTGTATAAAGTTGTAAAAAAGGAAAAGGAGTTAACTTAATGGAAAATCAATCTGTTAAGAAAGGTTTTTGGCATAAGCTGTTCGGCACCACGCCGAATGACGGTAATTTGCAGCCGCGCGAAGCTATTGCGTACAGTATTACCGGTATAGGCCAAAACTTTATCTGCACCATCATCGGCTCATATCTTACCATATTTATGACCGATGCACTTTTGATGGCGGACGCCAAGATCGGCAAAACGACAGGTGCCACCGCAGTAGCGCTTCTTATGCTCTTCACGAGGATATATGACGCTCTCAATGACCCGATTATGGGCTCTATTGTTGACAGAACAAGAACCAAATGGGGCAAATGCCGCCCGTATCTTAAATGGATGGCTATTCCGATAGGCTTGGTTACCATAGCCTGCTTCCTGCCTGTCTATAACAGCACGGCAAAATCATTCATCATTATTTCGGTTATCTATGTTATTTGGTCAATGGTATATACCGTAGCCGATGTTCCTTATTGGGGCCTTTCAACGGCTATGACAAATAACACAACCATTCGCGGTAATCTTCTTACTGTTGCGCGTCTTTGCTGCACCATAGGCGCAGGCGCCGTAACGGTATTTGTACCCGTAATTACTTCGGCTGTAACCGCAAAATATAAGGATGCCGACGGTGTGCTTATAGCGGCTAATTCCGCAGCAAACGCAAACACACTTAAATGGACATATTTTATTTGCGCAGTTGTTCTCGTTATTGTGTCATTGCCGATGTTCTTCTATGGCTTTAAAAACACAAAAGAGAGATATACATCAGACACAACTCCGCCTTCACTCGGCCATAACCTTGGGCTTCTCTTTAAAAACGATCAGCTTTTGCTCATACTCATTTCCGGTATTTTGGGTGCGGCAAGAACCGTTTATATGTACACGGGCTCGCTTTATTTTGCAAAGTATGTTCTCGGAAACGAGGCAGTATACAGTATTCTTACAATACTTGTTGTTCCCGGCGGAGCAATTGCAACCGTGCTTATTCCGTGGTTCACAAAGCATCTCGGAAAGAAAAATACATATATCTATGTACATGTACTCGGCGCCGTAGTTATGTTCGCTATGTACTTTATAGGCAGAAACGGCGGCTATAACAATTCCTCAAATCTCCTTTGGCTTGCCATAGGTTTTGTTCTCCTCGGACTTCCGCAGGGTATCAATAACGTAATAACCTACGCTATGATAGGCGATACAGTTGAATATCTTGAGTGGAAAACGGGCGAGAGAGCAGAGGGCATCTGCTTCTCAATGCAGACCTTCATAAATAAAATCAGTATGGCTGTCGGCGCATTCATAGGCGTTATGGCATATGGAATTTCCGGCATTTCTCCGTCAGACCCGTACAATACCGTAACTCCGGAGGGCTCTGAAAAGCTTTGGGCTGTGCTCATACTTTCGGGTGCTATTTCGATGGTTGCCACCATTATCCCCATGCTCTTCTACAAGGTTACCGAGAGTAAGCAGAGAGAGTATGTAAAAGAAATAGAGGAAAGAAAAGCCGCTAAGGCTGCAAAAACCGCAGAATAATTCATTCGGAAAAATTCAGGAAGCCGTTACCGTTTGGTAACGGCTTCTTTTTTTATTCCCTCTCCAAAAAGGGCAAATTTCCTTGATTTTCGGTCATATATAAGTGAAAGGAGAACCTCAGAAAAAACAAAAAACCGTGTGAAGGTAAAGAGCAAATCTTTGTTTTTTAAAAAACACTTGCCTTTTTACGGAATATAGTGTATAATAATAAATATTATTCGTGTTAAGCGGTAACGCCCCCGCATAGAATAAAGTCTTCCTTTCGGAGGGCTTTATTTTTTTACTTGTTTACCGAATTATTTTGCCAAATGAAAAAAGATGACTTAGCCGCGTGACGAACCTTTGCTATTGTGTTTGTTTTCATAGTACGATATAATTAACTCACAAAAAGGAGTATGTATTATGTTACTTTTAGTCTTTATAATAGCGATTGTGTTGTTGAAAGCAATCGTGACGAGATATATTTTCAATAAGACTACATATCACAAAATTACCAATAATTCTTATTACGAAACGATTCACAACCCCGGCAGAAAGGGAGAATATCAGATATTCAAACACCTTCAATTTCTCGAAAAGGAAGGGTGCAAATTCCTGTTCAATGTTTACTTGCCGAAAGACAATGACGAGACAACGGAAATTGACGTTTTGCTGTTGACACCAAAAGGAATAATCGTTTTCGAAAGCAAGAATTACAGCGGATGGATTTTCGGCAACGAAAAATACAAAAGCTGGACGCAGACCTTACCACAGGGCAGAACAAGCCGTAAAGAGCATTTCTTCAATCCGATTATGCAAAACAAATTACACGTTAAGTGTCTGAAAAATATCATCGGCGAGAATTGTCCGGTTCATCCAATTGTTGTGTTTTCGGAAAAATGCACACTGAAAAACATAACCTTCTATAGTGAAGATGTTCAGATTGTAAAACTAAACAGCGTTTGTTCCGCAGTAAGCAAAGTTCTATGTCCTACTGAAAATTCTGCTCTTTCTGATGACGAGCTTCAAAGGTTGTATGATTTGCTTTACCCGTATTCACAGGTCAGTGAGCAGGTAAAACAAAAGCATATTCGCGATATTAGAAGTAATCATTTTGAGTAAAAATAAGAGGATTTCTTAAAGGAGGAGTTAATTTAATGTTTCGTGCTTTAAATGAAAATAATGAGTTGATAAGTGCAGATGTAGCAGTAAAGGGCGAAAATTATATTTGTCCTTACTGTAAAGAAAATCTAATATTGAGGCAAGGTAGTTCGGTAGCTTGGCATTTTGCACATAGACCCGATTCGAATTGTAAAGAAACCGGAGAAATGTGTGACTGGCATTTGCGTATGCAAAGCTATTTTTCACCTCAGTATAGGGAAATATACATAGAGAAAGATGGGGTAGTTCATAGAGCAGATGTGCTAAAGGACGGTTTTGTAATTGAGTTTCAACATAGCCCTATTAGTTACGAGGATTTTAATACCAGAAATAAGTTTTATGTTACATTAGGTTATAGAGTAATTTGGGTGTTTGATACATCAGATTGGTTTGATATTGGTAAGCTGACTGCATTACACGTTGAATATGAGGATAACTTATATAGATATAAGTACCCTATGAAGACTTTGTGGGGTTGTCCTTTAAATCAAAACATCAGTATTTGCTTTTGTGACTCCGAGGACCGTATTGCTAATATTTATTGGCATACTCCAGATTGGGGTGTTATTGCAATGGATATGTACAGAAACTATCAATTATTAAGTGATGATTTGGATTTGTCTGTTCTGTTTTTTAATAATTATGATTGGCGAGATTACTACTTAAAAGATACAGATACAACAAAAGTATTAAGAGGTATAAAAGGGTATCCAAAAAGTTATTATCTTTGCAGACAAACCAGAGATTGGGCTGATAATTGTGATTACTGCTCATGTTGTTGTCTTATTGAGGAACATGAAGTAGGTAGAACAATATATTGTAACAATAAAGTTGATAATTATAATATTAGTGATGATATTGTAGCACCTTATGTTTACATTAAACAGGGGAATTTATAAGAGAATTTCGTGAAAAAATGAAAAAAGATGACATTGACTTTTTAAAAACGGTCTGTTATGATAAGTATAACAAAAAGTGCGAGAAATAAAAGCACAAGAAAACACCGAGAAATATCGAAAAAACAACCTAATAACAAATGTTAAACCGTTTCCCGTTTTGGGAGGCGGTTTTTTTCATGTCTTTTTTCATTAAATTTTCGTGAAAAGGGCAAATTTGCGGAAAATTATTTCATATATAGGCGTAAGCAAATACAAATTTTCAAATAATAAAAGGAGGTATCAACATGCTTATTGTTCCGATTCTTTCGAGTATTTCGAATATTTTGAATAACCCGAATTACGGTACGGGCTTTTCGTAGCGCGTATGCCCCAAAAAAATCATACCGAAAAGAAACAAAAGAATTTTTATATGAAAGGAGTAATCCAATATGAACGCTTCGAATACTTTGAGTGTTCATCAAAATAACCGAAAACAAACAAAAATCATTAGAATCGTATCCGTCTTTCTTGCCGTACTTATGATGCTGTCGGTAATCCCGCTGTCATCTTCGGCTATAAATGAGGGCGATACCGTAAGAGTTACCGGCAGAAACGACTGGATAAGCGGCTTTTATTATGACTTTCAGGACATAAAGAGTTAGGCTTGGGCGGTAAATACGGTCAGCATCAGAGGCTTAAAGCCAACGGTCAGGTTGCTTATTGCGTTGAGCCGGGCGTTAAGGTACAGGAAGGTAATAAAACAGCAAGTGAAGAATTTTATGGCTTGAGTAAAGATCAGCAGCAGCTTATTAAATACGCCTTTGTTTACGGGTATAACGGTACTTCGCGGTACGGATATTCCGGCGACGTTGAAGAGGTTGCCACTCAGGCTATTATGTGGGCTGTTGTTAAGGGACTGTTTAACTCCGATAAAACCGAGACGTTCCTCGACTGCGCATTCGGCGGTAAAACAAGCTCGGCAAACAGAGCTGCATGCAGAGCCGCATATTACAAGATTTAGGCTCAGATGTTGAGTCACAGAATAGTGCCACGGTTTAATAATGGCGATACAATCACTCTCAACTACAATTCAAACACGGGCAGATACGAAGCAAGCGTGTTTGACGATAACCACGTTATATCGGGATATACGTTTAATATGTCGGGCGTTGAGTTTGAGGTTGTGGGTAACTGGCTTAACATATACACAACAAACGAGTTCGACGGCTCTGAAGTGGTTACGGGCGAGAGGACAAGTAACACCTTCTCAAATCCTTTGCCTCAGCTTACGGCAATGTACTGTACAGGTCCGGGTCAAAGCTGTTTTTCCGTATTTCAGTCTGTCAGAGAGTAACGCCTCAGACCGATTGAATGCTTGCCGTATTCAATGGCATTTGTGGGACAAAAGTTAATACACGCCATACAGTGCGTGCAGCTTTTACCCCAAACAGGCTTGCCGTTCTTAAGCTCAATGTTGTTCAGCACACAGCTTCTTACGCATTTTCCGCAAGCTATGCATTTGTCGGTGGCGTAGAATTTGTCTGCGGATACGATGAATTTGTAAAAGACCGTATTTACTATGCCGCTTTTCAGTCTGTCCGCAATGCCGACTTTAATATCGGGGAAAGGCTTTTCGGCTTTGATGTATTCTGCTGCGCCAAGAGCCGCTTTATCCGCTTTTATTATAAGCTCCTCCGCGGTTTTTTCATCAGGTGCGCTGTAAAGAGCCGTGTAATTTTCGGGCATTACAACCTCGTAAACACCCATAAATTCGAAACCCTTGTCAGAGCAAAGCGCTTGTAATTGTTTCCTTGCATTTCCTATTTCGCCGCCGCAATCCATTATGAAATATGCTTTATCGGAGCCGTGAAACACGGATTCCCTTATGAGCTTTTCAAAAATGTGCGGTATTTGCCAAGCGTAAGTCGGGCATACAAAAACATAGGGGGTATCGCTGTCAAAGCTGCCCTTTTTACACTCCTTTATATATTCAAATGAGTTGACCGGAATTTCGTTTATTGCTTCTCCGACCTTTTTGGCTAAATGGCGGCTGTTTCCGGTGCCTGTAAAATATATTATCACTTTTATCGCTCCTTCAAATATGTTTTGAGGCTTTTATTACTTAAGCTTTTTGCCGTTTTTTCCGAGCAGGCGGTCAATAACAAACGACAGATAACCGAGAGCCAAAAACGCCGCCGTAATAAAGACAATTATAAGCGCAACCTTGTTTTTGCCGTAAAGGTCTGTGTCGAGAAACGGATACGGGTAACGGCTGCTGCCGCCGAAGCCGGAAAAGATCTTGCTGCCGAATTTAGCGCAAATCATTGTAAATGCGATATACAGATAGGGCAAAATCAGCCAGCAAAGCGGGTGCAAAGCCTTGTATAACCCTTTTGGGAAAAACAGCAGATAGTCGAGTATCACCATGAGAGGAACGATATAGTGCATAAGAATATAGCCTGTGTAAAAAGCCTTATCGGAGGCCGCTGCCTCTTTGGCGCCGTTCGGCATAAACAAATAGGCTATTGCGGTCACGGCTATACACATGGTTACGGCACCTCTGATTACGGCCTTTTCCTTTTTCGGGCTGAAAACGGCGAGAAAGAAAAAATATAAAAAGCAGAGTATGCCGCTTTGTACCGTGTAGTAATATAAAAGCGTGTCGGCGTTGCCGCGTCGCAGACTGTCAATATATTGTAAAATCATCCCTGCCTCACAGCACAATAAAAAAATTATGCGGTAGAGCTGTTTCAAATTCTGACTTTTTATATACATAAAAAATGCCACCCCGAAAAACAATTGATATAAACTCCATTTTAACACAATAAGTCGTTTGTATCAATGTATTTCGGAGCGGCAAAAGCAAAATGTACTTTGGTGATTTTAGTTATCGGTCTGTCTTTTTCGCTTTTAGCTTTTCCTCGAACGGGATGCACTTGCTCTCATAGTTTTCAATCTTTTTGTTGAGTCTTGCGAGAGTGCTTTCAAGCTCTGTGATTCTCTTTTTGCGCCCTTATTCTTCAAAAGTTTTTGCAACTTGAGGCATAAGCTCGCTTACCTTAATGTGCTGCGGACACGCTTTTTCACATTTCCTGCACTTTATGCAGTCCGAGGCTTTTCCGTATTCCTTAGCGAGGTTTTCGTAGTATTGGCCGTTAACCGAAAAATCTTTATATGTAGCGCGTTTTTCCTCGTTATAAAGAGCAAAGTACTTCGGTATCGGAATGTGCTTCGGACAGCCTGCCGTGCAGTAGCTGCAGCCTGTGCAGGGCACGGTTATAGAAGCTTTTATAATGTCTACTGCCTTGCCTATGATTTCGAATTCTTCCTTTGACAATGGCTTGAAGTTTTCCATGTATCCGGTGTTGTCAAGAAGCTGTTTGTATGTGCTCATTCCGCTGAGTACCGTCATAACGCTGTCGTGATTTGCTGCAAATCTTACCGCCCAAGAGGGAATTGACGCGTCAGGAGCATAGTCTTTAAACAGCTTTTCGGCTTCGTCCGGTATTTTTGCGAGTGTTCCGCCCTTTACAGGCTCCATAACAATTACCTTTTTGCCGTGCTTTACCGCCGTTTCATAGCACAAGCGCGACTGAATACCCGGATTATCCCAATCGAGATAGTTTATCTGAAGCTGAACTATCTCAATTTCGGGGTGCGCGGTTAAAATTCTGTCGAGGAGCTTTGCGTCATCGTGATACGAAAATCCGACAGTCTTTATTTTGCCCTCTTCCTTCATGCGAGCCACGAAATCAAAGCAGTCGAGCTTTGTTGCCGTCTCGTAATTTGATACGTTCAGGTTGTGAAGAAGATAGTAGTCAAAATAATCAACACCGCAGTTTTTGAGCTGCTTTTCAAATATGCGGCTGTTGTCATCCTTTGTTTTCAACATCATAGTGGGCAGCTTTGACGTGAGTGTGAAGCTGTCACGCGGGTGGCGGTCAACTATGATTTTCTTTGCGGTTTCCTCGCTCTTGAAATCGTGATACATATATGCTGTGTCAAAGTACGTGAAACCGCGCTCCAAAAATTTATCTACCATTTTTTCGGCTTGCGGAATATCTATTTTAGAGGGGTCGTTACTGTCAAGAACAGGCAGTCTCATAAGACCGAATCCGAGCTTTTTCATATGATTCATCCTCATAGTTTTAATTTTTTCTTTTATGGCTTTTAATGCCGTGTCGGCGTCGTCTATGCCTTCAACGGTTTGCTCCATCGGACAAATCCCCGTGCCATATCTGTTTTTTATGCTGTCGGTTACGGTGCCGAAAGAATACTTTATACCGTATTTTTCGAGTATCGGTATGGCTTTGCGGCTTAAAACCTCACCGTACACATTTTTGATTTTAAGCAGCGCAAAAAGCAGGGCAGCGGCTTTTCCTATGATTTTGTCGGCGGCGCAAAAACGCGATAAATCGTTTTTTTCGCTGAGCAGCTTCAAAAGAGGGGACAGCCCCTTGCCGTTTTCTTCGATGAACTCTTTGCCGTCATACAGCACGAGCGAAGCACCGTTTTTAAGACGCTCCTTTGCTTTTTCGATATTATTCATAGAATTTGTTTAACCCCTTAACGCGGTATATAAGAAGCGGAAGCAGCGTCCATTGTAAAATAAGACCCGGCAGACCCGAAGCGATGCTTGAGAGTATTATTGTCGGTGAAACCGCCGTGCTTTTAAAGCCGTAAAACGCGATTAAAATAGCAGCCGCGCGTATCGCTCTTCCGAGTATTTGAGCCGTGAGTACCTTTAAAATGACGGGCATTTTTTTGCTTTTGAGGAGTCCGCATACAAGACCGTATACGGTAAGCTCTATCATCATAAACGGAAGAAGTGCCGCCGACGGCATACCCGTGAGCGCGAAGCTCAAAAGGGGACTTACCGCTCCCGTTACGGCACCCACCGCGGGACCTGCCAAAAGAGCTGTGAAGAATACGCCGAGATGCATCGGCAGAAATGCCGAGCCGGGTAAGCTGCCGGTACCGCTCACGATACCTATAACGTGGAACAGCTGAGGTATGGCAACCGACAGAGTTATTCCTATTACCGTCGTGAGAGCTTTAGCTGTTATGATTTGCTTTTTTCTTGTCAAGGTGTTTTCCATAAATATCGGTCTCCTTAAATTATTTTAAACGTTTTTGCCCATATTGTAGCATTCTTTGTATTCCGATTTGTCTTTGATTTCGCCTTTTTCAAATACACCGGCACCCCTGATTATTCCTTTTTCCTTTGCACCGTCAAGGCAGTCGAGCGTAAAGCCCCTTATGCATTCTATCGACTTGTCAAATGCCGATTTATCGGAATCCGCCGCAGTCAGAATATAATAGAAATCCTTGTCCGACATCTCTGTGTAACGCGGCACGCACCTGTCTATAAATGTTTTAAGCTGTGCGTCAACAGTATAGAAGTACACGGGGGAAGCCAAAGCTATAACGTCGGCTTTGACCATTTTGTCATTAAGCTCCGCCATATCATCCTTTTGAACGCATTTATGCGTAGAATTACATATTCCGCAGCCGCGGCAGTAATTTATGCTTTTGTCGGCGAGAAAGACCTTTTCGACCTCGTTTCCTGCGTCTTTTGCTCCGCGTGCGAATTCATCGCAGAGTAAATCCGAGTTGCCGTGCTTTCTCGGACTTGATGAAACAATGAGAACCTTTTTATTCATTGCAGTCAGCTCCTTTTGCAGTATCGTCATAGCCCATTGTGGGCGATGTTGTTAAGTGTGCTTACCTTTAAATATAATTTAACACTTGAAGTTTACTCTAAGTCAAGCCTTTTTTTGAAAAGTTTTGCTCAAAACAAAATAATAGAATTTTGTCTGTTAATATGTAAACTGTTTATTAACTCTGTTTGACTTTTCTTGACTTTTAATTTTGCGGTGATATAATATTATTACTCTTTGAAAAAGGGCTATTTTTATGGAAACAGGTGATTTGTATGCGTACAAAACAGTTTAAAGCCGAATCAAAGAAGCTGCTTGATTTAATGATAAACTCCATATACACGCATAAAGAAATATTTTTGCGAGAGCTTATATCAAATGCAAGTGATGCCGTTGATAAGCTGTATTTCCGTTCGCTGACCGACCAGAATGTCGGAATGTCGCACGGGGATTTTGAAATCAGAATTACTCCGGATAAGGAGAACAGAACTCTGACAATTTCCGATAACGGTATAGGTATGACCAAGGAGGAGCTTGAAGCAAACCTCGGCACTATCGCAAAGAGCGGTTCTCTCGCTTTTAAGCAGGAAAACGCCGACGCAAAGGATATAGACGTTATCGGTCAATTCGGCGTAGGCTTTTATTCGGCATTTATGGTGAGCGACTGTGTAACCGTTGAAAGTCGCGCTTACGGCGAAAACGAGGCTTACCGCTGGCAGTCTAAGGGCGTTGAGGGCTATACCGTTGAGGAATGCGACAAGCCCGACGTCGGCACTACGATAACTCTCCATATCAAAGATGATACGGATGAAGAAAAGTATTCTCAGTTCCTTGAGGAATACACTATCAAGACAATAGTTAAAAAGTATTCGGATTATGTTCGCTATCCTATCAGAATGACGGTAGAGAAGAGACGTCTTAAGGAGGGTACCGAGGACGAATACGAAACGGTAAAAGAGGATGAGACATTAAACAGTATGATTCCTCTTTGGAAAAAGAATAAAAAAGAGATTAAGCCCGAGGAATATGAAGCTTTTTATAAGGATAAGTTTATGGACTATGAAAAGCCTCTCAAGGTTATTCATTATAAAACCGAGGGTCAGGCAACATATGACGCGCTTCTTTTCATTCCGTCACACGCTCCGTTTGATTATTATACAAAGGAATACGAAAAGGGCTTGCAGCTTTACTCAAAAGGCGTTTTGATAATGGACAAGTGCAAGGACCTCTTGCCCGACCATTTCAGCTTTGTTAAGGGCCTTGTAGACAGCGAGGATCTCTCGCTTAACATTTCGCGTGAGGTGCTTCAGCATGACCACCAGCTAAAGCTTATTGCAAAAACCATAGAAAAGAAGATAGATTCCGAGCTTAAAAAAATGCTCGAAACCGACCGTGAAGCTTACGAAAAATTCTTTAAAGCGTTCGGTATGCAGATTAAATTCGGCGTATACAGCGATTACGGTATTCACAAGGACAGCCTCAAGGATTTGCTCTTGTTCTATTCGTCGAGCGAAAAGAAGCCCGTAACCTTAAAGGAATATGTATCCCGTATGAAGGACGGCCAAAAGGACATTTATTACGCAGCAGGCGAAACAACCGACAAAATAGATATGCTTCCGCAGGTGGACTCGGTTAAGGACAAGGGCTATGAAATACTCTATCTCACCGATTATGTCGATGAATTTGCCCTTCGCGCACTCAGCGAATATGACGGAAAGACCTTTGTTAACGTTTGCACGGAAGATGTTGACCTCGGAACCGAAGAGGAGAAAGAAGCCCTCAAAAAGGAAAACGAGGATAACGCCGATATGCTCAAAGAAATGAAAGAGGCTCTCGGAGAAAATGTTCATGAGGTTAGATTTACTGATAAGCTTAAGGACCATCCCGTCTGCCTATCGAGCGAGGGTGCTATTTCTCTTGAAATGCAAAAGGTGCTGAATGCGATGCCCGACGGTAAGGACGCCAAGGCTACGGTAGTGCTTGAAATAAATGCAAATCACCCAATAGCCGAAAAGCTCAAGTCCCTTTATAAGGACAATAAAGACAGTCTTTGTGATTACGCAAAGATTCTTTATGCTCAGGCGCGTCTTATAGGCGGTATGTCGGTTGACGACCCGGTGGAGCTTTCAAATCTTGTCTGCAATCTTATGACGAAGTAATGTCGGAATATTAAAGTCGCCGCAGAAAGGGACACTCCATAAGGAAGTGTCCCTTTACACTTCTGTCAGCGGGCCAGAATACATGATAACTTGCCGAAGCAGTATTGTTTCTATTATGATTATGTGCAACACTTATAATATGATAAATAGAAATTTTTATTAGGGGAATATATGACTGAAATTTATTGCATGACCCAAAAACACAAATATTGGAACGAAACCATTTGTTTAGCTGAAAAATGCCCGTGGAAAGCGGGTCCCTATTTGGCTCAAAAGATGAAAAACAATGACTTTAATACATGGGAAAGGGTGTTTGTTGCTTGCGTAAATGGAAAAGTGGCGGGATTCTGCACATTTGCTGAAAAGGACGAGCTGCCGGAGGAATACAAGTTTACACCATTTATAGGATTCGTTTTTGTTGATGAACCATACCGTGGTAAGAGATTATCAGAGTTGATGATTCAAAGCGCAATTTTATATGCGCGTGAGCTGGGATATGAAAAAATATATATCATGAGCGGAGAAATCGGTTTATATGAAAAATACGGCTTCGAAAAATTAGGTGATTATGAAACAATATATGGCTCAATTGACCAGCTATTTGTTAAGTCAACAATATTATAGTTTTAGGTAGTTGGCTTAGAGGTTAACATATGAGCTCACTCTCAAAATAACTGTGTCCACAGGTTTAGCAAGCATCGGATTGTGACACCGTAAAAGTAAGAGTCCGTACCCTTTTCAGGGTACGGACTTTGCTGTTTCATGTATTTTTGGGTAATTTCCTTATGTAGGGGGCCCCGAGGGTAAGCTTCTGCGGCGACTTTTTATAATTGATAGTATCTAAAGTCTATGGTAAAATAATTACAGTATCTGACCGATGGAGGATAAAAATGGATATAAACGAAATATTATCGCATTGCGACCACACAAATTTAAAACAGACCGCCGTTCCGAATGACATAAAACGTCTGATTGATGAGGCAGTTAGGTATAATACCGCAAGCGTTTGTATTCCGCCGTGCTATGTAAAGCTTGCTTCGGAATATGCAGTCGGTAAAACGCGTATCTGCACCGTTATAGGTTTCCCTAACGGGTATAACACGACCGAGGTCAAGGCATTTGAAGCAAAGCGGGCACTGCTTGACGGTGCGGACGAAATAGATATGGTAATAAACATCGGCGCGCTTAAAAGCGGAAATGCAGACTATGTGGAAAATGAGATAAAAACGCTGAAAGAGGTTTGCGGCGACAAATGCCTCAAGGTAATAATCGAAACTTGCCTTTTGACCGAGGACGAAAAGAAAACAATGTGCCGCATTGTAAGTGCGGCCGGAGCGGATTATATCAAAACCTCAACGGGCTTTTCCAATGCCGGCGCAACGCATGATGACATAAAGCTTTTTAAAAAGTACGTGTCTCCGTCCGTAAAAATAAAGGCGGCAGGCGGTATTCACACACTGGAGGATGCCGCGGAGTTCCTTTCGGAGGGAGCCGACAGGCTCGGTACGAGTGCAATCGTCGGAATAGCCGAAAAGGAGTTAGATGAAAATTAACTAACGCTTATGTAACAGCCTGATATAAAAAGACGGACCGTATATTTTACAGTCCGTCTTTTATCTTTTACGCTTGATTCAAAAACTGTTTATCAATGACCTTGCCCACAAAGTCATTGATATATTTAATGCTGAAATCGTTTTGCTTGAGTCTCGAGGCTTGGGCTTTTGCGAGCGAATCGGTGTATTGCGAAAGGGGATAGATCTGAGCATCGTGGCTGCCCCGCACATAGTGGGTCACGATAGGCTCAAAAACCACATTGTCAACCGTTGTTTTTCCGGTGTCATAGTCCTTTGTCAAGTCGTAGTGAAGCATACCGCCTATAACTCTCGATGCCGTGTTTTGCTGCGAGATGAAATTGCCGAGAGAATATGCCACAAGTGTTTTTGTGCCGTTCCCGTTGTCTATCCATTCTACGGGCTGTATGACGTGAGGATGATGCCCTATAATTACGTCTGCACCCCACGACGCCATTTTGCTTGCAAGCTCGCGCTGGTCGTTGTTGGGGGTTGTCGTGTACTCTTCACCCCAATGAACGTTTACCAAAACAATATCGCATTCGGCCTTTGCTTTCTGAATTTTTGATTTGATTGTGTCCTCGTCTGAGGTGTATATTATTTTCAGAGCACTGTCTTTAGGTAATGACAGACCGTTTGTATAGCGGGTTATGCCTACAAGGCCTATCTTAATACCGTCTTTTTCTATGTATTCGAGGCGGTTCATATCGTTTTCGTCCTTGTAAGCACCGGTCATTGTGATGCCGCCTATGTTGTTCCAAAAATCAATAGCCTCCGAAAGTCCCTTAGCACCCTTGTCAAGCATATGATTGTTTGCGAGGTTTACAACGTCAAAGCCTATTTTCTTAACTTCTTCGCCGACCTCCTGAGGAGAGTTGAAAAGCGGATAGCCGGATGGCTCATAGCTTTTTGCTATTATCGTTTCCTGATTTATGGTAGCCAAATCAGCTTTTTCCACTGTGGAGGCAATATTTTTGTATGCGTATGAAAAATCATAACCGCCGTTTTTTGAACGCTTCTTTGCCTGCTCGTAAATTCCGTCGTGTATGAGATTGTCGCCGACCGAGAGCATACTGATTTTAACCGGTTCTTTTTTCTCCGCAGTCACGGTTTCATCGGAAACCGCGGCAACAGGTGCCGCTTTTTTGGTTTTCGGCTCTTTGGTTTCTTTAACAGACGGCTCCCAACCGTTTTTTGAAGAATTTACTATTGCCACTGTGCCGAATATGGCTACGACCGCCACAATCAGCACCATAAAAATTTTTACAGCCTTGTTTTTCACTTGTTCACCCCACACCAAAAACTACTTTTCAAATACCTGTGTATAGCGCTTTATTGAATCCTCGACAATATCAGCCGCTGCAAAAGCGCCTTTTGTCTCGTCAATAACCGTCTTTTTGTTTTCGAGTGTTTTATAAACTGAGAAAAAGTGCTTCATTTCATCGGAAATGTGGGCAGGAAGCTGAGTTATGTCGGTGTATGAGTTATACATCGGGTCATCAAACGGAATCGAAATGATTTTATCGTCCGGAAAACCGTTGTCAAGCATGGTTATAACGCCTATCGGATAACATTTGACGAGGGCCATCGGCTCTATCTGCTCAGAGCAGAGAACAAGCACGTCAAGAGGGTCGTTGTCCTTTGCGTATGTTCTCGGAATAAACCCGTAGTTGGCAGGGTAGTGGGTGGACGTATACAAAACTCTGTCAAGCCGCAAAAGTCCCGTTTCCTTATCAAGCTCATACTTCATTTTGCTGCCCTTGCTGATTTCTATAACCGCGTCAAACGAGGTTTTTGTTATTCTGTCCGGGCTTATGTCATGCCATATATTCATAGTGAACCCTCCGTTAAATTATTTAATGCCCTTAAATTTCTCTATAAGACCGTTTCTTTCCGCCCAAAGATTTTTTGAGAGATCGACATAGTATTTGTGAGGATTTTCAAAACGCTTTACTTCGTCCCAAAGTGTATCTGTCTGTCTCAGGCAGTAATCGCGTATTTCTTTGAGCGATGGCTCCTCGTAGACCTTTTTGCCGCCCTTAAATATCGGTACGAGAAGCTTTCTCGTTACAAAGTTTTCTATTTCTTTTCTCTTCCAAGTGAAATCCGGATCAAAAAGAATATACGGCTTTGTTTCGTCGATTATTTCGTCATCAAGAGTAAGTACGTCCGCTATCGCTTTGCCTGAATCCTTGTCTATAAGCCTGTATACCTGTTTTGATGATGGAATGGTAATTTTTCTGACGTTTTCCGAAAGATTTATTTTCGGTACCGGTTTGCCGTCCTTTTCTATCGCGGACAGCTTGTAAACGCCGCCGAAAAGGGGAGAAGAAGCCGAGGTTATAAGTCTTTCGCCGACTATAAAGCAGTCCACCTTAGCACCCTGCGAGACCATATCGCTTATGAGGTGCTCGTCAAGCGAATTTGACGCCATGATGTCACAGTCCGGATAGCCTGCAACGTCGAGCATTTTTCTGACTCTCTTTGAAAGATATGTGATGTCGCCCGAATCTATTCTTACGCTCTTCGGCCGTTTGCCGAGCGGAGCCAAAACATCGTCAAAGGCCTTTATTGCATTTGGAATACCGGAGCGGATGGTGTCATAAGTGTCAACCACAAGAGTGCAGTCGTCGGGGTGACGTCTCGCATATTCGCAGAATGCGTCATATTCGCTGTCAAAAAGCTGTACCCATGAGTGTATCATTGTATTGACCGACGGTATGCCGAATTCCTTTTCGGGTATTACGCCTGAGGTTGCGACACAGCCGCCGATGTAAGCGGCTCTTGCACCGTAAACCGCTTCGTCAACTCCCTGAGCGCGCCTTGTGCCGAATTCCGCGACCGCTGTTCCGTGCGCCGCTCTTACAAGCCTGTTTGCCTTTGTGGCTATAAGACTTTGCTGATTTATTGAGAGCAAGAGCATTGTTTCAATAAGCTGAGCCTCTATTATCGGGCCTCTTACCTTTATGATAGGTTCGTTCGGAAAAATCGGAGTGCCCTCGGGTATTGCCCATACGTCACAGGTGAATTTGAAATTTTTGAGATAGCTTGCAAGCTCGTCGGAGATGCCCTTTGATTTGAGGTATTTTATATCTTCCTCGCGAAAATGCAGATGTTCAAGATAATCGATAACCTTTGATAGGCCTGCCGCGATGGCAAAACCGCCGTTATCGGGAACGCGCCTGAAGAATAAATCAAAATATGCTACGGTATCTTTCATACCCGCGCCCATAAACCCGTCTGCCATGGTAAGCTCATAGCCCTCGGTCAGCAGAGCAAGATCGGAAGCCTTTATATAATCTTCCAAAATAATCACCTCTCATATAAGTTATAAATATTGTATCATAACAGCTTATCTTGTGCAATTAAATATTGTCCGCACTTAAAGCTTTTTTACTGTTTTATTTTTCGCCTCGATATGTTACAATAGCGATAAGATTTTTGAGAAAGTATGAGCGAAAACGGGAGTGCATAGCCAAATGAGCTTTTCTGGATTTGTCACGGTAGAGGTATTAAGCTTTGTGCTGTTTTATTTTTTCAGCGGCAAGGCGCGTCTTCACACGTGCGTACTTGGGCGAAACAAAAAGAGCACAAACATCGCCTTTGTTTTTCTTTGGCTGTTGTGTATTTTATTCGGAGTTTTCATATATGCCGGTATTTTCAAGCCCGCGGCGACGTATCCGTTTGAAACGCTCTACAATAAAAATGCTTATGAGCAGCAGTTCGACGCCTTTTTAAAGCATCGGCTATCTATTGATATTGAACCGGCAAAGGAACTATTGGCTCTTTCAAACCCATATGACCGAGCGAGCAGAACGGGTATACGCTTCCTGTGGGACAGAGCACTGTACGACGGTAAATATTATTCTTATTTCGGAATAACACCTATTATAACGGTTTATTACCCGTGTTACTTTATAACAGGAAAGGTGCCGTCGGCGGCGACGGTGTGCTTCATACTGTTTATGGTGGCTGTAACTGCTGTCGCGCTTACGTATTTAAAAGCAGTCGGAATATTTTGCGAAAAACCGAATAAAGCTCTTGTGTTTTTCGGATTTGCCGCGGTAGAGTCGGGAAGCCTTTTGTTTATGCTTTTAACAAGTGCCGATATGTATTATACGGCTGTGATTAGCGGAGTTTGCTTTTTATCTCTGTTTATGATGTTCTCGCTTGCTGCTTACGAGAAGAAAAAGACGGCGGCAAAATGTGCCGATTTCTTTTTTGCGGGTATTTCGTTGGTTCTTACGGTTATGTCAAGGCCCAATATGGCACTTATGTCTGTTGTTATGGTGCCGCTTTATTTAAATGTCCTTTGCCGTAAGGATATAAAAACGAAAGTGAAGCTGTTATCAGTTTTGTCTTTTGCGTTACCGGTTTTTGTCGGAGCGGCATTTCAGATGTGGTACAATTACGCGCGCTTTTCGTCGGTGTTCGACTTCGGCTCTGCATATCAGCTGACCGTTGCCGACGTTTCAAAATATGCTGTGACCCCGGTCCTGTTTTTGCCTGCGATTTATCATTACTTTCTGCAATTACCGGACTTTAAAACCGAATTTCCGTTTTTTCACCTCAGCGCGAGTGTGTACAAAGGCGGCTATAAAGGATATATCTATTTGACAAGAACTATGGGTATATTTAATTTGCCCGCTTCACTCGGCCTTTTCGGATTTCCGTGTGTTCTTACGAAAAAAACGGAGAATTGGAAAAGAGCAACGTTTTTGCTCGGCGTGATAATGCCCATTGCGGTGGCTTTTCTCGATATGTGCTTGGGAGGCGTCAATATACGGTATCTCGCCGATATTGCGTTTATTGCCGTGCTTTTCGGAACCCTTATAATTATAAATCTCTATTCGGCTGTGCCGGATAATCAAAAGGCTCTTAAATTCACGGCTTACATTATATTTACTCTTATTCTGTACGTTTCGGCATTTGTAGGTTTCCTTACTGTGTTCGAAAACGAGCGGTACAGCAATTTTTCAATATTGAGTTAAAGGTTCGGAGTGTTAAAATGGAAAATCATTCTTTCGGTAAAAAAATAGCGACCTTGCAGAAGCAGCATGGCATAACCAAAACCGCTTTGGCTGATATTCTCGGCATCAGCGTGAATACCCTCTCAAGTTGGGAAAAGGGTGAGACATCCCCATCGTTTGATGCAATATGCAATCTTTGCAGCGCATTCCATCTGTCACTTGATGATTTTGCATTCGGTTCGGGTACACAAAAAGCCGAAAAAGAGCTGCCAAAGGGGCTTCAGTCAATTAGGCAGATGTATAAAATAGGCAGAGGACCCTCAAGCTCGCATACTATGGGACCGGAAAAAATCTGCCGTATTTTTAAGAAGAAAAACCCTGATGTCGATAAATTCAAGGTGATATTATACGGCTCTCTTGCCTTAACAGGCAGAGGTCACGGCACCGACCGCATAGTCAAGGAAACATTGTCTCCGATTGACACAACTGTTGAATTTGATTTTGCAAAAACCGACCTTCCGCATCCGAATACTATGGAGCTTTTTGCCTATAAGGATGATAAGCTTTGCGACAGTATGCTCGCTTGTAGCATAGGTGGCGGCGAAGTCACAATCAAGGGTATGAAAATGGCTGAGAGCAAGCCGATATACGAATTCAGCACATTTAAGGATATTGCGGAGCATTGCCGCAAAAACGATATACGTATATGGGAGTATGTCGAAAAGACCGAGGGGAGCGATATATGGGATTTTCTCGGCGAAGTCTGGGATTGTATGCGTGATTGCATAAAAGATGGACTAAATACTGAGGGAATTTTGCCGGGAGGACTCGGCGTGTCGAGAAAAGCGGGATTTTTATTCAGGCAGAACCATATTGACGAATCTCCCGAAACTCGTGAAAACCGCATTGTTTGCGCGTATGCTTACGCTGTGGGTGAACAAAATGCCGCGGGCGGCCGCATAGTTACCGCGCCCACGTGCGGTGCAAGCGGAGTCTTGCCTGCCGTAATGCTGTATTTCCAAAAAAAGAGGGGATACAGCGACAGAGAAATAGAACAAGCACTCGCTACGGCGGCGATTATCGGGCTTTTGGTAAAAACAAATGCATCGATAAGCGGTGCAGAGTGCGGCTGTCAGGCAGAAATCGGAACGGCGTGTGCCATGACCGCAGCGGCTCTCGGCGAGCTTTTCGGAATGAGCCTTGAGCAGATAGAGTATGCCGCCGAAAACGCCATAGAGCATCATTTGGGACTTACGTGCGACCCGATATACGGTCTCGTGCAAATTCCGTGTATAGAGCGGAATGCCGTAGCCGCAATGCGTTCCATAAATGCCATTAACCTTGCCAATTTCCTTACCGCAACGCGAAAGATCTCGCTTGACCTCATAATAGAAACAATGTATGAAACAGGCAGAGACCTCTCCGCTAAGTACCGCGAAACAAGCACCGGCGGTATGGCTAAGCTTTATCATCCCAACATAAAGTGCGATTAACGGTATTTTATGATGCGGCGGCTGCCTGTACTTAATATTGTTTCGGCGCGGCACAGCAGTACCAAGATTGATTAAGCCTGCCGTTTTCCTCTTGGATTTTACGGCTGCCGCCCTCTGCTTATATTTTCCGATGTGTCCTATTTAATCTTGCAATTTAGACAATTTGGATTTTTTAAAATTACCGTAAAAAAATGTTGACTTTGTCTGTGCCTCATAGTATAATATCATTCGCAACGAAAAAGAAGTTGTCGCTATTGGGGAATTGTGTAACGGTAGCACGACAGACTCTGACTCTGTTTGTTGGGGTTCGAATCCCTATTCCCCAGCCAATACCTCGGAACAATTTGTTCCGAGGCTTTTTTATGCCCGAATACCGCTTTTTACAGCAGCATTCGGGCATTTTTTCTTTGCTTTAAAGCATTCGGGCATTTTTTCTTTGCTTCAAAATATCGTGAGAGTTTTTGAGAGATTTTAAGAGCCAGCTAATTTCAAAATTCCAAATCCGTTTTAGTGCGATTTAGGGCATTTATGACCGAGACTTTTGAGAGACATCGCTCAAATCAAAATCGTAACACGAATTGAAATGAGCAAAAAATTTGAGAGACATTTCAAAAAATGATGAGGGCTTAAAGTAATAAAACTTTAACCCCTCACTTTAAGTTTGCCCTTTTATATTGTTTATCCATCAAAAATGCAAAGTTAGTCATCAAAAAACTAAAGCGATCCGTTTATTACAGACCGCTTTTTACTTGCAATTCATATTAGGTCAACTAATATAAATGTTTTAGTTTTTCCTATCAAATACAGTTAATTTATCTCAAAACAATTATGTGAAATTTATTCTTATTTTAAAGTGAAAGGAGTAAAGAAAATGTCCGAATACGGAAGCAGTATTTATAAACGAAAAGACGGCAGATGGGAAGGTCGTTATGTTGTAGGTTATAAAAACAATCATGCCGTTTGAACAAACAATATGTTCACGCAAGGAGGGAGTTTGGTTCTATTCGGGCGAATACGACAGCAAAACTTTGTAGGACGCAGACGAAATAGCCAACAACTACCGTATTCTCGAAAAGACAAACAATCTTATGGCAATTTTTCTGCCTCCGAACAAAAACGGCAGGCTCGTCAAGAGAGACGTGAACAATTTGATGCTCATTGCTGACAAGCCGGGAATAAGAAGAAAAATCGGCGGAGAGCTATAATTTTGAACTGTCTCGTTTGGCAATTATAGATTTTTTATACTCGTTTGGGCTGATATTGAATTTTCGCCTAAACGCAGCGGCAAAGGAACTTAGGCTCGTATAGCCGCATTTTGCGGCACATTCATTTATAGTAATGTTTTCGCTCTCAAGGAGCGATGCTGCCATAGCCATCTTTGATTCATAGCGCAGCTTTCTGAAAGATGAACCGTAATAATCTTTGATAATTCTTTCTGCCTGACGGGGTGACACACCCATACCTCTGGCAAAGTCATTAAGGGTTACATCACTGCAATCCTCCAGCAAAAGAGTATCAAGTATCCATGAGCGATTTTCATTCAGGTCGCAATCTTCAGGAGGGAGCAGAGAGCTGGCATTGTCGGGATAGTAGAGGCGTGTCATCTCCGTAATCATTTGTAGGGTAAGGGAGGACAGAATGCTTTCTCTCCACAGACCTGTTTTTGAATTTTCGGAGACGAGCTGATTAAATATCCTACGCAGCTGAGGACTGCATTTTCCTATCCAAAAAAACTTGGAGGCAAAAAATCGTATTGCCGCATCATCGGTATTGCCGAGAATTTTCAGATAAACACTGATTTCAAACACCGGGGCATCCTTACTGGAAAGTTGTTTGTGGAGCACATTGGAACCGGTAACATAGAGAGAATCTTTCTTTATGTCATACCGGTCTTTTTCTGTTTCGAGTACACCTTTGCCCCTGGCAATATAATGAATCTCGTACCCGTTTTTTGCGTGAGAATGCATCTGAACCACGGAATCGAGCGTATCGGAAAATATTTTGAAAAGCTGAATTCGGCAGCCGTTATAATTAAATGATAAAATCATATTAAAGTCCTCTCTGTCTATACAAACAATATAATACAAACCGAAATTTATTTCAATAAAAACTTTATATAATACGACACAATATTTAATTTATTGTCGTATTATATTCTTTTATTGGCGGCACAACAATACTATAATTATGTATATAGAACAGCAGCCGGAGGTATATGTATATGAAAATAACAGTCATCGGAGGGGGCGGAGTCCGCTCAATGTTCCTCGCAAAAAGCATAGCACAAAAAGCAGAAAAGCTGCGGATAGACGAGCTTTGCTTTATGGATAACAACAAAGAAAAATTAAGAATTTACGGCGGTATGGCGAGTCATGTTGCAAATCTCCTTTGTCCTAAAATGAAATTTATGCTGACGACGGACAGCATTGAGGCAGTAAAGGATGCCGACTATGTTATAACCACAATCCGTGTAGGCGAAGATGAAATGAGAGCAAAGGACGAAAGAATCGCACTCAATCACGGTGTCCTCGGTCAAGAAACAACGGGAGCGAGCGGACTTTCTTTTGCAATGAGGAGCGTACCGGCTCTTGCCGAATATTGCGAGCTTATCAAAAAATTTTCAAAACCCAATGTAAAAGTTTTTAATTTTACAAATCCTGCCGGTGTAGTGAGCCAAACCCTGCGTGATATGGGATATGATTTTACATACGGAATATGCGACGCTCCATTGGGAATGCTTCGCACCTTTGCACTCATGTACGGCGAAAGTCTCAATGACATAACGGGCGAATGTTACGGCCTTAATCACCTGTCATATTTCAAGAGTATAAAGCTAAAGGGCAGAGAAATAATGCCGGAACTGATCGAAAATGACGAGGCATACAAAAAGAGTGATATGCGTTATTTCGAAAAGGAGCTTCTAAGAGACAGAGGCTGCGTTTTGAACGAATATCTCTATTATTTTTACTATCGTGAAAAAGCTGTTGAAAACATACTCAAAGCCGCCCAAACCCGTGGCGAACAAATACGAGATATAAATAAATCCATGACGACGGAACTTTCGCAAATGGATATAGAAAACGATTTTGAAAACTGCTTAAAGATTTTCAGCAAATGGTACGGTATGCGTGAGGGCAGTTATATGGCAAGTGAAACAGGTGAAAAGCGTACTCAGCCATGGCACTTTGACATTTACGAAGAAGATGACGGCGGATATGCCGGCGTTGCACTCAAGTTTATCGAAACCGCTCAAAGCGGAACAAAGGGTACTATGATTATGTGTATTCCAAACGACGGCTCTATTGACGGTTTAAGGAACGACGATGTGGTCGAAATCACCTGTGATGTCGATAAAAACGGTTGTACACCGCACCGTATCGGCAAGGTAGACGAGCAAAATCTCGAGCTGATACGCAGAGTCAAAAACTATGAAAGACTCTCCTCCAAAGCAATAAGGGAGCGGAGCCGCTCTGCCGCAATTCAGGCGCTTACACTTCACCCTCTCGTAAACAGCTACTCGATAGCGGTAAAACTTGTAGATGAATTTATAGAGCACAATAAAAACTATTGCGGCGGATGGAAATAAAAAACCAGATAAAAATTATTGAATGGAGCTAATTTTTATGGAAAAAGAAACAAGGTATGTAGGCGTAAAAGAAACGCTGTCATACGGTCTTGCAAATGCAGGTCAGGTGTTCGGATACAATCTGATAGCCGGCGGATACCTTTCGCTGTTTTTTACAAAGGTTTTTGAAATTCCTCCTGCTGCAGTGTCTACAATGATTTTGTTCCTGGGCATTTGGGACACAGTAAACGATCCGCTTATGGGCGGAATAATTGACAAAACGAGAACGAGATATGGCAAACTGAGGCCTTATCTTTTGTTTGTGCCGCTGCCTCTTGCAATAACTACGATTATGTTGTTTGCCGGTCCCGAAATATTGGCAGATGCAAAATCGACGACCGTAAAAATCATTTATATGTATGTTTCCTATTTCATATGGGAACTGTTTTATACTCTCGGTGATGTTCCGTTTTGGAGTATGAGTGCGGCTATTTCGCCGTCGACGAGTGACAGAACAAGGGTTATTTCAACTGCAAGATTTTTGTCAGGCCTTATCGGCGGCCTTTCGACAACAATGCTTGTGGTTATGATGGATTTCAGTAACAAAGGTGTTTGGAAAATCACACTTGCACAGGACTTTTTGATTCTCGCTTGTATAGCAGGTGTGTTCGGTATGGGGCTGTTCTCTCTTGCAGGACTGAAAATAAGAGAAAGAGTAAGTCAAAGCGTAAAGGAGCCGTCACTGCTTGATAACTTCAAAGTTCTCATTAAAAACAAGCCGCTGCTCCTAATTATTGTCGCGAATGTGCTCGGAAGTCTCGGCGGTATATCAAATGTTTTTCAGACATACTACTATTCGGAGGTACTCGACCTGAACTCTGCTGTTTTGTGGATAACACTGCCGGGTACTCTGCTTGGCTTTATATCATATTTGCTGATACCAAAGCTGAAAGAAAAAATGGACAACAAGCATATAGTTATGATGAATATTATTTTCAACGCTGTTTTGGGCACGGCAGTATTCTTCTGCGGCCTCGGATTTTATAAAACAAATGTTGTTGCCATCTCTGTTCTGCTTATGCTCCAAAACTTTTTCTTTGCCTTTTTCCAAACTGTCAACAATGTCATTCCTACTGAGATGATAGGCGACACGGTAGACTATATGGAATGGAAAACGGGAAAAAGAAATGAGGGAGTCAGCTTTTCCGTACTCACCTTTGTCGGCAAGCTGACCGGTTCTCTGTCCACCTCTATCGGTACTGCACTGCTGCCTCTGATAGGTTTAACTTTCACTAAAGACACAGTCGGTAATTCGGTAGCCGTAAAAGGAGAACACACTGACTTGTGGATATGGGCGCTGTTTATTCTGATACCTAAACTGTTAGGTCTCATTACTCTTATTCCGTATGCATTCTACAATCTGAATGGCGAAAAGCTAAAGCAAATTCGTGAAGACTTAAAAAACAGACGAGAAGAAAAAGCAAAAGTTCAGGCGATGGGAGGCAACGAAAATGAGTAACAAATGTCCTAAATGCGGTGCCAAGTTAAGCCCGTTTTATCTCAAGCCAAACTGTCCGAGCTGCGGCGTGAATATCGTGCAATACGGCTTTGACGAAAGGCTCGAAAGCGACAAAATAAGGGCAGAAAAAGAATGGGAACGATTCGATAATTTTTTGAACGGACTCAAGAAGTCCTCCATCGGCTCGCCCATAGCAATCGTCAGACTCATATCGTTTTTTCTGCCAATAGTCGCACTGCTGATACCTGTATATAAAGTGAACGGTGCAGGCATAAATCTTATATCAATAATTAAAAGTATCATTTCGGATTCCGCATCGGTGTTCCAAAACAAAGCGATGTTGCTTTGCTTTATATCATTTGCGGCAGTTATTTTGACTTCGCTGGTTTGTGCGGTTATATCCCTGTTTTCTTATACAAAAAACGGATATAAGCGAAATATAATTTTGTCGGGCATACAAATCTGCACATTTATAACTTTAAGCACAGCCGCTGTTATAAACGGGGCAAGCATTTTTGCAGGGGCGGCAGCAGTAATTCTGCTACAAATACTCACCTTGTACCTACACAAAAAGTATAAAAAAAGTATCGAGGAAAATAAAAACAATGAGCAATAAAAAGAAAATCTATACAGTCGCAACCGCACATCTCGACACCGTTTGGAGCTGGGACTTTGAAACTACTGTAAGCAAATATATCTACAACA
>ERZ773148.469-NODE-469-length-34895-cov-4.237141_pt1 | contig 34895 bp, 26 predicted proteins | sample MGYA00580846_ERZ773148 | MGnify/ENA primary metagenome ERZ773148 (study PRJEB29015, sample SAMEA2737879) | human gut metagenome | biome: human gut; feature: human-associated habitat; material: faeces | place: China | collected 2012 ... | reverse complement strand
GGCCTCATTCTGTCAAGAGCATGTCAAAAGGGCTATATAAAAAATAACCCGTGGAAATTGTTGAGCGACCACGAGAAGATACGGCAGCCGGAAGGCAAGCGTGAGTTTTTGACGCTTGAAGAAATCAACAAATTGGAAAATACCCCATATAAGAAGGATAACATACGCCGGGCATTTCTGTTCGCTTGTTATTGCGGTCTGCGTGTGGGTGATGTCATGGGATTGCGATGGAGTGACATATCCGTCAATAGAGGACGGCATTTCATATCAGTGGTAATGCAGAAAAACTCCAAACCCATATCGCTTCCACTCCCCGCAAAAGCGTTGTCATGGCTCCCAGAAAGCAGAGAGCAGGATGCACCAATATTTGCCTTGCCTTCCTATACGACTATCAGAAAGCATTTGCAGAAATGGGCGGAAGATGCCGGATTAGACAAACATCTGCATTTTCATTTGAGCCGTCATACTTATGGAACGATGCTGATAACTGCCGGAGTTGACCTTTATACTGCAAGCAAGATGATGGGACATGCCGATGTGCGTCCCACACAAATCTATGCCAAAATTATAGACAAGAAAAAAGAGGAAGCGGTTTCATTGATAGATAAAGTATTTTAGATATGGCAGCAAACAAGAAATCAAACAAGTTAAAAGAGCCTGTAAGGGTACGCACAAAGAGACTTGCCGACGGTTCCGAATCATATTACCTTGACATCTATGTGAATGGCAAGCGTAGTTATGAATTTTTGAAGATGTATCATTTGCCGGAAATCAATGCAATGGTAAGAGAGCAGAACCGCGCCACCCGTGCGGCGGTTGAAACAATAAAATCGCAGCGTATCATTGACATTACAAACGCCAAAGCCGGAATAAAGGACAAATCAGCGTGGCAGAAACTTACACTAGCCGACTGGCTGGAAAAGTTCTATGCCATTCAGGAGCGCAAAGGCATAAAGCAGATAGAAAAATTGAGAAGTGTCATCAAAGTCATCAATCAATATGGCAAGGGCACAAAAATGGGCAACATCGACAAGACATGGGCTCTCGGCTTCATAGACTGGATACAGCATACATACAAAGGCAGGCAAGGGAAAACTTTGGAACAAGGTTCAGTCGTAGGATATATCTCCCAACTCTCCATAGCCTTGAACGCTGCGGTCAGAGCAGAGTGGCTGGACGAGAATCCTTTCATGTTGTTATCCGCTTCGGAGCGGGTTAAGAAGCCAGAGTCTAAACGCCAGTTCCTCACTATTGAGGAGGTGAAACTTCTTATCGCTACGGAATGCCGCAACAAAACTGTCAAGCAAGCCTATCTGTTCTCATGTTACTGTGGGCTGCGCCTGAGCGACATGGAAACTCTTTGTTGGAAAGACATCATATGCAATGACGGCAGGTATATGATTGGCAAGGTGCAACAGAAGACATCCACGCCCATTTATACTGAGAGAGTCGCACGTGAATTCCTGGTCGGTTAATTTGACAATTACGTTGTAGAGATATGGATTTTCTATACCTTCCCAAAGGGTAGGAGATTCCAGTTCGATCGGGATGGTAATGGATCCGGTGCCATTGGCCGGGACGCGGAAGCGTGAGGCCTGGAAAAATATCGTATCGAGGCGAGGAGTCGTAATGGCCAGATTGACCAACAGGTTTTGATTGGGTTGGCCGTCGATACGGATTGTCGCATCTACTGCAGCCCGTTCTGTGGATACATATTTTTGTACAAGACGGATACCGCCTTCTGTGGCGCGGATCAGTGACGGTTCGGTGACAATCAGATCAACATTGCGATACAAACCCCCATAAACGTTATGGTCACCGGCAGTAGGGAGGACATCCATCTGGGGTGCATTGTTCACTACGACCCAAATGGAATTGGTCTCTCCGAAACGGAGGTAGGGGGTAAGCTCGAAAGCGAAGGCGGTGTATCCGCCACGATGTTCACCGACATTCCGTCCGTTGACAACCAAACTGGCGACAGTTCCCCCCGCGCCGAAGCGGATGAAGACCCGTTTGCCTCGCCATGCCTCGGGAATTTTTATCTCTTTGAGGTAGTTGCCAACCCCGCGATAATAGTATGAGTGTCCGCCGATGGCGTCACGATTCCATGTGTGTGGCAGATTGACGGCAGTGGCGTTGTCGCTCGTGTGGCTGTTGCTGAAAAAACGCCAGTTGCGGTTGATGTTGATGACCTCACGAGCCTGTGTCTGCAGACTCCCTCCCAAAAGAGCAGCCAGCAGCAGGGCCAAACTCAAAACGCTTTTCATTGTGGACTTCATAAGAAAAGGTATTGGACTATCAGTCAGAGGATGGATCCTTCCACGTCAAACGAGAAAAATGAGCCTCTGCCCATGTTTGATAGCAGTTTTACAAAGGTTGTTTTCAGCTGTGATTGTAGTCACAGAGAGACCCCATGAATCCCTTTACAAAAATAGTGAAAAGAAAATAAATCGCTATATTCGTAACGAATTTTGCTCTGTGGCTTTTATAGCTGAAGTGTCGGTATTTGCTTACCGATGAAGCCCGATCGGTTGTTTGCAGAAAGATTACTTCCGCTGTTATTGCTCCTGATTGAAATTGAGGGGCGAAACAAGGGGGTAAAAAAGAACAAACTGAATAACCAATAAAGCCGATTTGATTTCTCTCCGTGTTTTTGGGAGTGGAAGAGATTGAGCTGGAGCTGGAGCCGTAATCGTAAATTCAAGATGACCTCTGTCGATATTATTTGTGGTATATTGCTCCTATACGGGGTGTGGCGCGGATGGAGTAAGGGTGTCATAGTGCAGCTTTCCGGAATTATCGGATTGTTGCTCGGTGGTTATTTGGCTTGGCATTACAGCGAACCGGTGGGCCGTTGGATCGGAGCAGAGGATATGTTGGGACAGGTCGCCGGCTTTTTGATCATCTTCATCGTGATTGTGGTCCTATTGGCCATTCTCGGACGGATGTTGCGAGGAATGTTTCGTTTTGCCGGGTTGGGCGTCTTTGACCATCTTGGGGGATTGTTGTTGGGCGGAATCAAGGTGGCCCTGCTGCTTTATGTCCTGATCAATACATATGAATCGGCTAACCAAGTCCGCCATTGGACCTCAGATAAAGGGATTGAGCAATCTTTCTTGTACAAGCCGATTAAAGAGGTGGGCGAGTTGGCCTTCCCCTTTTTGCAGGAGTTTCGGGATCAGGTTCTCGGTTCTTGATGCTGAGCCTTTTGCGGTAAGCCGAATGACAAAATATCGGAATGAAATCCGGAGTGAAGGAGAACGGTTGGATTTTGTGTTTGAGTTGGAAAAACAGTATTATTCACAAGGCCATCTTTAGCTTTTCGAGTGCAAGTTCCGGATGGAGATAGACCAATGATCTCTTTTGCTTTAAGCCCCAAAAAGTTGATTATTGGAAAGAAACAAGTTAACGATAAGAAAACGACAGATGCGTACAGCCATTGTTATTAAAGCTACAGGTAGCTGTTATACATTGCATGATTTGGCGTCACAAACTACTGTTGAGGCCCGTCTGAGGGGGAAAATGCGGCTGAGTGGCAGCCGTTCCACCAGTCCGGTAGTTGTGGGAGATATTGTCGATTATGAGCCGGAACAGCCATTCGATGAACAGTTAGCAACCACGGCGACGGGTTCAGTGGTCAATCTTGCAGCACAGACTGAGTCATCTTTGCAATCTTCGTCATCGAGCCGGACAACAGGTACCATCCTTTCGTTGCATCCGCGTCGTAATTATATCATCCGTCGTGCATCCAACCTCTCCAAAGAGTCTCATATTATTGCAGCCAATATCGATCGGGCCTTTTTGGTGGTGTCGTTGGTACATCCGGCAACCAACAATGAATTTATCGACCGTTTCCTGGTGACAGCCGAGGCTTACCATATTCCGGTGACGATTCTGCTCAATAAAAGTGACCTTTATGTTACTCCGGAATTGGAACAGCAGCGCGATGAATTTATTGCCACCTATACGCATGCAGGCTATGACGTGATTGAGCTGGCAGCAGCGCATGGGGATGTGTTGCGCTTTTGGGGCGGGCGTGTTTTTGACGAGACTAATGCACGTGCTGGAGAGGCCTGTGGTTTGGAGATAGGTGTTTCGGTCGGTGAGGGGTTGGCCCCGCTTCGTAAATTGTTCCGGGATAATGTCAACCTGCTTTCCGGCAATTCCGGTGTGGGTAAATCGACGCTGATCCGAGCGATCGATCCGACATTGGATGTTCGGGTGGGAGAGGTCTCCGATGCCCATCATAAAGGGAAGCATACCACTACCTTTTCGGAAATGTATCCGCTTCAGGAGGGTGGATGGTTGATCGATACGCCGGGAATCAAGGGGTTTGGACTGATCGATTTCGACGGGGCGGAGATTGCTCGTTATTTCCCTGAGTTGTTCCATTTGGCACCAGGTTGTACCTATTATAATTGTACCCACACCCATGAACCGGGATGTGCGGTAAAAGAGGCTCTCGAACGGGGTGAAGTGAGTCCGTCACGGTATGAGAGTTATCTTAAATTACTGGAAGACGATGAAAAATATAGAAGATAGTGCGGCCTTTTCAGATGAGATGTTGGCCCGAAGGATTGAATATCTTTCGGGTTTCATGTTGCCCGAACGCTACCGGACGCTGTGTAAGACTGTCGAGCAGCGGACTCGCTACATGACCATCTGTACCGAGAATATGTTCCATCCGCAGAACGCCAGTGCTTTGGTCCGTAATTGCGAAGCTTTTGGGGTGCAAGAGCTGCATGCGATCGAGGAGTTGTGTCGTTTCTCTCCCAATGTGCAGATTGTCAGGGGAACTGATAAGTGGATTGAAATTCATAAACATCCTACAACTGCAGAGCTAGTTACCTCTTTGAAATCCAGAGGTTATCGCATTGTTGCAACCTCCCCTCATTGTCACGATACGACCCCTCAGACCTTCGATGTGGGGGCGGGCCCTTTTGCCCTCGTGTTCGGTACTGAACATTCGGGAATCAGTGATGAGGTGATGGCTGAGGCTGATGAATTTCTGCGGATCCCGATGTGTGGTATGGTCGAAAGCCTGAATGTGTCGGCTTCAGCTGCCATCTTGCTATACACGCTTTCAACACGGGTGCGGATGTTGGGTCTCGATTCTGCTGAACAGCAACCACCGGTTGTCGTGGAAAATTCTCTTGTATCGCAGGGTTTGGACAATTGTACAGCAGAAGCAGGTGAAGAGGGGTTGAGAGGTGTTGCATTACGTGATAGGATGCAGCCTCGTGCAGCTTGGCAACTGCCGATCCGAGATCGTAACGAGGTGCTGTATCGTTGGTTGCAACAGAGTATTCGTGATCCGAAGGGTGTCCTCAGCCGGTTCCCGGGGTAGATGAGTATGAGTAGGCTGCTGTTTGTGATTGAACAGCTGCATATTTATTGATATATAGCCATGTCGATGTGATCCAGGATTGGGTGTGTCGGTATGGCTATATTTGTTATTGCGAAAGCAGGCATATCCCAATCTGGGATATGCCTGCTTGTATTTGGATTGTATTGCAGGAGTCTGTTTCCAACGTTAACGTTTTGCGAAATATCTCAATTTGGCTTCGGTGGGGACATGGGGCGTGATTAAGACAAATACGCATTAGGGTGTGTTTGCCTCCTTCTCAGATACAATCAATAACAGGGGACCCTGCTTCGTGCTGTGGACGGAGATAGGCAGTTCAATACAGAAATGAATTCTTTCTCTCTGGTTATCGGGAAATTCTGATCGGAATAAGGTGCAGTTTGCAAATGAATCAATCTTGTTGAGCGCAATAGACTACCCCTCCTTCAAAACGGGTGATAATTACCTGCTTGCCACGGGGAATGAACTGGCCCTCTTCTGCGATGGCATCGTAATAGATCCCGTCAATAATCACCCTTCCAGAAGGGCGCAGAACGGCTGCAACTTCGGCAGTCTGGCCGATCAACTCCGAAGCAACCTGCGGATGGCTTACGTATCCCTGTTCCGGAGCCATTTCAGCGGTTAAGACCACCTTGCGTTGTAGCGGGGTGGTGCCGGTGAGAAAACGTTTACTCAGTAATAGACCTCCGATCAATGCTGCAGTAGCGGCAATAATGACGATCAAAATGGGTTGAAGAATCCAGCCGACAGTAATTTCGCCCGTAGGTAGGTGGCGCAGCAGGTCATTATCGATAGCGGCGAAGGACAGGCCCAAGATCACGGCAACGATACCTGCAACTCCAGCAATGCCGAAACCCGGCAGAACAAAAATCTCGACAGCCAATAGCACAAGTCCAATGATGAAAAGAATCAGCTCCCAGTTTTGGGCTACCCCCTCGAGATATAGAGGAGCAAAATAGAGGACGGCTCCGAGGATGGCAACTACTAAGGCAAATCCGATGCCGGGTGATTGCAGCTCGAAGTAGATGCCGCCGACAATCATCATGACAAAAATACCCTGAACCACCGGATTCATCAGCCAGGCTAATAGGCGGTCTAACGTAGTGGGCCGATATTCGGTTAGTGTATATGTTTCGACGCCTCCTTGTGCGAGGGTCTCTTCTAAAGAGGAAGCCGTGCCTTCACTGAAGTGGTTTTTTACCGCTTCGGAGGCGGTGAAGGTGAGTACATTGACCGTAGTGCTGTCTGCCACGGTACGCCCGACCATTGCTTCGGCGGTTTGAGGATCACGCCACCAACGACGAATCGTATCGCCATTCTCGATTCGTTCGATCACTTGACCGTGAGATTCCGCTGTGGCCCGCATCGTGGCTCTCATGAAACTTTGAAACTTGTCGGGCATCGGCTGTCCGTTCTGATCGACGACGGAAGCCGCTCCGATACTTCCTCCCGGGTGCATGTAGATACGATCCGCTGCCAGTGCAATCAAAGCCCCGGCCGAAGCAGCCTGATTGTCAATATACACCCAGATCGGCGTCGGGTAGTTGAGGATCATAGTGCGAATCGAGTCGGCCACATTGACCAATCCTCCGTAAGTGTTCATGCGAATGACGACCAGATCTGCATTTTGTTCACGTGCTTCTGTTAAACATTTCGAGACCAGCCGTTGTTGGGCCGGCATAATGTCCCCGTTGATGGGAAATGTATATACTTTGCATTCGCGGCCGGTGACCGTTACAGTGCCCGGCAGCAGAAATAGGGATGAATCAGTTGATGTGTCGCTGCTCGATAAAGCCTTGTTTATGGATGCCTCCGTTGGAGCTCCATCGCTACTCTGGTCAGAAACAGAGGCTGTCAGCGCAGAGGTTGCTGTATTGCTGTCCGGAGTGTTGGCAAGGGTGGCTGAGATCATTGATTTTGCAGTACAAGGAGTGATCTCGAAAGCGGCCCCTCTGCATGGACAGCATGCCAGCAGAGTGTTGAAAAGAGAGCAGATGAAAAGATATCGAAGCAGATTCATGGTCTCTGTTTTATCGCGACAGATAGTTGCGAGTTTGTGATTCGTAAATGTAATACTGCGAGCTCAATAGAAGTTCGTAATATGGAGAATTAAATGTTAATGGCGGATATGGCCATGCTGTTTACAAAGATAAATTTTTTAAAGGATTTGGATGATCGAGGTCATGAAATTTGTGTTAGCTATATAGTTGTCATGGAATGGGGTAGAGAGTCCAGATTCAGGGAATAGTTCTATGTGGGGGCGGTTCGATGTTTATAGATAAAGAGTTGGCAGGACCTCTATTGTTATAAGGTAGATGATTGTTTGAAAATGTCGGAGTAGGTTGTTCAGGGAGCAGGGTATAGGGGATGGTCTGTTGAGTGAAAGTCAATATGCGTGATAGGGGATGGTTTTGGCTTTTGGAGGCGCATCGGTAACGAGGTTATGAGGTGATCAAAAACGAGGAGAAAGGTTCATCGTGAGTCCCGGTTCGGGTAGATGGTAGCAGCATCATATTATGGTCGGGGGGGGCGGAACGGAGGAGGAACTGAGGGAGGGATTGTGCTGATGTAAGGGATGCGCCATTGCGAGGTTGGAAAAGACAATGTTGTGCACACAAACAGTTTGGGGCAAGGGAACAAAACGTAAAAAGAAATTGATAAGGTTGATGAAGCGGAGAAGGTTGTTGCTATGGTTAGTGTTTCCAAGTTGATAAATGATTGTTGGTGAGCCTGTCCGGTTGCGTAAATGACGAAAAATCGAGAAGAAAAAAGAGAACAGAGATTGTGTAAATAAAATTTTCCTTACCTTCGCATTGCGGGAGAGCGCCCCTTCTTGTGGCGCGCGTTCTGCCAGGCAGCCCGGAGCTATTGAGCTTCGGAAGAGTATTCACCAATTTTGATTGCTGTATGGATGATGACGCAAACCCGGATAGTTGCCGTATCGTATCTCAATACGATACCATATATTTATGGTATCTCCCGCGCAGGTGGCACACTGCGTGATGGATTGTTGTTGTGTCCGCCGAGGCTCTGTGCCGAGGCACTGCGCAACGGTGAAGCCAATGTGGGCCTGATCCCGGTGGCTGCTATTCCTGAAATCCCCAATCTGAATATCATTACCCCATTCTGTATCGGAGCTCACGGTCCGGTGCGTACGGTTGTGTTGGCATCGAATTACCCGGTCGAAGAGTTGGAGACGATCGGATTGGATTCTCATTCCCGTACTTCAATCCGGTTGGCGCGCATTTTGGCGGCCGAACGTTGGCATATTTCGCCCCGTTGGATCCCTTTGACTGACTATTCCTTCACAGAAGGAGGAAAAACTGGATATATCCTCATTGGGGACAAGGTGTTCACTCATGAGTCGAAATTCCGTTACCTGTACGATTTGGCTGCCGAGTGGCAGGCAATGACAAATCTCCCGTTCGCTTTTGCGCACGATCTCAAGCTCCTTCGTGGGTGGCTCGTGATACGGTTCCCGCTGAAGATATTGAACGGCTGGAACAGGCCTTGCGCTACGGAACAGCTCATATTCAGGAGGCTGTGGCATGGTCGGAATATGCCTCACGCCCCTATGCTGTGGACTATTTGACCAAGAATATTGATTTTGTGCTTGACGCTCCGAAACGTCGGGCGATGGAACTTTATTGGCAGCTCGGCCGGAGGTATGACCCTCCGTCCCCCTCGCGGCCAGATTCGTTGTCGACGACTTGTTGTTAGCCGGATACGGGAGACAAAAGAGTCCTAAACGAACAATAAGGCCGCCACAAGATCGGGAAAAGAGAAGACTTGTCGTTAAAGTCAAAGAGCGTATTGGTCTGCTGCATCGGTTGGTCTGAATAAAAGATCGGTGCTTGAAATTGCCAAATATAGGATTTATTGAAATCGAATCAGCATCAAAAGCAGGTATCTAGCCTATAAGACTATAAGATGCATTTTAGTGGATTAATGTCTATTGCATTTTAGGTGTTGATTGACTGTGGGGGCGAACAAAGAATATAACGCTCTGAAAACAAAAGTAGCGATGCCGGTTGAGGAGGAGTTGACGACAAGAGTCTTTGAAATTTTTGATCGATAATTGGTGGCAGGAGTTTGGATCCGGCGGTCCGACTCCGGGAAAGGAAAGCGCAGTAGCAACTGAAAAGAGCCGAAGCCATGATTACTATCTATCTCAAACAATTCAATAAAATCGTCCGCAACGCCGATGTCAAGTTGTTCGACGAGCTGGGTTATGACGATATTTTGTGGATCGATCTGCTCAGCCCGACGATCAAGGAGCAAAAAGCGGTCGAAAACTTCATGGAGATTAACCTTCAAACCTGGCAGCAGGTTGAGGAGATCGAAAGTTCATCGAAGTATTCCGAAACGGAGAATGCGATCATCTGCAACTCCAACTTTTTCATGCCCTATACCGATAACTTTGCCATTGAACCGGTGTCGTTTATCATTGCCGAAGGGGTGTTGGTGTCGGTGCGCAATGCCGAATTTAGGACCTTTACCGAAGCGGCCAAAAGGTTGCAAATGAACTATCGGGCCTATACGACAGGGTACCATCTGCTGGTTTCAATTCTGGAGGTGCGTATCGATTATGATGCCGACCTGGTCGAAGCGTTGGCAAAAAATATTGCCGTATTGAGCAAGGAGGTGAGCACCAGCGAACATATCGATCGCGAGATTCTCAAACGGATCAGCCACCTGCAGGAGAATACGATGTTGATTCGTGAGAATATTTTTGACCGGCAGCGTGTGTTGTCGGGTATTCAGCGAAGTGAACGTTTCCCGAACGATGTCTATCCTCGTTTGACCCTGATGATCAAGGATGTCAATTCACTGATCAATCACGCCGATTTTAGTTCGGAGCGTTTGGACTATCTGCAAGATACCGCTCTCGGTTTGATCAACATCGAACAGAGCAACGTAACCAAGATCTTTACTGTGGCTGCGCTGTTTTTCATGCCGCCTACGATGATCGCAAGTATCTATGGAATGAACTTTGCCCATATCCCGGAGGTGCAATGGACCTATGGTTATCCTTTTGCATTGGGGTTGATGGTTCTAGTGGCTGTCCTTACTTACCTCTTTTTCCGTTGGAAAAAATGGTTATAAGTTGTGGAGAGAATTGATCTTCGCGAACTCATGGATTAAATCTGATTTACTTATTTGTGTAATTATTTGCCAAAGGGCTATCTCTATTCGGCGTGATGCAGTTTAGTGATAGCTCTTTGTCTGTTTTATATACTTGGGGATAATGGGGCGTTCTCGTGTAGGGGAGTATTGGTAGTGCAGGTGGAATGGGCCATGATCAACAGGTGAGTAAACGGTTTAGTTATTCACTCTCAACACCCATTTAAAATTCAATTTCCCATACTTATTTTCCAAGCAACAAGGTTGGGACAGCAACCGAAAGTAAGTGGTGTAATCTGTTTGTCTCCCGAAATGTTAATTGTCGTTTGCATCGGCTCTCTTTGAGGTGGTGAAAATGGCGCAGGTTTGCTGAAACGCCTTTTTGATGGGCAAAATAGTTGGTGAAAAGTTTAAATGCCGATTAATTTGAGGATTAGTTGTTTGGTTATGAAAAAAATATTAGTTTTGCACACGCTTTGAGAAGACTTTTTCTGAGGGGAAAGTAACCAAGGCGATAATTAACCAAATAAATCAAACTAAAATGGGTTATTTAGAATCAGCCAAAAAGCAAGAGCTTTTTGAAACCTACGGGAAGTCTAACACCGATACCGGCTCAGCAGAAAGCCAGATTGCGCTGTTTTCCTACCGTATCAGCCACCTCACTGAACACATGAAGAAAAACCGGCACGATTATGGTACACAGCGTTCGCTGTTGCGTCTGGTGGGTAAGCGCCGCCGTCTGCTGGATTATCTGAAAAAGGTAGATATCGAGCGGTACAGGAGCATCGTAAAAGCGTTGAACCTGAGAAAATAGGCGCCGAAGTATTGTGCAAAAAGATGAATGGGGCTGTCCTTTTCGAGGGACAGCTTTATTCTCTTAAAAGCGCTGACAATATCCTGCCTCTTCTGTGGGCAGGAGTTTGAGGAGGACAAGAAGAAGGAAGAAGAGATCAAAACAATAAAAAGAGAAAAAAGAATGTTGTACAACGCTACACAGAAGGTGATTCAACTCAGCGGAGGCCGCGAGATTGTCATCGAAACGGGCAAGTTGGCTAAACAGGCTGACGGTTCGGTTGTCGTAAGACAGGGCGATACGATGTTGCTGGCTACAGTGGTGGCCGCTAAAGAGCCCAAACCCGACTGCGATTTCATGCCGCTGTCGGTCGAATATAAAGAGAAATATGCTGCGGCAGGCCGTTTCCCCGGCGGCTTCCCCAAACGTGAAGCCCGCCCGTCGGACTACGAGATTTTGGTAGCCCGTCTGATTGACCGTGCATTGCGTCCGTTGTTCCCCTCTGATTTCCACGCTGAAGTTTTCGTGACGGTAAACCTGATTTCAGCTGAAAAAGATATTATGCCCGATGCACTGGCCGGTTTGGCCGCTTCTGCTGCCCTGGCTGTTTCGGATGTGCCTTTCGCAGGCCCGATCTCAGAGGTGCGAGTGTCTCGCATCAATGGTGAATTTGTTATCAACCCTACCTACACCCAGAACGAAAATGCCGATCTGGATATCATGGTGGGCGCTACATACGACAACATTCTGATGGTCGAGGGTGAGATGAAAGAGGTTTCGGAAGCAGACATGCTCGAAGCTATCAAATTCGCTCACGCCGAGATCAAGAAACACTGCCTGGCTCAAATGGAGCTGAGCAAAGAGTTGGGCAAAGATGTGAAACGCACCTATTGCCACGAAACCAATGACGAGGCTTTGCGTGAAAAGGTGATCGCCGAAACTTACGACAAAGCTTACGCTATTGCCCGCGAGCGTTCTGCAAAACATGAGCGTTCAGAAAAATTTGAGGCACTCGAAGAGGAGTTCTGCGCTCAATTTACCGAAGAGGAACTGGTTGAAAAACGTCCTCTGATCAAACGTTATTTCCACGATGACGTGTTGAAAAAGGCTATGCGTAACATGATTCTCGATGAGGGAATCCGTCTCGATGGCCGTCATACTACTGAAATCCGTCCGATCTGGTGCGAAGTAGGTTATCTGCCTTGCGCTCACGGTTCCGCTATTTTTACCCGCGGTGAGACACAATCGTTGTCTACGGTAACTCTCGGCACGAAACTTGACGAGAAACAGATCGATGAGGTATTGGTGAAAGGAACGGAACAGTTCGTGCTCCACTACAACTTCCCTCCCTTCTCGACTGGAGAGGCTCGCGCTTCACGCGGTTTGTCTCGTCGCGAGATCGGTCACGGAAATTTGGCTTGGCGCGCATTGAAACCGATGGTTCCGGTCGGTGAGGAGAACCCTTACGCAGTTCGGGTGGTTTCAGATATTCTCGAATCGAACGGTTCTTCATCTATGGCTACCGTCTGCGCAGGTACTTTGGCGTTGATGGATGCCGGTGTGAAGATCAAAAAACCGGTTTCAGGTATTGCAATGGGATTGATCACCGATACCAAAACTGGAAAATATGCCATCCTGTCAGATATCCTTGGTGATGAAGATCACCTCGGTGATATGGACTTCAAGGTGACCGGTACCAAAGATGGTATCACGGCAACCCAGATGGATATTAAGGTAGATGGTCTTTCATACGAGGTGTTGGCTAAGGCTCTCGAACAGGCAAAACAGGGCCGTATGCACATTCTCGGCAAGATTCTTGAGACGATTCCTGAACCACGGGCAGACTACAAGCCTTTCGTACCTCGTATCGTCCAGATCACGATTCCGCAGGAGTTTATCGGTGCTGTAATCGGCCCGGGTGGTAAAGTGATCCAGGAGATCCAGAAACAGACCGGTACCACCATTACCATCACCGAAAAGGATAACAAAGGATATGTGGATATCTTTGGTGAAGATAAAGGTGCTTTGGATTCTGCACTGGCTCGTATCAAAGAGATTGTTGCGATCCCGGAAGTCGGAGAGGTTTACAACGGTATGATCCGTTCGATTGTTGCCTTCGGTGCTTTCGTAGAGATTCTGCCTGGCAAGGACGGTTTGCTGCACATCTCTGAGATTGGCAACAAACGTTACGAAACCATGGAGGAGACCGGTCTCAAAGAGGGGGATATGATCGAGGTAAAACTGATTGGTATCGACCCCAAAAACGGTAAGCTGAAACTCTCGCGGAAAGTGTTGCTGCCTGGTGGTGACAAGAGCGAGGAGCGCAGCGAACGCCATGAAGGACGCCGCCATCCTCGTCGTGATGACAAACGCGAAGAGAAAAAATAACACAATTGCGCGCTTCGGCTGCAAACGCCTGATAAAGAGTGTTGAAAAATATCCTCCGAAAGTGAGAATATTAAAAAAACTTTCTATATTTGTGTTATAAACCGTAATGGCGCAAAAAGAGAATTAAAGATATATTTCATTAACTTTAAAACACAGATTATGAAAAGGTTTGTAAAAGTAAGCTTGATGCTCGCTTCTGCAGCAATTCTGCTTTCTAGCTGTAATTGCTACAAGAAAATGGCTAAAAATGCCGATGATGTGAACATCACCTGCGTGCCGACCGTACTGTCTCTGAAAGGTAACACCGTTTCAGCTGACATTACTGTAACCTATCCTGCTGCCTACTTCAACAAGAAGGCTATCCTGAAGGTTACCCCGGTTCTGGTATTCGAGGGTGGCGAAATCGCCGGTACTCCCAAATACGTTCAGGGCGAGAAGGTGAAAGATAACTACACTGTTATCGCTAAAGCAGAGGGTGGTTCTTACACCCAGACCGTTGTTTTCCCTTACGACTCTCGTGCTGACCTCAGCACCTTGGAGCTCCGCGTTGAGGGTAAATGCGCTAAGAAAAACAGCGAATTCACTACTATCGCTGTAATCCCGGTTGCTCAGGGTATCAGCACCATCCAGAAAATGGCCAACAACAGCGCCGCTCTGGCTTTGATGCCTGATAACTTCAAACGTGTAACCACTATCTCTCAGAACGCTGAGATCATGTATCAGATCAACCGTTCTAACGTTCGCAAAGATGAGCTCACCAAAGAGCAGATCAAAGCTTTCGAGGACTTCGTAAAAGAGTACTCAGACAAAGATCGTGCTACCCTGGGTAACATCTACGCTAAAGGTTATGCTTCTCCTGATGGTCCTGTAAGCTTCAACGACAAACTGTCTAAAGCTCGTAGCGAAAGCGGTCAGAAAGCTATCAGCGAACAGCTGAAAGACGTTGAGAACGCTAAATATGACGTTGCAGCTTACGGTGAGGACTGGGAAGGCTTCAAAGAACTGGTTGCTGCTTCTGATATCAAAGACAAAGACCTCATTCTCCAGGTTCTGGCTATGTATGACAACCCCGTTAAACGTGACGAGGAGATTCACAACATGTCATCTGTATTCGATGTATTGGCTGAGGAGATCCTGCCCCAGTTGCGTCGCACCAAACTCTCTGCTGACGTTGACATCGAAGGCCGTACCGATGCTGAAATCGTAGCTGCTCTGCAGAACAACATCAGCGCTCTGAACGAAGAGGAGTTGCTCTACGGTGCAACCCTGACCGATGACGCTGCTCTGAAAGAAAAAGCTTACAAAGAGGCTGCTTCTAAATTCAACAGCGCTCGTGGTTACAACAACCTCGGTGTAGTTCTGGCTCAGAACGGTAAAGACGCTGCTGCTAAAGAGGCTATCGAGAAAGCTGCTACTTTGAGCAACGATCCTATCATCACCAACAACCTCGGTGTTCTGGCTCTGATGAGCGGTGATGTTGCTAAAGCTAAGAGCTACCTCTCTTCTCTGAATACTCCTGAGGCTAAGAAGAGCATGGGTCTGGTTAACCTCGCTGAGGGTAACTACGCAGAGGCTGCTCGTTCACTCGACGGTTACAACTTGGCAGTTGCTGAGGTGCTGAATGGCAACTTGGCTAAAGCTAAATCTCTGTTGGCTGACTGCGACTGCGCTAACGCTGACTACCTGAAAGCTGTGATCGCTATGCGTGAGGGTAACACCAGTTCAGCAATCTCTAACTTGAAGAGCGCTATTGCAAAAGATAGCTCTTTGAAAGCTAAAGCTCAGAAAGATGTAGAGTTTGCTAAACTCTTCGGTACTCAAGAGTTCTTGGCTCTCTAATCTAACAGAGAATCGTTATACGGATAATCTCCGATAACAAAATATGGCGGGCTGTCCATCTGGGCAGCCCGCTCTTTTTATATCCATGGCCTATATTGTGAGTTTCGCATGTAGGCGGTTTGGTGAATAAAATTTATTCCAACAATGCGTTTAACACTTGGGTATTTGTGGTGAAAGTAAGAGGAGTGTAGATGGGTATGATATGATGGTGATGTCGTGTGAAATGCAAACGACTCTGTGTTATTGGAGAACGATGTGAATGAGAAGTACGAGTGATGGAGATAAAATTCTAAGGAGAATAGGACATGTGTGACATGCTAAACTATTCTTGAGCTTTAGGGGAAACTATCGGTCACTAAGAACCACTTCATTTCATTGTTACGTGTATTTATATATGATTGTAGTTGTTAACAGATGAATATACGATTCTTGCTTTGCATATGCTTAGCTTTGCGTGTTGTGTAACTGAGCTGAATAACTTGATGTATGTTTGGAATAGGATGGATTGTTCTTGTTTCGTGGAACATGGTGTATGTTGGGCGCAACTCTGTTGCCGATATAATAAAAGAGGGTGTTGTCTAACAACACCCTCTTTTATTGCGTTAAGCCTTCAGAGGCTTATGAATTTTGTCTCTTGTCTTTGCTTTAGCTGTTTAGAGCTGAACCTGCCTTGAACCAGCCAATCTGCTGTTCGTTGTATGAGTGTGCAGCCTCAAAGCTTTCGCTGGTGCCATCGCTATGGTGTAACGTGATGGTCATGCGGCTTCCAGGTGCAAACTCCTTCAACCCGGTTACCGAAATGCAGTCATCTTCACGGATGCGATCGTAATCGGCTGGATTGACAAAGGTCAGTGCCAACATACCCTGCTTCTTGAGGTTGGTCTCGTGAATGCGGGCGAACGATTTAACCAAAACAACCTTAGCATTCAGGAATCGAGGTTCGAGCGCCGCATGTTCACGTGATGAGCCCTCACCGTAATTCTCCTCTGCAACGATGATCGAGCCGATTCCCTGTGCCTTGAGCTGTTTGGCTACGGTCGAAACCCCTTCGTATGCTCCGGTAAGCGGATTCAGAACGCTGTTGGTCTTGCCGTTAAAGCGGTTGACAGCGCCCATCAGCAGGTTGTCGGAGATATTTTCGAGGTGGCCACGGAAACGCAACCAGGGACCAGCCATCGAAATATGGTCTGTCGTACATTTTCCGGCAGCCTGGATAAGCAGACGCAGATCTGTAAAATCGTTCCCGTCCCAACGGGCAAAAGGTTCTAGTCGTTGAAGCCGTTTTGATTGTGGGTCAATAACCACCTCGCCGCGATTCGAAGGATCGGGAGCAATGTAACCGTTCTCTTTTACATCGAATCCTTGACGGGGCAGTTCATCGCCCTGTGGCGGATCGAGCCGTACTTGCTCGCCACGATTGTTGGTGAGGGTATCTGTCAATGGGTTGAAGGTCAGGTCGCCCGCAATGGTCAGTGCAGTTACCAGTTCCGGAGATGCAACAAATGCATGGGTATTGGGGTTGCCGTCTGCACGTTTGGCGAAGTTGCGGTTGAATGACGTGACGATTGAATTGGGTCGTGTCGGATCATCTGTATGACGAGCCCATTGACCAATACAAGGGCCGCAGGCATTGGTCATGATCACACCGCCGATTGCCTTCAAATCATCCAAAATGCCGTCTCGTTCCGCTGTATAACGTACCTGTTCTGAGCCGGGATTGATAATGAATTCAGCTTTGACGGTCAGGTCTTTCTCGCAAGCTTGGCGAGCAACCGATGCGGCTCGTCCCATATCCTGATAGGAAGAGTTGGTGCATGATCCGATCAATCCTACCTCCATCTTCTGGGGAATACCCTTTTCGCGAACGAAAGCCCCGAACTCCGAAATGGTGTGGGCTGCATCTGGGGTAAAGGGTCCGTTGATGTATGGTTCAAGTGTGGTCAGATCTATTTCAATCACCCGATCATAGTATTTTTCAGGGGCTGTCAGTACCTCCTGGTCTGCGCGAAGATTGTCTCCCAGTGCATTGGCTCCGTCTGCAACCTCAGCACGACCGGTAGCGCGCAGATAGCGTTCCATCGCCTCATCATACGGGAAAATAGAGCAGGTTGCACCCACTTCGGCTCCCATGTTGCAGATGGTTGCTTTACCGGTAGCTGAGAGTGACGTTGCCCCTTCGCCGAAATATTCGATAATGGCGTTTGTGCCACCTTTAACGGTCAGGATTCCAGCCAATTTGAGGATTACATCTTTCGGTGAGGCCCATCCGTTCAGTTTGCCGGTCAGCTTGACACCGATCAGTTTCGGCATCTTCAGCTCCCACGGAATACCTGCCATCACATCGACGGCGTCAGCACCACCGACTCCAATTGCCACCATACCCAAACCTCCGGCATTGGGCGTATGCGAGTCGGTGCCTACCATCATGCCGCCCGGGAAAGCATAGTTTTCCAATACGACTTGGTGGATAATGCCTGCTCCAGGACTCCAGAAGCCGATGCCGTAGCGATTCGCTACGCTACGCAGAAAGTCATATACTTCGCGGTTGGTTTGATTGGCCGTAGGCAGATCCTTGTCGGCTCCCAGATCGGCCTGGATCAGGTGGTCGCAATGTACGGATGCGGGAACTGCCGAATGGTCACGCCCGGCATTCATAAATTGCAGCAGTGCCATCTGTGCCGTTGCATCTTGCATCGCAACACGATCGGGACGGAAGTTGACATAGTCTGTACCCCGTTGGTAGGCCTGTTTCAAGGGAAGGGTAGAGCCTTCTGCATCGAACAGGTGGGCATACAAGACCTTTTCGGCGAGCGTCAGCGGCCTGCCGGTAATTTTGCGGGCTGCCGCAACGCGTTCTGCAAATGTTCCATATACGGAACGGATCAAATCGAGATCAAACAGCATTTTTTATTCTCTATTTGGTTGTCGGTTGAATGTGTTGTCGTTGTGTTTGTTGTTAGGAGTCTCCTCTTCTTAAATATGATTACAGAAACTCTCATGAAGTTATGATTTTACCGAATGATCGGTTGTCTCTTCTTTGGCCTGTTGCTTTTGGGAAGTGTCGGAGGATGTGTCAGTAGTAGCGTCAGACACTGGAGCGGAAGATTGTTTCCCGGGGACCTTCTCCTTTTCTTGCTTTTCTTGATCTTCTACCGTGTGTTGGGTGGCAGCCTCTTGTGCCGCCTCCAAAGTCTTCCGAATCTGTTTGCGTTTGCGATTGCGCGCTTCCATGCAGAGTTCGATCAAACGGTCGGGATCGGTACAACTGACAATGTAAATATCCTCATAAATATCTTCAATGAGCACCAGTTGTTTACGTTCCGTTGCGTAAACTTTGCAAATCTCCCAATCACTGAGATGAAACCAATAGCCATAATATCCCCCGAATCCATAACTGCCGATCAAGGGAATCATTCGTCTGAAATAGTCCCGATCGATCCTGCGGATCTTTTCGATCTCCTCTACATGGATGCGAGTCAACTCGACGATACAGTGAATCTGCAGGGCGTCATCGTCGATGGTCAGATAACGGGGAAAAGACAGAATATAAAGTGTAATGATACACAGTAAAAACAGTAGAAACCAGGCAGGAATGTAGCTGGTCCCCCATACAAAATGGAACACAATTGCTAACCCCACGATAAGTACGATAATACCCCATGTGATGCGTTTGCTGCGACGGTCAAGCGAATATTTGAATTTGGTGACTTCCATGCTTGATGTTGGTATAATCGTTTTAAGTGTGCAGGTGTTATTCGTAATCCGGTTTGTTCCCTGTCGATTGTGTTAATGTTTGTTGCAAAAGTCCTTTCCTGTTTGGTTTGGAGAGGTAGTCGGGTTGAGTCTTGCCGCTGCAAGGTTGGTTTGTTCAATCTTTGGCGAACAAACCCTTTCTGAATCCCTTGTATGAGAACTCCGATCTTTTCTTGCAGTTTAATGCGGCGATCGATCGTAAGTCCTTCTTTATCTTGTAAATTTTCCTCTGTCTTTTGTAGTAAAATTTATGTTTTTATTGATGGAGACAAGAACCTTTATCTTGTTTTTCAAGCCGAATTGTTGATGTATAACGAGTTATGGTTTCGGTGTGGTAACGACCGTCGGCTCTTCGGTAGCACTCTTGGGGTCAAGTTCGCCTGCTCCTGTCGGAGGCAACTCTCCGAAGTATTCTGCAACGGAACGCTCGAAATGCATAATCGTCTCCTCCATAGAAACAAACGACTTGCCTCCGGCTGCGTTACGATGGCCACCACCACCAAAATAGCGGCGCGCAAAAACATTTACATCTACATCCCCGCGCGAACGTAACGATACACGAATCTCGTGTTGTGTTTGGGTGAACATGGCTGAGAGACTAATACCTCGGATTGAGAGCGGATAGTTTACAAACCCCTCCGAATCCCCCTGTTTGAAGTTGAATCGGCGCATCTCCTCCTCCGTCAACCACATATAAGCGGCTCCATGTTTCCACAACAGCTTCATTTTGTCGTTGAGCATGTATCCCATCAACCGCATGCGACCCTCTGAGAAGTTGTTGTAAACGGCACTGTAGATGTAGGGTACACTGATGCCCCGATCTATCAATGCAGCTACAGCTCGGAATAGATCAGCATCGAGATTGCTGTAAGCAAAATTACCGGTGTCGGTCATGATCCCGACGTAGAGCGATTCTGCCATAGCTTTGGTGAGCGCCTCTGGACCGGCTAATGCTGTGATGAGCTGATAAACAATATATGAGGTCGAGCAAGCATGTGTATCCGAAAAGTGTAACGTGTATTCATCCAATGGCGGATGGAGATGGTGGTCAATCAGAACCCGAATGGCTGTTGTGTTGGCTTGAACGGTGTCCGTCAAGCGGTCAAGCCGATTGATCTGGTTGAAATCTATGCTGAAAATGATGTCCGCTTCCGCAACGAAACGGGCCAGTATGCCCTGACTGTCCTCTTTGAAAACACCGATCTGGGCAATGTCACTCATCCACTCCAAAAAATAGGGATAACGATTCGGAGCGATGCAGCAGGTGGTATGGCCCAACTTTTCGAGATAGGCACGCCATGCCAATGCGGCTCCAATGGTGTCTCCATCTGGATTGGTGTGACATAACAATGCTATCTTGCGAGGCGCCCCGTTAATCAGCTCGCGTAAACTTTCTAACTTTTCGGGTGTCAGTGTCATATAGGTGGTCTTTATCGTTGCTCAACTTTCAAAGGTACGCAACTATGTGTGAAAAACAAAACGTCACAACGGTTGTAATATTAACGGTAATTCACCCTGTTTCATGTGTAATTGCGCTGTTTTATTCAGCATGATGGGTCGCAAAATCAGCGCTGCAATGCGAAGATGTGATGATCTTGAATCCTATTGCACAGAAAAACAGCGTCCTCACTTCTACTTTTGTGCGTTTTGATCTTTGCGCTTGCGGGGTGAAGTTTTGCTGTTGCGTGGTTGTGTCGATTTTGTCGTGCCTGTTTTTTTTGTTGCGGCTGGATCGGAAAGTTGGGACTGTTTTGGTTGCGAAGATGCGGGCTTTGCGTGTTCGGATGCATAATACCTACACCAGGTCGTGAGTCCACATACTTCGCAATGTGGTTTTCGAGCCATACAGACATAACGCCCATGCAAAATCAGCCAATGGTGTGCAACTGGCAGCAATTCGGACGGAAACCCCTTGATCAGTTGCTGCTCGGCTTGCAGTGGATTTTTTGCATTTGTTGTCAGTCCGATCCGATCCGAAACGCGGAACACGTGAGTGTCAACGGGCATTGCCTCCTTGCCAAAAGCAACAATCCCCACTACATTAGCCGTTTTACGCCCAACCCCGGGCAGACGTTGCAGCTGATCAATCTCCGAAGGAACAACGCCACCGAATTCGCTGCACAGCATCCGAGCCATCGCTGAGAGATTTTTGGCTTTGTTATTCGGGTAAGAGATGCTTTTGATGTAGGGATAAATCTCCTCGGGATCAACCTCGGCCATCTGTTGAGGTGTCGGGAACCGGTCGAACAGAGCCGGTGTGGTCAGGTTGACACGTTTGTCGGTACACTGGGCTGATAAAATAACCGCGACGAGCAGTTGATAAGGGTTGTCAAAATGGAGTTCGCTCTCGGCAATCGGCATGTGTTGCTGAAACCATCCGATAATGCCTCGGTATCGCTCTTGTGTCGTCATCATGTTCGGACCTTGATTTTACTTTTTACAAAAGTAAAAAAGAAAGAGCCCTGATAGTTAGTATTAGGACTCTTTTTTGAGTACGTTTTAGTTAAACATGGTATTTTGCGAATATACGTCGGCGGTAGTCACGTTGTTGTTTGGGGCAAAGTGTCCATATTGTGTATGAGGTAGTAGGGAGTGTACCGGTCGGTAGTTTTGATTGAGGGAAACTTTGTCGGTTTGATGTAAAAATGAATACTGGGACTATAGTTTAAGCTCCCTTTTTTTTACAAGTATTGGCTTTGATTTTTTACTGTTCTTTGAAAGAGTCAGCGATGATATAACTTTTCAACGCCTCGATGTATGAGGCAAAGGCATCTCGCCCTTGTTGTGTCGCTGAACAGAGCGTCTGGGAACGTTTCCCCTTGAATGTTTTGCGAACAGTAAGATAACCTGCTGTGGCTAATTTGTCAATTTGCACACTCAGGTTGCCTGCCGTTGCACCGGTAGCCTCCCGAATAAAAACAAAATCGGCACTTTCAGCATTCATCAAAATTGACATAATGCCGAGTCTGAGCTCGGAATGTAATAGGGGATCAAGCGGTTTAAACATGACCTTCTTTTTTTGTGCGGATTGCATGCCCCGGAATAATCAACGTGACAATGAAAATTAATGATAACGTGACTGCCATGCTCTGCCAACTCGAAGGAAACAAGCAACTTATGCAGACGATGACTAGCCCGATGATCCCACCTGTAAACATGGTGCGGTAACCTATAATGGACCCTGTCAGTATTGAGCCGGTCGTCAGTAGCAGCATCTCAATGAAAAAGATGTTTTGAGGTTGTTGGGCAATGAGCGAAATAATGGGCACGATGCAGAACAAAACAGCAAAGATTGTCCATATTTTGCCGATGATTTTGTCTCGCCAGCTGCTGACCTCTTGGGGATATTTGTGGTCGTATAACCATGAAAGAGGTAATCCGACTGCTGGAAGGATCAGCCAAAGCCAACCGCTCGCTCCCCATCCGAGAACTCCCGCCAATGTTACAACTCCCGTTGTCAGTAGTGAAAGGTAGCCCCATAACAGCAATTGTCCTTTGCCGCTCTGTTGCATTTTCTGTTGTGTCACAGCTATCATCGTCGAGATGATGGCCAGACTCTCTTGGTGTGTCATCTGTCTCTCATTCATAATAGTAGGTTTTAGGTTGTGTTGTTTGTTGTCCGATGCTATAGATCTATTGTTTGATTCGTTGTAAATATAAATAAGTTTATTTTGTAAACCAAATAAAATATAGCCTATTTTAAATAGTACGTTTGGCGTTGAATATCCAGGGACAAAATAAAAAACAAATCAGGACATTCGATCTGACTGGCAGAGGAATATCCCGATTTGTAGATTTTATTTAATGGGTAAAGGGGTAAACGAATCGAAAGATGTGATTGATCGTTGGTATTGATTTAGTTAGGCGAATGTGGGTGATTGGGTGGGTGAATGCTTGAAATTTGGGACTATGTGCAGCGATTGTGATAGTTTGCTCGCAGTGGTAAAGATTCCTTTGTGGCGAATTGTATGTAAACGCAATCCAATCAATGACTTTATTATTGGAGCGCGCCAAATGATCTAATAAGGTTAGGAATGAGTCGTTTATAAACCTTGTAAAATAGAGGTTGTTTGGTTTATAGCAATCGTTCGATCAGAGGAACGAGAATTGCCGTAGCAACCCCCATCAATCCGATTGCCAGACCGCTGATAGCTCCCTCGACGGCCCCGAGTTGCATGGCCCGTGCCGTGCCCATCGCATGTGCGGCTGCACCCATCGCCAACCCTTTGGCTATTTTACTCTCTACACCGATTTTTTTAAGGATGAAAGGCCCTGCAACACCTCCGAAAATTCCTACCAGAATAACCACGACAGCTGTCAATGCTGGGATGCCACCCGATTGGGCTGAAACGTTCAGCGCAATGGCAGTGGTGACCGATTTCGGTTCGAGTGAAGCGACAACAGCCTGTTCTGCGCCCATCGCCTTCGCAATCAAGGCTACGCTGACAATTCCGACTGCACTGCCAACCAGAATGGCGGTTACAATAGCAATCACATTGCCTTTAATCTGAGAAATCTGTTCGTGAAGCAGGTAGCCTAAGGCAACAACCGAAAGTCCGAGCATGAAATCGATAATCTCGATCCGCTGCATAAACAGATCATAGGGAATGCCCGAAAGTTTCAGAAATAAAATCAAAATCGCCATCGAAACCAGTAGCGGATGAAACAGGGCGAATCGAACTTTTTTGTATAACCACATTGAACCGAGATAGACCGAAAGGGTCAATGTGAGCAAAAAGGTCTGTGAGGAGAGAATCTCATTCATGACTATCGGATTTTGTGGAATGGAACGACGAATAGGCGGGCTCTTCCGGATTTGTATTTGACTCGCAAGGAAGGTCGGATATTGTATGGGCAGAAATGTCAGTTGTTTTGTTGATTGGTGTCTCGTTTTCTGTCGTGCTGCTTATGGTATCCGTATTAGCCGCAGTAGCTTTGGGGGCAATGGTTTGCTCCTCTCCGGTTGTGGGCTTATTGTCAATGGGATTGTCTGTGGGCAAAGTCTCAACTCCATTGTCTGGTTGATCGTCGTCGTTTTCGCTCCCTTTTTTTGCTTCGAGCTTTTGTTCCACGATGCCGACCACGATAATCACCAATACCGTACTGACTATAGATGCAACCAAAATGGCAGTCAGGTATTTGCTCACCAACGAATATGAGGCGATCAATCCAACTCCTACCGGGATAAAAAAGAGCATCATGTTGTCGAGCAAAAAGCCTGCAGCCCGTTTCATCCGCCACGGGCGAATCCATCCTAAAGAGAGTGCGCCGAACAGCAACAACATGCCTACAACGCTTCCGGGAATGAAATTACCGGTCAGAGCTGCGACTACACAGCCCAACAGGTAGAAAAATAGAATCCAAACAATTCCTTGCATAAGGTGTGAGTTTGATAAACAGTATGGCAGTCGGTTCGATGTTTCGAGGTTAGCAGTTGGTAGTTGTCGATTTATTTATCTTACTTGGTTAAACGTCAACTCTGGGTGGTTATATGATTTCGTTGAAACGGTTAGTTATTGTTTGCACTCGCTCTTCTCAAATCTGATGATGTTCGCCGTTTGTTGCCTGATTTTGGTCGCAGAACCCCATTCGATGTTATGGAGCTGCTTCCTCTGAAAATCAACTTTGCGGATGTCTCATAACAGGCACTTGGGCTTTCTCAATAGGGACGCAATTGTTATGGTCTGTGGATTAACATTATTGGAAGATGTTGGTTGAGTTGTGTATAGTTATTTTTTTGTCAGTTTGTTTATTTATCGGCTCGGGCGAATTGGTTTGATTCAACAAAGGCTTTAGACCCTCGGCAGGTGTTATCTATAAAATTTGCAACCGGGCAAATTTCTGTAAAAGCACTTTGCGTCCGGCTGGCCCAAAATCAACAGTCAATTTGGTGTCGTTGCTCCACTCCTCAATGGCAACAATGGTTCCTTGTCCGAATTTTGCATGGACCACGCGAGTGCCTACTGCCAAAGCTCCTCCATTCGATGAGGTGGAAGCAGCAGGGGAAGTGGCGGCTCCTGAGGAAAAAGGCATGTTGCTGCCTGCTGCGTTCCCCATTCCGTTACCGGCTGTGCCACCCGGGAAAGAGGTCGCAGTACGTGGTTGTCCCATGCCCTGGGGCGTTGATGATATTCCCATATGTCCGGCATAACCTGTCGCTGTCGGACGGTTGGTCAGCGGACCACCAGGACGGGCGTCGATGCTGCGGAGACGTCCTCCCGGTTTGAGCGGTTCTACCCGTTGAGGGGCTTGCTCACGTGAGGGGTAATAGGTGCGAGGAGCAGCTGTTCCGTTGGTTTGGTAACTTCCGTTGCGAGAACTGCCATAACTGCCATTGCGGGTGTTGCCGCTGTAACCACTGGTGCGGCCGTTGCCGGAACCTCCATAACTGTTTCGTCCGGTGCCAGCAGTATAACCTCCATATTGGGAGCGATCGCCGTAACCGCTGCGGGTAGAATCATATCCAGTCCGACCTGTTCCGTATGTGTGTGCTCCACGGCCATAACCTCCGGCAGCACGCCCATAGGCCGAAGTCGAATCTTCATCCTCTTCGGGATCACAGTCGAGATCGAATTGTACATCGAGATAGCACGGATCGATCTCTCCCAAAAAACGGCTCGGGCGGCTAAAGCTCATCTCTCCCCATTTGAAACGTGATTCGGCAAAAGAGAGTACAGCTGCCCGTTTGGCTCGGGTGAGTGCCACGTAAAAGAGCCGTCGCTCCTCTTCCAGCCCCTCCGGAGAGCCGAGACTCATCAGACTTGGGAACAGATTCTCCTCCAATCCTGCAATATAGACATACTCGAACTCCAATCCTTTGGCTGAGTGAACCGTCATCAAAGTTACTTTGTTGAACTCTTCGGGCTTTTCGTTATCCATGTCGGTCAGCAGCGAAACGTTCTGTAGCCATTCGTCAATTTGGATCATGCCCGGCGCAGGTGCCTCATCCGACGCAGTGTTTTCAGCTATTGCCCGCTCCTGATCTTCGACATAGCTGCGGATGGAGTTGAGTAACTCTTCGATGTTTTCCAGCGCGCTGATTGATTCAGGGGTCTGTTGCATTTTGTATGTGCCGATCAGTCCCGAACGGGTGGCAATCTCCAAACCCAACGTGTAAGCTTCGGTCGTGGCCCGCATCTCGGATAACTCACCAATCATTTTAGCGAATTGGGCGACTTTGTTGGCTGCTGCTCCCGTTAGGCCGATCTCCGATACCCCTAAGGTGCTTACAGCCTCCCACATGCTCAAGTTGTGGGTGGTAGCGGCTGCTGCAATCTTGCTGATTGTCACCTCTCCGATTCCTCGGGCCGGAGTGTTGATAATGCGGCGCAGCGCCTCGTCATCACGCGGATTGACCACCAACCGTACATAAGCCAACAGATCTTTTACCTCCTTGCGTTGGTAAAAGGACATGCCGCCATAGATCTTGTAGGGGATGTTGCGGGTCCGGAGAGCCTCCTCCAAAGCGCGGGATTGGGCATTCGTCCGATACAAAATGGCGATGTCGCTGAATTGGGCGCCGTGTGTCCGGACTGTCGTATAGATATCTGATGCCAACAAAGAGGACTCCTCTTTGTCGGTGTATGCTTTCATGACCCGGATTTTTTCTCCCTTCTCTGCGGCAGAGAAGGACTTTTTGCGGATCTGACGTTGATTTTTCTCGATCACGCAGTTGGCCGCATTGACAATCGTCTGGGTCGAACGGTAGTTTTGTTCCAGCTTGAAGAGCTTGGCTCCCGGAAAATCCTGCTGGAAGCGCAAGATATTCTCGATCTTCGCCCCCCGGAACGAATAGATGCTCTGCGCATCGTCTCCCACCACACAGACATTGCCGTGACGTGCTCCCAACTGGCGGATGATGACATATTGGGCAAAGTTGGTGTCCTGATACTCGTCCACCAGAATGTATCGGAACTGCTCCTGATATTTGGCCAGTACATCGGGCCGGTCACGCATCAGGATATTGGTATTGAGCAGCAGGTCGTCAAAATCCATTGCTCCGTTTTCGCGGCATTTGCGCATATAGAGCTTGTAAATGTCCAGGAACTGTGGAATTCGCAACTCCCGATCTTCGGCCTGTAAAGAGCTGTTCGCCTCGTAAGCCTGTGGGGTAACCAAATTGTTCTTTGCTTTCGAGATGCGGGCCGCAATGTTGTTGGGCTTATAGGTTTCGTCAGAAAGGTTCAGCTCCTTGATCGCCAGTTTGACGAGATTCTTGGCATCGGAGGCATCATAGATCGTGAACGATGACGGATAACCCAACTTGTCGGCTTCGGCACGCAGAATGCGTGCAAAGATCGAGTGAAAGGTACTCATCCACAACCGACGACTCATCCCGCCAGGTACCAGCGTGTCGATACGTTCACGCATCTCACGTGCTGCCTTGTTGGTAAAGGTGAGTGCGAGAATCGAACTGGCCGGAATGCCCTGAGAGAGCATATAGGCAATGCGACAGGTCAATACACGGGTCTTACCGGAACCGGCGCCGGCAATAATCAACGAAGCACCCTGGTAGTTGACCACTGCGTCGTGTTGGGTGGGATTGAGGGTTTGGATATAGTCCGACATCTTGTGAAATCGGGAGGGAAAATAGGGTCTCCTCCACGGCTGCAAAGGTACTCAAACCACCGCACCCGCGCAACCGTCAAAAACTTTTTGTCAAATATTGTTGTCTTGTGCCGTGATTTTACAGAACGAACATAAAATATTGGATTGCGGCTAATGGGTTGTGTGGATTCTGGAGTAGATCAGGTATTGATTCAACGTGTTATTGTGTGTGGCTGCATGAGATTTGAAGGTTCGGGAGTAGGTGCTTAGGGGAGTGTTGTGCAGGGTAGGGGTATAAAATGAAAAGAAGAGGTGGAGGAAGAGAGGGTAGAGAGCGTGAAAAACAAAAAGAAAACTGGTGTAGTGTTGATGGTCGTTGGTATAGCTTTGATGATCCAGGTCAGGTAGTTATTGTTGTTGCTCGCCTTGTAAATGTCGTCAAATAGTATCTTCGGAAGCGTTTATGAGGTTATAAGGTTATGATTGGGTCCCGCCAATTGCCACACTGAAAGAATTGGTGTCTTGTGTGATAATGGTTTACTTGATAGAATGATTTAAATGAATAAAATGTTAGATATCCATGATGATATAATCTCTGTTTGAGCGGGGTAGAATGGCTAAGCTGAGATATTTTATAATATTTTTGCATCTCTGCCGTTAAAAAACTACCTTTACAAGGATAAGCCTCTGTGACATGGTGTCGGTGGGGCGGATGCACAAAAGAAATTTAAACGATAATAGCATATAAATAATGAGTGAGGTAATCAATATCAAAGAGCTCAACGAACGTATCGAACGCGAAAGCGTTTTTGTCGATACGCTGAATATGGAGATGAGCAAAGTGATTGTCGGTCAGAAACATCTGGTTGACACCCTGCTTATCGGTCTGCTCGCAAACGGCCATATCCTGCTCGAGGGTGTGCCGGGTTTGGCCAAAACCTTAGCCATTACAACGCTGGCTCAGGCCGTAGATGCCAAATTCAGTCGAATCCAATTTACCCCCGATCTGTTGCCGGCTGACCTGCTCGGTACCATGATCTATTCGCAGAAACGAGAAGAGTTTACCGTACGCAAAGGCCCGATCTTCGCCAACTTTATTCTGGCCGATGAGATCAACCGTTCTCCGGCCAAGGTGCAGAGTGCACTGCTCGAGGCGATGCAGGAACGGCAGGTGACCATCGGTGACGAGACGTATAAATTGCCGGAACCTTTCCTCGTATTGGCGACCCAGAACCCGTTGGAGCAAGAGGGTACCTATCCGCTGCCTGAAGCACAGGTCGACCGTTTCATGTTGAAGGCGCGCATCACCTATCCTAAAAAACAGGAAGAGCGCGATATTATGCGCCTTAATCTGTTGGGAACCTTCCCGAAACCCAATCGGGTGATCGAACCTGAGGATATTGTCAAGGCCCGTACTGTGGTGAATGATGTTTACATGGATGAGAAGATCGAGAAATACATTGTGGACATCATCTTCGCGACCCGCGAACCTTCGCAGTACAATAATCTGCAGTCGCTGACACCATTGATCGCCTATGGTGGTTCTCCTCGTGCCTCAATTTCGTTGGCCAAAGCGGCGAAGAGCTATGCGTTCATCAAACGGAGAGGTTACGTAATTCCCGAAGATGTGCGTGCAGTTTGTCACGATGTGTTGCGTCACCGTATCGGATTGACCTATGAGGCTGAGGCCGAAAATGTGACTACTGAAGAGATTATCACTCAGATTCTGAATAACGTCGAGGTGCCCTAATCTTGCCATCTCTTGCCACTGGAAGAGCCTGTGCAATAGCCTTGTGCAATCTGGTCGGCAGCGTAGTGCAAACGTTGGGGTCTGATCAGATGTGATTAGATGTGAGGTGTAGTCCTGCATTCAGTTAGATGAGGTTTTTGAGATGAGTTTTTCCATAGTGTGAGGAATAGACGAAGGATGCATTGGAAAGGCTTTACAAGATATTTGGCATATTCCCGGTACCGTATCCGAATGGGCGGTGAAATTGAGACCGTCGATGAAGATGAGATCGATGGACCGATTTTGAGCTTTTCAACGGTAGCTCCAGAGTGGGTATGATACCCGAAAAACCTTTGGTGTAAGATGTGTTGAGCGTCAGGATTGTGGCGTATAGCATGAATAAGGATGCAAAGCACGAAAGTCGTGCAAAGTGAAACAACATGAGCGAAAATAGCAACGACATACTTCGGCAGGTTCGTAAAATCGAGATCAAGACGCGCGGACTGAGCAATGAAATCTTTGCGGGGCAGTATCACAGTGCCTTCAAAGGACGGGGTATGGCTTTCAGTGAGGTGCGCGAGTATCGTATCGGTGACGATGTGCGTGACATCGATTGGAATGTAACCGCCCGGAGTCGTGCTCCACATGTCAAGGTCTATGAAGAGGAGCGCGAATTGACCATGATGCTGCTGGTCGATGTGAGTGGATCGCGCCTGTTCGGTTCGACCTCCAAACTCAAAAAGAATCTGATCACCGAGATTGCTGCCGTGCTGGCCTTTTCGGCTACCGAAAATAACGATAAGGTGGGCTGTATTTTCTTCAGTGACCGGGTCGAGAAATTTATTCCGCCCAAGAAGGGTCGGGCCCATATTCTGATGATTATCCGTGAACTGATCGAGTTTACCCCCCAAGCAACCGGTACGGATGTGGGCGAAGCGTTGCACTATCTGACCAACGTGCTCAAAAAACGTTCAACAGCTTTCGTCTTGTCCGATTTTATGGATTGTGATGGTGTGGAACGGGTCCGTTTTGAAGACCCTTTGAAGATCGCCTCCGGTAAACATGATTTGGTCGGTATCCGTATTTATGACCGGCGTGAAGAGAGTCTCCCCGATGTGGGAATCCTGGAGTTGCAGGATGCCGAAACTGGAGAAAAGGTGTGGGTCGATACCTCTTCAGCCTCGACCCGAAAGGCCTATGCCGACCATTGGACAAAAACCAATACACTGATCGACCACGCACTGAGTCGCGCTCGTGTGGATAATGTCCGTATTGCTACGGATGAAGATTATGTCAAATCGTTGATGAAACTCTTTAAGCGCAGATGATGCAAAAGATGTTTTGGAGATATATGTGTCGCTGGACCGTTGTATTGTTGATGGCTGCGGGCTTCTATGTGGCGGGGCTGTTGATGGCTCCCCGGGCACAGGGAGCGCTGCCGTCGCGTGCCGAGGCTGCAGCCCAAATAGACTCGATTGTGGCTCGCAACAGTGTCGATACTACCCGCAAGGGACGAAACGATGCTCCTGTCGTGCGGGCAAAACTTAGTGCCGACACCATTCTGATCGGTCAACGGGTCAAATTGCGGATCGAGGTGGACAAAGATGTGATGCAGATGATCGGCTTCCCCGAATTTGAAAATGGTCGTTTGGCCGATTCGCTGGAGATCCTGATGCAATCTCGTATTGATACAGTACGTCAGGGACGTCGCGAGCACCTGAGTTGCGAATACCTGCTCACTTGCTTCTCGCCCGCCGATTATCGAATGGGAAAGTTCCCTGCATTGTGGGCCGACAAAAATATTGTCGATACGGTCTGGTCAGTCGATTCTATACGGCTGATTGTTATGGCTCCGCCCGTCGATACGGTCAATAACACCATTTATGATATTCGTCCTCCGATGCCTATTCCGTTGCGCTTCGGCGAGGTAAGCGGTTATATGCTGATTGGGTTGGTAGTGGCCCTGATTATCGCTTTGGTTATCTATCTGCTGCTCTTTAAACGGGGTAAAGGATTATTGGCTGCCTTGCGGGGACCGGCCGATCCTCCTCACGTGACGGCAATCAAGGAACTTGAAAAACTGCATACTCAAAAGCTCTGGCAATGTGGTAAGTCCAAGCAGTACTATACCGGTTTGACCGAAATCCTGCGTGAATATCTGGTTGGTCGTTACCATTTCCAGGCGATGGAGATGACTTCGGCTGAAATTTTGGCCTGCATTCGGGAGCTGGCTGTCGAAGAGCGTTCGGCTGCACGCCTGAAACGTTTGCTTGAAGTGGCCGATTTTGTCAAGTTTGCCAAACTCGAACCCGATCCCGAGCAGAACGAAGATGCTTACCAGGATGCATACTATTTTGTTGAGGAGACGAAAGAGCAACCAGCCGAGCAACAGAGTGGACAGAACGGGAACGGACAGAATGGGCAGAGCGGAGCGAATGCGATGCAGTCCACCGTTGTGCCTCAGTCGCCTGTCGTGTCGCAAGCGTCGGGCATACCGCAGAGCACTTCTCAGCCGATTACGGCTCAGCGGGTAGTGAGTCCGCAGGGAACAGGTGCGGAACAATCCGTGCAAACACAAAAGGTACAGAATGCGGTCGGATCTTACGAGTCAATCTCATCACTTGCCGATGCTAACTCAATCAAGCAGCGATCGCAAACGGAATTTATGCCACCTGTTGCAGATGAGTACACTCCAACCTATCGAGGTGTTGTGGAAAACCTGCCGTCAGTTGATATGAGTGCTGATGATTTGAAAGGTGATAACGCTAAGAAGGAGGAGCAGGCATGAAAACGGCGATGATACGGAGAATTGCATGGGGAATCCTGGTGTTGATCGGCTTGGGAGTAGAGTCGGCGTGGGCACAACGTTATCCCGAACGGCGTGTGTTGCGTTCCGGCAATAAACTTTACGAAAAAGAGCAATATGCGGAAGCCGAAACTCAATATCGTAAAGCGCAGGATATGAATCCCACCTATGAAGGCCTGTTCAACCTTGCAGATGTGCTTTACAAACAGAAACGGTACGAAGAGGCTCTCAATATTCTCAAGCAGATTGCGCGGGATGATGTGGCTGGGATGCATGCTCCCGATGCGTATTACAATTTGGGTAATACCTACTTCCAAATGAAGAAGTTACCCGAGGCGGCGGAAGCCTACAAAAATACCTTGCGACGCAATCCTAACGATGAAGAGGCCCGTTACAATTTGGCCTATGTGTTGGAGCTGATGAAGCAGAATAACAATCAGAACAACAACCAGAATAACCAGAACAATCAGAATCAGAACAACCAAAACAATAATCAAAATCAAAACCAGAATAATCCGAACGATCAGAATAATCAAAAGCAGCCGCCCAAGAAGGATCAGGGCAATGGAAATAATGATCAACAGGATCAGAACAAGGATAAGAATAACGATCAGAATCAAAACCAGGACGGACAGCAGAATCCGGATCAGAACGGTCAGAATCCTCAGGGACAGAATCCAGAACAGGGAGATGGCCAGTCTCAACCCAATCGGATGAGTCGGGAGGAGGCTGATCGGATGTTGGACGCCGTTCAGAGCAATGAAGACAATACCAAGAAGAAGGTTGAGGCTCGTAAAGCACGGGCTGTGGCTCCTTCTGGAAAGAACTGGTAGTACGAAATTGTTTTTTGTGCAGATTTTTCGTTGATGATGCTTTTCTGGTGAAGAACTTTACTTTATCAAATGAACTGGAGAGGTTGAACGGAGGAAATTGTAGCGGAGGGATTAAACGGCGGATCCGAATCCTGTGGAGCAATGGACAAAGAGGGTTCGGAGGTGAGAGAAATTGAACACGAGGTTGTCTGTAATGAACCGGAATTGGTATGCTTGAACAGTTGCTTTTTAACTAAAACTCAATGCGGAATTCAGGCGGATAAACTAAAGTGGTGTGTGAATCGGCCAATGTATAAGGCCGGAGAACGAAGTAAAGAGAAAAAAGATTGTGGATATTATAAGATTCGTTAATCCAGAATTGTTGTGGCTGTCGGTATTGGTTGTGCCGATGGTAGCCTATTATATCTATCGGTTGCGCCAAGGCGGTGGAGCGACAATGCGTATCTCGACTGTAGATGGCGTGCGTCGTGTTCCCCGTTCGATGAAATATTATCTGCGCCATCTGCCGATCGTGTTGCGTTCGTTGGCGGTTATTCTGATTGCGGTAGCTCTGGCCCGCCCTCAAAGTGCCGAACACAATTCGAACAGCACGACTGAAGGTATTGACATTGTCATGTCGGTCGATGTCTCGGGTAGTATGTTGGCCCGCGATTTTACACCGGATCGTCTCGGTGCCGCTAAAGAGGTGGCTTCGAACTTCATTATGGACCGTCCCAACGACCGGATCGGGTTGGTCGTATTTGCGGGTGAGAGCTTTACACAATGCCCGCTGACCACTGATAAACGATCCTTGCTCAGTCTGCTGGGTAGCGTGAAGAGCGGAATGATCGATGATGGTACTGCGATTGGTAACGGTTTGGCAACCGCTGTGAACCGCTTGCGCGAAAGTCAGGCCAAAAGTAAAGTGATTATTTTGCTGACAGATGGTGTCAATAACAGTGGACAAATTGCACCGTTGACTGCCGCCGAAATTGCCCAGAGTTATGGGATCCGTGTCTATACTGTGGGTGTCGGTACGATGGGAATGGCTCCTTATCCTGCTATCGATATGTGGGGACATTTAACGTTCCAACCGATGAAGGTCGAGATCGATGAAAAGATGTTGACCGAAATTGCCGAAATGACCGGTGGAAAATATTTCAGAGCTACCGATAATCGTCGGCTCAAGGACGTTTATGACGAGATCAATCAGTTGGAGCGTAGTCGTGTAGAGGTGGAGAATTTTACCCATTATCAAGAACGTTTTACGTTGTTTGCTATATTGGCTTTGGTGTTGCTTATCGGTGAATTTGTCCTGCGACAGACCTGGCTGAGACGCTTGCCCTAATGTTGAAAGGAGGGTGAGCCAGATCCAAAAGTCGATGTGCGTTACATGGATGTGAATTGTCAGCTGTTTTGAGGTTGTGTATCTCCTATAGACTTCATTAATAGCTACTAATAATCAATAAAAATGTTCAGATTCGGAAGTCCGGAATATCTATATTTATTGTTGTTACTACCGTTGATGGTAGTGCTGTTCGTTTATGCGGTAAAGGCGCGTCACCGTGCTTTGGAGCGCTTCGCGGATCGGGCTCTGCTCCCGAAATTGATGCCCGAGGCTTCGCCGGCACGACTCAAATTACGTTTTGTATTGTTGACGTTGGCCATACTGTTTATGATTTTGTCCCTGAAAAACTTTAAATCAAAGATTTCCTGAAATGTTAACTTGATAATTAAGG
>ERZ773148.463-NODE-463-length-35246-cov-4.531215_pt1 | contig 35246 bp, 35 predicted proteins | sample MGYA00580846_ERZ773148 | MGnify/ENA primary metagenome ERZ773148 (study PRJEB29015, sample SAMEA2737879) | human gut metagenome | biome: human gut; feature: human-associated habitat; material: faeces | place: China | collected 2012 ... | reverse complement strand
AATAGCCTTGAGCATTACTTCATCAAGAATGTAGTTACGAGCCTTGTGAGTCTTGCTCTTCTCAATCGGAATTTACTCCCAAAACAATATTGACTAAAGACGAACGGGCAAACCTCGTTTATGCGGTAAAAATAGCAATAAAAAACGATGGTTATGTAAAAATAGGGATGTATGGAGAAGTAAGATTTTCCTCGAATAATGACTGACTACCAAAAACAAAGTCCTATGCAAGCTATCGAAGTAAATAATATCAAAAAATCTTACGAAAACAAATATGCTCTCGGACAACCGGACTCTAAAGAAGGCATTTCATTTTCGGTATCTCAAGGTGAACTGTTCGGGATCATAGGTCCGGACGGTGCCGGGAAAACGAGTTTGTTCAGAATATTGACAACTCTTATCCTGCCTGACAGCGGAACAGCCTCCGTCGATGGACTGGATATAATAAAAGATTATAAAGAGATCCGTAATCGTATCGGATATATGCCCGGTAAATTTTCTCTATATCCCGACTTATCGGTAGAAGAAAACCTGAAATTTTTCGCATCTGTCTTTCAAACTACCATTCAAGAGAATTATTATTTAATAAAAGATATTTACCAACAGATAGAGCCGTTTAAAGACAGAAAAGCCGGAGCTTTATCCGGAGGGATGAAACAGAAACTGGCTTTAAGTTGCGCTCTCATTCACAAGCCTTCGGTTCTGTTTTTAGATGAACCGACTACCGGTGTAGATCCTGTTTCCCGCAAAGAATTCTGGGAAATGCTGAAACGATTAAAAAATCAAGGTATTACAATACTCGTATCTACACCTTACATGGATGAGGCCCGTTTATGCGACAGGATTGCCCTAATCAAAGAAGGCAAATTCATAGGAATAGATACACCCGAAAACATTACTGCCGACTTCAATAAAACCTTATGGTCGGTACAAAGTAACAAAATGTTCAAATTATTGACAGATTTACGGTCTCATCCCTCTATCGACAGTTGTTTTGCATTTGGTGAAACACACCATGTCACCTTAAAAAACAATGAATTAACGATAAATGATTTATGCAGATGGCTACAACAAAAAGGTCATGAGGAAATTTTAATTCAAGAAATTAAGGCTTCTATAGAAGATTGTTACATGCAGCTTGCTTAAAAACGGATGATATGAACGAAATTGTTATTGAAACAGAAAACCTGACCAAGACTTTCGGAAATTTTACGGCAGTAAACCACATCTCTTTCAAGGTTTTTAAAGGTGAAATTTTTGGTTTTCTAGAGAAGGCAAATTCACGGCTCCGATCGAACGCGCTCTTGATGAATATAAAGAAACACGCATCACCATTTACGGCAAGGACACCAAGCGTCCTGTCACACTGATGGATATGGCAACGGCTGCTGTCAAAGCGCTCCGCAAGGAAGGCAAGCTGGAAAACCTCGATCAGTCCGAGGAAATCAATGCATGCACCATCAAAGTGAAAATCGAGACAGAAGCAGGAATCGAAGACTGGCTGCTCCTCTTCAAGAATGAAACGCACAACCATCCGACCGAAATCGAACCATTCGGCGGCGCAGCTACCTGCCTTGGCGGCTGTATCCGCGATCCGCTTTCCGGCCGTTCCTATGTATATCAGGCTATGAGAGTCACCGGCGCAGGCGACCCGAGAGCTCCTCTTTCCGATACACTGCCAGGCAAGCTTCCGCAGAGAAAGATTACTCTGGAAGCTGCCAAGGGCTACAGCTCTTACGGCAATCAGATCGGCCTTGCTACCGGACAGGTCCAGGAATACTACCATCCGGGATTCATTGCCAAGAGAATGGAAATCGGCGCTGTTGTTGCAGCAGCTCCGGAAGACCATGTCATCCGTCTCCGTCCGGAGCCGGGCGATGTCGTCATCCTTGTCGGCGGCCGTACGGGCCGTGACGGCATGGGCGGTGCTACCGGTTCTTCAAAGGAACTCAATACCGAATCCATTGAAACCTGCGGCGCAGAAGTACAGAAGGGCAATCCTCTGACTGAAAAAAAGATCCAGTGCCTCTTCAGACGCGGCGAAGTTACGCGCCTCATCAAACGCTGCAACGATTTCGGCGCAGGCGGCGTATCCGTCGCTGTAGGCGAACTGACTGACGGCCTTGATATCGATCTCGACAAGGTACCGAAGAAGTATGAAGGCCTTGACGGAACAGAGCTTGCTATTTCCGAATCCCAGGAAAGAATGGCTGTCGTCGTCAGAAGCGAAGACGCTGAGCAGTTCATCAAGTTCGCAGCAGAAGAAAATCTCGAAGCTACCATTATTGCTGATGTCACCGATACGAAGAGACTTGTCATGAAGTGGAGAGGCGATACGATCGTCGACATTTCCAGAGCCTTCCTCGATACGAACGGCGCTCAGCAGATCAAAGAAGCTTATATCAAGAAACCGGCAGACGAAGGCTTCTTCGGCGTGCCGCAGATCAAATCCATCAGGGAAACCTGGCTTGAAGGCATGAAGGACCTCAACAACTGCTCGCAGCAGGGCCTTTCTGAACGTTTTGACTCCACTGTCGGAGCTGCTACCGTCCTGATGCCGTTTGGCGGCAAGTACCAGAAGACACCGACCGACGGCATGGTTGCCAAGTTCCCGGTCAGAAAGGGTGAAACCGATGCAGCAAGCTTCATGGCGCACGGCTTCGATCCCGATCTTGCTACATGGAGCCCGTTCCATGGTGCTGTCTATGCAGTCCTCCTTTCCGTCGCACGCCTTGTATCCATGGGTGCTGACTGGAGACAGGCATACCTCACGCTGCAGGAATATTTCGAAAAACTGACGGACAAGAACAGCTGGGGCAAGCCGGCTGCCGCTCTCCTGGGCGCATTCCATGCCCAGATGGCTCTTGGTCTTGGCGCTATCGGCGGCAAGGACTCCATGAGCGGTACCTTCAATGACCTCCACGTTCCTCCGACACTCGTATCCTTCGCTATCGCTCCGGGCAAAGCTTCTGAAGCTGTCAGCCAGGAACTGAAGAAGGAAGGGGACACGCTGATTCTCTTCGGCCAGCCGAAGGATGCTGAAGGCATGCCTCTCCTCGACGTATTCAAGGCTCATGCTGATTTCCTCTATGAAGAAGTCAGGAAGGGCCATATCGCTGCCATGAAGGCTGTCGATCACGGCGGAGTCGCTGTGACGATTGCAAAGATGGCATTCGGCAACCGCCTCGGCGTGACCTTTGACAGCAAGCTGCCGCTTCCGAAGTATTTCGCAAACTTCTACGGCGCTATCGTTGTCGAAACGACACCGGAACTGGCTGCTGAATATGCAAAACAGCCGCACACGAAGATCCTCGGTACCGTCGGCGGAGATTCCATGAAGCTTCTGGGCGAGGAAGTCACACTGGACGAACTCCTCAAGGCTTACGAAGGCACACTGGACCCGATCTTCCCAAGACGCGCTGAAAATATCGATAAGGCAGATCCTGTCATTGAAGAAACAAAGGAAATCCCGGATTTCTACGTACATACCAATGTAGCAAGACCGAGAGTCTTCATCCCGACCATGCCTGGCAATAACTGCGAAGTCGACAGCGCAAGAGCTTTCGAAAGAGCAGGCGCTGTTTCCGATATTTTCATCTTCAGGAACAGGGATTCCGCTGAACTCAAGGCTTCTGTCGATGAAATGGCAGAACGCATCAGCCATGCGCAGATTGTTATGTTCCCGGGCGGCTTCTCTGCCGGCGACGAACCGGACGGCAGCGGCAAGTTCATTGCTGCCGTATTCCGCAACGAAAAGCTCAAGGAAGCCATGGAGCAGCTCCTCCACACCCGTGACGGACTGGCTCTTGGCATCTGCAACGGCTTCCAGGCTCTGATCAAGCTGGGACTCGTTCCTTACGGTGAATTCAAGCCGCTGACAGATACAGCACCGACACTGACATTCAACACGATCGGACGCCACCTGTCCCGTTTCGTAACGACCAAGGTCGTTTCCACCAAGTCCCCGTGGCTTTCTCTCTGCAAGCCGGGCGACCTCTACAGCATCGCTATCAGCCACGGCGAAGGCCGCTTCATCGCATCCGATGAACAGATCAAGGCTCTTGCCGCTAACGGCCAGATTGCTACCCAGTACACGGACCTTGAGGGAAATCCGACTTACGACAGCAGCTTCAACCCGAACGGTTCCTCCTGGGCCGTCGAAGGCATCACCAGCCCGGATGGAAGAGTCCTGGGTAAGATGGGCCATACAGAAAGAAGCGGCGCCAACATTGCCAAGAACATCTCCGGCAACAAAGCGCAGCCGCTCTTCGAATCCGGCGTGAAGTACTTCAAAGGCTGATTCTTGAAATAGCACTAACTGCATAATAAAAATCCCGAGGGCATGTGCCTTCGGGATTTTTTTATAATGTGTCTCAACCAGCCTTCATCGTTATGGAGAAGGTGATTTTTCCATCCTTGTACGATACGGAAAGGGGAGCCTGCAGCAGGGAGGATAGTTCTCCTGCGATGGAAAGGCCGATACCGTAGCCTGCCTTTTCGCTGTTATGGGATTCATCGTTCCGGTAGAACCTTTCAAAGAAACGGGAGTAGTCGACGCCCTCGCCTTCCTTGTAATCGTTCGTGACGGAGACGGTGACATTCTTCTTCGTGCCCGCTGCCGAGACGGAGATGGTGCCGCCCTTGTCGCAGTACTTGACGGCATTGTCGAGGAAGATATGGATGAGTTCGTTCATGCACTTCCAGTCGCTCATGCCTTTCAGTCCTTCCGGGCAGGAGACGGCGAGTTTCTTGCCGCCGTCTTTTACAAGGAGGTCGAATTCACTGGCCGCCGCGGAAAGGAGTTTCTTCACATCAAGCGGCTCTATCTTGAGCTGCAGGCGGCTCATTTCACTTGCCTTGGAAAGAAGGATGAGGTGATTGATAAGGTTGGAGAGGTGGCGCACCTGTTTTAAGATGCCCTCTGTCCAGTCATTCTTGCCATTCATCATTTCAATCGCTTCTGCATTGACGGAAATGATGGCAAGAGGAGTCTTCAGCTCATGGCTGGCGTTCGTGATGAACCGTTTCTGTGCTTCCAGGTTATGCACGAAGGGCGCGATGGCCTTGTTGGAAAGGAACGCGAAGATAGCGACATAGAGAAGGATGCAGAAGAAGCCGAACCAGATGGAATAGCTGAGGAAGGTATGGAAATCGGCAAAGTCTCTCGTGCAGTCCATGACGACGATGAGCTTGCTGCCGTCAGGATATTCCGTCTTCATGAAACCGTAACGCGCCTTGTTCTTCTGCATGAAGCCGGTCGCAGATGGAGACTGGAGCGCTGTCTTGGAAAAGGCGATGGCCTGGTCCTCAGAGAAGGCGACGATGTTCTTCACATTGACGGAAGTCATCCTGTTCTCCGAATCAAGATGAATGGAGAAGTAACGTGTCTGGTAAGCAAATTCAGGAGTATCTGCCGGGGAATTGGCACCGGGAATCGGGAGCCAGCCGGCAGAGGTGGTATCGTTCTCATGAATCCTTGAGGGAAGCGTGCCGCCGTTCTGCGTGATGGCTGTCATCGTATCAATGACGTGCGAGCGCATGGCCGCATAACCAAGCGTATTGATGAGGCCCAGAGCCCCGATCACGATGATGAGGACAGCGACCGTTGCCAGTAGGATGAACTGGCGGCGGAGCCGTTTGATGAGGTTCATGCTAATCCCTCCTTGGCATCAGAGTGAATGAACCGCCTTCCTCTCCATCGATCTGCAGATCCGACATGACGGCAAGGAGCTTGCCGCGGAGGTAGGAAATGTAAATCCATACGACGCTTTCATCGACATCCTCTTCCTTGCTCCAGATTTTGTCGAAAATGAATTTCGTATCCAGACCCTTCAGCGGATTCAGCATGAGGAGCTTCATGAGCTTCGTTTCCTTGCCGGAAAGGCGGATGGAATTATGGCAGGACAGTTCCTGTTCTTCCGAATCAAGGGAAGTGGAGCCTACATTGAGTTTGGATGGCGACATGTCCTGTCCGCGGCGCGTGAGCGAGCGGATGCGGGCGAGGAGCTCGCCGACGGAAAACGGCTTTGTCAGATAGTCATCAGCGCCTGAATCAAGGCCGGAAATGCGGTCGTCGATTTCAGACTTTGCCGTAAGGAGTATGACAGGCGTCACGTCCCCCTTGCTGCGAAGGATTTTCAAAGCTGTCAGGCCGTCCATCACGGGCATCATGATGTCCATGACCATGCAGTCATAATTGTTTTTCATGGAAAGGTCCAGCGCTTCCTGTCCGTTCTCGGCAAGGTCGACTTCATAGCCGCTGTGCTTCAGGATTGTGGTAAGAACGTTGGACATGTCCCTTTCATCTTCTGCAAGAAGAAGTCTCATACAATCACTCCTTTATGAAAGAGGATGCGTCCCAGGCGCGGACAGCCCGCGGACGCACCGCTTAGTGTTCATCACGGATAAGGTTCCTGATCGTCTGCATGGAGAGGTCGCAGGAAGCAAGCTCGTCAGCGCAGCGCTTCAGCTCGCGGACGATCATTTCCGGATTCTTGATATCTTTCTTGTACTTCATCTGATGTTCCAGACTTGCCCAGGAATCCATGGCAATCGTGCGCAGCTGGATTTCTGCAAAGTACTGGCCCGGATTCTGTCCCAGGACGTCCTCAAAGGGCACGTCCATGCGGAGAATCATGTGGAAGCTCCTGTAGCCGTTCGGCTTGGCGCTTTTGATGTAGTCCTTGCCGACGATGACTTTGGCTCCGGGAATGGATTCGATGAATTTGATATTGTCGTAAATGTCATTCAAAAAGCAGCAGACGATGCGGATGCCGATTGCGTCATGGATATCATAGAGCGCAGACTTCGGCACGGGCGGAAGGCCCTTCCTCTGGCATTTCTCCCGCATGCTGTCTTCTGATTTGATGCGGTAGATGAGGTGCTCGTAAGCAGGCTCGCCTGTTTCTTTTTTCTTTGTTTCGTTGTAGTTTTCTATCTGGGATACGAGGTGCTTGAGGACGGCGGGAAGTACCTCTTTGTGTTTTCCATAAATTGATTCAGCCATGTATGCCTCCTGAAATAGTATATCTTTTATTATATCACGGAATGAGGGCGGGCGAGGAAAACGGCTAATAATTTATAACTTGTTGAAGTTTCCGAAAAGCCCGAAAAATCTAAGAAAAAATGAATGGGAATACGGTTTCTTTATACTATGCGGACTTTTCAAATTTGCGATAATATGGTAAAATTAATTGTATTTCTAGTATAAGCGTATATAAAGACAGGCAGTCCTGCGGATTTGTGCAGGAGCCGTTGTTTTTAGAAGTAGTACCCGAGGGGGAAAAGGAAAGAAATGAAAAGAGAAGATATTCGTAACATTGCCATTATCGCGCATGTCGACCATGGTAAAACGACTCTCGTAGATGCCATGCTGAAGCAGAGCCATATTTTCAGAGACAACCAGAAAGTGGCTGAACGTGTCATGGACTCGAATCCTCTGGAAAGAGAAAGAGGAATCACCATCCTCGCCAAGAACACATCTGTGATGCATGACGGTGTAAAAATCAATATCGTCGACACCCCAGGGCATGCCGATTTCGGCGGCGAAGTAGAACGTATCCTCAACATGGTTGACGGCGTTCTTCTTCTGGTAGACGCACACGAAGGCCCGATGCCGCAGACGAAGTACGTACTGCGCAAGGCCCTTGAACATAAACTGAAACCGATCGTTGTCATCAATAAGATTGATCGTCCGGATCAGCGTATCAGCGATGTAGAAGGCGAAATCCTTGAACTGTTCATGGAACTCGACGCTACTGACGAACAGCTTGATTTCCCGCTCGTTTATGCATCCGCAAGAAGCGGCATTGCAAAACTCCATATGAATGATGAAGGAAAGGATCTCACTCCTCTCTTCGATACCATCCTGAAGTACTGCCCATGCCCGGAAGGCGATGCTGACGGCGGACTGCAGGTCATGGTCACCACCCTTGAAGCTGACGACTACCTCGGCAAAGTCGCTATCGGCCGTATTACCCGCGGTACAGCTAAGCAGGGCATGACCGTTGCCATCACTGACGGTGAAAAGATCCGCACCGACCACATCGGTGCTCTCTTCAACTGGCAGGGAATGAAACGTACACCGGTCACCGAAGCTAAGATGGGCGACATCATTGCTATGGCCGGCTTCAAAGACATCAACATCGGCGAAACCGTTGCTGACGCAGCTAATCCGGAAGCTCTTCCGGCTATCCATATCGACGAACCGACCCTGTCCATGGTATTCCATGTCAACAAGAGTCCGTTCGCAGGCAGAGAAGGCGACTTCGTCACCTCCCGCCACATCCGTGCAAGACTCTACAAGGAAATCGAGACCAACGTGGCTCTCCGCGTAGAAGACACTGATACATCCGACGCATTCAAGGTATCCGGCCGCGGCGAACTTCACCTGTCCGTCCTGATTGAAACCATGCGCCGTGAGGGCTTTGAACTCGAAGTTTCCAAGCCGCAGGTTATTTACAAGGAAATCAACGGCAAGAAGTGCGAACCACTCGAACGTCTGACAATTGAAGTTCCGCAGGAATTCATGGGTGCCGTTATGGAAGGTCTTGGACCGAGAAGAGCAGAAATGATTTCCATGGAAGAAATCGCCGGCTACATGAGAATGGAATTCTCCATTCCGGCCCGCGGCCTCATAGGCTTCAGAAATGAACTGCTGACCACCACCAGAGGCACAGGCATCATGTACCACGTATTCCAGGGCTATGCTCCATACAAGGGCGATATTCCGGAAAGAACAAAGGGTTCCCTCGTCGCATTCGAATCCGGCACGACGACCGCTTACGGCCTGAACTCCGTTCTCGACAGAGGCGAACTCTTCCTTGAACCGGGCGTAGAAGTTTATGAAGGCATGATCGTCGGCGAAAATGCCCGCGACCAGGACATGGACGTCAACCCGTGCAAGAAGAAACATCTGACCAACACCCGTGCATCCGGCTCCGATGATGCCATCAAGCTGCCGCCATGCCGCAAGTTCACTCTGGAAGGCGCTCTCGAATGGATCAACGACGACGAACTCGTCGAAGTGACACCAAAGAGCATCCGCATGAGAAAGATGGTTCTTTCCCGCCAGGCTCGTTATAAGGACGCAAACGTTAAAAAAAGCCAGCAGTAATTGCTGAATGAAATATCCGCGCCATCAAGACGCGGATATTTTTATGTCATTGAGACTTCGGCAGACCTTTGAATGATTGAAATTCATTCCGAATATCTTTTCCGTCTGTTCCAAGAGTGTCAATTTCATGTATAATAAGTTAGGATTTCATAAAGGCCGGACGGACGGCGGAAGGAGAGTGCCATGGAAGAGAAAATCACTGACTCTACAGCGGTGTATTTTCTGAAGCGCATGATCAATCGTTTCAATGACGATAATGTCACAGCGCTGGCGGCAGAAAGTACATACTACTTCATACTGGGACTGATTCCTTTCATGATCTTCTTCGTGAACGCCATGCTTTTCTTCGCGGCACCGCAGGTCGACCTTATTACAAAGGCAGTCCATTACTTACCTCAGCAGGTCGCTGTCACGCTGCAGGCCAACATCAACCGTATCCTGCAGGCAAGAAGCTCCATCTGGCTGGTTGTCGGTCTTGCTACCGCCTTGTGGACAGCCTCCCAGGGGGTCACGACGCTGATCCGGTCCATGGACTGCGCCTTCTATGGAGACAGGGACAAGCAGTCTTATATCAAAGTCAAAATCAAGTCACTCATCTTCACGATGCTCATATCATTTGCGATGATCCTTTCCCTTGGTCTTATCGTTTTCGGAAACGCAGTCGTCTATGCGATTGCCTACTACTTCAATGTGGCGGATGTATTTCTTGAAATGTGGACGATGGCCAAGTTCGGCATCCCGTTCGTAATCTTCACCTTTTCTCTGGCAGGCTTCTATCAGTTCGCGCCGGCAGGAAGGAGAAGCGAGTGGAAACGCATCATTGCGGCATCCTTCATCGTGACAGTCGTACTCTTGGGACTGACAGCCGCTTACGGGTACTACATCCTTCATGTATCATCCATGGGCATCACGTACGGCTCCCTGATCGGCTTGATCGTCCTCTTCATCTGGTTCCACCTGACAGCCATGACAATCATCACAGGCGGTGAATTCATCATGGTATGGGATGAAACAGCAAGACGACATGATCTGGACGAAATCATAAAAAGTGAATAAAAAAATGGCAGTAAAAAAGATGTGATCGAAACCGGTCACATCTTTTTCGTTTCTATCATGGAAATCAGGGTTTCATGTTCAGGTTGATGAAGCTCTGCATTTCTTCAAAGGCATCGACACTGTCCTGTATCTCAGGGACGCAGAAGGGGAAGTCGTGGGACATGTAGGGATAGACGGTGAGCGTCACTTTGACATCGTCAGAAGCGGCTTTCTCAGCAAGCTTCATGCCTTCATCCAGAAATACTTCGTATCCGCCGGTCTGGATCAGCATGGGAGGAAGGCCCGTGAGATCGCCGTAAAGAGGGGACAGGTAAGGGTCATCCAGCTTTGCGCCTTTGGCGTAGGATGGATGATTGATTTCGTAGAACATGTTTGGATTGATTTCGCCAAGGATCAGATCTTTTTTCACGCTGCCCTGTCTCGATGGAGAAATCGTTTCCATCGTCGTCCACGGGGAGTCAAGGATAAGGAGTCCGGGCTGGGGAAGCTTTTCATCCTTCAGCTTCAGCGAAAGAGCCAGGGCAAGGTTTCCTCCGGCAGAATCGCCAAAGACGATGATGCTCTTGGGATCGCAGCCGCCTTTGAGGAGTGACTGATACGCCGTGAAGGCATCATCCAGTGCAGCCGGATACGGATACCTCGGCGCAATCCGGTAGTCTACCATGTAGGTGTCCCTCGCATTGGAAAGGACAGACTGACGCATGCCGATCCTTCTGTATTCAGCATGGAGGGGCGTGGTGTATCCGCCGCCATGAAGCTGGAGGACGGTCCTGTTCGGCGAGCCCTTGGGATTCACCAGTTTTTCCATGTAGAAACTGCCCATATCAAATCTTGTGTAGGTCCAGTCATCCGGTACTTCAAAGGGATGGCTGACAGGCTTTGCATCCTTGGCAGGGTGGAAGCTGGCATACATTTCCTTATAGATATAGGCCTGCTTGGAAGCATTGTCCATCTGAAGGCCCGATTCAGGCAGCGACCAGGCAGGTGCGGCAGAAGCGGAGAAGCTTCCTGTGAAAAGGGCAAAGCCCATAATGCCGGCAGCGGCAAGACGTGAAAGTTTCCTGTTCATAAAATCCTCCTTGACCTGTTTTTATAATTTGTATATATCATACCCCAAAAAGAGTCGCCTGTGTCAAGGAATCAGATAAGGAATTAGAAAGAGGCAATGAAAAAAGATGTGACCGAAAATGAAGGGGCACATCTTTTGTTTCTGTGATGGGAATCACGGTTTCATGTTCAGGTTGATGAAGTCACGGATTTCTGCAAAGGAAGCGATGCTGTCCTGAAGCTCCGGCAGGCAGAGCGCAAAGTCATGCGACATGCCGGGATAGACAGTGAGCGTCACTTTGACATTGTCAGCAGCGGCTTTCTTCGCCAGCTTCATGCCGTCATCAAGGAAAAGCTCATAGCCGCCTGCCTGAATCAGCATGGGCGGGAATCCTGTGAGATCGCCGTAAACAGGGGAGAGGTGCGGGTCGGAGAGATTCATGCCTTTTGCATAGGTGGGGTGATTGATTTCGTGGAACATGCCCGGATTGATTTCACCCAGGACAAGATCCCTCTTCACGCTCTCCTTCCGGGAAGGGGATTCTGTCTCCAGCGTCGTCCATGGCGAATCAAGGATGAGAAGCGCTGGCTGGGGAAGCTTTTCTTCCTTCAGCTTTGCAGAGAGGGCGAGTGCCAGATTGCCTCCGGCAGAGTCTCCGAAGACAATGATATTTTCCGGCTTGTATCCCTTCTTCAGCATGAACCGGTATGCAGTCATGGCATCATCAAGAGCGGCCGGATATGTATGTCTTGGCGCGAGCCGGTAGTTCACCATGTACGTATCGCGCGCGTTCGAAAGGACAGCCTGACGGACGCCCTGATTCCGGTACCCATTGTGAAGAGGACCTATATAGCCGCCTCCATGAAGCTGAAGGATGGTGCGGTTTCCTGAGCCTTCTGGGTTTGTCAGCTCTTCCAGGACAAGTCCGTCCTGAGAATATCTGGTGTAAGTCCATCCGTCCGGCGCTTCGAAGACAGCAGGCTTGGCAGAAGAGGCTGCAGGATGGAAGCGTCCGTACATTTCCTTGTAAATGTAGGCCTGCTTGGCAGTATTTTCCATCTGGACGCCCTCAGAGGGGAGCGTCCATGCCGGCGCAGCATAAGCGGGAAGGCTGCTGCCACAAAGGGTCATTCCGAGAAGGCCTGCAGCAGCCAGGCGGAGAATTTTCTGATTCATGATAGTTTCCTTCTTTCTTCAAACTAACTGTAATTATCATAGACCTTAGAGTCAGCTTGAAGTCAAGAAAATTAAATGGATCTTGTCTCAGCGGCGGGAGCCATTTCCTCCTTTTCATCCTTTCCTGCACACCAGGAAGCGAAGAGGGATCCGGAAATGTTGTGCCATACGGAGAAGATAGCACCTGCGATGCCGCCGGCCGCCGTGAAGTACATGAGGGCAAGCGTGGAGGCAAGGCCGGAATTCTGCATGCCGACCTCGATCGACATCGCACGTACCTGCGCTTTTGTCATGCCTGCTTTCTTAGCCGCAAGGTATCCGAGTGTCATGCCGCCAAGGTTGTGGAGGATGACGACGCAGAGGATGATGAGGCCGCTGTCAAGAATCGTACGGCCGGAAAGGGATACGACGCATCCTACGGTGAAGATGATGACGAGAGCAGAGAGCATCGGCGTGATCTTCGTGACTTTCGAGACGGCCTTCGGGAAGAAAATATTGAGAAGGACGCCTGAAAGAAGGGGCAGGAGCACCATTTCTATGATGGAAATCATCATGGATGTGAAGCTGATATCGACCCATGCGCCGGCGGTGACCCAGATCAGGAAGGGTGTCACGAAGGGGGCGAGGATCGTATTGACCATTGTCATGGAAACAGAGAGCGCTACATCGGCGCGTGCAATGTAGGAAATGACATTGGAGGCCGTGCCGCCCGGGCAGCATCCGACGAGGATGACGCCGATGGCAATCGCCGGCGGGAGAGCAAAGAGCTTAACGAGCGCGAAGGCAAGCGCCGGCATGAAGATGAACTGGAAGAGCGTGCCGAGAGCAATGTTCTTCGGATGATCGAAGACGTTCTTGAAGTCGCGGGGCGTAAGGCTCATGCCCATTCCGAACATGATGACACCTAGGAAAATAGGGATATAACAGGCAAAAGGCTTCATGAGGGAAGGCCATATGATGCCGCATACGCCTGCAAGGATGACGCCGGCAGCCATGTACCTGGTGCAGAAATGAACGAGTTTTTCAAGCATGGAATCACTCCTTTACGGGAAAACAGAAAAAGGAATCAGACGGTTTCTCTTTCCTTTTCCGTGCCTCTTTCGCGAAGGATATGATTTTCGCCATCGACCATGACGACTTTCGGGACAAAGCCTCTGGCTTCTTTTTCATCCATGCCGGCATAAGCGATGATGATGACGATATCGCCGACGGCAGCCATGCGTGCCGCAGCACCGTTCAGGCAGATGACGCCGCTTCCTCTTTTTCCGGCAATGGTATACGTCTCAAGGCGCGCGCCGTTATTGTTGTTGCAGATCTGCACGCGTTCGCCGGGAAGGATGCCTGCAGCATCGAGAAGGTCAGCATCGATCGTGATGCTTCCCATGTATTCAAGATTGGCTTCCGTGACGGTTGCGCGGTGGATTTTTCCATGCATCATTGTATAAGTCATTATTCTGCCTCCAGGATTACGTTATCGATGAGTCTTGTCTTGCCGAAGCGGACAGCGACAGCAAGGAGGGCATTTCCTTCAATCGTTTCAGGAAGCTCTGCAAGGCCGGGCATTTCATACATTTCCACGTAATTAATGTCGCTCATCGGCTCTTCTTCGATTTCATTTTTAACGATAGTCAGGAGGGCATCCTTGTTTCTTTCGCCCTTCTGGAAAGCTTCTTTGGCGTGGGCAAGGCTTCTTGAAAGGACGAGAGCTGCCTTTCTTTCTTCCTGCGAGAGGTAAACGTTCCTGGAGCTCTTGGCAAGGCCGTCTTCCTCGCGTACGATCGGCATCAGGCGGAGTTCCACATTCATGAAAAGATCTTCGACCATGCGCTGGAGGACCTGTGTCTGCTGCGCATCCTTGAGGCCGTAGTAAGCGCGGTCGCATTCGGTCAGGTTGAAGAACTTGGCGCAGACCGTTGCGACGCCCCTGAAATGGATCGGGCGCGTGCGGCCGCAGAGGATCTTCGTCACGTGGCCGGTGACTTCGACCCAGGTCATCTCTTCGTGCGGATACATGGCAGAAGGAGCCGGTGCAAAAAGAAGGTCGGCTCCGCATGCTTCAGCAAGCGCACTGTCCTTCTCAAGCGTCCTGGGGTAGGCGTCATAGTCTTCATTCGGGCCGAACTGGGTCGGATTGACGAAGACGGTCGTGATGACGATGTCGTTTTCCTTTCTGGCGGCACGGATGAGGGAAGCGTGTCCCTCATGGAGAGCGCCCATGGTCGTTACGAGTCCGATGGATTTTCCTTCTTTTTTACAGCGGCGGACGAAATCTTTCAGTTCGCCAATTTCATGGCAGATAATCATCATTACAGCATCCTTTCCGGAGAAACTCCTGAAGGCTTTTCTGCAACGAGCGGGAACGAAAAAGAGCGCATTCCAAAACAGAATGCGCCCTAAATGGGGATCAGGATATAAGAAATAAAAAAGCATCCCCTGAAGGATGCCAGCTATTCTGAACCATGCATTCGTCTCGGTCATTACAATCCAAGCGATATGAATTTTAAGCAAGGCACGCGCGGATCTCTTGTTTCCATGCTCCGCTATGATTCAGCTGATATCATGCGGGTGGAAATTTCCAGTTCCATAAGCGCTGGTCATTCTTTCCTTTCATAAGACTCTGTAAAGATGCCCTTGAATGGAGGTGCATGGCCCATGCCTTTCGGGAAAAGGATACCCCATGAAGAATGACTTGTCAAGGTCAAAAAAGCAATTTGACAAATTGGGAGATGCATTATAAAATAAAGTCCTTGAATTCAAAAATATGCCATTTTCCACTTAATTATATACTACAGATAGTATATAATAAATGTATAAAGGAAAACCTAGGCGGAAGGAGGAGTCCTCATGAAGAAATTGGCAATTACAGCGGCAGCAGTGCTGGCAGCGGCATTCCTTGGGACAGGCACAGCGCATGCCCTTGTACCAGGCGTAGATATCATGGACACGGAAGTCGGCTATGGCTACAATGCAGCCAAAGACGGCATCCATAGTGCTCATATTGAAATCAAACCGATCCCGAAAGTAGTCGTGGGCGCGGGATACCGGCACTGGAACCATGCAGGCAATGAAACGGATGTGTATGCGAAGTACAAAATCGGCCACCTCTATATCGGCGCAGGCAACAGAAACTATTATGACAGAGATGCAAAACTTTTCGGACTTGTTGAAGGACGCGCAAACGTCTTAGGACCAGTCGATGCTTATGCAGGCCTCAAAGTATCCAGCGAAGAACGCGAATACAAAGCAGGACTCCAGCTCGATCTCGTACCGACATCGTTTGATGTGGATGTCAACTACACCTACTATGACAGAGATGATGTCAAGAACGAAGGCGGCCTTGGCGTCGGCCTCAACTATCACTTCTAAGAGCCATAAAAAAAAGACTGCATGCAGCAGATTGCGTGCAGTCTTTTTTTATTTTTTTATATAGCGGAAATTATTCGGCAGTGATTTTGTCGATGTCCGGTCTTCTGTCGCGGAATACATTGATCTGTGAACGGACTTCCTTAATGACGTCCGTATCGATGCGGCCGAAAGCGATTTCCTCTTCATCTTCGAGGCGGCAGATTTCTTCGCCCCATGGATCGAGAAGGAGGGAATTTCCTGCATATTCCAGTCCGCCTGAGCGGCCGGCCTGATTGACAGCGGCGAGGTAGAACTGGTTTTCAATGGCTCTTGCCTGATTGAGGCGTACCCAGTGGGTGTTCCTGATCTTTGGCCATGCGGCGGGGACGAAGAAGAGGTCGACGCCCATCAGAGCTTCCCTTCTGATCAGTTCCGGGAAGCGGATGTCGTAGCAGACAGCCATGGAGCAGGCGACACCGTCCAGATTGAAGTGGGCGAGGTGGTCTCCCATACGGAAATAGCCAGGTTCACCGGAGAGGGAAAAGCCGTGGATCTTATCAAAAGTTTCTGCAATCTTCCCTTCGCGGTTGAAAACATAGGAGCGGTTCAGGATATCATTCCCGATCTTGGCAGCGACCGTTCCTCCGACGATATTGACATTGTTGTTTTTTGCGAACGTGGAGAGCATTTCCTGCGTTCTTTCTCCGTTCTTGTCAGCAAGTTCGTCCAAATGCTCCGCGGGAAAGAAGCCGACATTCCATGTCTCAGGGAGCACAAGGATGTCCGGTTCGTGCTTCATGGCCTTTTCCATGAGCTCCAGAGCGTGAGCGTAATTGACGTCGGGCTTTCCCAGCTCGACATGCATCTGCAGCAGTCCGATTCTAAGTTTCATATATCCTCCTTTTCAGATGAAATGCAAGGGAAACTAAATCTTATCTATATTATAGCATTCCTGCATGATAAAAAGACCGCGGCAAGGGCTGCGGTCTTTAATTTTACGAACTTTATGCAAAGAATGCGGTGCATGCGTCAACCAGGTAAGCGGTATCCTTGACGCCGGCTGTCTCGTAGGAAGAGTGCATAGCCAGCTGTGCAAGGCCGATATCCACGGTCGGCATAGCCACTTTCGTGTTGGAAATGTTGCCAAGCGTCGATCCTCCGGGATTATCGCTCCTGTTCGTGAAGGTCTGCGTCGGGATATGATTCTCTTCGCAGAGATTTCTGAAGTAAGCGGCGGAGAATGCATTGGTAGCATAACTCTGGCGGGCGCTGAACTTGACGACGATACCTCCGTTGATGACGGGGCGGTTCACAGGATCAGCGTATTCCGGATGATTCGGATGGACAGCATGCGCATTGTCGGCAGAAATCATGAAGCTTCTGGAAATGGCGGCCATCGTCTCATCATAGGAAAGGCCCAGCGAAGAAGCAAGGCGCATCAGGACATTGTAAAGGAATGTCGAACCGGCGCCCTGAGCTGTCTGGCTTCCCACTTCTTCATTATCAAAGAGGGCATAGACGGAAATGGATTCTTCCTTCTTTCCGAGAGTGAACCCGCGGAAAGCGGCAAAAGCGCACTGCAGGTCGTCGAGCTTGGGAGAGGAAACGAATTCACGTTCTTCGCCCCAGATCGTGCCGGGCACGCGGCTGTAAAGATAAAGGTCATGAGCGAGGGTATCTTCTGCTTTTACTTTGGCTGATGCGGCAATGACATCCATGAAAGGCGTCTTGCCGGAAGACAGACCATAGAGGGGAAGAAGATCCTTCTGCACATTCCAGGACTTGTTCTGGTTCACCTGGCGGTCCATGTGGATCGCAACGGAAGGGATGACAAGCATCGTGCCGTCGACAGCGACGAGCTTCTGGGCCAGATGGCCGTTTTCCCTTGTAATCAGGCGGCCTGCTACGGAAAGCGGGCAGTCCATCCAAGTGCTCATGATCATGCCGCCATAGCCTTCCACATTCAGACGGACATAAGGGCCGTCCTTGATTTCAGGATTTTCCTTGATCTTGAACGTAGGGGAATCGCAGTGAGCTGCGGCGATGCGGAAGAACTCTCCGCCATTTTCAGGCACGGCAAAAGCAACGAGCGCACTGCCGTCCCTGGTGACCACGTATTTCCCGCCCTTTTCAATCTGCCATGTATCTTCTTCGCGCAGCTCAGTAAAACCCGCGTAAGCAAGCGCAGCTTTCACACCGCGGACGGCATGGAAGACAGAAGGGGACTTGGCGATGAAATGGAGCAGGTCGCGGCTCATGTCATCAGGCGTATTTAAAGGTTCCATTATTTCTTATGGTTGACTTTTCTCTGATAAACAGCTTCAGCCATTTCAGCGCGGGCTTTGACGACCGGATTGGTGGAGTTGACGGAAGTTGGTGTGAAGTTGCTGGTGTAGTGCAGCGTCTTCGTTTCCTTTTCCATCTCAACGACCTGAATGGTGCCTGCTGTACGGTCATAAGCGTATGTATAGGTGCAGGTGCCGTCCGGAATCGTCTGAATAGCTACGAAATTCAGGATTTCATGGCCGTTCGTTGTTTTCTTCAGGCTTGTTTCATCAAGATCGATCGTCGTCGTGTCGTTGTACTTCCAGTAACTTTCAGCGGAGACGGTCAGTGTTCCTGCGGCAATGGCAGCAGCGGCAGCCAGAGTCATCAGCATTTTTTTCATTAAAAATCACTCTCTTTCAAAAACGGGGATACTGTCCCTTGAAGTGGATACTATTCGGTGTATAACCTTTTCCATTATATCATAAAAATGAGAAATGAAAGAAGAAACTATTGGTTAAGAGTCAATTTTCTTGAAATTCGAGGCATAAGAAACTGAAGCTTATGCAGCTAAACGATTGGAGGATCATTTCAAGACCATGCTGCAGGCCGTGAAGCAGGAAGAAATCTTCATTTCCAGGAAATTCTCGTGTCCTAAGCCTGAGGAGGGTTTCCTTTTTCCATGGGTCCTTTTTGTTTTACTGCTGTTTCCGGTTCAGCCAGTCTTTGATCTGGAATGGAGGCGGGTTCTTCTTGTCAATGGCAGGAGGGGTTTTAAAGGGGATTTGCTGGTTTTCTCAAAATTATTCATTGGCTTTGAGTCACTTTTTCTTTTTTCAGAGGCCTTTTCCGTATATAATGAATATAGCGGGGCATGTGGCTCCGGAAAGGAATATATATGACAAACTATGCAATGATCGTGTCCTATGACGGGACGCGCTATGAAGGATGGCAGAAACAGACCCGCACGAAGGAAACCATTCAGGGAAAGATCGAGGATGCGCTTCTTCAGGTGACAGGGGAGGTCTGCCAGGTGAATGGGGCCGGTAGAACGGATGCGGGCGTACATGCCAAGGGGCAGTGTGCCAATTTCCGCCTGCCATTCCAAGTACCGGCCGATAAGCTGATGGATGAATTGAACCGTGCTCTTCCTGATGATATCGGCATCATGTCTTTGAAGGAAGCAGCGGAGAATTTCCATGCGCGCTTTTCTTCCTCGGGGAAACGGTACCGCTACCGCATCCGCATCGGAAGTCTCAAGAATGTATTCGAGAGACGGTACGTGTGGCAGCTTGGAAAGCCGCTCGATGTGGAAGCGATGAGAAAGGCGACCCGCATTCTGGAAGGGACACATGATTTCACTTCCTTTACCAGCAACCGCCATATGAAGAAGAGTGCGGTCAGGACGGTCGAGGAAATCCGCCTGACGGAAGAAGAAGGGGAGCTTCGCATCGACTATACGGGAGACGGCTTCCTTCAGAATATGATCCGCATCATGACAGGGACGCTCGTGGAAATCGGCGAGGGTAAGAGAAGCGCTGATGATCTTGCCGCAGTCCTTGAGGGGAAAGTCCGTGCAGAGGCCGGCTTCACGGCCCCGGCCGCAGGACTCACACTCCTTCGCGTATTTTACGATTAAAAAAAGCTCCCTTAAGGGAGCTTTTTTTAAAAACTTCTAATTTATCTGATAACCATGACGGGGCATTTTACGTGGCCTAAAACATACTGGCTGACGCTTCCCATGATGAAGGAGGAAATGGCGCCTCTGCCGCGGCTTCCCATGATGATCATGTCGATGTTGTTGTCTTCGGCAAGGGAAGTGATGACACGGCCCGGATCGCCGATCTTGACGAGTGCAGTCAGTCTGGTGCCTACCGGAATCTGCGCTTTCAGATTGCTTAAGACTTCTTCTGCTTTCTTTCTCATGGAAATGAAGCCGTTTTCATCGAGTGTGACCTGCAGGACAGGATAGGCAGCGTCGTTCATGTCAGCTACGTAGAGAAGGAAGAGTTCCGCATTGTGCTTGATTGCCATATCAAGACCGACTTTGAAAGCTTTTTCGGCAGTTTCAGAGCCATCAACGGGGACAAGGATTTTCTTGAATTCCATTCAAAACACCTCCGGGTTAAAAAAGTAAATATGCCGCTTTCTTATATCATTATACCATGAGACTTATTCTGAAACAGGGATTGAGGTTAAAGATTTGAATATTCTTTCGGATTTTCCGAAAAAAGGAGAACATATGAAATTAAAATCAGGAAAGAAACTGCTGGGAGCTCTTCTTCTGGCATCGCTTGTCGGATTTGCATCACTCCCGGCGGTTTCTGCAGAAGATGCAGCTCCCGCTGACGGGAATGGGCCGGCTGTCGAAACGAGGGAACCTTCCTATCCGGCAGTCAACGGACATTACAAGAATGAAGCATTCGGCATGGAGTTCGATCTTCCGGCCGCTTATACGGAAGATGCAGGAAACAAGCCGTACATGTACCAGGCACATCTTACGGATTACAATATGGGTCTGATGGTCCTGATGCAGGGAAGAAAGGCAGGAATTTCCGACAGCCGCCTGAAGGAAGAGGTGAAGCAGGTCGAGGAAATACCGGACCAGATGGCTAAGGGCTCCAAGGACGTGAAGATCATGGACAAGAAGATGGTGAAGGCCGGCGGCTATGACACGCTCCAGTTTGCCGTCCGCGGCGAGCATGACGGGAAACCGTTCATCAGTGTCAATGATTTCATCCTCACAAATTCTGCGACGTACATGATGAGTTTCACCATGAAGGATACGGATTACAAGAATAATCAGAATGAAATCGATGAAATCCTGAAGAGTGTCCGCTTCTTCACTGTATGGAGGACAGAGCCGGTCCGCACGACGAAGTATGCATACGACCTTCCTGTCGATGTGAAGGTGGGAGCTTCCGGAGGCATCAATCCGGACCATATCCTTCTTGGAACGAATGGAAGACTTTTGACGGGTGTTATGGTTGTGAAATCTTCGAAGAGAAGCGCACTTTCTTTCTGGCCGGAAAGTCTTTCAGGCCTCACGGAACAGCAGAAGAAGGGAGTCCTTGATGGCCTTAAGGGATATCTTTCCCTCGATCCTGCCATGAAGGAAGCCAAACATCTCACGATGGATTTCGTACAGATGAAAGCAGGGGATGCAGTCAGGGTCGATTATGATATCGATGATGACCATACGTCTGCCTGGTATTTTGCAAAGGACAAGAATTCCATCTGCTTCGACTATACGTATGGAAAGGAAGATGCCGATTATGCAGCAGGAATCGTTGAAAAGTCGACAGCATCCATTACGCTGTAACAGGTGATTTCCTTTTTATAAAAGCTCCTTTATAATAGAGGAAATGAGTATGACGGAGGTGCGGTTTTGTTATTTAATCTTTTTGGAAGCAATAAAAAACAGGAATTTATTGAAGGATATGCCCAGAAACTGGCTGATGCGGCTGTCGAAGGTGAAATCGATGCAGATCTCCTGGAAGAACTGATCGATTATGCCCGCGAGCATGACCTCAGCAACAAGCAGCTCGCCAGTGCACAGGCGCTTGCTTGTGACAAAGCCTTCGAGGAGCTTTTCCAGAACGGGTACCTGGATGATGACGAGTATGACCTCTACAAGGATCTCATCGATACCTGCTACATGCTGAAGGAAGACCAGAAGTACAAGTACACGACGATTTCTAAACGCTGCAATGCAATCTACAAGATCCAGGAAAAGGGCCTTCTTCCGAAGGTGGATCCTGAATTTGCCAATGTGGATTACAGGGAGGGCGAGGACCTTCACTTCGCAGGCCCGGCCAAGCTGATGAAGGAAGAAAGCGGCGCAGAAAAGCTCTCTGGCGGCGTCATTGCCAAGGGCACTTTCTATAAGACGGGCGGCCCGATGGTTGGGGAATCCCCGAAGGGCTGGAAGGAAAACGGACCGGGCGTGCTCTGGATCACGACCGAGCGTATCGGATACCGCGGAAAGAAAGGAAAGTTCACTCTGGAGATCGAAGATCTCGATCATGCCGAACTTGCCAAGGGACTTCTTCTTTACTATGAAAAGGGAGAAGAACATCCGGAAGCCGTCAAGCTTGACGATCCGGAAATGGCAGGACTCATCCTTTCCCGTATCATCAACGGTCCGCCGGAAGAAAACACAGAAGAATCTGAAGAATAAAACGAGAAATGGAAAAGCTCTGCAGGCAATGGCCCGGCAGAGCTTTTTCTTATTTCTTGTTTTTATCGTGTTTCTTTGATTCGAACTGGATTTCTATGATGCGGCTGGGACGGCCTGTCTTATCCGTGAAGCGGCGGCCGACGTCCTGGGCGAGGTGATGATCGATGAGCTTGGCAAGGATGCGGTTGATCGTGCGCGGCGTGACGCTTGTCAGGTCGGCAAGCTCGGAGGCAGTGAAGCGCTGGCGGCCTGTATCGCGGCAGGCGTGGTAAAGGTCGGCGATGATCCTCACGCTGACGCCGGATTTCTTAGAGAGGTAGAGGAACTGCTCATCGATGGGATGTTCCTTCTTTTCCTGCGAGGCCTGCCCGTTTTTTGACATGGGGACACGGGAGAAGAGCTCCTTCCCGATGATGTAAGCGCGATTTCCGCCGGAAGCTGAGGAGTGTTCCATGCCCTGCAGCGCATTGTACTTGGCTTCGGCTGCCGTTTCGCCGTATCCGATCCCGATTGAAAGGGTGAAGGCGGTCGTTTCAGCGACGTTGGAAAGAAGCGAGAAGTGGTGGTAATGGTTTGTCGCATTCTCGATGAGGGCAGGGGTCGTGAAAAGGAAGTACCCGGAAGGCGGCTGCTCGATGCAGGCGGCATCCAGGAAATGGGCAAAGCGGTGGATTTCACGCGAAACCTGCAGCTTTTCCATCGAAAGGCGGTAGTCATTGTTATTGGGAATGGATTCCTTGAGCGCGTCGATGTGGATGGCTATGACAGCAAGCCTGTTGCCGCGGTCCAGCATGGATTCGTGGGTGAGGACAAGGCGCTGCAGCCCGTTCCGGATATCATCGAAGGATGGCTGGAGGATATAGACGGGAATGCCCTTGGAGTCAAGGATGTCGCGGACCTTGTAGAAGAGGGTGATGCAGTATGAGACTTTACCCATCCGGTAGAGCTTTTCCATGGCGGCTGCATTCTTGATGAGGAGGCCTTCATTGTAGGCAAGGAGCGGAAGGATTTCGAGGGAAAAGTCGTTTTCACTCATCCCGATTTCCTTGAAGGCAAGGTCGAAGAAATCCCTCCGGTCAAGATCGGTCGCAATCTGCATGGGATATCCCTTGTCACGCGCCCGGTAGAAAAGGCGCAGAAGCGAGGCAGAGGAACGCGGGATGGTCAGCCATTCTGTCGCATGCGGCACGGCTTTTTCCGCATAGCGACGGGCCGTGTCTCCCAGAAAGAGGAAGGTCTCGACGCTGTTCTGGTGGCCGGAGAGGAGATCCGGGATTTCCACAATGGAATGATAAGGAAATGGGACGGCTTCGATTTCCGGAAATTCTCCGGAAAGGAAGGTGATGATTTCATCAATGATTTCTGCAGGGACTACGATTCCGATACGCATGGCGCACTTCCTTTTTGGTCAGAATAAAGGTCTATTAAGGACATGTTCTTTTTCTTATGATATTCATAAGTGAGGTAAAAGTAAATAACTGGTTCGTCAGAAATCAGCTCACGGGCAAAGAAGTCTATGCATCCGTATTTTTTGCATGGTTTTTTTAGTAGGTTTGGGAGTGTAGGAGGTCATCTATGAGTTGGTTGAAAAAGTATCAAAGTGAAAACAAGTACGTGGTATTCTTCTTCCTCTATATAGGGTTCTGTATATCCTATATAGACAGGTCCGCCATCGGGCTCGCGCTTCCTTCGATTTCGAAGGACTTCGCCCTTGCGCCCACGCAGATGGGCGTCGTCATCAGCGCATTCTTCATCGGCTATTCCATCATGCAGATTCCTGGCGGCTGGCTGGCTGACCATTTCGGTTCCAAGACGGTCATCTGCATTGCATTGACACTCTGGTCCATCTTCACCTTCACGACCGGCCATGCATCGACGCTTGCAGGACTGCTCTTCCTGCGCTTCGTATTCGGTCTCTGCGAAGGTCCGTATGCCGGTTCCTGCTACAGAGCGATTGCTGAATACTTCCCGCGTGAGCTTCGTCCTGCATTTACGACAGGCATCCTTTCCTCGAACTACATTGGAAGCGCCATTGCACCGATCATCATCGTACCGCTCATCCTCTGGTTCGGATGGAGAGGCATGTTCCAGGCATTAGGCTGCATCGGCCTTGTTTATGTATTTTTCTATGCATTTTTCGTCAAGCAGGTAAAACCGGCAGAAGAAGAAAAAGCCGGCGCCAAGAAGGGAAGCAAGAAGGAATATTTCTTAAAGCTTCTCCATTTCTCCATCATCTGGAAACTCGTCGTCTGAGCATTCTGCATTTCCTGCATCAATAAAGGCCTCGATGCCTGGATGCCGACGTACCTCATCGCAGAACGCGGCATCAATCTGAAAGCTGTCGGCTATGTAACCCCGATCCCGTTCATGGCATCTTTCCTTTCCACCGCTGTCTGCGGCTGGATCATGAACAAGTATTTCGACAGGGTAGAACAGTACATGATCGGCATCTGCGCTGTCATGACCGCGATTTTCCTCTACCTGATGTACAATGCGGAAACCCTTTTCTGGGTTGTCGTATTCCAGTGCGGTGTGTACTTCTTCAAGGCATGCATCTTAGGCTCTGCCGTTGCTATCGTCCTTAAGATCGTTACCGGAAATATTGCAGGCTCGGCTACGATGATCGTCAACATGGGTGGCCAGGTAGCAGGCTTCATTTCCCCGGTCGTCATGGGATATCTTGTTTCTGTATTTAATGGTTCCTTCAACGCTGTTTTCTACTACCTGATCGGTGCTGCTTCCGTCTGCGCTCTGAGCGCATTCCTCATTCCGGAGAGAAAAGAAGCGATGCTTGACCTGGGTGAGGGCAGTGAAGAATAAACGGAGCGGATTTTCCGCTTTCCCTTGCAGTATAGTTCAATGATTGTAGAATGGAAGTTAAGGAGGAAAAAGTATGAAAATTTCTAAAGTAGTTGTCCGCAGAATGAGTCTTGATTTCAAGGTGCCTTTCCGCACCAGCTTCGGACTGAATACGACAAAGGATTTCTCCATCGTCGAACTGCATGACAGCGATGGCAATGTGGGATATGGTGCCTGCTCGGCATTCATGCGCCCCTGGTACAATGAAGAAACGACAATGGGCGCTCTCTTCATTATCAAAGAATACCTGATTCCGGCTCTCTTTGATGCAGGTGATTTCAAGGACCCTGAATGGTTCTTCGATCATACATCCTGGATCCGCAGAAACCGCATGGCGCGCGCTTCTGTCGACTGCGCTCTCTGGGAACTGTACTCCAAGGAACTCGGCATTCCTGAATACAAAGCTCTCGGCGGCGTCAAGGATTCTGTCGAAGCCGGCGTTTCCTTGGGCATTGAAGATACACCTGACAAGCTTCTTGCTACGATTGAAAAGTACATGAAGCAGGGCTACCGCCGTGTCAAATGCAAAATCAAACCGGGCTATGATATCAATTACATGAGAGCTGTCAGAATAGAATACGGCGACATCATGCTCATGGTTGATGCCAATTCCGCATATACGCTCGCTGATATCGACCTCTTCAAGGAAATGGATGAACTGGGCCTTCTCATGATTGAGCAGCCTCTGGCATCCGATGATATCGTGGATCACCGCCACCTGCAGGCTGCCATCAAGACACCGATCTGCCTGGATGAAAGCATTGACAGTGTCGATGATGCCAGAAGAGCCATCGAGCTTGGCAGCTGCAAGATCATCAACATCAAAGTAGCCCGCGTGGGCGGATTGACCGAAGCCAGAAGAATCCAGAAATTCGCCGGTGAAAAGGGCGTTTATTCCTGGTGCGGCGGCATGGTCGACGACGGCGTCGCAAGGGGCCACAACATGGCTGTTGCCACCCTCCCGTACTACCGCTATCCGAATGATATCCCGGGAAGCGACCGCTACTATGCGGATGATATCGTAACCCCGTCCACATTCATTGACGATCATGCCATGATTCATCTGCCGCAGCTTCCGGGCACCGGCTTTGAACTGAATCAGGAAGTCGTTGAAAAACACACTCTTGAAAAGTGGGAATTCACAAAATAATCAAATAAGGAAGGAGCGCGGAGGGGAAGCCGTCCGCGTTTCCTGCTGTCATTTTTGAAACGGAGGAAAGGTTATGACGACAAGAGATAAAGCATACGAATGGATTGACGCGCATAAGGACGACATGGTCGATTTGTGGAAACAGATGGTGACCATCGATTCCGGCATCGGTGTCAAGGAAGGCGGCATGGAGATGGGCAATCTCTGCGCAGGAATCCTTGAAAAGCTGGGATTTTCCATCCGCCGCGTATCCTATGAAAAATGCGGTGACACGATCATCGGCGAACGCGGCGACCTGTCCAAGCCATACACGATCCTCATGGGTCACATGGATACGGTATTCTTCAAAGGCGAACCTGAAAAGCGTCCGTTCACCATTAAAGACGGCAAGGCATACGGCCCGGGCGTTCTTGATATGAAGGGCGGCGTCTGCATCCTGCTCTCCACTCTGGAAGCGCTCCATGCAGCCGGATTTGATGATTTCCCGTGCAAAGTCATCCTTGTTGCCGATGAAGAACCGGCCCACGTATTCTCCAATGCGCCGGAAGTCATCGAGAAGGAATCCAAAGGCGCCAAGTGCGCATTCAACTTTGAAACAGGCTTCCCGGATCATGCCCTGGTCGTCCAGAGAAAAGGCTGCTGGCGTTTCTTCATTGAAACCTTCGGCCGCGGCTGCCATGTAGGGAATGATCCGCAGAACGGCAGAAGCGCTATCCTTGAAATGGCTCACAAGATCATTGAAATCGAGAACCTGACCGACTACTCCAAACAGTACAATGTCAATGTCGGCACAATCGAAGGCGGCACGGTAGCCAATGCGGCTCCGGCTCACTGCAAGGTGGAATGCGATTTCCGCTACGTCCATCCTGAAGATCTCCCCATCCTCAGAAAGAAGGTCGAGGAAGTCTGCGCCAAACAGTATGTGCCTGATGTCACGACAAAGCTCTATGACAGCGTAGGCTTTGCTGTCATGCCGCAGCTCCCGAGCAACCTTGAACTTCTGAAGATTGCACAGGAAGTCGCAGAAGAAAGCGGATTCCCTGTTCCGGGCCCGAAACTCTGCGGAGGCGGCAGTGATGCAGCCTACACGGAAGCTGCCGGTGTTCCGACACTCTGCGGCACAGGCGTTGAAGGCTCCAGAAACCATACGGTCGAAGAATGGGCCGATGTGGACAGCCTCTTCCGCCGCGCTAAGCAGATGGCAGGCATTCTTCTCAAGCTGAACGAAAAATAATTTGAAGATCATTTCAATACGGCAGGCCGCCCGCTTCGATGCTGGCGGCTTTCTGCCATGGAGGACAGGAGGACATTATGAGAATTGACCGCGTAGATATTATCCGCGTTTTGAATCCGTTCAAGCATCCGTTCCAGACAAGCTTCACCAAGTTTGAAAACAGGGACGCACTGCTTGTCAAAGTATATTCCGAAGGCCTTGTCGGCTGGGGTGAATGCAAGGCTTTCTACGGGCCTTTCTACAATCCGGAAGACAACGGCACCGTGCTTCATATCCTGAGCGACATCATCATCCCGGGCATCCTTCATACGGAAGTGGAAAGCCCGGAAGCTTTCATGAAACAGTTCGACTACATCAAGGGAAACCGCCTTGCCAAAGCAGCTGTCGAAAACGCTCTCTGGGAACTCATGGTCCAGCGTACAGGAAAGTCCCTGAAGACGCTCCTTGGCGGCACGCAGAAGGAAATCAAGGTCGGCGTCTCCCTTGGCATTGAAAAGGATATCAACGTCCTTTTCAAGGAAATTGAACATTACTTAGAACTTGGCTATCACAGAACGAAGATCAAAATCCATCCGGGCCGCGACATTGAAGTCGTCAAGGCCATCAGGAAGGAATTCGGGGATATCACGCTTACCGTCGATGCCAATTCCGCCTACACGCTTAAGGATATCGACCTCTTCCGCGCCATGGATGAATACCATCTCCAGTACATTGAACAGCCGCTCGGAGAAGAAGATATCGTCGACCATGCCACGCTCCAGAAAGCTATCGAGACACCGGTCTGCCTCGATGAAAGCATCGTTTCCTACGAAGCGGCAGAAGCGGCAATTCGTCTTGGCAGCTGCAAGGTCATCAATATCAAATCCAGCCGCTGCGGCGGTGTCTATGAAGGAAAGCGCATCCATGACCTCTGCGTTGCCCATCATATTTCTGTATGGTGCGGCGGCATGACAGAGCTCGGCATCGGCCGCGCGCAGAATGTTTCCTTTGCAAGCCTTCCGGGATTTACGGAACTGGCGCATGATGTGGCAGCTGCGAGCCGCTACTTCGACGAAGATGTGACAAACCCGATGGTAGACATCACTGACCGCTGCACGATCATCGTGCCGGATGAGGAAAACGGAATCCATTACGATGTCGATGAAAAGCAGATCGACAAGATGGAAGCAGGCCACTGGATTTTCAAATAAACGAAAATTTTACAAAAATCTTGTTGACACGCATTTCGAATCGTGGTAAAGTACACACAACGAAACGATGAAGAAAAGAGTAAGCGTCTGAAGACAGCAAAGCGAGTCCGGATAGTGAGAGCGGATATGGATAGGAAGCTGAAGTGCATTTCTGAGTTTGACGGGCTGAAATGATAGTAGGTCCTTCCGGGAACTCCCGATACAGAGTCAGGGTTTGATAGAACCTTCTAAGGTGCATTTGGCGACAGGTGCATGAAATCGGGTGGAAACACGAAGCTATGGCTCTCGTCCCTTTACAGGGGCGGGAGCTTTTTGATTTAAAAAAATACAGAAAAGGAGCGAAAGACGATGGGAAAAATGATAGCCAGAGAAATCGACAACTTGACATGGAGAGTCGCAGGCTGCCTGCTTTTCATCGGAATTTCCGCTCCGGCATTCCATAAGTTTTACAGAAACGGCAATGAACATTAATTCTTGCCCATAATAACTGCGATGAAGGAAAGAGTAAGTCTTCTGAATATGGCAAAGCGAGTCCGGATAGTGAAAGCGGATACAGATAAGATGACTGAATTGCATTCCTGAGCGGGACGGCCGAAATGAGAGTAGGTCTCCGGGGCGGCGCCCCTTACAGCGCACGGAGTATGATAGTACTTCATGAGGCCTTGCGGGAGACCGCAGGCAAAATAGGGTGGAACCACGAATCCTCGTCCCTTCGGACGGGGATTTTTTGTATACAGGAGGGAAAAAGAAATGAAGCGATGTAGACATTGCAGGAAAGCAGGAGACAGTTAACGATGATCATTTAAAACAGGAGGCATTACTTATGAAGCAGAGCAAAAGAGATTTGATTACAGCAGCATTCCACAACCAGGAAACCGGCCGCATGGCCCTGGGATTCTGGCACCATTTCCTGAAGGACGAAACCGGAGCCGATGCATTCCTTCATCCAGAGCTTACGGATGAAGTCATTCAGGGACAGGAAGATTTCTATCAGGCGTTCTCCCCGGATATGATCAAAATCATGACGGACGGCTTCTTCAGCTATCCGGCAGAAATCCTCCAGAAACCATTGACCAGCAGAAAAGCGCTTTCAGAAATCAAGCCGCTTGGAAAATCATCTGTCTGGTTTGAAAGTCAGATCGCTTATGCAAAGCTTCTCCAAAAGAAGTACGACAGTGAAGTCCCTCTCTTCTACAATGTGTTCGCCGTCCCAAGGACGATCGAATTCATGCAGCAGACAGCCGGAAGCCCGATCGACCTTGGCGCATGGGTGAGGGAAGAGCCGGAAACGCTCACAAAGGCAATGGACATCATTTCCACTGATTATGCAGAGCTTGCAAAGGCTCTTATCAGCGAAGCAGGAGTGGACGGGATTTACCTTTCCGTCAACAACGTGAGCCCTGATGGAATCACGGAAGAAGAATACAGGAAGTACATCGCTCCTTACGAGCTGAAAATCCTGGAAGCGGCCAATGAGGCAGGCGGAAGCAATATTCTTCACATCTGCGGCTACCATGGCTTCAGGAACCATCTGGAATGGTACAAGGATTACCCGTTCCTGGCAGTCAATGTGGCCAACCACGTCGAAGGGATTACGCTTGGAAAGGAAAAGAAACTCTTTGGCGGAAGGGCCGTCATCGGAGGATTCGGACAGACTGAAAATGATCTGATCTACAAGGGAAGCGAAGAAGAAATCAGAAGCGAAGTCAGAAGACTTCTTGATGAAAGCGGGACGAAGGGGGTTCTCCTTGGTGCTGACTGCACGATTCCAAGAGATACGGATATCCGTCATCTGGAATGGATCAGGGATGAAGCAGACAAGTACGTGAAGGAACACAAGGCATAAAGAGTAAAGGAAAAGGAGAACAACTATGAAGACGGGAAAATTATGGAAAGCACTCATTCTGGCAGGCATCGTGGGAATCGCGGGAGGGCTTGCAGGATGCGGCGGTGAAAAGGCAGACAAGGGAGCATCTGCTGCTGTATCGTCCAATGGAAAGAAAATCGTGAAGATCGCGCACACGGCGCACTATTTCCCATACGACTATGTGGATGACAAGAATCAGTCGGACGGCATGGAAGTCGCTGTCATGAAGGAAGTGGCAAAGAAGCTGCCGCGGTATGAATTCCAGTATGTGCCGACATCTGATGATGATCTTCTGATCGGCGTCGAATCCGGCAAGTACGATGCAGGAACGAAGGGGATCTGGAAGACACCGGCCCGCGAAAAGAAATACATTTTCCCGGAAAACAACATTGCTGCCAGCGTCATCGGCGTAACGATCAGAAGCGAGGATGCGGATAAGATCCACTCCCTGGAAGATTTCGCCAAGGCAGGCAAGAAGCTTGTGCCGATTGCTCCGCAGAATGCGCAGTACCAGGTCATCAAGGATTTCAATACTGCTCATCCGGATTCCCCGATCAATCTGGAAGCGTCTGAAAACTTCCAGGTCGCTGATGCGTACAGCTGGGTGCTTGAAGGACGCTATGACGGATACCTTTCCATCGAGCTGGCTTACAAGAAAAATGTGACCGCACCGGATGCGGCGTACAAGGATTACAAGAACAAGCTGACATATATCCGCTACAAAGCGCTTCCGACATATGTCCTTGTCAACAAGAACGACAAGGAACTGGCCAGACAGATCAATCAGGCGCTTGGCGAACTGAAGAAGGAAGGCAAGATTGCCGAGCTTGAGAAGCAGTACTTCGGTGAGGAAATCAGCCCGCTTCTGGATCAGAAATAAGAATGGAATGGAACGATTGAATAAGGAGGGATACCCATGGATACGAGGCCATTCAGCCCGGATGTCATACTGACATCCATACCTGCTTTACTGCCATACCTTGAGGTGACGCTTATGGTCGGCCTGATCAGCGTCGTGACCGGATCAGCCTTCGGGCTTCTGCTCGCATGGGCCAGGCTTTCAGGAAATAGGATCCTGTCATCTCTGGCGGAAGGATACACGTACATCATCCGCTGTACGCCGTCCATCGTCCTTCTTTTCATTGTTTTCTACGGACTGCCGGTCTTTGCAAGGGATGCGCTGGGAATCGATCTCGATAATCTATCGCGTGCGATTTTCGTCATCATCACGTTCACGCTTCTCTTCGGAGGCTTCGTATCGGAAGTGTTCCGCTCCGCTTACCTCGCTGTCCCCAAGGGGCAGTATGAGGCGGCGGTTACCATCGGTCTTTCTCCTTGGAAAGCATTCCTGACGGTCGTGATGCCGCAGGCAGCCGTCATCGCTCTTCCGAATTTTGGAAATTCGGTCATCAATCTTCTGAAAGAAAGCGCCCTGGCTTATACGATCGGGCTCATCGATCTCCTGGGCAGGATGAATCTTATCATTTCCCAAAACTACGGCGCGTACGGCATAGAGCTTTATGCAGCGTGCATGCTGATTTACTGGATGGTGAATATCCTTCTTGAAAGGACATTTCTTTTCGCCGAAAAACGGCTGTCACACAGAGAATAGGAGGCAAGTATGGAACTGGATCTGTCATTCATGGAAGAGGCGCTGCCCTTCCTCATCAAAGCCATTCCCGTGACGATTTTCATCACAGCGGCAACGCTCATCCTCTCTCTTGTGCCGGCTTTTCTGATGGCGGAGAAGAGAGTGCGTGGAGGCGGAAAAGGAAAGGCAGAAAAGCTCATCATGCTCTACATTTCCTTTATCCGCGGAACGCCGCTCGTCCTGCAGGTGCTTCTCGTGTATGCGCTCATGCCGAGCATCCTGAATTCCATCGTCAAAGCGCTGGGGCTTCCCATCGACGTATTCCATGACATCAATCCGCTCTGGTATGCAGTGACGGTTTTCACGATCAATACGACGGCTCTTCTTTCGGAAATCTTCCGCTCGGCCATGCTGGCGGTGCCGGAAGGGCAGATGGAAGCAGGACTTACGATCGGGCTTTCAAGGTTTCAGACATGGATCCATGTCGTCGTGCCGCAGGCTCTGACATCTGCGCTTCCCAACCTCTGCAATCTCACGGTCAACCTGATCAAAGGCACGTCGCTTGCCTTCTTCATGGGAATCAAGGACATCATGGCAGCCGCAAAGATTCAGGCGGCCTTCGGCTACAATTACATCGAGGCATACCTGGAAGTATTCATCCTTTATATCGCAATCTGCACCATCGTTCAGGTTGTTTACAAGATTTTCGAAAAACGCGCCGGACTCTACCGCGCAGCAGGACAGGAGGGCTAACTATGCTGGAAATTAAAAACGTAAAGAAAAGTTTCGGGAAACAGGAAGTACTGAAGGATGTGAGCCTGCGCGTGGAAAAGGGAGATGTCATTGTGATTCTGGGGCCTTCAGGCTCCGGAAAGACGACGCTTCTCCGTTCCCTTGCCTTCCTTGAAAAGGCAGACGGAGGTGTGATGACGCTGGGAGACAAGTCGCTTGATATGCACAATGCATCATCCAAGGACATTGCCTGGGTCAGGAAGAGGACAGCTTTCGTCTTCCAAAATTACAATCTCTTTGCCAATAAGACAGCGCTTGAAAATGTCATGCTGGGCCTTACGGCAGGGCGGGGCATGAAGAAGGACGAAGCAGAGCGCATTGCAAGAAAAGCGCTCCGGGATGTAGGCCTTGAAGACAGGATGGATTACTATCCCTCCCGCTTGTCCGGAGGGCAGCAGCAGCGCGTCGGCATTGCAAGAGCCATGGCAGTCAAGCCGGACGTTATTTTCTTTGATGAACCGACATCAGCTCTGGATCCCGAACTCGTCGGCGGTGTCCTCTCTGTCATGAAGAAGCTGGCAGAGGACGGCGTGACGATGATTGTGGTCACGCATGAAATGAAGTTTGCCCGTGAAGCGGCCAGCAAGGTCATCTTCATGGACGGCGGGGTCATCGTGGAAGAGGGAGATCCTGAGATGGTATTCACCCACCCGAAGGAGGCAAGGACGAGAAAGTTCCTGCGCCGCATTCTTGATCATGAAGATATCCCCGAAGACAGGGAGGGAATCCCTGAAGTGCGCGCAGCCGTGAAGAGTATTCCATCTGTCAGCGCGATGCCGGGATTCATGTAAGCTTTCTCCTTTCCGGTGTATAATAAAGAAAAATGACGGGAAAGGGATGATTCCTGATGGATGAGGAAAAACCGATCATATTGACCGCGCAGGGAAGTTTCTCTGCCGGCGGAAAGACGCTGAAGGCGGAGGGGACGTATGACACTTCTCATGCGCTTGATCCTGCCGGACAGACAAAGCATGTCGATCATGCCTATGTGTTTTATCAGGCGCCGAAGGATGCGAGGCCGAACGCTCTCGTGTTCCTCCATGGAGCCGGGCAGAGCGGAGCCGCATGGGAGACGACGCCTGACGGGCGCGAAGGATTCCAGACGATATTCCTCCGTAAGGGATACAAGGTATTCCTGATGGACCAGCCGGGACGCGGCAGGGCGGCGAGTGTTTTGACAAGTGCATCCGTCGAGCCAAAACCAGACGAAGCGCTCTGGTTTGATATTTTCCGCTTCGGCCATTATCCGGAAAGATTTCCCGGCGTGCAGATTCCTGAAGGGGAAGAGGCCGCCGACCAGCTCTGGCGGAGGGTGACACCGGATACGAGGACCTTTGATGCCGAGCTTGTCTCGGATACGCTATCAGCGGCAATCGACCGTGCAGGGCCTTCTGTCATCGTGACGCATTCGCAGGGAGCCGGCGCAGGCTGGCGCGCTGCCATGAAGAATGACAATGTCAGGGGCATCATTGCCCTGGAGCCCGGCGTAGGATTCCTCTTTCCTGATGACGATGTGCCCGATCCATTGATTTCCACAAGCCCCTTCGGTGCTCTTAAGGCAGAAGGCGTCGATCCGAGGGATTTCCACAAGCTGACGGAAATCCCGATCCTCATGATCTTCGGAGACAATATTCCAGACGACATGACACGCTGGGGCGGCGAAGACAACTGGAGAGTCCGCCGCATGGAAGCGGAAAACATGGCAGAAGAAATCAACCGGCAGGGCGGGGATGCCCGTGTCATACGGCTTCCTGACGTCGGAATCCATGGAAATACGCATTTCCTTTTCGAGGATCTGAATAACCGTGAAATCGCGGATCTCATGGAAGACTGGATGATCGAAAAGGAACTGGACAGGTAAGAAAACCAAGTTTCATCTTCCTCGTTGACATACTGTCAAATTAGTGATATTGTAGGTATATCGAATAGAACAAATATAATGTTATGACGAAAAGAGTAGTCATTCCGAAGCCGTAAAAGCGAGTCCGGAGGGTGAGAGCGGACGCGGACAGGATGATGAAGTGCATTTCCGAGCATCGAAGGCTGAAATGACAGTAGGCTTTCCCGGGCGCTCCCGATACAGGGCAGAGGGTCTTAGGACTCTCAGAGGCATATCTGGCGACAGGTATGCGAATTTAGGTGGAATCACGAGTCTCTCGTCCTGAAAAGGACAGGGACTTTTTTATTTAGCAATCAACAGCCGGAAGGCAACGAGGAGGAAACTTTATGAACAAGAAAACAAAAATCGCAGCAGCAGCACTTATTTCATTCCTTGCAGCAGGACTCATTGCCGGATGCGGCGGAGACAAGAAGGCAGCTTCTTCTGCAGCTTCTGCAGCAGCTGACGGAAAGAAACACGTGAAGGTCGTTCTTTCCAG
>ERZ773148.460-NODE-460-length-35458-cov-15.343530_pt1 | contig 35458 bp, 44 predicted proteins | sample MGYA00580846_ERZ773148 | MGnify/ENA primary metagenome ERZ773148 (study PRJEB29015, sample SAMEA2737879) | human gut metagenome | biome: human gut; feature: human-associated habitat; material: faeces | place: China | collected 2012 ... | reverse complement strand
CATATACGAGGGTACGTCGCAACTGCAGGTCGTGGCGGCGATCAATGCCGTGACGAAGGGTACCTTCGCCGAGCAGATCTCACGCTACGAGGAGGCCGAGTATTGCGAGGCCATGCAGCCCGTGGTGGCCAAGCTGCGTGAACTGCGCGCGACGTTCGACTGCATGGTGGCACGTGTTGAGGAAGTCAACCGCGAGCATACGGGTTACAAGGATCTGCATGCGCGTCGTCTTGTCGAGAGCGCGGGACACATAATCATCACCTATCTGTTGGCACGTGAGGCCGGCGAGGCCGAGGAGTACGGTTCGGATGCCAAGCTCTTCCTTAAGATGGCCGAGGCGTATATCGCCGCCGCCTCTACGGTTATAACCAACTCTGAGGGCAGCGATGTCGATCTGATCCACGAGGTGGACGAGGCTTGCTGATAGGGGCGCACGCAAGTGAAAACGGAGGGGGTTGCGCAAACCTTCTCCGTTTTTTGATATTTGAATCATAACATTTAATATCGGGATATATGAGACGTATCTTTATCATTGCATTTACGGGAGTGTTGGCACTCGGTTTTGCCTGTGCGGCGCTTGGCGGTGACGGTGTCCGCCGCGGCAAGCTCAATGCCAAGCAGGCCGAGACACTTGCCGCAGAGTTGTGGAACCGTAAGAAGGCGGCGCTTAAGGCCGAGTACGGCCGGATGTGGAATAACCGCACGATGGAGCTCAACAATCTTCGGATGCCGTTCTGGTATGCGGTATATGGGGAGAAACCGTCATCGGGACGCAGCCTCTACATCTCGCTGCACGGCGGCGGCAACGTCCCGGCCGAGGTGAACGACAGATACAAATCGGGCGCATTCCCAAGCAGCGACAAACGGTAAACAAAATAAGAAACCGCCGCTGCCGAGAACAGCGACCACAGCACCGGCAGCCGGTTTTTGGGAACCAGCTCGGAAATCAGCCCGGCGCCTAAAATCAAAATGAGTAATTCAACCAGCATCAAATCTTCCGCTTCAACCGTTATTATCTGAATAATAACAAGAAATAAGGGCTTTTAAAGCCCTTATCACCATCTGAAAAAAGTTTTATCGTCAGGCCAGCGCCTGCAAATTTCTGACTACGCGCACCGGCACCCTGTATTCGCGGGCAACGTCGTCGTTTTCAATCTCCACCATCAGCACCTCGTTAACCGACTTTAAGGGCATGCGCGCTTCCCTGGCAATGGAATTCAGCATAAAAGCGCTTTCACGGCTGCGGTAAAGCAATGCCTGTTCGCCGCCGTCATAAACCAGACGCGGATTTTCGGGACCGCCTTCGCGGTATTCAATGATTATGAGTATCTCCCCGGCAGCATTCTGCAGCATATCATAACGCCCGGCCTGCTGTGAATTCTTCGTATCTGACATCTCCCAATATCCTTAAAAACGAGGTTTAATAATCAAATTTGAAACCGATGATAACATACAATTCTTAACAAATAAACTATTTTTTATATTTTTTAATTTTTTTGGATTTTTTTATTGACTAACCTTTTTTTATCCATTATACCTTGCTTCGTTAAGTGAGCGGGCCCGTAGCTCAGCTGGTAGAGCATTTGACTTTTAATCAAAGGGTCATGGGTTCGAATCCCGTCGGGCTCACCAATTGTAAGTAAGAGGCTTTTTTAGACTCTTTTTAGTAGACTAGGTCTACAAAACAAAGCTCCGTTTTACGGAGCTTTATCCGTTTAAATCATAATTTTAACATATCATTGTCTCAAAATATCTTCGTTCAAATTCATTAGGGCTTAACCAACCAAGATGTTCCAACGGCCTCATATCATTAAAAAACTCCATATATTCTTTAACGCCTTCTCTTAACTCATCTATATTTTTGTAATACACATGGGATAAACTTTCATGTTTCATTACCCCAATGAATCTCTCCATAACAGCATTGTCATATGGTGTTCCTGGCGTTGAAAAAGACTGAAGAACATTACTTTGACGTAGCGCATATCTGCATTTATACGATGTATACTGCGTTCCCTGATCGGAATGAAAGATTAAATTTTCTGGTTTCCCTCGTTCTAAAAATGCTTGGTTAAATGCTGTCAGGACAAGATCAGTATCATTTCGTTCAGATACACTATAAGCAATTATTTTTCTTGAAAACAAATCCATAATAACACAAATATAGCAATCACCGTCACTGGTTAACATATAGGTTATGTCACTTACCCAAAATGTATTAGGGAGATTCGGATTAAAATTTCTCTTCAATCTGTTTTTACGATATTTTGAACATTTATTGGTTGTGTTGTACTTCCTCATACGATTCTGTTTGCACACCAATCCCATTTCTTTCATTATTTTTGAAACAGCATCAATACTTACCTGCATTCCCTGCTGTTTTAATTTTATTGATATTTTCTGTGCACAAACCGTTCTTTACTTTCCTTAAATATCGCAAGAATCTTAGGACGAAGCATTTCGTTACGAATTTCATACCATTTCTTTTCAGGTGCTCTTTTTACTCTGTGATAATAGGTTGATTTTAACAATCCCAGTGTCTTGCAAATGATATGTATAGAATATTCATTTTTTAATTTATTAACGGCGGCTATCTTCTCATCATTAGAAGAGTTCAAACCACAACCGCTTTTTCTAAAAATCTCATTTTCAGTTTTAAGAATCGCCAATTCTCTTTTCATGAGTTCTATATCCCAAAGAGTATATGTAGTTTTCTGATATGGATTTCGATGCTTCCTTTTCAGCTTAACAATCTTGTACAAATAACTTCTGGAGATGCCGTATTCTCGGCATAATAAAGTAACATCCTCTCCTTTTTTATATTTGTCTGCAATTTCGCTTTTAATTTCCTGAGTAAATTTTGATATTCCCATTTTTATTCTCCTTTGTATTAATATTTTCAAGAGAATTTTATTACTCAAAGGAATATGTAATTTAAATGACAAATGCATAAAAAATCGACAAACGCCAAACACCTCAACAACCTATTTGACAGCTGTACAATTTTCATTTTTAAAACACTATATGTATTTTAGCAATCTATGCCGATATTTTAATTCCCAACAATTAATCATTAACATTCTTTAACAGCTTTATTGTCATTAAAATTTTATTCACGCATTGATCCGTATTTTTTCTAATTTCTTTTTCCCAAAATCTTAATATGATCCATCCTCGTTCAGACAACGCTTTGTTTACATATGCATCTCTGGCGATATTTCTTTCTATTTTGTTTTTCCAATATTCTCCGTTTGTTTCAAAATGACAATTTCCCTCCAGCCAAGTTTTTCCATGCCAAAACTCGCTATCACAAAAAATGGCTAATTTATATTTTTTTATACAAATATCCGGCTTTCCAAGAATTTTTGAAGGATTTTTCCTATAACGTACCCCTTTATTCCATAAAGCCTTTCTTAATAAAATTTCAATACTGGTATTTTTATTTTTTACTTGTCGCATGGTATATCTACGTTGCTCTTTAGTCATAATATCCATCGCCACCTCAATTGTATGTAAAGCTTTCGATTCATCTTTAGTGTATTGGCATATCCAATAAAAAACAAGTATAATTTATTTCTCTAAAAATGTTGACATATTTGCGAACATCGGGATATAATATAAATAATGTGTTTTTATATCTTGTTAAGATTGTATACAATATGCGTATAGTTGACTTGTTTTCAGGAGCGGGTGGTTTAACCTTTGGTTTTTATTATAAAAAGGTTAACAACCGATTTGTAAAAAATCCCAAGTGGCATATTGTCTTTGCAAACGAATGGGATCAACAAGCGGCAAAAGCTTTTTCTTTAAATTTTCCCTCAGTGACAATGATTAACAAAGACATCAAAAACCTGTCAGAAGAAGAAATTCTAGAATATATGGGACAGAAAACCGTGGATCTAATTATAGGAGGACCACCATGTCAATCATATAGCACTATTGGCAAGCGAAAATATGATGACAAAGCAAGGCTATATGAAGAATATTACAGAATTCTTTCTATAGTCAAGCCGAAAATGTTCCTTTTTGAAAATGTTAAAGGAATGTTGTCAATGAAAAATACTTATGGAGGATTGGTCATTGATGATATTCGGGATAAATTTGAAAGCATTAATTATGATATCTCATATAAAGCATTAGATGCTGCAGATTATGGCGTGCCCCAGCATAGGGAGCGCGTTTTTATCATTGGACAAAGGAAGGGATTAAACATTTCTTGGAATTTTGACAATATAAAGAAAGTTTCGAAACAGATAACCGTAAAACAGGCCATTGATGACTTGCCTCCCGTTTATGGAAATAAACCTGTTAGCAGTTATCAAGAAAGTTCTCCAGCTACAAACGAGTATCAAAGTCTTATGCGAGGGCAAAACAAACAACTTACAGGACATTTTTCTTCACTTTATGGCGAAAAAATGCAAACTATTATAAACAATGTTGTTCAAGGGGAAGGAAAAGATTATATAAATTCTTTAGTCGACAAGGGAATTCTTGACAAAAAATATCGCCTTACATCTGGATACAAAAATACATATGGAAGATTAATTGAAAATCTGCCGTGTACAACTATTACAAACAATATGTCAACGCCATCAGGTTTACGCTGCATACATTACAGAGAAAACAGGGCGCTAACTCCACGTGAAGGCGCCCGAATTCAATCCTTTCCAGATTGGTTTCAGTTTTCTGGATGCAAAGAAAACATTACAACGCAGATTGGAAATGCCGTTCCCCCATTGTTGGCTATGAAAATAGCGGAAGAATTGGAAAATATATTGGATACTATAGATGGAAAATACCCAAAATAAAATATATTTCAACTTTTCGTATTTTGCCCTTAAACTCTTGGGAAAGGGTCTATATAACAACCCTTGGAGTGCGATATCTGAATTGGTTGCAAATAGTCTTGATGCTCAAGCTACTTCCGTATATTTATACATTAACATGAAAGATAAAGAGCATTCTACCATTGAAATTTTTGACAATGGCACGGGGATGACATATAAAGATTTGGCTGAAAAATATGTTTTTATGGGAAAAAACAAAAGAGACGAGGAAAGTAACGAAAGTCTTAGAAACAGCTATATGGGAAGAAAAGGGATCGGCAAATTGGCCGCGTTATATTTGTCAAAAAAATATTATTTGTTGACTAAAACGGCTGATGAAGACGAAAGTCGGTGGCGTTTGGATTCAGAAGGTCCTGAAAATGAAATTCCTACACTTGAACGTTGTAATGAAGAAATTAACATAGAAACATCTCAATATTGGGAACAATTCAAAACGGGAACCATGATTAAATTGACAAATGTCGATTTAACAGGTATCGGAGAACAGACAATTGAGGGGTTAAAAGCTCGGTTGGCAGATTTTTTTCTTATTGATGGTTTGAAAGGAAAAATCGAAATTGCAGTCATGGACAAAAGCAATCTGACTATAGATTTTCAAACTGTAAAAAAGTCTATCGCTTTTAAAAACATGTTTGCTTTTGGATACAATACAAATAATGACATATTAAAAAATTTATCTTCAACAATCGTTGTCAATTCGCCATATAGTGAAATACGCAACAAAAAAAGACAAGTTCATATTTTTAAATTTGATGAATTTAAGAACATTTGCGGAGCCCGAAAATTTACATTGAAAAACGGCATATTGTCTAATGAAGACATAAAATATGAATTGAAAGGCTGGATCGGTTTACATACCTCTATCGATAAAGAAACAGCCAAACGAAATGATGATAATTTTTTAAAAAACAAGGCTTACAAGCCTAATCAGCTCAGATTATATGTACGAAAAAAGTTGGCTGTTGAAAATTTCTTAGACCTCATAAAAAACAATCAAGTTTTTGCCAATTATATCGAAGGTGAAATTAGTTTTGACATTTTAGATGACGATCGATTCGACGATATAGCGACAACAAATAGGCAAAGCTTAATCGAAGACGATGAAAGAGTGCGCCTTTTGATTGAAATACTAGGGCCAATTATTGGAAAACTGATACGAACGCGCATTCAATTGTCAAACCAAGTTAGCTCAGAAGAAAATGCAATACTTGAAAAAGAAAAAGCGAAAAAAGAAGCGGCGGAAAAAGAAGCGGCAAAGGAAAAAACACAACGAGAATTTGCCGAAAAAAAGGCCGAAAAAGAAACAGAAGCCAGATTAGAAGCTGAGAAAGCTAAAGAGATTGCCGAAACGGCAGTTTTAATTGAAAAAAAACGTTCTAATTTCCTAGAAAGTTCCTTGGGCGAAGATCAAAAAGTTTTTGCAAAACGGCTACATATGCTAAAAATTAATATCATCATAATGAAAAAAGCAATCAAAAAAATGATTATGCTTATTCAACGGAATAAGTTTTCAATAGATGAAGCTTTGGCGAATTTAAAAAAGTTTTCTTATCATATTGCCCGTACAGAAGCTACATTAAGTTATACTCCTTACGCTGTTTTTAACACAAACAATGAAAAATTAAACGGTGATTTGTTTGAATTTATTACAGAGTATATAAATAATGTGATGGGAAAAACGGATGACATAAACATAAAAGTAATAAACCAACATGCTGACCATTTCATTACAATGTTTTCCCCTCAAGACATTGTAATAATTCTTGACAATATTGTATCAAACTCAATCAAAACAGAGCATAAGGCATCTCAACTAGATATCATAATGTATATGGAAGACAATACGGCCAATATTATTTTTAAAGACAACGGTTTGGGACTGAACGAAAGAATTGAAGATATAAATTCATTATTTGATTTTGGCATAAGTTATACGGCATCAGGAACAGGTGTGGGTCTGTTTCATATAAAAGAGATTGTTGAGAAAAATTTAAAAGGTACGGTTAAAATAAATAATGTTTCCTCTGGTTTTGAACTACAAATAAGGATATAACATTGAGATACAATATTAATGTGTTGTGGGTTGAAGACACTCGCTCTTTTTATGAAGAAGAAAAAGATATATTGGAAATGTTTGCCACAGATAACGGCATTAACGTCAACTTTGAGTATATAGAAGATGCTGAAGTCTTTTTTAATGCAATGGAACAGCAAAAGGACGGTTTCCAAAAATATGACATATGCTTTATTGACTACAATCTTTCTTTGCAATCTGACAAATTTGGAGATTCTGTAATAAAAAAATTAAGAGGATATAATGTTTGTACAGATATTCTGTTTTATTCTGCAGACGATGTACTTACAATTAAAGAAATTATTAGAGATGACTTTTCCTCCTTTGAAGGAGTATATGTGACAAATAGAGAACATTTTGACGACAAATCTCAGTATCTGCTAAACAAAAACGCAAAAAAATTGTATTCTATCAATAACATTAGAGGACTTCTTATGAACGAGACCTCTGAAAACGATTATATAATGAAGTCATATCTGCTGAGAAAATATTCGTTATTGAAAGATAATGAAAAAAAAGAATTGGCTGAATATATTAAAAGTATAATTAAAGAAAACGACGACAAACATCAATCAAACATTAAAGAGGCATTAAAATTGATTGATGGAAATACTTCTATAAATGTTAATACTCTTTTAAGAGTTCCAGGCGATATACTTTCACTAAATGACAAATATGAGTTGCTAAAGAGAATTTTGAACTATTTGGAAAAAGACAAAATAGATAGCGCTTTACTTGATAAATATTTAAATGAAATAGTATCCATGCGTAACAAATTGGCTCACAGGAAGCTTGAAATATGCAAAGCCAACAAACAAGTTATGCATTATAGCTCGATTAATGATTTTGAACAGAAAAAGTGTAATGTCAATTGCTCTGAAACATGTGAACATTCTTCTGACAATAGAATCAGCGTTGAAACATGGAATGACATTAAAAAGGAGTTAAAAAATTTCGGACAACAAATGGATGAACTTTATATCCATTTATAATTATTCCATTAATGTTTTTGTCTCCTTGTCCTCATAAATTATTTACAATTTAATGTTTTGCAAAAAAGTTATGTTTATGCAAGGTATAAAAGGGGCGATATTTAAACTATTATGAAATAAAAATATATACCTAAAAACATTGAGCTGCTTTTAAAATTTAAGACTATGACCGAGAATTTAGACAAGTTCGAGAAGTGAGGAAAGTGCTTCTGATAAAAAATCGGTTGATTCGCAGAAGTCCGTTCCTTCCTCAAAGTGTTTATACGCAAAAGTTTGCGGCGGCTTAGACCAGTTCGTGATGACTGGAAACCGCATCACCAACACAAACGGCAGTTATTTAGGTAACTGCCGTTTCTTTTTTCCTGACCTGACGACAAATTCGGATAGCTTTTACCTAATGCATACCTCCCTTGTAAACAGGGAGTTTTTGCAATCGGATTGAGTTATTAATAATCATCCGAACCTTCACCAATATACTCAGCAATGACCACGACAGCTACTATTGCAATCATTATATACAATACGATCTCATCAACGTTTTCGTCATTGAACGCATTGTCAGATACACTGCAACTTATCAAGAAGCCTGTCATTGTAACTAAAGCTGTTAATATTGAAAATTTGCCCAAATCCTGTATTATTTCATCAAGGCAAAAGAAAAAAAGAAAAAGACATGAAACACGCAAAAATATTCATCGGCTGTCTTATGATTATATTGACCTCATGCTGCATAAACGAAAAATCTGCCCCCCAAAACCGTAACCGGCACACTTGTTCCCGGCCACGAAGTACGTTCGTTCAGCGAAGAAGGAAGCCCTAAAAGCTACTGGGTCGTTGACAAGACCGGGAAATTAATGTCCGAATACAAAAAAGCCGCCGCCGACTCCATAATCAACGCAACTCCCGTTTTGGCCGAACTGACCGTGGAAGAGGCGCCACAAATGCCGGACGGTTTCGGGGCGGATTGACGGAACGTACAATGTGTTAAAAATTGTATCGATAACCCCGCTCCGGGTTTCCCTCTCCGGCTCCCGGACCGAACCGGTACCCGGTTTGCCCCCGGCACAACAGGGGGCTTGCTGAAAAGCGACGGCCGGGCGTCTTCCATCAATATGGCAACACTGCAATATCAAAAATGGCGGCCAGAAGGAAACAAACTCATTTTGTCGGGAAAAAGCACAGGCAACCGTCAAACAATTGATTTCGTCGATTCATACGTAATTGAAGACATCGGTTTGCAAAAACTCGTTTTGCGAAAAAACAACAAAGTTTTTACTTTTCACAAACAACCGTAAATTTGCAAAGTTACATTCGGACGCATTTGAAAAAACATTTTTTCCTTGCGGCGGCCGCCCTTTTCAACCCAAGGGCGGCGCATCCGGAACAAGAAAAATACCGGATTTTTATTGCAGGTTGGCTCTAAAAAACGCTTCTATTTTATCAAACGGGATTTTATCCGTCCGGTCATACAAATCCGTATGATTTGCACCGGGAATGATCATCAGCTCCTTATTGCCGCCTTTGAGCTTTTTGAAAGCGTCTTCGCTGAAATAGCGGCTGTGTGCCTTTTCCCCGTGCAGCATTAAAACCGCACTTCTGATTTCGCCGGCATAAGACAAAATCGGCATATTGATAAACGAGAGCGCATAAGTCATGTTCCAGCCGGTGTTGGAATTTTTTGAACGCTTGTGATAGCCGCGCGGCGTTTTGTAATAATTCCAATAATCTTTGACAAACTGAGGTTCTTCTCCCGTCAGTTTATCCGGCAGACCGGCTTCTTTGGCATAGGTTCCGCTTTTAAAATCTTCGGTACGCTGAGCATTGAGTTTTTGCTTTAAGGCATAACGGTCGTCTTCACTCATTGCGTCAAAATAACCGTTGGCGTTAACCCGGCTCATATCATACATGGTAGAGGTAACCGTCGCCTTGATTCTGGTATCCATGGCCGCGGCGTTCAGCGCAAAACCGCCAAAACCGCAAATGCCGATAATGCCGATTTTATCGGCGTCAACTCCGTCTTGAACGCTCAAAAAGTCAACTGCCGCGCTGAAATCTTCGGTGTTAATATCGGGTGAAGCAACCAGACGCGGTTCGCCGCCGCTCTCGCCCGTATATGAAGGGTCAAATGCCAGCGTAATAAAACCGCGCCCGGCCATTGTCTGCGCATAAAGTCCAGAGGCCTGCTCCTTGACCGCGCCGAACGGCCCGCTGACAGCTATGGCCGGCAGCTTCTCCGCCGGTTTGTCTTTCGGCATGTACAAATCGCCGACAAGTTCAATTCCGTAACGGTTTTTGAACTTCACTTTCTCAATATTGACCTTATCGCTTTTGGCAAAAGTCTTGTCCCAATCACTTGCCTTTGCATTGTTCATAAAATTTCCTCCCGTAATTAATGTTGCCAGAACCAAAATATTCAATACCGCTTTAAATTTCATGTTGCTCCTTTCGCAATTTATTATCCGTTTGACATTCGTGTTCAATCAAGCCTTCACGGAAAAAAGACCGGGGGCATAATCCGCATCTTTCCGATTTCGAAGGATTTTATTTTTATCTTCGTACATCATGTCCGCCCCCGTTTTTTATTATTTACAATTTTCTAAAAAATAGCAAATACTTATATTCAATGCTCAAATATGCTTGACAGGCATATCTTAAAAGGATACTGTTTTTATATGGAAATTAGAGTATTAAAATATTTTCTGGCCGTTGCAAGAGAAGGCAGCATAACCGGTGCCGCAAATTCTCTGCATTTGACGCAGCCTACCCTTACAAGGCAATTGCAGGAACTGGAAAAAGAACTGAGGCAAAAGCTTTTAATAAGGGGAAAACACAAAGTGACGCTTACGCCCGAAGGAATGATTTTAAGGAAAAGGGCGGAAGAAATTGTGGACATGGTTGAAAAAACAAAAGCCGAATTTCTTGCAATAAGCGGTACGACGGGCGGAAACGTTTATATCGGCGGCGGCGAATCAGACTCTATAAAATACGTGGCGGAAATCATTAAAGAAATTCGTTCGGATCATCCGGAAGTAAAATTTCATATTTATTCCGGAAACGCGGAAGACGTTACCGAAAAGGTCGATAAAGGGCTGCTTGACTTCGGCATATTGATCCAGCCCGTCGACGTTTCCAAGTACGACCATATTACACTGCCGGAAAAGGACGTATGGGGCGTCATTATGAGAAAAGACAGTCCTCTCGCAAAGAAAAAGCATGTTGAACTTTCAGACCTGCAAAACATTCCCTTGCTTAATTCAAGACAGGCAATCAAAAAAACATTTTCAAAAAACGAATTTATCGAATGGTTTCAGGGGAATTTTGACAAGTTGAACACAGCGGTTACCTTCAATCTCGTCTATAACGCCGCAGTCATGGTGAAAGCCGGGATCGGTTATGCCGTTACCCTGGACAAACTCGTCGACACCTCCGAAGAAAGCGAACTTTGTTTCAGACCGCTGAAGCCAAAACTTGAATCCGGATTGGACATTGTATGGAAAAAACACCGCGTATTCTCCCCGGCGGCCAAATTATTTTTGGACAAAGCGCTCAAAAAATTCGCCCCCGATACCCCGGCAGACGCATCCGGACAAACGGCAAACGCAAACTTTGCGGGCAAATCCGATACCGTTTTTTTACCCAAAGATATATTTCATTCATAATGCATTGCCGGTTGCATGGCAGAATTGTTTTCCTCAAACGCCGTCGGCCGCAACATGAAAACAGAAAAACGACAAAGAAACGAAAAATTCATAACCGAAACATCGGCCGATCGTTCAACAAAAAATTCCCTGACCTCAAAAGCGCGGAATCGTTTTGCCGTAATAAAAAAAGAGCTGCCTGCACAAACAGGCAACTCTCTTTATCAGGTTATTTACAAACCGGAGAATACAACGAAATACCGTTTACTCTCTCATGTTTGACAACAGCCCCCTTTTTTACTTCCAGCCAAAACGGCTCCACCATCGGGTTTACCGAAATAAATTTTCCGTTGGTGAAAGTCACATTGGTAAGAATCTTACCCTGATATGACTGGAAATCGAATTTCCCGCTCGGAGACGTTAACAAGCCTCCTGACAGATATCCCAAAAACCTTCCGGTCTCTCCTTCATAAACGCTGATAGAAGCAACCTCCAGTTCTTCAGTTATATCTGCCGGGGGAACCAGCCGCAGATAATCGCTTTGGTATTCACCATAAACTTCAACAACCCAGCCCGGTTCCGCGTTCTGCCACAGCAAGACTTCGGGATCATAAAATTTTACTCTCTCCCTGTTCTCGTTTATAAAATAATGATTCCACCGATCGTTGGGATCTATACGCACCGCATATCCGTTTCTCAGATATACGTGAACTTCAGAAGATGTTTTTTCTATTTTAAACACCTCCGTCGTTTCCAATACTTTATATTCGGAACAACTTGCAAACAAAAACGCCATTCCACAAATAATAAGTGTGGTTTTAATAATATTTTTCATGGTATTTAATAATTTTTATTCTTTATCAGTATATCATTTTTTTTACAAAAAGCAACTCCTTTTGCCCAAAAACAAACGTTCGTCTCCGTAATCCGCTCATTTTCGAATCTCCCGGCAACCGGCCGGCGCACTTCCCTCGGAATATGTCCGGCAGCAAACATGTATCGAGTTAAATGAATAAACAAAGCAGCACTTGTCCGAACTCTTTTTTCTTGTCATCTTCCCGATTTCGGAGTTTAATCGTTATTCGGAGGCTGTCATGAAAATTCTGATTATCGGTCCGCTCGGCGCAGGAAAATCGTCGCTCGCTTATGCAATAAACAAAAAATTCAACCTCCCGCGGTTAAACATTGACGAAGTTTGCCGCAATACGGAAGACGGAAGCTATTATTCCGTCGGGGAACAGTTTTCCCGGCTGAAGCTTTTTCTTTCGGAAAACGACGACTGGGTTGCGGAAGGCTGCCAGAAGTACATCTACGAAACAATGCGGCCGGACCTGATTATAGACATGAGAATCTGCCGGCCGGTCGCGATATGGCGCTTTACCGTGCGTTTTCTGAAAGCAAAAAAGCTTATCGGCAGAAAAATCGACAAGGAACTGCCGGTTCAGGCTTACCATTATCGGAAAATAAGCCTGAAAAAGATCCGGGATTATGACAACTGCAACCGGGAAATCAATGCGGAAATTTCCGTTTTTTTAAAAAATGCAAAAATCCCGGTCATCAAATGCAAAAATTTTCGCCAATACGGAAAAGTTTTCGCTTATATCGAAAATTTCCGGCCGGCGCGCCCGATTTAACGAGTTGCGACAAGCGGACCTTTTCTTTTCAGAACGACACGGCCGATTTTTTGTTATACGATATTTTAACCCGGCAAAAGGTATAATGTCGGCGGAGGTAAAAATGAGACTGATAGAAACACCCTGTGCCGCCTGTCTGGCACAGATTGAAAAGCTGTATTACGAAGCGTTCCCGGTTGAGGAACAAAAACCGTTTTCCGTAATTCTGGAAAAAAACAGGGAAGGGTCGATGGAGATCCTCGCCGCCGAAAACAATCACAAGGATTTCACGGGACTGGCCATTACCGCGCGGCACCGCGATCTGGTCATGCTTGACTATTTTGCCATTTCGCCCTGTCACAGACAAGGGGCGTAGGCTCAAAAGTTTTCCGGATGCTGAAAGAACGTTATGCCGGTCAACGTTTTTTTCTCGAAATAGAAAGCACGCTGGTCAAAGCGGAAAATGCCGAACAGCGCAAACGGCGCAAAGCCTTCTACCTTAAAAACGGCATGGTCGACATGCCCTTTACGGTTGACGCCTTCGGCGTGGAGATGGAAATTCTGGCCGACGGCTGTTCCCTTGAATTCGAAGAATACCGGGACTTGTACCACAGTCTTTTCGGCGCGTCCGCGCACGGCAGGATCAAACTGAAAACGCCGCTGCAGCAAGCGTCGAAAAAATAACCGGCGGCATATGAATTTGCAAAAACCCCGTTCGACAGACGGGGTTTTGTTTCATTTTCCGCCCCGGAAACATCAATTTCCGGCAGGCAGTTCTTCAAGCACTCGCGACACCACCAGACAATTATGGTAATGTTTGGCGCCGCGGATCATGGTAAAATAGCGGCAGCGCTCGCGGTCGGCAAATTCGAAAGAACGTTTGACCAGGTCGGACACTTCGGTCAAAGCTTCTTTGGAAAGGCCTGTCAATAAAAAACGAAGACGATGTTCGTCCGGTTCTTCAGTTGCCACAATCATCATGTGTTTCAACTGTTTTTTCAATTCTTCCGTTTTCATAACGATTGTAAAAATAATCTTTCAGCGGCTTCAAACTGCCATAGCTGACATCCGTTGTCAAGCTTTTCCGCAAACGGACGAAAAAACCTTTACCGCCGTTTTTCTCCGTTTTACAATAAAGAAAAAAGAATCGGTGCACCATCATGACAGAAGATATTTTTTCCCGTCTGGGCCGTTCGCCTTTCCGCAGCCGCTTCCGGCTGAAGACGGCGGACATTTCCTATGTCCGGCAAAAAGGGCTCGACACCGTCCGCGGGCATGCCGAAGATTTTGTCGGTGAGCGGCTGGCGCCGGCGGAAATCGCCAACGACGGCAGGCAGACGCCGATGCGCGGCCACCCGGTATTCATCGCCCAGCACGCCACCGCCACCTGCTGCCGCCAATGCCTGTTCAAATGGCACGGCATTCTCCCGGGCAGAGAGTTAACGCCGGAAGAACAAAAATATGCGGTTGATCTGATTATGGAATGGATCCGCAGGCAAACGGACTGACGGCCGCTATTCGCGGACATGCTCCAGCGCCTTTTCCCAGATGATGCGGACATGATCGTCGTTTAAGGCATAGTAAACGTTTTTTCCTTTTTTGTCCGCCCGCACCAGCTTGGCTATACGCAGAATCTTCAACTGGTGTGAAACTGCCGACTTGGTCATGTCAAGCAGTACCGCCAGATCGCTTACGCACAGCGACTCTTTTTCCAACGCCCACAAAATGTTAATGCGGGTCGGGTCGCCCATAACCTTAAAAAAGTCGGAAAGACCGTACAACAACTCTTCCTCCGGCATTTCGGCGCGGATTGCCGCCACGGTCCGGGGACGGAGGGCGGTGCAGTCCGCCTGAGTGTTTTCCATGCGACGCTCCTCTCAAGCGATTAAATTCTGCTTTTACAATAATCGAATCGCCGACGGCACACAAGCGTTTTTATCATTTTTTTATTGACAATTGAACGATTGTTCAACTATTATACAAACAAAGACGATTGAATAACTGTTTAAACGGAGATATGCTTATGTGCAAGGAACATCATCATTGTCATCATCATCAGGCACAAGGATGCGACTGCTGTCATCATCAGGCACAGGGATGCGACTGCTGTCATCATGAACACGGCAACGCCCGTCTGCCGCTGCGAATCGGCGCCGCCGCGCTGCTGTTTGCCGCGGCCGTCAGCGGTCTGCTGCCGCCGGCTGCCGGCACTGCTCTCTTTGTTGCCGCCTGGTTCGTTGCCGGCGCGGATATCGTTTATGCGGCGGGCAGAAACATTCTCCGCGGAAAATGGCTGGACGAAAACGCCCTGATGACAATCGCTACTCTCGGCGCCATTTTCCTCGGCGAATATCCGGAAGCGGCAATGGTGATGATTTTGTTCCAAAGCGGCGAATATCTTCAGCACAAGGCGGTGGAAAGTTCCAAACGCTCAATCGCCGAACTGATGGATATCCGGCCCGACTATGCCTGCCGGGAAGAAAACGGCACGGCGGTCAGAAGACGGCCGGAAGAAATTGCCGTCGGCGACGTCATCATCGTTAAAAGCGGCGAAAAGATCCCGCTTGACGGTTTGGTTACGGACGGTGAGGCAACGGTTGACACTTCCGCCCTGACCGGAGAATCCCGTCCGCGCCGTCTGGTTCCCGGCAGCGAGGCGCTGAGCGGTTTCATCAACACTGACGGACTGCTTAAGATAAAAGTGAGCAAACCTTTCGGCGAATCGACCGCCGCCAAAATTCTCGAACTGGTGGAACATGCGGACGCGCGCAAAGCCCGTACGGAAAAGTTCATTACCCGTTTTGCCCGCTTTTACACGCCGGCGGTGGTAGCCGCCGCGGCACTGCTGGCTTTGGTGCCGCCGCTTGTCATTCCCGGCGCCGCATTTGCCGAATGGCTGCAGCGTGCGCTGACATTTCTCGTCATCTCCTGTCCCTGCGCACTGGTCATTTCGGTTCCGCTCACTTTTTTTGCCGGCATCGGCGGCGCTTCCCGCAGCGGCATTCTGATCAAAGGCAGCAATTATCTGGAAACGCTGGCAAACTGCAAAACGGCGGTTTTTGACAAGACCGGCACCCTTACCCGCGGCGTATTTGCAGTCAGCCGCATTCTGCCGGCTGCCGGCATCGGCGAAGACCGGCTGCTGAAAACCGCCGCCGCGGCGGAAAGCGCCTCCAACCATCCGATTGCACTGTCAATCCGCAAAGCGGCCGGAGAAAAGGAAACCGGCCTGCCCGGCGGACAGGCGGAAGAAATCGCCGGCTGCGGCGTCCGCATCAAAAAAGACGGAAAAGAAATTCTTGCCGGCAACCTTAAACTGATGGAAAAATTTAAGATTTCCGGAATTAAAGAAGCTGACGGCGGCACGGTTGCATATATTGCCGAAGACGGAAAATATCTCGGCGCGCTGGTGATTTCCGATACGGTTAAGGAAACCGCCGCCGGCGCCGTCGCCGAACTCGGAAAACTGGGAATAAGGACCGTCATGCTGACCGGCGACAACGAACCGGCCGCCGCGGCTGCCGCCGGACAGCTCGGCATTAATCGTTTTTATGCCGGACTGCTGCCGGGAGAAAAAGTGGAAAAACTGGAAGAACTGATTAAAGCCCGCAGCGGCGGTTCCGTCATCTTTGCCGGCGACGGCATCAACGACGCGCCGGTTTTAACCCGCGCCGACGCCGGCATCGCCATGGGTACGACGGGATCCGACGCGGCAATTGAAGCCGCCGACGCGGTTATCATGAACGACGACCCGCAAAAGGTGGCGGAGGCGGTTAAAATCGCCCGCAAAACCATGGGCATTGTCCGCCAGAACATCGTCTTCGCGCTTAGTGTCAAAGCTCTTTTCCTCGGGTTGGGCGCCGCCGGCATGATGACCATGTGGGGCGCGGTTTTTGCCGACGTCGGCGTAACCATGCTGGCTGTTTTGAACGCTCTCCGCGCTTTTAGAAAGCCTGTCTAGAACAAAAATGCAAAAATTTTCCGGCAGCTCTTGATTCTGCCTTTTGGCCACCCTACCTGTTTTAACAGAAGGATGATTGATCTAACAAGGAGGTTTAAAATGTCTGATTCATTGGTCAGCCGTAAAGAACACGGTCATCATGCCCCGCTGCGCTGCGGCTTTAACAAAGATTTTAACGATCTGCTCAACGGCTTTTTCGGCAACTGGCTCGATCTGCCGGAAGAAAAGAACTTTATTGCCAAGAACGAACCGAAAATAGAAGTCCGCGAAAACGAAAAAGAAGTAACGGTACGCGCCGAAATGCCGGGTATGAAGGAAGAAGACATTGATTTGGAACTGTCTTCCGACGGGTATCTGACAATTTCCGGCGAAAAAAAACAGGAACACCGGGAAGAACACAAAGGAAGTTATTTTTCGGAAATTTCCTACGGCACTTTCAGCCGGACGGTTCCGCTGCCTTGGGAACTGAAATTTGACGACGCCAAAGCCGACTTTGAAAACGGCGTGCTCACCGTTACGGTTCCCAAATCTTCCGACGAACAGTGCAAAAAACGCAAAATTGCCATCAACCGCAAATAATCCGGTCTTGATGACGAACACCCCGGGAAATTCCCGGGGTTTTTTATTTGCCGCCCGACAGGAAAACCCGGGTTTGCCCGGGGGCTAATGCTTTGGTGCCGGGATAACGCCGACTTATGCCTTTGATCATGCTCTGACCGTTGGGTTTGCTGCTGTTTTATTCCCCGCTTACCGTTTTTTTAACCGCGGCATATCTTGTCAAACACGATCCGCGAAGAACCGTCGGCAATATCAATCAGGCCGCAGAGGGTAAAGTTGTTTTTGCCGAGCACTCGGCGCATCGGCAGATTGTCGCGGTGGGTGTCGATTTTCAGATAGTCTATGTTGCGGGCAAGCGACAGCTTTTCGGCATGACGCAAAGCGGCCGAGGCCAGTCCGCGTCCCCGCCAGGCGGCGCCGACCGCCACCCGGTGAACGACGGCAAAACGCCCTTCCCGCCGCCAGCTGCCGTTATAGATTTTGTCATAATCGGCGTCGCCGTCAAAAGAAACGGCGAAAGAAGCGGCCACCTGCCCTTCCTCTTCCGCCACATAACAATTGCCGGCAACAATGTCCCGTTCAATGACGCCGGCGTTCGGATAGCTCCGCTGCCACTGGTTAATGCCCTGTTCTTTCAAATTCCGTCTGGCCTCGTTGATGATTTCCATAATTGCCGGAAGATCGCTTAAACCGGCTGCTCTGATTTTCATATCGGTTCTCCTTTTTCAAAAATTAAAGAAACAAAAAAGAAACCGCCCGGTTCCTTACGAAACCGGGCGGTTGGAAGTTTGATAAAAGCCGTAACAAACTATGCCGTTTTCCGTAAGGTCAGGAACGGGACAACGGTGGTAGTGGTAACGGTTACGGCGGCAAAGGAAACGGCTGCCGACGTCATTACGGCGCGGCAGGCAAAACGCTTATTTTCGGCCAAGGCAAAAAACATGTTTTCCGTTTCCTTAAATAAATTAACGATAAGTTCAGATTAAAGACAGATTATCGGACTGTCAATCTTTTATTTATACGACTGCCTGAGAATTTCAACACATTCATTTTCGTCAAGCGGCGCCGGATCCAGGGCGAAAAGGCCACCCATCGTTTCACGCGCGGTTTGCGCATAGCGGCGCAGATTGCCGCCGTCGATGCCGTAATCGGACATTTTCAAATTATCAACGCCGCAGGCCTTTTGCAGATCAACCAGCGCGGCAACGAAATCCTCTGCCTTGTCAGCATCTTTTCGGCCCAGCGCTTTGGCCATTGCAACCATCCGCTCATCACAGGCATGCTTGTCGACAAAAGTCTGATAATAAGCGCGGCTGATCATGATCAACCCGGCGCCGTGCGGCAAATTCGGATGCCAGGCGGACAGCGCATGTTCCAGGCTGTGTTCGGAAATGCAGCAGGAAGTCGACTCGACCATGCCCGACAGGGTGTTGGCCAGCGCCACGTCGGCGCGCGCTTGCCGGTCGGAACCGTCTTTGACGGCTTTGGCCAGACTGCGGCCGATCAGTTCGATCGCTTTTATGGCATAAATGTCGCTTATCGGGGTGCTGCAGTTGGCCAGATAGCCCTCGGTGCTGTGAAAGAGGGCGTCAAATCCCTGATAAGCGGTCAGATGCGGCGGCACGGTCATCATCAGTTCGGGATCAACAATCGAGAGCACCGGAAAGACTTCCGGCCAGCCGGCGCCGATTTTTTCATTGCTGTCTTCTTTGGTAATCACCGTCCAGGGATCGGCTTCGGTACCGGTGCCGGCGGTAGTGGTTACCGCCACGACCGGCAGCGGCGAATTTGCCAACGGCTGCCCTTTGCCCGAGCCGGCCGCAATATAATCCCAATAGTCGCCCGGATTGGCCGCCATTACGGCAATCGCCTTGGCGGCGTCGATCGGCGACCCGCCGCCGAGACCAAGCACGAAGTCACACGTTTCCGCCCGGGCCAGAGCCGCGCCTTCCATAACGTTGTCTTTGGTCGGGTTGGGCTGAACCTTGTCAAACACGACATGCGCCGCGCCGGCCAGTTCCAGTTCCTTTTCCACCCGCGCCAGATAACCGTTGGCACGGGTCGATTTGCCGTTGGAAATGACGATCAGCGCCTTTTTGCCCGGCAGCTTCTGTTTGTGCAGATCGTTCAAACGGCCGGCACCGAACAAAATCCGGGTAGGAATATAATAGTCAAAATTCATCTTTAACCTCCTTTTACAATTGAGAAACTTTGGTTTCAGCATAGTGTCCCCTTTGTTCGTTGGCAAGCCGCAAAGGTATTTTTTCACCCGCAAACTTCCACCGGCCGGTGCAAGCGGCATTAACCGTTCCGAACGGGTTCGCCCGGCTCCAAAGTTTCGCAAGCCTTGCGGCCGCGCGGAAACTTCCGCATCCGCCCGCACGTGCAGACGTCCGAATCATAAAAAAAAGCCCGCTCCCCGCAAGGAACGGACTTTTTATCAACCGGCGGCTCACAAAAGGCCGCTTTCTTTTTGCAAACGGACAATGTCCGTACAGTTATCACGCAGGGTGTCGTGTTTGTCCCACCCGGCCCGATGAATGTCAATGCGGATGTCAAATGCTTTTTCCGCTTTGCCCGCGACAATCAGCATGTCCAGAGAATCGGCCCCCAGATCAGCCGGCCGGTCGGAAAGCTTCAGTTCGCATTTTTCAAGCGACAACGCGTCAGTTACGAGGGGACAAAGCCTGGCAAACACTGCCTGAATTTCCTGCTCGCCGGCAGAAAATTCTTTGTCTTTTCTTTCTTTTCCCATAGGCAGACGATTAAACCGGCGGCTTACCGACGGTCGGTTTCACCTAACGTGCGGACAATGCCGGAACAGGTTTCGTACAAGGTGGAATTTTTGTCCCAGCCGTCGTTTTCATCAATATGAATTTCCAGCAGTTTGTCAACTTCCATCATCACATAGGCCATGTCCAGGGAATCGGCGCCCAAATCATCGCGCCAACAGGCGTCAAGCACAACGTCCTTCTCCTCGCATCCCACTTCTCTGACGATCACGCTTCTGATTTTGTCAAGCACGGTTTGAGCCTCTTCTCTGCTGACCGCGGATTTTTTTGCATTACAGTTTTCCATAAAATTATATGATAAAAATTATTTTCCCGTCAGATATAGCATGCCGGCCGCTTTTTGTCAACCCGGAACCTCATTTTTCCGCTTAGGCAGCCACTGAAAAAGGCGGCAAAAAGAATTTGCGTTTCGCCTTTTTTTGTGCTACTTTGGACAAAAATATCATATTAATGCAAACGGATTGCAACCATGTCTGACCTGCAGAAAAATTTAACCGCGGCCGGAGCCTCTGCCGAATCGGCCGAAAAAATCGCCGGCATAATCAAAGCGGCGGCCCAAGCCTCCGCCCTCACCCCCGTTGAGCTTAACCGCTGTCTCCGCATCGGTGCGGACGAAGCCAGACGCATTTATTACTGGGAAAAGAAACATGCCCCGCTGCTGCCGGCCGGCGGCGGCGAACGGCTGAAAGAAATAAAAAAACTTTTTACCGGCAGAGGCCTTGCCGCAGACGATGAACGTTTCAAACACATTTTGCTTGAAGCGCCGTCGCTTCTGTTTCTGCCGGCATCGACAATTGAAGACAACATCAAAAGCCTCTGCCGCTTTCCCGGACTGCCGGCAATCGACGAGGAAACATACCGCCGGGCGGCCCTGAAACAGCCGCGGCTGCTTTGTCTGCGGCCGCAGACGATTGCGGACAACATCCGCGGACTGGTCAATCACCCCGCACTTTGCGGACGCGAAGGCAAACCGCTGCTCAAATGCCGGGAATACATCGCGGCGGCCCTCAAACGCCCGCAGCTGCTTTACCAGTTGCCGGAAACGCTGGCTGCCAACGTCAGCGGCGTCGTCAGCCATCCGGCGCTGAAAGACGATGACGGCAAACCGCTGTTTACAACGGAAACCTATCTGCAAACGGCGCTGAAAAAACCACAGTTGTTTTTACACGCGCCGGAAACCGTGGTCGAACATGTTACGCGCTTTCTCCGGCATCCGGCCTTCGCCGACGAAAACGGCAACAGTCTGATCAAAGCCGGCGACTACCGCAAGGCGGTTCTCCGACACCCGGCGCTGCTGTTGCAAAATCCCGACCTGGCCGCCGCCAACATCAGCGGCGTCGTCAATCATCCGCTGCTGGCCGCCGCGGACGGCAGCCCCCTGACAAGCCGTGCCGAATATGTCAGGGCGGCTCTGAAACAGGCTTCGCTGTTTATCATTACGCCGGACACCGTGGTCGGAAAAATAAACGGCATCATCCGCCACCCGGATCTCAGCGGTACAGACGGCCGTCCCGTCATTGACAAGGCCGCCTGTCTGAAAGCGGCGCTGAAAATGCCGGCGCTGTTCGTCATTTTGCCGGAAACGATCGCCGCCAACGTCAACGGCGTCGTTCGTCACCCGGCGCTGCAAAACGAACAGGGACAGCCGATGTTCAGGCGCGAAGACTACATAAGAGCCGCGGTCAGGCAGCCCTCGCTGCTGGTCCAGTCGCCGCAGACGGTAGCCGAACACGTAACAATCATCAAAGACCTGCTGCTTAAGGAGGAAATCTGCCCCGACACGGCGGCGGTCGCCGATTTCTGCCTGACCAACCCGATTACCATGGTGCTCGGCAGCGACAACCTGAAATCCCGCTATCTGTATGCTTACGCCAAGCGCCGCCGCGGGGAAAAGCCGGGCAAAAAAATCATTGCCGATACCAAGGGTAAAATGCGCGATTATCTGGCGCAAAGTGACTTTTCCGCAGATTTGCCGGAACGCGACTATGAACGACTTTACCGGCGGCACCGGATCGTCGTTGCGGACGGACGGGCAAACGTGCTTGCGCCGCGGACGGCTTCCGTTTACGGTATTGATATTATCCGCAGCCTCAGGGCGGGAAAAGAAAAATAACCGCCCTAAAAAAGAAAAATCCCCTTATTGCACAAAAAAACTTCCGCCGTCCTTTTCGGACGCGGAAGCTTTTTTCATAACGGAAAGAATTTCAGCCGACAAAGAAAGCTTTTCCGGCACCGGCATCAAACACCTTGTTGCCGACGGCGATTACCGCCCGGTCAAACAATTCTATTTCACCATACTCCTCAACGCATTTTTCCCCGTCAAAAAGAATCAGCGTGCCGTTTTTGTCGCTGTCCCGGTCATAAACCAGCACCGCCGGCAGATCGAAATTTTCCGGCAGACAGTCAGAGCCTTCGTAAACCTTTTTCCACGCGTCGCCGGCGGCAAACAGCAAAACGCTGCCGCCTCTCACCTGCAGTTTCCGATATCCGCCCTGCAGACCGGCCTTGATGCGGTAGCCGTCGCAAAACAGGTCACAGCGGCCGTCCGGATACTGCGCAATGCTTGTTTTTCCGTCCGCAGCCGGCGTGAAAGAAACGTATTTGCGCGTTTCAAAAGCGTCCGTTTCCTCATCAAGGGCGGAAACGTTCCAGCCGCCGCTTTCCGGACGCTCGCCGAAAACGTCGCCGGCAAGGATTTTTTTGCCCAGATAAACATCGCCCAAAAACATTTCCCGGCCGTTTTCCAGCTTCTGTTTTCCCGGCCGGTGATTGAGCCAAAACCAGCCGTCGGTCAGATGATATACAAAATCGGCGCCGAAAAGCTTAAACTCAAAAACGTCGCGCGGACCGCAAACCAACGGTCCCGTCAGATTCCGACAGGGAAAATAAAAAAGGTCGAACACGCGGTCTTTTTTGCGCATCACGGCAACCGCCGCGTTTGCAAACTGCCAGTAGTTCAAACCGGACGAAACTTCGCACTCTGCCGCAGCCGTCGTTTTTTTCATCAGCAAACGGCAGCGCACTTCCCGGTTGTCATTCTCTTTTTCCAGTCTTACATTGTTTCCGTAAATCATAAGTTTTGTTATTTTTAATAATTAAACATAAAATATTATCGCGGACGGGAATTTAACAAAAAATTTCCGTCTTGGCAAGCAAATACATTCCGTTTTTCAAACCGTCAGCCGGGCAGTCTTCAGGCCGACGATTTCCTCCAGCGCGGCGAGCGGCGCCTCAATCTGAAAACCGATTTTGCCGGCGCTGAAAATGATCGTCGCAAAGTCCGCGGCGGTTTCGTCGGCAAATGTCGGAAACGGCTTTTTCATCCCGAGCGGCGAACAACCGCCGTGAACATAGCCGGTCAGGCCGAGAAGCTCTTTTGACTTGACCATCTCGACCGACTTTTCGCCGGCGGCGGCCGCCGCTTTTTTCAGATCCAGCTCTTCCGCCACCGGAATCATAAAGACATAATGCTGATGCGACTTTCCGACCGTCACCAGGGTTTTAAACACCTGCTTCGGGTTCTGGCCGAGCGCCGTCGCCACTTCTATCCCGCTCAAGGCCCGGCTGCCGTCATAACTGTAGGATCGGTAGTCAATCTTATGCCGGTCGAGTATCCGCATGGCGTTGGTTTTGCTTTCCATCGTTTCCTCTCTTTTTAATTTTCCACCCGTATGGTCAGCGCCGGGAACAACTCGTCGTCGCTGCCGAAGTGGCTGAAACGGATGTCTCCGGCAGCGTCCGCCGTCAGCAGCGATTTGAAGGGACGCGCTTCCCGCCGGCCCTCAAAAGAATAGCGGTGATAAGACTGTTCCGTATCGTTAAGCAGAAGAAAACTCAGGCTGCCGAACAACGGTTTTCTGACCGTCAGCACACCGTTTTCGGCCGTCGAAATTTTTACGACGGTCAATCCGGGGAACAGCTTTTCCACCTCTTCGGGCGACAATTTACGCACCTTGAAAGCGTTGTCGCGATATACCGTTTCGGTAAAATACAGATCGTTTTGGTTATATCCGATCAAACGGCCGTTTAACAGAAACTCATAGGTCGAAGCGGGCGAAAAGCCTGCTTTCCTTGCCGTATATTGCGAATAACTGCCCGTACCCGGCGAAACGGACCTGGTAAACACCGTGCGGTCTTCCGCCATGCCGCCTTCCGACCAGACGCCGGCCGCAGGAGAATAGACCACCTGCGCCCTGTCCCCGACCGCTGCTGCCGTCACCTCCGGCGGCAGCCGGTAACCGGCGGCGCAGCCGCTTAAAAAACAAAGGCACATCCCTGTGAAAAAAACGTTTTTCATTTACACCCCTCCGCAAACTTTGCGCATTAAAACTTTCATTGTATACAATTAAACCCAATATCTATGAGATTCAATAATTTTGTAGAGGTTGTATTGCAGGAGACGCACAACATATTAATTTTCTAAAAGGAGGAAGACCATGAATGAATTGCACTTTCTGATTCATAACCTTTCCGATCTGGCGCCGAACCACGACCGCCGCCCTCATTGCCGGGTCGTCGACATTCTGGTGGAAAACTGGGCGGGCGGACAATACATCACCTACAATTACCGGGAACACATCATGCGGATCAGACGCCGACCGGAAACGGCCGTTGTCAAAAACTGAGGCAAACGCGCGCCGCCGTTCCGCACGGCGGACAAAAAGGCAAAGTGTACTTATTTTTGGTTACCCCGCACCGACTTTTACCTACTACCGCAATTTTGCGACCATGGTATAGTTCGTTTTGTGATTGCCATAACTTAACCGAAAAAGGAGGGTATTAAAAAATGGGACAGGCGATAAAGAAAAAGACGATTCCGGGAAACGACGACGAACGCGACATCATGCTCATCGGGAAAATTTACAAAAGTTTCGAGGCTCTGGAAGAAACGCTCGGAAAGCTGCAGCTTGAAGAGCCCCTGTTTATTACCTACATGGCAAAGAAGTCTTTTGCCGACACCGTTTTTTCACAAATCAAACATAATAACGAAAAAACGCAGATTCAACGTTTCATCAACTGAAATCAGCATTTTTTCCAGGTGGTGCCGGAAGGCGTGTCCTCCAGCACAATGCCCGCAGATTTCAACTGATTGCGGATTTCGTCCGCCCGCGCATAGTTCTTTTCCTTTTTGGCAAGGGCGCGCTCTTCTATCAAACGGTTGATCTCATTCTCGTCGAGCGGTCCGCCGGCCCCCTGCTTAAACCAGCTTTCGGGATCCTGATACAAAAGGCCGAGAACGGCAGCCGAGGCGACAAGCTTTGACTTGGCTTCCCTGCGCTCTTCCGCGCTTTCCGCCTTATTCAGGGTGTTGACCAACTCGTGGAGAACCGACAAGGCCAGCGGCGTGTTGAGGTCGTCGCAAAGAGCTTCCATCACTCTGGCATCCGGACCTACGCCGGCATCAACCTTGATATCTGCCGTTTTGAGCAAAGCGTTGTAAAACTTGTCCAAAACCGTTTTTGCCTGTTTCAGCCCGTCAAAAGTGAAATTGAACGGCTGATGATAATGGGTGCCGATAAACAGCAGCCGGAGAGCTTCCGCCGGATATTCTCCGATCAGCTGGTTAACGGTATAAAAATTGCCGAGCGATTTGGACATTTTGACTCCGTCCACCATCAGCATGCCGGCATGCACCCAGTAACGGGCAAAAGTGTCGTTCGGATGGGCGCACATCGACTGCGCGCATTCGTTCTCATGGTGAGGGAAAATCAGATCCGATCCGCCGCCGTGAATGTCAAACGAATTGCCGAGATATTTTGAGCTCATGGCCGAACATTCCAGATGCCAGCCCGGACGGCCGTAGCCCCAGGGGCTGTCCCAGCCGGGCTGCCCGGCTGCCGACGGCTTCCACAAAATGAAGTCGGCCGGATTTTTCTTGTAACCGGCCACCTCAATCCGCGCGCCGGCCAGCATTTCCTTCATGCTGCGGCCGGAAAGGAAACCGTAGTTTTTCATCGAATCGACGGAAAACAAAACGTGCCCGTCGGCCTCATAGGCATGGCCGTTTTTAAGCAGCAGTTCGACCAGCTCGATCATCTCGTTGACAAACTCGGTCGCCCGCGGACGAAAATCGGGATCGGCCACGTTCAGCGCATGCATGTCGTCCAGATACCACTGATAGGTTTCCCGGGTGATTTCACTGATCGGCTTGCCGGTTTCCTGATGTTTGTTCAAAATCTTGTCGTCAATGTCGGTAATGTTGGAAACGTAAGTTACGTGGTCTTTGCCGTAAACCTCGCGCAAAACCCGGTTGAGCACGTCAAAAACCACCGCTGACTTGGCGTTGCCGAGGTGCGCGCGGTCATAAACCGTCGGCCCGCAGACATACATGCGAACATTGTTTTCATCCAACGGAACAAATTTCTCCTTGCGGCGTGTCAACGTATTGTGCAGATACATTTCCGGCATTTTTTTCTCCTTTTATGCATATTCGCCGTTCAAGCGGCGGAAAACCCGTTCGCGCCCGATCAACGGCAGTAAAATTTTCAGTTCGGGACCGTCGTCCATGCCGGTAATCGCTTTGCGCAGCGGGTGAAACAAAGCTTTTCCCTTGCGGCCGGTGCGCTCTTTTACCGCATTTGTCCAGACGGCAAAGGTTTCCTCGTTCCACGGCTCGGGCGGCAACAATTCGGCGGCGGCGGACGTCAGTTCCCTGTCTTCCAGTTCGGGTCGAACCGGCCGACGGCAGATTCCCCGCCATATTTCACTGTCTGTTACAATATTCAGATTGCCGCGGATGGCATTCCAAAACTCCCTGTCTACATTCACCCGGCCTTTTACCGCTTCATAATCCAGCCCGCGAACCAGGTGGGTGTTGAAACGGCGCAGGTCGTCTTCCGAAAACTTCGGCTGCGAACGCCCCAGCCTGGCAAGATCCAGACTTTCCGCAAGGCTGCACAGGTCGGCAAAAGGTTCCACCGCTTCCGAAGTGCCCAGCTTGGCAAGATAAGAACAAATTGCCATCGCTTCAATGCCTTCCGCCCGCAGTTCGGCAACGCCGACGGAACCCAGACGTTTGGAAAGTTTTCCCTCCCTGCCGGTCAAAAGCGGCAGGTGGGCAAACGACGGCACCCGGCCGCCGACCGCCTCAAACATCCGTATCTGCGACGCGGTATTGGTCACGTGGTCTTCGCCGCGGACAATATGTGTGATTGCAAAGTCCGTATCGTCGACAACCGAAGGCAGATGGTATAAATAACTTCCGTCTTCACGAATTACAACGGGGTCGCTCAAATTTTCCGCCGAATAATGGCAGCGGCCGCGCACCATATCTTTCCAGACGATGTCGCCGGGCGCCAGTTTAAAACGGTAATGAGGCCGGCGGCCTTCCTTTTCATAAGCGGCAATTTGTTCTTTCGTCAAACTCAGGGCACGGCGGTCATAAATCGGCGGACGACCCTTGGCCAGCAGCGTCTTGCGCATCAGTTCCAGTTCTTCCGGCGTTTCGTAACAAGGGTAAACCAGTCCTTCCGCAATCAGTTTTGCCGTCACTTCCCGGTAACGTTCCGTCCGCGCGGACTGCCGGGCTTCGCTCGACCACACCAGTCCCAGCCACTGCAGGGCATCGCGTATTTCCGCTTCATATTCTTTTTTGGAGCGTTCCTTATCGGTATCGTCGATCCGCAGCATAAAGCTTCCGCCCAGCTTTTGCGCCAGCAGCCAGTTGAACAGCGCGGTTCTGGTATTGCCGATATGCATGTGCCCGGTCGGCGACGGCGCGAATCTGACTTTGACTTCTGACATTTGAAATTATTCCCCGATAAATTTGAACAATTGCCGAGTATATAAGCATACCCCGCAGATTTCAAGACTTTTTTCCCCCTTGGCGGCAACGGAAAAACAAAATCCGCCGGCATAACAAAGCAATTGCGAATATAACCGGTTACGTGTTCCGACCGCACCGTTTTGTTCCCGCCTGCCGTTTTTAAACGCATCCGTCTGCAAACGGCTTCCTCTTACAAACTTTCAAAAGTTCACGCAAACGATCTTAACCTTTCCGAACTTCGGGCCGCGCAAACGCGGGATCAAACGGCATCCCGCAGCCGCCCCGATATAAACGACATTGCTTTACCCCATAATCTTCCGTACCGACGCAAACGGCGCCGACCGTTTCCGGCATCAAACGCCAGCACCAGAAGGTTTTGCAAAGCCTTACAACCGGCTGCCGTCTGTATCTGCCGGCTTACGCAGAAATTTGAAGCAAAAAAGATACCTTCAGACTATCCGAGGGTTTTCGGCACACAAAAAAACCTCTCCCTGCGGAGAGGTTTTTCGTTTTTAAGCTTCGGCCTTTTTGCTCTTTTTCTTTACCGTTTTTTTGGCAGCAGCCTTCTTTTCTTTGGCCGCGGCTTTTTTGGCAGCGGCTTTTTCCTTGGCGGCAGCTTTCTTTTCGGCTGCTTTCTGCCTGGCCGCTTCGGCTTTTTTCCGGTCGGCTTCCTTCTTTTTCGCCGCAGCGGCTTTTTTCTTTGCCGCTTCTTTTTCCTTTGCGGCGGCAGCTTTCTTCTTCTCGGCCTCTTTCTTTTTGGCTGCTTCGGCTTTCTTCTTCGCCGCTTCTTTTTCTTTTGCGGCGGCAGCTTTCAGTTTTTCCGCCTCTTTTTTTCTGGCAGCGGCGGCCTTGGCTTTCGCCGCAGATTTTCCGGCTTTCTTCTTCACCGTTTTTTTCGGCTGGCTTTTCAGTTCGGTCCATTTTTTGGAAACGGCAATTGCTTCGTCCAGGTCCTTTTCCTTGCACAAACCGACAGCAACCGGATTCTTCGGCCGCAGGTTGGCCATGTCGCGGTGCGTGCCGTCCCGCAGAGAAGCAATGGTCGGCTTGGTGGTACCGATCAGCTTGCATATCTGGGAATCGATAATTTCCGGACAATTGCGCAGAATCCACAGAATAGCCGCCGGCTTGTCGCTGCGCTGCGACGGCGAAAGCACTTTTTTGTTCTTGCTGTTTTCCGCCTTGACGTTACGTTCAGGTTCAACCCCGACAAGCGACGCGGAAGGATCCTGCTCGCAGCGGGCAATTTCGTCCGCCGTCAGCTGACCGCCGGTAACCGGATTCAGCCCGACGATGTTAAAAGCGACGTCGCCGTCGGCAATCGCCTGCACTTCCAGCTCGTGCAGTTCGCAGAAATCGCCGATTTGTTTAAAAGTCAAAGTCGTATTTTCAACCAGCCAGACGGCTGTTGCCTTGGGCATTAACGGGGCTGTCATTCTTCTGTCCTTTCTTTTTTGTTTTAAGCACACAGATTTTGTGAGCAAAAAACCCACATTCCATTATAGAATGCAGGTTAATTGAAAAAATTTAAGATAGTATTAAGATTAAATACTATTCGCCGTCGGAAGTTTTGAGACCGAAAGCGCCAAACTTGTTCTTAAATTTGGACAACTGACCGCCGGTGTCAACCAGACGATAAACGCCGGTCCATGCCGGATGGGATTTCGGATCAATTTCCAAAGTCATCTTGTCTCCGGCTTTGCCCCAGGTGGATCTGGTGGTGGCTACGCTGCCGTCACTCATTACATAGGTAATTTCGTGATAATCCGGATGAATACCTTTTTTCATCTTATTTCTCCATATCGAATTTTCAGTTGTCGTTTTTATACATTAGAGTTTCAAATAAAGCAAGCATTAATTTAAAAAATTTTAAGCTTTTTACATTAATCCGCCTGCTCGAAAACTTCCACCGTGTTTTGCTTGCCGCGGTTGTCGGTATTGACGATTTTGATGCCGAAGTTCTTATAACCGCGGGTCATCAGATAAGAACGGATTTCCACCGCCCGGTTCAAACTCAAACGCTTGTTTTTGAAATCGTTGCCGCCGTCGTTGAAGTTGTAGGCGTAGATGAGGATTTTGCTTTCGCCCGGCCGTTTGAAGCCGTCGGCAATTGCTGCCAGCCGCGCCGTATTTTCGGCCGAAAGCTCAAACACGCCGCCGGCAAAGGCAATGACGTCGGCGGCCGGTTCTTCTTCCGCCATCGGAATCAGCGGCTGCAAAACCGGCTTTCTTTTCTCTGCAACGACCGGCGCTAAATTCGTTTTTTCAATCTTTACCGGAATTTTTTCCGCCGTTTTGTCTTCCGCAACAGCGGGCTTTTCTTCCTCTATCCCGCTTTCCGCGACAGAAATTTGCGCTTTTGCTGCCGGAACTTCCCGCGACGCTTCCGCTTTCACCGTCCGTTCCGTATCTTTCGCCCGTACCGTTTTTTCGACCTTAACGGTTTTGTCCGCGTCGGCCTTCACCGCTTTATCCGCCGCAGGTTCGGCAACGACTGACGAAACCGGCTGCCGGGACACTGCCGGCATGCTTTTCTTTTCAATATCCGCTTTTACCGCCGGTTTTTCTTTTACCGCCGGTTCGGCCCCCGGCTCTTTTTTTTCTGCCGCCGGCCTTTCCGTTGCAGAAACAGTCGTATTTCCGGACATGTTTTCCTTAACTGCCGCAGGCTTGGTTTCCGCCACCGCGGATTTTACCGGCAATGCCGCCTTTTTAACGGTTGCTGCCTTATTTTCCGCCGGCCTCTTTTTTTGTGCCGCAACAGTTTCGGCCGCCGGTTCGGACTTAACCGGCAGCGGACGTATATTCGGTTTGCGTTCGGGGACGGGAATCGCTTTTACCGCCGGTTCGGCTTTTGCTTTTACCGCAGCCGGAGTTTTCTCCGGTTTATCCTCTGTCTTAGCCGGCGCCGGCTTGGCCGCCCGGGGCTTGTTGCCGATAACCGGCTTAGGCAGCGGACGCAGGGACGAATCGTCAAATACGGGGAAAAGCGGCACAATGTCCTCACTGCCGGCATTGTCCAGACCGTCCAACACCGAAAGATCGACATAAACGTCGTCGGCCGCCGCCCGTCCCCACAACAGGCAGGAAACCGTTACCAACATCCAGACTTTGCGCATTCTCTTCCCCCGAAAGACAAAAACTATCCCGCCAATCTGACGATAAACGCCTCCAGCGAGGTATTGGTCGCCGCCAACTCGTCGGAAACGATCACCTGTTCGATTTTTTCCGGCGCAAATTCTTCCCGTTTCAGGTTATAGATATAACCGCCGGCTTCGCGCACCAGCAACAGACCGGCAACCACCGAGTTCAAATTGCCGCCGAGGCTGAGGCAGACGTCCATTTTGCCGGCGGCAACGCCGGCCAGCGAGAGCGCAACGGAACCGAGCAAACGAACGTTTTCGGTTTCGGCAAACAAATCGCGGTAAGCGGCGGTATATTCCGCGCTGCCGTGCTGAAAGCCGATCGAGGCCGCAACCAGTGCTGCGGCACCGTCCTTGACGGCAGAAACGCGCAGACGTTCATGGTTGCGGAATCCTTCTTTATAGGCGCCGCTGCCTTTTTCGGCAAAATACAGCTCGTCACTGGCACGGTTATAGACGACCGAAGCCTTGACTTCGCCGTTTTCGCAATAGGCGACGGTGGTGGCAAACACGGGAATGCCGCGGACAAAGTTGCCCATGCCGTCAATCGGATTGACCATAAAACAACATCCGCGGGAAAGCGGCTGTTTGCCGTCGACGAAGACGGCGTCCGGCCGCACGCGGGAAAGCTCGCCTTTCAAAGTCTGCGCCACCCGCTCGAAAGAACGGGAAACGAAATTCTGATAGCCGCGCACCGAAGACTGCAGCTTCTCAATCTCGTTGAAGTCGCGGTCAAGCGACGCCGTTGCTTTTTTGACGGCGCCGACCAAAAGCGTGAGAGTTGGGGAAAGATAAGACATTATTTGGCTCTTTCGACATAGTTGGCTTCGGCCGTGCCGACCACGACCTTTTCACCCTGGTTGATAAACGGCGGAACCATGATGCGGACGCCGTTGTCCAAAATCGCCGGTTTGTAGGACGAAGCCGCGGTCTGTCCCTTGACCACCGGTTCGGTTTCGGCAATGGTGCAGACGACCTGCTGCGGCAGTTCTACCGCCACCGGACGACCGTCGATGAAATTGATGTAAACGGTCATGCCTTCGACCATAAACGGACGGGAATCGCCCAAAATGTCGGCCGGCATAACAAACTGTTCAAAAGTTTCCGAATCCATAAAGGTCAGACCGAGGGCGTCTTCATAAAGGAACTGGCAGTCTTTTTCTTCCACCATCAGTTTTTCGACCGTATCTTCGGAACGGAAACGCTCGTTGGTTTTGGTTCCTTCCTCAACCGACTTCATTTCAACCTGCATAAAGGCACCGCCCTTGCCCGGCTTGATGTGGGTTGCCTTAACGACCGTCCAGGGTTTGCCCTTGTATTCGATTACCCAGCCGATTCTGATGGATACTGCTTGCTGCTTCATTTTCTTATTCACTCCTTAATTTTTGATTTTTTGAATTTTATCAAGATAATTACTCTAAACTTTATTTTTTCGCAACTAAAATCTTATAGTCTTCGGGGCTTAAAATCACCATGTCCGCGGACCAGGCGGAAAAATCGACGGATCCGTCCATCGGCTCGACCGCCGTCTGCAACAGAAAAAACTCCGCATACCAGTCGGCCAGCGCTTTGGTTTTCTCCGCCCCCTCATTCCAGATGCGGAAAACAACAAAGTCCGGTTCATTTTCGCTTACGATCATCGCTTCATGACGGCGGCTACGGCAGATAACGCCGAGAAAACGCCGGCCGAGCTGTCGGCGCAGAGCCGCCATTTCCTTTTTGATTGCCGTCGAGGCGCTCAGATCGACAACAACGCCGTCGGCGCCGAGTTTAACCGCCAGCACGGCGGCGTCTTTGCCTTCAATCAGCGCAATTTTTCCGGCCGCCTCAATCTTCCGGATCATCCTGCCGAGGCTGTTCTCCGGCAGGGAAGCGGACAGAATGAAGCATTCGACGTTTTTTTCGTCGATGCAGTTTTCGGCGCTTTCGGCCGCAATTTTGAGAATAAATTTAGGCATATCCGTTTTTGCCGCTTGAAAAAATAGTTAATGACCGGTATTATCGGGAGATTATAAGCTAACGGCATCGATAAAGAAAGAAAAATTTTACTATGGAAACAGAAATTTCGCGTTTCAAGGAAACGGCGGAAGCCCTGAACGAAATTGACGCGGCGCTCAACGAGCTGCAACAGGCGATTGAAAACAAGCGGGAAAACGTTTCCCGCCTTAAAGAAACCGCCGCCCGTTCGGTTGCCCGCATCGACGAACTGATCAATAAACTGAACACGGCACGGGAGCAAAATGGCACAAGTAACGGTAACGATTAATTCCCGCGAATATCCGATTGCCTGCGAAAGCGGGCAGGAAGCGCGGATCATGCAGCTGGCCGGGATTTTGGAAGAAAAGGCGCGGCTGTTAAAAGACATCAGCGGACAAATCAGCGAAAACATGCTGCTGGCAATGATCGGCATTCTGGTTGCCGACGATTTGCTCGAAGCATGCAAAAACAACACCGCGCCGGTTTCCGCCGCCGCGGGGGAAGACACCGCCCGCACCGTTGCCGCCGACCGCGAACTTTCCGCCCGGCTCAGGGTTGTGAGCGAAAAAATAAAAGCTGTTGCAAAACAGATTGAATCATTATAATATCAGCTTATGGAGAGGTGACTGTCCGGTTCGTAATTCCGCAGATCTTCCGAGCCAACGTAATTTTATCGGGAATTGTCCCTGACAGGATCGTGGTCCTGTTATATGATGCCCACCTATTGAGATGCGGTTCGAGACAGAATGTACCTATACGGCCCGACGGTTCTCTCTATTTTTTTGTTACCTTTCAACTCCGGCTGCCGGAGTTTTTTTAATTAACCGACGGAGAAAACTGTTGAAGATCATTTATTTGGGCGACGTGGTCGGCCGGGCGGGAAGAGACGCCGTCTTAAACAACCTGCCGCTGATGCGGGAAAAGTACAAGGCCGACGTAATTATCGTCAATGTTGAAAACGCCGCCCACGGCTTCGGTGTCACGCCGGGAATTGCCCGCGAGTTTCTGGAACGCGGCGCCGACGTTCTGACTACCGGCAACCATGTCTGGCAGCAGCGTGACATCATCCCTTTCTTAGACGAGTGCAAACGCATTGTCCGGCCGCTGAACTATCCCGACAGCGCACCCGGCCGCGGGGCGATCGAATTTGAACTGGCCAGCGGCAAAAAAATTCTTGTTACCCAGGTGCTGGGACGGGTCTTCATGGACAGTGTCGACAACCCTGCGTTTGTCCTCGACCGGCTGCTGAAAAACTATGCGCTCGGCCGCAACATTGCCGCCGTGTTCGTCGACGTCCATGCCGAATCGACCTCGGAAAAGCTTTCTCTCGGACACTATCTCGACGGCCGGGTTTCCATCGTTGCCGGCACCCACACCCATATCCCCACCGCCGACGCCCATATCTTAAACGGCGGCACCGCCTACATCACCGACGTCGGCATGTGCGGCAATTACGATTCCGTGCTCGGCTTTGACAAACAGGCGCCGATCGACCGGCTGTGCCAGCGTTACAACGGCAACCGGCTGGAAGTCTGCCGCAGCGGAGGTACCGTATGGGGAATTGCGGTTAAAACCGACGACAAAACCGGTTTGGCCGAAACAATCGAACAATTCAGCTTAAAAGGAAACGAATGATGGCGGAAAAAGAATATATCAGCTACGAAGAAATCAACAGCGAGTGCAAAAAACTGGCTTATATTCTTGCAGGATGCGGTTTTAAACGCATCATCGCTGTCGCCCGCGGCGGGCTGGTGCCGGCCTGCGTTCTCGCCCAGTTTCTCGGCATCAGGGAAATCAGCAGCATCTCACTGGCCAGCTATGAGGGCGAAACCCGCAGCGAACTCAAATGTCTGGTGCCGCCCGACATCCGTATGGACGAAGAAACGCTGTTTGTTGACGACCTTTACGATTCCGGCAGCACTTACCGTTATTTGAAAGAAAAATATCCGCGAGCCAAAATCGCCGTTTTGTTCAGTAAAGACCCGGCGGCCGAGCTTGACTTTCCGGCCGCGCCGAAAACTCCCGGCCGCTGGCTGGTATTTCCCTGGGAATTTGAACCGATTGAAAGCGGCAGCGGCAAATAGCTTTCGTTTTCCGG
>ERZ773148.452-NODE-452-length-35719-cov-19.904357_pt1 | contig 35719 bp, 24 predicted proteins | sample MGYA00580846_ERZ773148 | MGnify/ENA primary metagenome ERZ773148 (study PRJEB29015, sample SAMEA2737879) | human gut metagenome | biome: human gut; feature: human-associated habitat; material: faeces | place: China | collected 2012 ... | reverse complement strand
ATCTGCTAGCGCATCGAGAGCGCATACTGCAGGATAGTCGTATGTTTCTCACGCCGATCGTGGCGCACAATGGCTTGGCCTATACGGGCACGTCAGGTTTTCACCATCCGACTATCGGCATCTACCTAGAGTGGTGGAGTCATTGCTTAGGCACTATGGTGATCTCTGATGGTGGCCGTATGAGTCTCGTTTATCAGATTGCGGGGAGTCCGCTCACGGGGTCTAATAGCTGTGGTCAACTCTATGAGAGTGGTGAGTCGGCTCCTATACGGCTCTCCGGCTTTTCCAAATACTGGCAGTCGCTGATGGAGATCAACACGCGCTACAGCGAAGCTAAGCAGATCTATCAAGCCTATACGCTCCAAGAGCTACTGGACATCCTACATGAGGAGGATGGAGGCGAGAAGGACTTTACGAGCAATGTGAGAGAGCGCTTCCTGCAGCATCGTATCGTGCAGCTGACCGAGCAAGTGGATCATCACTACAGGGAGGCATGTAGATGGAGATATAAATATGAGCATGCGGTGCTACGGCTGCATGACAGCGAGGTGCGCCAGATCTACGCTGACTACGAGGATCTAGAGCAGCGGGTGAAGGCGCAGATCGAGGAGCTGAGAAGGCAGAAGCAGAGCTTGAAGCGACAGCTCCGGAGCGAGCAACTGACGCCTCGTAGCTATCAGTTTGCCCTCAAGCCTCTAAACAAGCAGATTGATCAGCTAAAGAGTCAGTTGTATGGCTTTGAATACAATGTCAAAGAGCGATTTAGTGATGAGGGGATAAACCTGTATAATATACGCTTCTATGTCCAGAACAATGGACAGGCAAGGAATATTGATCGGGAGGTGTATGTAAAATGGGAACTCTAAGAAGTATCATAATCAGCCTTTCCTACTGCAATACAAAATCGATTAGCATCAAGAGCCGGTCTACGGACCGCCCCAACCGAGCCCCGCATAATGGTCACGGTGGGAGGAATGGATGCGAATTAGACGTTTAACCTATAAACCAACTAGTTAAAAACCAAATTATGACAGTACAACAATCTTATGAACCATCATCTCGTGAGGAGTCTGTGGAGGAGAGACACCCAGAGGGTGCTATCCGACTGATGGATGGCACGATCCTGACGTGCTATCCAAAGCCTGAGGAGGAGATGCAACAAACTGAGGAGGTGGTGGCTGATGAGCTACCGCTAGAGACGACGGGACGACACTTCGGCATGGGGCGGAGGAGGATAGCTCCGAAGCCTGAAGCGAAGGAGGTACTTCGTCAGCTCTTTATCGACAATGCCTTCTATCTGCTAGCGCATCGAGAGCGCATACTGCAGGATAGTCGTATGTTTCTCACGCCTGTAAGTGTCCAGAATAAGTTGGCCTACACGGAGTCTCCAGGCATGGATGCCCCAACGATCGGTGTCTATCTAGAGTGGTGGAGTAGTTGCTTAGGCTCTATGGTGATCTCTGATAGTGGCCGTCTAAGTCTCATCTATGAGCTCACGGGGAGTCCGCACTCAAAATTTGCTATCTGTAGACAGCTGTACGAGGATGGTGAGACGGAGCCTATACATCTTTACTACTTTGCCCGCTATTGGGAGTCACTGATGAAGATCAATATGCACTACAACGAAGCTAAGGAGATCTACGAGGCCTATACGCTCCAAGAGCTACTGGACATCCTGCATGAGGAGGATGGCGGCGAGAAGGACTTTACGAGCAATGAGAGAGAGCGCTTCCTACGACATCATATAGCGGATCTGAATGCTTACATAGAGTATCTGTACGAGGAGTTTAGCATCAGGTTGAAGAGATGGATGCATGCGGAGCTACGGCTGCATGACGATGAGGTGCGCCAGATCTATGCTGACTATAAGGCTCTGGAGCAGCGGGTGACTAGTGAGATCGAGGAGCTGAGGCGACAGAAGCAGCGCATGAAGCGACAGCTAAAGAGTGGTCAGCTCGCGCCTCGTAGCTATCAGGATGCTCTCAAGACAGTGAGAGCGCAGACTAATCAGTTGAAGGGGCAGTTGAGTAGCTTCGAGTACAAAGTCCAATGGAGATTTCGTGATGAGGGGATGATAAGCATCCAGGATATATGCGCCTATGTCGAGAACAAGGATAAGGCGGAAAGTGACACAACTAATAACTACTAAAACTATGATTATAACGACAGATATACTTGCAGATCGCTTTGCGAAGTACAACAAGCTGTACTTTGATGATGAGCTACCTACACCAGACTTTTTCCTACTGAAGTCATACTCCAAGCTGGGTATGTTTCGCTTCATTGAGATACGTAGCAGACGTACGATCAAGTATGTGAAGATCCTGATCTCTTGCTACTATGACTGGACGGAAAAGCAGCTGCGGAGCGTACTCGTGCATGAGATGATACACTACTATGTGGAGTACAACTACTTTCACAATGGTCAACCGCATCATGGGGAGCTCTTTACCAATAAGATGAATGAGCTAAATAAGAAGTATCACCTCAACATCGAGGTGGTCACTAATATAGATAAGCTCAAGGTGGCTAAGGGGGCGCCCATACTGCCACGGATAGCGGCCTTCTTTACTACGCTCCGCTAATCAGCTATGGGGCGAGATAAGATGAGCGATATGATGGACCATAAGTTAACCGCCTTAGCGCAGCTCCTCCTAGGCTCTGAGAGCCGTGTGAGGACCTTTGCGCTGGTCACGACAGAGAACTCTGCCGTAGAGCCGTCAGGCTCGCAAGAGCCGACGAGTGGCGGTGATTGTCTGGCGGCCTTCTTGCGCAGCGAACAGTACGCTTACGCAGTCCTAGAGCCACAGACGAGGGCTAAGGAGACACTCTGCCTGGTCTACAACGTGGGGCTAGACGATGTGGGCTTTATTTTGAAGAGTATCGATCTAGATCGTTTTCTCCTAGTGGAGCTTGCTCCGCTGGGAGACTCGCCTAGGAGTATGACGCTCACCTGCTTTCAGACGCTAGGTAGCGAGGCGGTAAGGGGGCGTCCCGATCCTAAGGGGAGCCTTTATAGACAAGCTGGCGAGCGCGTGATCTGTAGGAGTCTGGAGAGCTTTTGCCACGTTTGTGAGTGGCACAGTTTGTCGATACCTTTGGATAACTTTGCCGAGTCGGTTCGAGCGTTCAACGACTTTATCGATACCCGCTGTCGGCTACACGAGCTGTACGCTCAGCGCTACGATTACTTGGTCGAGAAGAGCATGGATACCAAGCTAATGCTTCGCTCACACCGTATATGTCGGGCGCAGCTATATGGGACGCACTACGACCTCTTCCTAAGGCAGTGATATCAGAGAAGTCTAATAGTTTGAGATACGAGATATGAAGATTTACTTTAGTCCAGAGTACAGTGGACATGTATATATTGACTGGTCGGCCCATTACGATATGCTATGGGAAGACGGCAGAGGGGGTTGTCTTGATAGACTTCAAGACCTACTCGGGTACGACGTAGCAGCTACTAGACCTCACGAACCCGCACTACGCTGGTCGCTATAAGGGACAGCTCGACTGCTACCAGAGCGCTATCGAAGCGTCTGGCCAGAGGGTCCTCGATCAACTCATCTTCTATCCGATACTGGGCGACGTGGTGCGTCTCCTACCATTCGACTAGACGACTACGTCGCTCTATCTTTGCCTGCTCGTATCGTGCTGGTATCGTAGTAGATACGAGTTCCAAAAGTTGTTCCTCCTTTGGAACTTTTTAGTTCCAAGGGAGGAACTTTTCAGTTCCAGCGGAGGAACGGTCAGTTTCCAACGGTGGAAAATAAAATTTCCAGCGTTGGAAATCTATTTTTCCTAGGTAGGAATTTTTCGATCCCTAGGGCGGGACGAAGAAATCCCTCGGGAGGGACGATTTGCTCCCCACGGCGGGATTTTTTTATCCCATGCGTGGTGGGACGATTTGATCCCATGGCTTTGGGAGCGGGTTACAAGCCGTTTGTGCGGGGGAACGGAGGAGATGCGGAGCGTAAGCACAACAAAAGCCGGGTAGTTCGGATGGCTACACGGCTTTGCTATGTTGGGAAAGCCTGCTGGGCTTACGCCAGAGGCTCGGGATAGTCAGACAGACTAGGTGAGGTCTACGGCAGGTGCCTCCTCAGGCGTGGTGGGCGTAGGGTTGGCATGTGGCATCCGTACTCCGTTGACTTGGCACTGTGCAAGACATACGTTCGGCAGGCTAACGCTAGAGGCTGGTGTGCCTATCGAGAGTATCGCTAAGATGATGGGGCATTCGTCTATTGCCAACACGCAAATCTACGCCCAAGTCACCGACCAGAAGATTGCAAGGGATATGGAGAGGGAGATGCAAAAGATACTGGAATGTGCGAATAGAAATTAGCTCAAAGGGACTTGCTGATGTGGATTATTTACTTTAACTTGCGCATCGTAATCAAACACATGAAGAATATGATAAAGAGAAGCTTATTCAACAGAAACGTCGTTTGGAGTGTACTATTTGTACTGTCCATACTACTCCTAGCTTCGTGTGATTTATTTTGGAGCTCAGAGCCAAAGCGAGAGGAGGTGCCTCTAGACCATATTATGATCCCCCCAACTAAACGAACCGACTACATAGGGTTGAATATTGCGGATAGTGTAGCCATTTTTTACACATTGAACCCATATAAAGGGGTGTACCTATTCGCAGAGCCCAACGTAGACTGTATCTTTTATTCTCAGTGGTATAACTACAAGGGGGAGTCATGGTTCCTATTCCGGAGTGTTATGGGGACGTTACACCCTAACTATAAGAGCTTTGTATCCATCCATCTTCAGATGTCTCCAAAGGATTGGGTTGTTCATAAGGCTTCAGTGTTTTTTCATGATCACCTTAGTATGGACAAAAGCTATATCCCCAATATTTTTGCAGAACTAGAGAGACAAGATGAAGATCTACTTTGGGTGTCACTAGTGGCAAGAGAAGACCTAAAGGTTGACATCTATAAGAAGATGTCATCAGAGAAGTGTGTCAAGGGTGTAATTACTGGCTCTTTCACACAGTGGTCAAACTATGTGGTCGAGCAAGACCGCAGCTCTAGAAGGTTAGACCCCCCATACACAGATTTCTATCCTGAAGAGTATTCGATGTCTGGTCCAATTTACTATACCTCTGTTGATGAACCTAAAAGGTTTCAGCTAAGCTTTACGGCCATAGAGTCTTTAGACGGCTATCCAATAATAGAAATTGCGTCTGAAGAGTGAGTATAGGACAAGAGTGTCGCTCATTCTCTGAAATTAAGAAGTAAGTCCTAATCCGCGATGATTTAACTAAAACAACATATATGATAAAGAGAAGCTTATTCAACAGAAACGTCATTGGGAGCGTGCTATTTGTACTCTCTATACTACTCCTAGCTTCGTGTGACTTGTTTACGAGTGCGAAATCAGAGCGAGAAGATGTATCCCTAGATCACATTATGATTCCACCTCCCAAGAGGACAGACTATATAGGGATCAACATAGACGATAGCGTAGCAACTTTTTATGCATTTAAGCCATACAAAGGTGTGACTCTATTCAAACAACCAGATGTAGACTGTATGTTCTATGCCCAATGGTATAACTACAAGGGAGAGTCTTGGTTTCTATTGCGAGGAGTGATGGGTACACTGCATCCGAATCACAGAAGCTTTGCCTCTATCCACCTTCAGGTCTCTCCCGAGGATTGGGTCGTTCATCGTGCTTCTGTCTTCTTTTACGATAGACTTAGAATGGACGAACAGTATATCCCGTCTATTTATGAAGAGCTACGTAAGAAAGCTCCTTATTTTCGGACCCCCTCATTGGTGGCAAGAGAGGATGTAAAAGTCAACATCTACAAAAAGAACTCTTCACGAGCGTGTGTCAAGGGGGTAATATCAGGTACTTTCACACAGTGGTCTTCCTTTAGGACTGGGCAATCGAGTGACACTAAAAGACATCAACCTCCTTATGGAGATGCTCATCCTGAATTGCTTTCTGAATATGACCAGATTTACTACGTCCCAGTCGATGCCCCAAAGAAGTTTCAACTGAGCTTTACAGCTATAGAAGCGTTGAGGGATCCTGACGTGCTAGTTGTCGAATAAGAAGTTTAGCTTCTATCTATTTTCCAGTGTCTTCAAAGCATAGGGTCTTTGGAGACACTGGAGTTTTTATCAAGGACTGTTTCAAGAGATAGCGGAACAGCTTGCCGATTATTGCTGTCCGATAAAAGTTTTTTGGCAAAAGAAATGCTCCCTATTTCATCGGACAGCCGAGTTCCCAGCTTGTCAGATCTCTGATGATAGCAGAGAGTCCATCAAATGTCTATTATAAAGAATTTCTCCCTACTATAGAACTAATCAGACGGTGAAAAGGATGTCTATCTTTATCGGACAGCCGATTTACTCGCTGAAAAACATTTGCTTGGGTGGCGACACTGTTGAAAAACCAGTGATGTTTGAAGGTCAAGAAGACGTTTTGCTCAAAAGGGGGGGGCTTGGAAAGCAAAATCAGAAAGCTCAACCGCTTCAATTCAGCGATTGAGCCCCCTCGGTATGCCCATTCTGACTTTTATCGGACAGCAATGAAATAAAACTTCGGAGGAATGAAATGAAACTTCGGAAGAATGAAATGATAAGTCCGAAGAGTTTTTTCGCGCTTACGTGGGAAATGAAAAATAGCCACGTGGAAGTTTTGGGCTTTCCACGTGGCTATCGTGTGTGACTCGGACGCTGTCCGAAAGTTTACGTGTAAGTGATATGTCGGGTCGTTACGCCGTGACGACGGACGCTGTCCGGTGAAGACTGTCGCGGTGACTAGTCGAGGAGCTTTTGTGCCTCCTCCTGTAGCTTAGCTTTGCTCTGTGCGCCGACGAGTTTGCTGACCATCTCACCGCCCTTGAAGAAGAGGATCGTTGGGATGTTGCGGATGCCGTACTGACTGGGCAGGTCGCTGTTTTCGTCGACGTTGACCTTGCCGATGATGATCTTGCCGTCGAACTCCTCAGCGAGCTCTTCAATCATCGGGCCAATCATCTGACAGGGACCACACCAGGTAGCCCAGAAGTCTAGGATCATCGGTTTGCCCTCAGCCATTAGACCGGCTATATTTGCATCTGTTATTTCCATTGCCATAGTTCTTGTGTATTTAGAGTTAGTATGAAATGTCTTCTATATAATAGGTAGGGACTATCACTTAGCTGTCTGCACGGTACACTGGATCTGGTACTTCTTGACGATCTCTAGGAGCCACTTGCCGGGCTCTATGCTGGGTGCATACATGGTGGTCGTGTAGGGTACCATAGAGGAGCAGAAGGTTATCTCTAGCTCCGTCTTACCAGGGTGATCCTTGATTGCGTTGCCCAGCTCGATAGCTCCCTCGAGAGTGTTGGGGCGATCGAGTATCTCCTCCTCGCCGTCGGCGCCCTCCTCGTATGCAACCGTTGGGGTGGCGTCTTCGCCCTGACTCAGATTGATGGTCAGCTGGATGCTCCTGAAGGCATCCTCTGTGATGTCTGAGAGGAGCTGCATGCTCTGCACAGTGCGGTAGAGGCGATTCGGATCGTATCGGCTTGGCGTGACGCTCATCTTCGCTAAGATGGCTAGTCCTTCCTGTGCAAAGTTACCGAAATTTACGTAATCCTGCCCAAAGAGCGGTATCTCGCCCGTGCCAGAGGTGTCTTCGATCTGGATAATGGCGTAAGGCTCGTTTCGCTTGCTAATGCCTTGACGCACCTTGGTGACTAGCCCGGCGCTGGTGAGCTGCGTGAGTCCCAGCTCGGCAAAGTGCTCTAGGTCGGAGGCGGGGCAGTTGCAGATGTTCTCGATGATGAAAGCGTAGGGGTCTAGCGGGTGGGCGCTCAGGTACATACCTATATAGGTCTGCTCCTTGGTGAGTCGCTCTAGATGGCTCCAGGGCTCGACATCCTTGGGGGGCATTGGCTTGGGGAGCTTGACACTGGGGTCGCTATCGCCAAAGAGTGAGGCCTGCACCTGCGTGCGCTCGCTCTCGAGGATCTTGCCGTACTGCATGAGTGCTGTGAGGAAGGTCTCGTCCTTGCCATAGGAGAGGCTGCTCGCATTACTCTTAGCGATGGGTGCGAAGTAAACCTCTCGCTCGATGCCAAAGTTGTCGAAGGCACCTGACAGGATGAGTGCCTCGAGCGCACGTCGTGAGCAGTTGCTCAGGTCGGTGCGCTGGAAGAAGTCGTACACGTCTTGGTAGGGGCCATGCTCCTCGCGCTCCTGTATGATAGCCTCAGCGACTGATAGCCCTACGTGTGAGATACCTCCGAGGCCAAAGCGTATGACGCCCTCTTTGTTTGCCGAGAAGGCGGAGAAGCTCTCGTTGACGTCTGGCCCCTTGACCTCTAGTCCCATGTGCTGCACCTCCTCGAGGTACTTGGTGAGCTTGTCGGACTTGTTTTGGTTGCAGGTCAGTAGCGCAGCCATAAACTGTGCGGGGTAGTGCGCCTTGAGGTAAGCGGTCTGGTAGGCGACCCAGGCGTAGCAGACGGAGTGACTCTTGTTGAAGGCGTAGCTGGCAAACTTCTGCCACCCGTCGTAGATGCGCTCGAGGGTGTCACGTGGATGCCCCTTGGCGACCCCGTTTTCGACAAACTTGATGCGGTACTTGGCCATCTCTTTTTCCTTCTTCTTACCCATCGCCTTACGGAGGCTATCGCTGTCGCCTCGTGTGAAGTCGCCCAGCACACGAGAGAGGATCATCACCTGCTCCTGGTAGACGGTGATGCCGTAGGTGTCCTTGAGGTAAGGCTCCATCTCGGGCAGGTCGTAGGTGATCTCCTGACGACCATGCTTGCGCTCGATGAAGGTGGGGATATTGTCCATAGGCCCTGGGCGGTAGAGCGCATTCATAGCGACTAGATCCTTAAACTCGGTCGGCTCTAGCTGCTGTAGGTACTTGCGCATGCCTGGGCTCTCAAACTGGAAGGTGCCGACGGTGTCGCCGCGTGAGTATAGCTCGAAGGTCTTGGGATCGTCGACGGGGATCGTGTCGATGTCTAGGTCTATGCCGTAGCTCATCTTGATGTTTTCTAGGGCATCGTTGATGATGCTGAGGGTCTGCAGACCGAGGAAGTCCATCTTGATCAGTCCCGTGGGCTCGATCACCTTACCCTCATACTGCGCTACCAGCTTGCGCTCGTTGGTGTCTGGGTCGATGGCGGTCGAGAGGGGGACGACGTCGCTGACGGGCGGACCGCTGATGATGACACCGCAGGCGTGTACGCCCGTGGTGCTGGCTGTGCCCTCTAGCTGACGGGCATAGCGGATCGTATTGGCTAGCTGCTCGTTCTGACTAACGGACGCCTCGCGAAACTCTTGGTTGTTTTGCACCATCCACTCTAGGTTGAGGTGCTTGACCCCCTCGGGCGCTCTATCGGGGATGAGTTTGCAGAGCCTATTGGCTTGGTCTAGCGGCAGCTCCTCGACGCGTGCCACCCCTTTGATCGCCCCTTTTGTCGCCATTGTGGTGAGCGTGATGATGTTGGAGACATGATCGCGACCATACTTATTGGTGACCCACTCGAGGACACGCCAGCGGTTCTTATCGTCAAAGTCAATGTCGATATCGGGCATGGAGATACGATCGGGGTTGAGAAAACGCTCGAAGAGCAAGCCGTACTTGATCGGTTCGATCTGCGTGATCGAGAGGCAGTAAGCGACCGCAGAGCCAGCTGCGGACCCACGACCGGGACCGACGCGCACGCCTAGCTGTCGGGCTGCTGCGATGAAGTCCTGCACAACGAGGAAGTAGCCGGGGAAGCCCATGTTCTGTATCACACCCAGCTCCATGTCGATGCGCTCCTGCACCTCTGTGGGGACGGGGTCTCCGTAGCGCTTCTTGGCTCCCTCGTAGGTGAGGTGGCGCAAGTAGTCGTCTTCGCTAGCAAAGCCCTCGGGCAGCTCGAAGTGAGGCATCAGCGGAGCGTGGTCGATGCTGTAGTACTCCACCTTGTTGCACACCTCTAGCGTGTTCTCCAGTACGTCTGGGTAGTCGGCAAAGATTGCCGTCATCTCCTCGGGCGACTTGAGCCACTCCTGCTTGGTGTAGCGCATACGATTGGGATCGGAGATGGGCGTATTGGTCGTCATACAGATCAGGTGATCGTGCGCCTCGGCATCTTCTTCGTTGAGGAAGTGGGTGTCGTTCGTCGCAATGACCTTGATGCCCAGCTCTTGTCCCATCTTGATCACCTCCTGAGCTACTTGTAGCTGCTTGCGGTAGGTCTCCTCACCACTCGGCGAGTCGCTATTCGGATGGAGCATGATCTCTAGGTAGTAGTCCTCGCCAAAGGTCTCCTTGTACCACAGTGCCGTCTGGCGCGCCTCGTCGAGACGCCCGTGCAGGATGTGCTGTGCGATCTCGCCGCCGAGGCAAGCACTGGAGGCGATGACCCCCTCGTGATGCTCTGCTAGCAGCTTCTTGTCGATACGCGGCTTGTAATACTCACCATGCTCCCACGCTATGGAGACCATCTTGATGAGGTTGCGGTAACCCTGGAGGTTCTTAGCTAGGAGTATCAGGTGGTAGCCGCTGCGGTCTATGCTGCGGGTGGGGTTGTCGGGATCTTTGGCATCTTTGTCCTTCAGCTCGATCGAACGGCGCGCTACGTACACCTCACAGCCTATGATCGCCTTGAAGAGGCTCTGCTCGATCGTCTTGATCTCCCCTTCGATGCGTGCGATCTCATCCGCATTGGATGCATCGGCTTCTAGCTCTTTGATCTGCTTGCGGAGCGACTTGATCTGGGCGAGCTTGTCGCCGTTGATCTTATCGTTGGCATAGTTGGTAAAGTTCTTGATGCCATACATAGCGCCATGATCGGTGAGCGCAATGCCCGGCATACCGCAGGCGACCGCCTTGTCGACGAGCTTCTCGACGGGTGCCATACCATCTAGTATAGAGTAGTGCGAGTGAACGTGCAGCGGCACGTACATACGTGTCCCAGCCGAGGGACTATGGGGAGTGTCGGGAGTGTGATTCATGAGACTGAACGTGAGATGTAAAGAGGGGGCGCCGCAGGCAAGCCCTGCCTCGCCCCACAAAGATAGTGAATTTAGAGATTAGAGGAGACGATTAGCCCGCTGTGGGGACGCCCTCCGACTCAATACTATCCGTCAGCCCTGTACTATCCGTGCGTTCTATAGTTTCGTGTTTTGCGTTTCGTCACTCTTGGTCAAGCTACATAATTTTATTACCTTTGCACCCTACAAGTATACACGCATATAGCATATTAGTCCTATGAACATATCACACGAGCTTAAAGACGATAGTGTCGTCCTCCTAAATATCACGCTCTCCAGTGAAGATATCGAAGAACAGGTTGCTGACCAGCTGAAGCAGCTACGCAAGACCATCGAAATGCCAGGCTTTCGCCCAGGCAAGACCCCGGCTTCACTCATTGAGAAGAAGTATGGTCAGGCAATACGCTTTAGAACGGTCAACCAGGTAACCTCTGACGAGATCCGCCACTACTTTAATGTGGAAGGCATCCACACCGTCGGAGGGCTGATCATGGAGCAAGACGACAATACCTATACGCCTGAGCAGAAGGACTATAAGCTACAAGTATCTGCGGGTCTCATGCCGGACTTCCCCGAGAAGATTGATAGCAGCGTTACGCTACCTCACTACACGGTAAAGGCTAACGATGAGGAGATCGATCAGATGATCCTCAACGCTCAGGAGAGTGCTGGCGAGCGCACCGAGGTGGAGGATGTCCAGGAGAAGGATGTACTCTATGTCTCCGCACAGGAGCTAGACGATAAGGGTGAGCACGCCACAGAGGGAATCTCGATCGATGAGAGCTACATCATGCCTCAGTACGTGACCAATGAGGAGATTCGCGCAGAGATCCTCAAGGCGCACAAGGGCGACACGCTTACCATAGACCTTCACAAGGCGTATGACGGTAGCGAGGTCGAGATCGCTTCATTCCTACAGATCAAGCAGGAAGAGGTGCACGAGCACAAGAACCCCTTTGAGATCAAGATCAATCGTATCTTGCGTAACACGCCAAGCCCCATTGACGAGAAGCTCTATAAGTTGATGCTCGGCCCGACGACGGAGGTTTCCAGCGAGGAGGAACTCAGATCTGAGCTCAAGAGACTACAGGGCGAGCGCAACGAGGCTATGGCAAACGATATCTTTACCACCATCGCCTCTAAGTATCTCGTGGAGAGGATCCAGGGGGTTCCTTTCCCAGACAAGCACCTGGCACTCCTAATAGGCGACAAGACAGAGGAGGAGACACAAGAGGCCTACGACGAGCGCATCAACAAGCTCCTACCCTACGTACGCTACCAGTCTATGCTTGCGTCGCTCAGTAAGCAGCTAGGCGTGGAGGTGTCTGACGAACTCGTTCGCAAGATCGTGAGAGAGGGTGTGATGAGACAGATACAGTCTGCCGGCCTTGGTCAGCTACTCTCCAACGATGAGTTGGTCGAGAGCATCGTCAATAGCACGATAGAGAAAAACGACGAGCAACTCTTTAGCGCTAAGGAGCAGGCCAAGGAGCAAGCTTTCGCAGCGAAGGTCAAGGAGCTGGTTACGCTCGATGAGCGGAAGCCCCTCACGGTCAAAGAGCTTTACGAGGTACACGCAGAGCTACAAAAGAAGATCAACAACCTCCTCGGCTTCGGAGACGAGGAGCCCGCAGAGGAGGTGGCAGAGCAAGAGGCTTAAGCTCGAGTAGCACCCTCCCTCAAGCATACAGTTAGCGGGATCATCTCACCGATGCGTGAGGTGATCCCGCTAATTTATGAAACGACTAACCCACTGTAGGGACGCACGGCTCGTGCGTCCATTGTATCAAAGGTTACGATGACTGTTCCACCAAATGTTCTAGCGACATGATTTTAACGGGAACGGACGCACGAGCCGTGCGTCCCTACAACCGTTACACGTCCCCTTTCGACACCTCTGGGTTGTTCGTCTAGGCGTTGCAGAGTGGCTGGGCATACATCTGGAGGAGCTGCGTGCGCAGTTCATCGGTGCTGTAAGCGTCAGTCGGTGCTTTAGCAATCTGCTCATCGAGGTAGCGGAGCGTCTTCTCCTTGTCAGCTTCGCTGTAGAGCTCCTTCGGGTGCGCCTTGTCAGGGTGGAGGAGGTCGTAGGCGATGTAGTTGATCGGGTATAGGCGGTAGTTGCTGTGTAGCTCCGTGTCGATGATCGTAGCGATGCGCGGGTAGAGCTGCTGCTTGGGTAGGGCTCGTAGCTCGGCCTCTAGCTCAGGCGTGATCAGCTCGTTGAGGCGCGTGCCGACGGCAAAGTGTACGCGTCCCTTGTAGCCGAGTAGACCTGTCTTCATATTGATCAGGTCCTCCTCGCCACCCTTGACATACTGCTCGTTGGGGTGATGCTTGCGCCAGAGTAGCTCGCACGCCTTGAGGATGTCGCAAGGGTCGTACTCGTAGCTTATAGTGGTGGGGGCGATGTTGACCCGCATCAGCTGGGTCAGCGGGTCGCTGCTTTGCGAGGAAGCGATCATCTTGAGGACGCTCGGCTGTGTCTGGTCGCTATTGTCCTTGGCACGCCCCTCACGCTGGGCGATCCATACCGACTTGTGATCCTGCTGTATGCTTTGGTCGATAAAGGCAGAGAGCGCCTGGGCGGCTAGAAGCATCTGTCGGATCGGTAGCGAGCGACGCACGACAAAAGAGTCGTTGAGCTTGACCACCGCCTCGATCCACGGCCGGCCGAAGAGGTTGTCGCCGATAGCGATGCGTGGCATCAGATAGTTGCGCTCTCGCATGACTAGGTTGAGAAATGCAGAGTCGAGTATGATGTCTCTGTGGTTTGTGACAAAGGTCGTGGGCATATCCCCACCTAGTCTACTGGCTCCGCTAAGGGAAACGGAGAAAGTGGTCTGCTTCGCTAGCTTGACCACGAGGGGGTAGGAGATAAGTTCCTTAAAAGCATCAACACTCTGGATGCTCTTTAGGTGCTGTAGGAGCGCAGTCGTCTCCTCCTCCGAGAGCAGTGCCGATAGGACGTGATGTAGCTCAGGTTGGTTGGCTAGCTGGGCAACGACAGCTGGCACCTCCTCGTCGAGGTAGGGACGTATAGAGTCGTACTCGTACGGCTGTGTGGCTGTGTGTGTGGTCATGATAGTTTGCTCTTGATGATACGTGTGATGAGGTCGCTCAGCTGTAGACCAGCTGCACGTACCTGCTGCGGGATGAAGCTGGCCTCCGTCATGCCCGGGGTCGTGTTGACCTCTAGAAGTGTGGGTATGCCGTCCGCCTCGATGATGTAGTCTATACGTACGAAGCCGTAGCAGTCTAGTAGGTGGGCGATCGTCAGCGAGGTCTCCTGTACGCGCTGTGTCAGCTCTGGCGAGATGCGTGCGGGGGTTATCTCATCGCTCTTGCCATAGTACTTAGCGTCATAGTCGAAGAAAGTGTCGTGTGCCACCACCTCTGTGACAGGCAGGGCAAAAGAGTCGTCGGGTAGGATCACGCAGCCGCAGGTCACCTCGGTGCCGACGATGCACTCCTCGACGAGGACGTCGGGTGCTGCGGTGTAAGCGTCCGCTACGGCTGAGGGCAGCTGCTCCCACTGGTCAATGCGCGTTGTAGCGATGCTGGAGCCTCCGGTGTTGGGCTTGACAAAAAGCGGTAGGCGCAGACGAGACTCGATCAACTGTTGCTCTTCGGGTGAGAGCTGTTGGGTGTGATTGCGGAGGCAGTGGGAGCGAGCGATGCGCAAGCCGTGATGCGCTAGGTAAGCGTTGCACGCCTCCTTATTAAAGGTCAAAGCCTCGCAGAGCACACCACCTGTCGTGTAGGGGATGCCGAGCATATCTAGGTAACCCTGTAGGAGACCATTCTCTCCAGGGGTGCCGTGGATGGTAATGTAAGCTAGTGCGAAGGTCACTTCGGTTGCGCCAAAGCGCGCGACCAGTGCACGATCTATCGTTCCCGCCTTCCCCTCAGCATCAGTCACGCTCCATGCGTCGGCCGTGATGGTGACTAGATAGGGAGTGAAGAGGGTTTGATCAATCTGCTTGAGGATCGTCTGGGCACTACGCTGCGAGACCTCCGCCTCGCCAGAGTATCCGCCACAGATGATCGCAATATTGGGTTTGTCCATAAGGTGTGATGGGATATTGCAATGGTCCTTTTAGTTAGAGAGTTCGAGCGGTGCTACATAGCGTCTCCACTTGTCTATGAGCTGGCTCATATCGTCGGGCAGTGGTGCCGAGAAGTGCATCCGCTCACCCGTCACGGGGTGGTCGAAGGCGAGTGTCTCAGCGTGCAATGCTTGGCGGGGACAGATCTTGAGACAGTTATTGACAAACTGCTGGTAGGAGCTGGTGCGCTGCCCCCACAGGATCTGGTCACCGCCATAGCGCTCATCACCAAAGAGCGGGTGGTCGATAGACTTCATGTGAGCACGTATCTGATGGGTTCGCCCCGTCTCCAGTTCACACGCTATGAGTGTCACAAAGCCTAGTCGCTCTAGCTGCGTGTAGTGTGTCACGGCTGGCTTGCCTATCTCACTCGTCGGGGGATAGACGGTCATGCGGGTCCGGTCTCGTGGATCACGGGCTATATTGCCCTCGATCGTCCCCTGCGGTTGGTCAAGCTTGCCCCAGACGAGTGCTTGGTAGCGTCGTCCTGTAGTTTTGAGGAAGAACTGTCTCGCTAGTCGTATCTTAGCCTCCGTACGCTTCGCCACGAGGAGTAGCCCGCTGGTATCTTTGTCAATGCGGTGCACCAGACCTACGGAAGCATCGTTCGGATCATAGAGCGGGTCGTTGCGTAAGTAGTAAGCAAGCGCGTGGACGAGTGTGCCACTGTAGTTGCCGTGACCAGGGTGTACAACCATGCCTGCGGGCTTGTTGACCACGAGCAGCTGATCGTCCTCATAGACTATGTCGAGCGGTATATCCTCCGGTGTGATCGACCAGTCCTGCTTCGGATGCGCCAGCATCATCGTGATGGTCTCCTGGGGCTTGACCTTGTAGTTGCTCTTGACAGGTTCGCCATCCACCCAGATGAGTCCCGCCTTGGCGGCAAGCTGTATACGATGGCGCGAAGTGTGTGGCATACGATCCACTAGAAAGCGGTCGATGCGTAGCGGTGTCTGCCCAGGATCCACCTGCACACGATAATGCTCGTAGAGCTCCTCGCCGTGTGCCCCTGCGACCCACTGATCCTCCTCGTCGGTAGCGATGAGGTCAGCCTCTAGCTCCTGCTCCTCGAGGGGAAGCGGCTCCTTATCAGGATTACATCCAGGACTCATCCTCGTCAGGCTCTAGAGAGTGTGTGGTCGAGTCGGAGGGGGCAACGTATCCACCCGCTCCCGAGATCGAGTCGTAAGGTGTGAAAGCTCCATGCGGTATGCTGTCACTAGTAGCCACAGAGACCAGAAGTATGAGTGGCGTGGCGAGCGGTACGCGGGTACCTGGAGCAAGGGCCTGTCCTGAGGGTAACTGCACGCCCATGACTAGGTTATCAAAGGGCCCCGCTACGTAACTAGGGGTGATGTTTTCGAAGCCAAGGCTGACGAGACGCGCTCGTGCTTGTCGCTCGGATACATCGACGAGCGAGGGGATGATGGCGTTGCGAGGGGAGGAAGCGTTGAGCGTGAGGAAGATGATACGTCCCGCTTTGACCCGACTACCCGCCTTAGGACTTAAGTCGTAGACCGCCCCCTTGGGTACTTCTGTGGTGTAGACCGAGTCGATCACCTCGTAGCGCAGATCAGCTTTGTCTAGAAGGCTCACCGCCTCGCTCGCAGGGAGGCCATATATGTCAGGTATCTCGACAGATGAGCCGTGGCGTGTGAAGAGGTTCATCCAGACGAGTGCCAGGACGACAATGATGACTGACGCTAGGATCATCAGACCAATGTGGATCAGTATGGTAGGACGTCGCATAGGGTATATCTATTAGCGGAGACTATGCAAAGGTAACGATAATTTGATAGTGTCGCATCATTAGGGTAAGTAATTAGAGATTAGAGATTAGAGACTAGAGGTTAGAGCCTAGTTTTCTAGTGTCCCTAGTGTCCCTAGTGGCTCTAGTGGCACTAGTGACTCTAGTGGTACTAGCTAACAGCCAACAGCTAACAGCCAACAGCCTCATGATGCGTCAGCCCTGTGATCGTTCAGTGGAGGGAGTTGTTTATCTCCAAGATTTTTGTACCTTTGCCGTCAGCTTTGCGTAATCTCTGGCAGGAAGAGAGACCGAGCCACTAGATCTAGGTCTCACCAGTCGCCTGTGTATATTGCGTTTAGCTCATAGCTAATCAAAAAAGTAATACAGCATTATGGACTTTATCAAGCTAGTCGAAGAAGACTTTAAGAGTGGCAAGCAGCTACCTAAGTTTGCCCCCGGAGACACGATCGTCGTGGACTACCGTATTAAGGAGGGTAACAAGGAGCGTATCCAGAAGTTTCGTGGTACGGTCATCCGCATCAGCGGTCATGGCGACCAGCGTCGCTTCACCGTACGCAAGATCTCAGACGGTGTGGGCGTAGAGCGTATCTTCCCGTTCAACAGCCCCTTTATCGAGGAGATCCACGTAGAGCGTCACGGTAAGGTACGTCGCGCTAAGCTTTACTATCTACGCAACCTACGTGGTAAGGCTGCTCGCATCCGTGAGCGTCGCACCCTCTCTGCCAGCGTTAAGTAACAGACGTCGCTAGCTCCAAAACAAATAAAAAGAGGCATCCCATCGGGGTGCCTCTTTTTATGTCTCATGGTGTGATCTCATCATCGTGCCATGGTCGGTAGCTGCCCTTACAGGGTGTGCACAGCTATCAGAAAGCATAGCCGAGGCTAAAGAAGAAGCGTGAGGCACGGAGGACGTTCGATCGACTGAAAGAGAGCTTGATAGGGCCTATCAGGGAGTCGTAGTCGAGATCTATGCCCGCTCCGTAGAGGAGGTCACTGTTCTGCACATTGGGAGCCTGAATGTCCATGCCGACACTGACGTGTGGCGTGATGTAGAGAGACTTGATCGGGGTGTACTGGATGCCTAGATAGAGTGCTGCGAGATTGTTGACAGGGTACTCTCTGTATCGTAGCCCTGAGAAGATTGTCTGATTGTCCACACCCAGATTGGCAAAGCCCCCGAGGTGAAACTTCTGACTCAAGAAGAGGTAACTGTCGTAGTGAAAGCTCTCCAGCCAAGGCTTGCCGAGGTCTAAGTTGACCCCGCCGAAGATGCGACCATGTAGTGCTACCCTCCGGCCCAGTGGAGCGACTACATGCTCATAGATCGAGAGATGTAGTAGAGGCCCCTGTTGGGGGGATAAACTTTCCTCGGGATTGAGCATATTGTGAATCTGCTTCTGGCTCTCCGTGGCATCATCAGGGAGTGGGGAGAGCGCGTAGGCGTTCTTTAGCGTCAGCTCAGCCGTTAGGGCTAGGTGATTACCTCGTGTAGCAAAAGCCTTCCGATTCAAGCTGTTTTGCTGGTAAGCTAGGTTCATCGTCCAGGTGCCGTGGCGGTAGCTTAGCTTAGGTCGCTTGTTAGCCTGCATGAGCTGGTTGAAGTAGTTGAAGGGTATTGGCTCAAGGTTGGTCGCCTGTGCTGCTCCTGTCGTCTCATGGTCAAAGGGCGTCTGCGGTTGCCACAGATACATCAATCCGTACTGCACGCCGAGTGTTATCTCAGACTGAGGTGACAGGGCATAGCCCATCTTCAAGCCAGTGGCTATGGAGCCCTGATAGAAGGTTGCCTCGGTATGGTTCTCTATCTGCGAGAGGTAGCGTAGATGGAGGTCGTCATTGCGATCCAGACGTAGGGAGATGTAGGGACTGACCCAGTAGGAGTAGCTATCGTCAAACCACTTGTAGTAGCTAGCCCGCAGCTTGGGGTACTGAGATATGGCGAGCTTGGCTGAGAGGTGTGAGTTAGATAGGAGTAGGTCTCTGAGTGAGGTGTTGAGGATGATGTTTGCTGACTCGTAAGGGTCGTAGTAAGCTCCGATGCGGAGGAGCGCTTGTGGCTTCTTTTTGACAAAGAAGTGTAGTGTGTTCACCTCATTACCTCCCGTGGCAGTCGAGTCTGACTCATAGGTGTAGTATACCTGCGCATAGCGGTTGTAGCCCATGAGCATGTCGATGCGCTGCTGGAGGAGGCCTACGGAGTCGAGGAGCGAGAGATCGTCCCCGATCACGCTACGAATGAACTCCGTCTCGGCTTGCTCTAGGGGCGCACCCCACTGATCCGTGATCTTGACTTGCTGGATTGGGATGGAGACCGTGACGAGCTGTCGCTTCTGATAGTTGATGCCCTGTGCGACTTGCTGCGCCTTAAGCGCGATGAGCTGAGGCAAGAGTTTGTGAGCCTCTGCCTCAGCGAGGGCTATGATCCGATCACGCTGACTAAAGTCTGCCGAGGTGTAGTCTCTGAGTGCTTGAGAGAAGTCTAGCATTACGTCTACTTGACTTACCTGACGCTCTACTTCCTTTTTGGTCAGGAGTGCATAAGACTGCTGGATGACACCGATAGAGCTGTGCTCTAGCTCCTCCGCATTTCGCAATCTAGCTCCCGTATAGCTGCCGATGACGAAGGTTGCTCCCATAGCACGCACCTCCTCGACGGGAAAGTTGCGATCGAGACCGCCATCGACTAGGAGCTTGCCATCGACAATGGCGGGTGCGAAGACGGCGGGGATCGCTAGACTAGCTCGTATAGAGAGTGGTAACGACCCAGAGGTCATCACGTAGGCTCCGCCACTCCCAGCATCTGAAGCTACAAGCTGTAGCGGTATAGGCATCTGGTCATACTCTTTGATATGCCGCACGGGAAAGGTGTAGCGCATCAGCACCTCCATCAGGTACTGCCCCTCAATAAGTGAAGAGGGAATCTTAGGAACACCTCGACGGATGGGGAACTCTAGGGTGTAAGTCCCATAATCCTCCTTCTCACACATATCTACCTTGTCATAAGGTAGACGATTGCTCAAGACACGCCCCCAGTCTTCCTGACGCACCATCTCTTTGATCTCGGCAGCACTGTAGCCCGTTGCGTAGAGACCGCCCACGACGGCACCCATAGAGGTGCCAGAGAGGTAGTCCACCTGTATCTGCAGTGAGTCGATCAGCTCGAGGAGCGCAATGTGTGCTAGTCCCTTAGCTCCACCGCCACTGAGTACTAAGCCGCAGCGCATCTGAGTACTGTCGCAGACGTGGTCGCTCTGCTGCCCCTGCATCGTGGTAGGAGCGCAGAGAGCTATGATACATAAGATTAGGCTAGTGAGTAGGATCGATGATTGTTTTGTATAGATACGCGAGATCATAGGTCGTGCGTCATTTGGGAGCGTAAGCAATGGATAGTGTGGGGTACAAATGTACGCTTTTTGGCAAACTGAAGTACTAGCGTGTGGATCGACGGATGCGGTCGCTTGAGGGTAAGTTTGTATCTTTGTCCCTATGAATGAACGTGCAGAGAGAATAGAGACGACCGACTCGATCATAAAGCGTGAGTTGGTGACGCTCCCCGAGGAGCTGCGTGACCCTAGCCGCTATGAGGTGATGGCTCCTGTGGGGTCGTATGAGAGCTTGAGTGCTGCGATACGTGCTGGAGCGAATAGCATATACTTTGGCATTGAGGCGCTCAACATGCGGGCTAAGTCTGCCTACAACTTTACGACAGATGACCTCTACCGTATCGTGGAGACCTGCCGGAGGAGTGGTGTGAAGAGCTACCTGACGGTCAATACGATCATCTACGATGAAGATCTGACGCTACTTCGCGAGATCCTCTACCATGCGCAGCAGGCACAGATTACGGCGGTGATCGCTGCCGATGTGGCGACCCTGATGGAGGCGCATCGCCTGGGGCTGGAGGTGCATCTCTCTACACAGCTTAACATTAGCAACTGGGAGGCTTTGCGCTTCTACGCACAGTTTGCCGATGTGGTGGTCTTGGCTCGTGAGCTGAATCTAGATCAGGTGGCAGAGATCAGACGTAAGATAGCGGAGGAGCATATCGTCGGGCCGTCTGGCCGTCTGGTAGAGATAGAGATGTTTGCCCACGGGGCGCTCTGCATGGCGGTCTCGGGCAAGTGCTATCTGAGTCTGCACCATCAAGATACGAGTGCCAATCGGGGTAGCTGTGCGCAGATCTGTCGCCGTGGCTACCGCGTCTACGATGATCGTCAGGGGGTCGAGCTAGAGGTGACGCACCCAAACATTATGTCGCCTAAGGATCTGAAGACGATCCACTTCATCAATAAGATGATGCTGGCGGGTGTCACGGTCTTTAAGATAGAGGGTCGTGCCCGTGGCCCGGAGTATGTCTCTACGGTGGTGCAGTGCTACCGCGAGGCTATAGACGCTGTCTGTGCGGGCACTTACGATGAGGCTCGGATATCGCAGTGGGACGAACGGCTACGGGAGGTTTTCAACAGAGGCTTTTGGGATGGTTACTATCTCGGACAGCGGCTGGGCGAGTGGACACCTTTTGCTGGCTCTAGTGCTGTGCGTGAGAAGGAGTACGTGGCTCACATTGTTAAGTACTTTAGCAAGATAGGAGTCGCCGAGATAGAGGTGGAGAGTGGCGAGCTGGCACTGGACGATCGCATCCTGATCATCGGGCCGACGACGGGCGTGGTCGATATGACGCTCTCGGAGATGCGCTACGAGCTGGAGCCAGTCTCCCGTGCTACTAAGGGGCAACGCATCTCCATCCCTGTACCCCGTAAGGTGCGGGCGAATGACAAGCTCTACCTCTTTAGAGAGCGTGCGGAGGTACAGCACTTCAAGGGGTAGGGAATAAAACTAGGAATAACCATTTTCACTAAAGAAACAACTATATCAGATGAAACAACCAATCAAATATCAGTATGGTCTCACGCTCAAGGTGCGAGACTACGAGTGCGACCTCCAGGGCGTGGTCAACAATAGCAACTATCAGTGCTACATGGAGCACACCCGCCACGAGTTTTGGCTGGCACTGGGCGATAGCTTTGCTGAGATGCACGACGAGGGGCTTGATCTCTTCGTTTACAAGGTCTCTATAACCTATCATCGCTCGCTACGGAGTGGCGATACCTTTCACACGGCACTGCGTGCCAGACGTGAGGGAGTAAAGCTCATCTTCGACCAGGTCATCGTACGTAGTGACGGTGTGAAGTGCGCTTCGGGCGTGGTCGAGGCGGTCGCAGTGCAGAACGGACGGACAACCCGTGGAGAGTGTTTTGAAGGTATCATGGCTCGTGCTGAAGCTTACAGCGAGAGCCATCCGTATGACTTAACGATCCTCTAGCGATGGCTGAGCTCCTCTTCCTCCTTTACCTGCTCTCTGTCATTGGGGGCATAGTGATCGTGCTAGGGGAGGAGCGCAGTGCGGTCTCTTCGATCCCGTGGTTACTGGTCGTCATCTTTCTCCCTGTCGTGGGACTCCTGCTCTACATCATCTTCGGCTACTCGCTACGACGCAAGCAGCTGATCGATGTGGAGGTGAGACGGTCGCTCTCGGATGCTCCTGTAGAGACTAAGTCGCTGCCTAGCACGGAGGTCGAGGAGGTCGCCGATCGTAAGCTCGCATCGCTATCCGCTCTCATCGAGCGACTGACCGATACGCCCCTGACCACGACTAATGAGCTGACGCACTACGACGATAGTCGCGAGTGGCTTGAGGCTTGTCGGGAAGCTATCGCACAGGCGCAGCACTATGTCTACATCGAGCTGTACCGCATCGAGGAGGGACCATGGCTGGACGCTTTGCTAGATCTACTCGCAGAGCGCATTCAGGAGGGGGTAGTTCTCTACTGGCTCTACGACGACGTGGGGTCACGAAGCTTGAGTCGACGCTATCGCAAGCGGATGGAGCAGCTGGGCGGACAGGTTGCTGCCTTTCTCCCCGTACGCTTTCGGCTGCTTACGAGCCGCGTGAACTATCGCAACCATCGTAACCTCATGGTGGTGGATGGTGCCGTAGGCTTTACAGGGGGCAACGTGCTACTCTCGGAGCTGCATCATTTGCCTCAGGGGGCGCAACCTCTGGCGACGACTCATCTGCGTATGACTGGTGCCGTGGTACGTCAACTGGAGTACAGCTTTGCGCTAGACTGGTACGTGGCGACGCAGCAACTGCTCTCGCCACAGCAGACCTCCGCTACCGTGACGACGGCCGAGCCGATCAAGATGCAGATCTTCCCGACGCACCCTACGGACGAATTTCCCTCGCTAGAGATGATCTTCACGCACGCCTTCCTGCAGGCGCGTCAGTCGCTCTACATCGAGTCGCCTGTCTTGATCCCCACCTCTAGCATACAGCAGGCACTGATCTCCACGGCACTCTCAGGCGTGCAGGTACGGGTGATCCTACCTCGCCGTGGTCGTAGCTGGCTGGCTTCTAAGGCTTCGCACGCCTTCTTTACCGATTTGCTACGAGCTGGCGTGGAGATATACTACTATGACGGCCTACGTGAGGCTACTTATGCGGTGGTCGATAAGGAGCGCGTGGTGACGGGGACACCCTACCTAGACTTCAGAAGCTTTGAGTACAACTTCGATCTGACCACCATTGCCTACTCATCGGCGGTCGCACGGCAGTTTGTCGATAGCTTTGAGACAACACTCGCCCTGTGTCGTAGGGTGGCCCCACGACGCAATAGGTTGTGGAGACGTATCACTCATGGCGTGATGCGTCTACTGACACCTCTAATATAAGTTACTTATTTGAGCGGTCGCGTAGTGGCGGCAAAACGCTACTAAAGTGCGTAGATCCACGCTCCAGCGAAGCTGTCGGATAGCGCGGAGACGGAGCGACGTAGCTCGCCTGCACGCTCCTCAGAGGAGTTGATGCCTGCGATGACGAGACAGCGAGAGGACTCCTGGATGATTTGTAGGGAGATCCCTTCGGTCTGCGTCTGGTCTGCTGTGACCTCTTCGATAAATTGCTCTGCACGCTTAGGACCCTTGAAAACTCCAACAACGACAGCGTGGCTCCCTTGCTGTAAAGCCTCGTCATGCGTGATAACTAGAGACGAGGATGCGGCATGCTCAGGAGTCGTAGAGACGATCTCTTCCTGTGTTTCAGCTTTTGGAGCTAGAGCTATGCTGGGCTTGGCTTGCTTTGGCTCTGGCGTCACCACGCTCGCCTCGTCGAGCCAGCCGTAAGGAACGAAGCCCGCACTGTAACGATCCGGGTTACTGTCAGAGCTGATGGGTAGTAGGCAGAGGAAACAGATAGCTCCCGCTGCAGCCCAATTGGCCGCAGTCCGATTGATACGTATCGTCCAATACTTCCGATCACTCTTCGTCTCACTGGCAGGCTCCGTAGCAGTATGATCGACTGGCGCAACGGCTGGGAGCAAGCAGCTCTGAGGGTAGAGTCCGTAAGAGTGTATCGATCTCAGTCCTTGTCGCTCCTGTACGGGAGTAAAGAGTAGCTCGCCACTCTCCTGCAGCGTGAGGGTGCCGAGGTTGGAGCCGATAGTTAGAGACCCCGACTGATATAGCTGATGCCTGATCACGGTCACGTCGGAGTCTACCACTAGGCGCGCTCTGCGTACGGATAGCCCTAGGGTGTGTGCGTAGCAACTGTCTAGGATGCCGTCACGATCTACTAGAGAGGCGTTGAATGAGATGCGCTGCCCTGCAGGCGTGATGACATTGAGATCCTTGTCATAGAGTGGAGGCGTTTGCTCCACGATGAAGGCTCCTATCGTAGGGAGTACGACGCAGTCGTGCAGTAGTAGAGCTTGCTCTAAGATATCTCCGATGCGATACATTGAGATGTACAGGCTAAGAGTGGATGATTACGAGTCGAGAGAGGCTACATGTGTAGCACCCTTGAGAAGGGGAGGTAGAAGACTCCCGCTCCTCACCACAAAGTTAAGCAATCTCCACGAACTGGAGCATGTGGTGCGGGGCGGAAGTGCGGATAGTTGTCGTTAACTCTTTGGTGGCTAGTGACTCATCGAGACCTAGTCGTTCATCGAGGCGAGGAACTCCAAGTTGGTCTCCGTCAGCTCGATGCGCTGCTTGAGGAACTCCATCGCCTCTACCGTATTCATGTCCGATAGGTGGTTGCGTAGTATCCACATGCGCTGTAGCGTCGTCGAGTCTAGTAGGAGATCATCACGACGGGTGCTACTAGCAAGGATGTCGATAGCGGGGAAGATACGCTTGTTGGACAGGCGACGATCAAGCTGTAGCTCCATATTGCCAGCACCCTTGAACTCCTCAAAGATGACGTCATCCATCTTAGAGCCCGTCTCGGTCAGAGCCGTCGCTAAGATGGTGAGACTACCGCCGTGCTCGATGTTGCGCGCAGCTCCGAAGAATCGCTTCGGCTTTTGCAGTGCATTCGCCTCGATACCTCCTGAGAGGATCTTGCCCGAGGTAGGCTGTACCGTATTGTAAGCACGTGCGAGGCGTGTGATCGAGTCTAGCATGATGAGCACATCGTGACCACTCTCGACCATACTCTTAGCCTTGGCGAGTACCAGCTCAGCGAGCTTCACGTGGTGGTCGGCAGGCTCATCAAAGGTCGAGGCAACCACCTCAGCATTGACATTGCGCGCCATATCGGTCACCTCCTCAGGACGCTCGTCGATCAGGAGGATGATCATGTAGACCTCAGGATGATTGGCAGAGATCGCATTGGCAATGTCCTTGAGTAGCATCGTCTTACCGGTCTTAGGCTGAGCGACGATGAGTCCACGCTGTCCCTTGCCGATGGGGGTGACCAGATCCACGATGCGCATGGCGGTCTTGTCGTAGACAGCAGCAATGCCCTGAGACTCTAGCTTAAACTTGTCCTCTGGGAAGAGAGGCGTCAGCATGTCAAAGGAGACCCGATCCAGATTGTCCTTGGGGTGGCGACCATTGACGAGTAGGATGTTCTGTAGTAGGAAGTACTTTTCGCTACCCTTCGGTGGACGTATGCTACCCTCGACGACATCACCCGTCTTGAGGTGCCACTTCTTGATGATGTCTATAGGGACGTAGATGTCGTCAGGTGAGGGGAAGTAGTTGTAGTCTGAGCTACGGAGGAAGCCGTATCCCTCTTGCGACACCTCTAGCAGTCCGCTAGCGGTCAGGATATTGGAGAAGTCGTATGAAGTTTCTTCCTCCTCGACCTCTTTGCTCTTGTTGTGTTGCTGCTTACCCTTTTGTGCTGGCTCGTCAGAGTCTGCCTCAGCCTCTTTGTGACCCCTGTGATCATTGTGGGACTCGCCCAGCACCTCGCCCAGTAGTGAGTCTGCGTCGGGATGGGTAAAGACCATAGGCGTCTCCTCCTGCTGCTCCTCCTCCTCTGCGTCTTGCTTAGCTTGAGGACGCTTCTCCTCCTTGTCAGACTGATTGGCAGTCTCCTGACGCTTGTTATTGCGGTTGTTGCGCTCCTTATTATTGCGCTGGTTATTGTTGCGCTTAGTGCCCTTCTCCTCAGACTGTGTAGCGGCAGCCTCCTCGACGATAGCGATAGCCTCTTGGCGATCTATCTCAGAGGGCTGGTTGGTTGCGTCTGCCTTGTCCGTCTTAGCGGTGCGCTTGTTCTGTCGAGAGTTTGATTTGTTCTTTTGCTCAGGCTTGTTGCTCTCGTCTTTGGCGTCCTTTTTCTCCTCCTTATTGGCTTTGTTATTGCGGGAGTTGCTCTGTCGCTCTTTGCGCTTGTTGCTCTGCTGCTGCTCGACCGTCTGGGTAGCTACAGCCTCTGCCTGAGCGTCTAGAATTTGGTAGATGACCTCTTTCTTTTCGGAGGCCATCTTGGTAATCTCTAGTTGGGAGGCAACCTCTTTGAGTTGCTCCTCCGTCATACCATTGAGATCTACGATGGTGTACTTCTGCATGATGTACTGATGTTATGCTGGATAAATGCACCTTACGACTTGTTGCAAAGGGCTACCATACTGAGCTTTGGAAAAGCTATAAGCGAAATGATAGAGGCAACGAAATCAACGATCTAGCAGGTGCTGTGGCGAGACAGCAGGCTAGCACGATGGTCGACCTAAGTAAGGTGTGTAATGTGTGAATAGGCTGAGTGATGGGTCAGTCCTGTGTGATATGGGACGCTCTGCTCGGTCGTTATTATCTAGGTCGATGCAGAGCCAGAGCTACCTCCGTAGCAGATCCTAAGCCTCTCCATACAAGCTGTATCGTATCGTGCAACTCTAATATCTGTACAGCCTAGGAGTGCGTCGATCTAGTGACTCATCCACTTCTAGAGGCAAAGGTACGAAAAAGTGTTCAGATGGAGCATCCCCCGCCTCTGTCTTCTAATCTCTAATCCCTCCTCCCATAAAAACATTGCTGTCCGGTAAGAGTCTTATATGGGTGAAACTGGAGTTTTATAGGTAGGAAACTGTAGATGGGTCGAAATAGCGTAGTCGGACAGCCATAATAAAAAGAGACTGTTGCATAAAGGCGAATTGCTGTGTTGCTTTAGGGATTCGGCTTCGGTTACATACGTAGGTATGCTCCCTTCAGACCTCACCCTCAGCGCCTTGCGCTTCATCCTTTCTGCAAAGTCTAGACAATCTTGCTTGCAAGATTGTGAGACTGTTGACTTTTGCAACAGTCTCAATAAAGGACGCACGGATCGCGCCTACCCCATGAGCGGGTGACACGTCCGTGCGTCCTGACGGGTTGCCTCCTACATAGTAAGGGTAGGGGGCTTTGATGTGAGTGCTACATAAGCACCTTACTTGACACAGACCTTTGCAGTGGTCGTGCCGATAGAGAGCAGGTACATGCCAGCCTGCGGAGCGGTGAGTGTGCAGATTTTGTCCGCTACGACACGCTGCTCGATGAGACGACCTGCGTAGTCGTAGAGAGCGATGGTGCCGAGCGCCTTGTCTGTGTTGCTGGTTAGGGTAATCGTCTGACCCTCTAGGGCAATAGTTACGTTGGCATTGGCTGCCGTAGGCGCATCGATGGCGTTGCCCTCTTCCTCCTTGGCGTAGTAGGCTACGATGCGTAGATCCTTAGTTGCCTTGGTGGTGTACTCTAGTGAGCCGTCGACAGGGTTGATGCGCTCCCTATTGACCATCCAGTAGTCTAGACGGTAGCCCTCGTCGGGCTCGACATAGACGCGGATGTCCATATTTTCAGGCACTTTGCTATTGAGTGCACTACGTACGCCACCTACCTCTAGGTAGATGGGACCACCATTGCCCTCCTGTGATACATCGACCATATAGTATACCTTGTCACGCTCGAAGATAACCTCGACGACGTAGTCCTTGCCAGAGATCACCTGCCACTGATTATTTTCAGCAGGCTTGGGTCCCTCCTGACCGTTGACGACCCACTTCTTGACGTGGTAGTGCTCTGCGGGATGTGCGGTGAAGATGATTGTCTCAGACTCCCCAGCAGCTGTCGTAGCTCCTGATTCGAGAGGCTGCCCCTTGTAGGTGGCTGTGATCGTACCTCCCACATTGTCTCGTACAGAGTAAGTGACCGTATAGGGACGATGGACGAACTCGACGGTTACCTCAGAGACTTCTTCGATGTTGAACACATGCGTCTTGATGTTTTGCTCACCAGCGGTCATAGGAGTCTCTTTACCATTGATCTTAAAGCTCTTGACGACGTAGTCACGGTCAGGGTCTGCGGTAAAGGTGACGGGCGTATGCTCCTCGACCTCTGTATGCGAAGGTATTGCTACGCCTGTAGCCGTTGTGGCCGTTAGGGTACCATGCTCTCCGATGACACGATAGGTGAGGAGATACTTCTTGACCTGTGGCTCTGTGCCTGGGATGGGAGCGATGTGGAATCCCTTCCAAACATTAGCCGCCTTGTAGGCCTCTTGCGCATCATTAGGTACGAAGAGATTGATGGTGCTGATGTTCGCAGGCTTGAGTCCATTGAAGGCTTTGATGTGAGCCTTAGGCGGCTGCACCGCCTCGACAGTAATATCTGTCAGTGCCGTACACTGAGCAAATGCGCCATACATAACCTCTGTCGTCTTGGCTCCGAGATACACTTTAGCAAGAGCCTTACAGCTGGCGAAGCAGGTGCTAGGTATGATAGCAACATTGGGCAGGCGCACCTCGGTAAGCCCAGAGCCAGAGAAGCTCTCCGTGTCTAGCGTCGTCAGTGTCTCAGGCCAGGGGAATGTGGTGAGTGCGGTACAATCCTTAAAAGCAAGTTTGCCAATAGAGGTGAGCGCAGGCATCGGGCTGAGCTTGGTGAGACTGCTATTCTTCGCAAAGGCACTATCGCATATCTTAGTCACCTGATTGCCTAGGACGACCTCCTCCAGCTTATACATCTGAGCTAGAGCACTCTCGCCAACCACCTTGAGGGTGAGGGGTAGTGTCACCTTGCGAACGAGTGGCATAGTGCAAAAGGCCGCCTCGGGGAGCTGATCCTCGGCAAAGGTCGCATCTGCGATGTTGATCTCTGTCAGATTGCCCATGTTGTCTCGGATTGTCTTGCAGTCCTCTGCATTCATCGGACCAGACACCGTGATGGACTGGCACTTGAGGAGATCCATCCCCTGCATCAACTTAGCCAGTGAACCAGCCTCGGTGAGCTGTACGACAGGGTGTATCGGGTCGTAACTAGGCTGAGGCGTGCTGGCATCGCGGAAGGTGATACGCATCACGGCACGATCCTTCTGTCCACAAGCAGCGGTCTCACCGAGTACACCAACGAAGCCTTCGCTGATAGCTTCGTCTGTCACTTTATTGATGGTGCGGACGGGCATCTCTTTGACATTCTTAGGATAGCTGCAGAACTCGATAAAGGATCTGACTGAACCCTCGACAGCAGACTTACTGGCCTTAGAGCGTACGGAGAGGAGGATAGACTGCCCTGTGTAAACAAAAGGCTTGTCGAGCTCTAGCTCCAGCGTGTGATAGTCCACACCAGCCTTTGAGGTCTCGCGATTACCATTGACCGTTAAGTCCATCAGGTCAAGCGTGATCGTCTTCCTCATGTAGAGATCCTGCTCGGCATTGATAGGTAACCAGTGATACTTGCCAGCTACTGGCTCAAAGTGGTCATCGGATACGTTGGTGAGGTAGATCTGGAGGTCGTTGGTGTACTCCGTGTTGTAGGACTCGCCATCAGACAGATAGATCTGGAAGGCGAGCTTGGTGATCTCCTTGCCCGCTAGTCCTTGTAGCTCCGCAGCGGTATAGATCTGCTGGGTGACGCTGCTGAGGTAATCAAAGTCAAAGGGCGCCGTCTGCCCGATGCTCTGGTCGAAGTGTGACGAGGGATTGGCAAAGTCTCCCAAGTCTATGGCCTGCGCCTGCAGCTGCCCGATGAGCGGGAGCAGGAGGCATAAGAGTAATGTACTAAAACGTAGTCGTTTCTGTTGCATAGATAGATGTTTATTTGAATAGTAGGTGATCGGGGAGCGGTGCAACTCGTAGCACTCCCTTTTATCAATGCAAAGTTACGGGCTATTCTCCCTGCTGGAAATACCTAACTATACTGATTTGCTCCAGGGCGAATACCTATATGCAATTAGTTGGGGCCCATGATGGTTGTAGGGGAGTGGGGATCTCTAAGTAGCAATGGTAGAGGGGACTTGTGGAGGGGACTGAGATATTTGGAAAATGGTGTTTGTAATACTGGTTATTCTGTTGTAGCTCTGCTGGTTGTAGTCTCTTTTGCGGAGGCGGCTGCTCTCGGTGACGAATTTTTTTTGCGGAAAAGACTTGCAGGTTCCGAAAAATGTTGTACCTTCGCATCTGCAAACGGGGAGGAACGCCTCACACTTGTGAGCTTCCGATTGTTTCAGCCCCCTTGTTTGTCGTTTTTTTAAGGGTTTAGTTTTCATCGGCCGCGTAGCTCAACTGAATAGAGCATTTGACTACGGATCAAAAGGTTGCAGGTTTGAATCCTGCCGCGGTCACAAAAAGAGCCTCCCGAGATGGGAGGCTCTTTTTGCGTTTATAGGTCAGATGCGACTGTTGCAACAGTCTCCAGATGTGAGCGGTGAGTTACTTCGTCGCTGCGAGGAGTATCGTGATAGCGCGCTCGATCAGCGCATCTTGTTGCTGCGCCGTCGCCTTGTCTGTCTGCTCCTGGATGATGTGTGGCTCGATGCCCCCCTCGATGCTCTGCCGCTGAGCGTCGTACATACGAGAGGAGGAGTAGCGTAGCCACCAGCCGTTGGGCAGTTCGCTGCTGCGAGGCAAGCCGCCACCGCCACCTGTACGATCCCCCATGAAGAGGACGTGGTGGGTTGTCCCCTTGACATAAGCGACTAGCGAGTTAGCTGCGCTGTAAGTGCCACGATCCACGAGGATCACCGTAGGGCGCTGCCAACTGATGGGCGCACGAACGAGCTTGATCTCTTTGAGCGGACCGAAGTCTTGGTGCCCAGGGCCAGTCTTCGTACTCATATAGCCTACGACCGTGTCGGAGGGGATCAAGACGCTAGCCAGACGATCCGCATTGCTCAGCAGTCCGCCACCATTGCTACGCATATCGATGATCAAGCCACGACAGTGCGCCAGCCTGGTAAAGACAGCATGTAGGTGAGCCAAGGAGATGGCCGAGGAGAAAGAGGGAATCACCATATAGCCGATCGAGTCAGCAGCGTGTCCATTGTAGGTGATAGGCGTATAGTAGATAGAGCCAGCACGACGCGCGTGAGGTCGCAGGTAAAGGTTGCGTATGCGACTATCTAGGCAGTGTCTAGCCCCTTCGCGAATGTCCCAGCCTCCTACGTCAAAGGGCGCAAAGAGGTTTACATGCCCATCCTTGAGGTGACACATCAGCTCTACCATCAGGTCGAAGAACTCATCCTCCGACTGGCACTGCTGTACCAGCGGCGTGTAGATCTCCTTTAGGTCGCTCCAGGTCGTGTCGCCAGCGGTGGGGAGCTTGTCGTCAAAGAAGCAGTACCCCTCGTCTAGGATTGTCCAGAGTGCGGTAAAGTTCGTCTGATAGTCTCGGGTGTATCTCTGCTCCTTTGGCTCTGGTGTGCAGGCTAGCAGTAGGGGTAGGAGTAGCAGGCCGACCAGCCCGCTATGTAGTCTCGTTAGATTCATAAGCTGATGGCAGTCGTGTGGTTGGCATTATGTACCTCTTGGTAGCCTCTGAAGGGGCGGAAGTAAGTGGCTAGACCCACTCCTAGATAGTGCCCCGAGAAGCCTCGATAGATGGAGTGGATACGTCTGGCTGAGTCGGTGTAGTCGTAGGTCATGCGCAGGGTCATGATGCGCCATACAGGGATGTCTAGAGACACGCCTATCTGGTAGTAGTGGCGCCGGCCGAAAGTGTGCAGGGCAAAGTGATTGATGATCTTGTCGTAGTAGTAAGCCTGCAGGTAAGACTCATTATAATAAGGAGCGAAGCCTAGACCTACCAGTGCCGAGGTCATCTGAAGGCGCAGGTCAGCGACGAACCACCCGATGCGTAGTCGGTAGGCTGCCAAGGCTTGTGCCGTCAGGTCGCCATTGAGCTGCTGATCGGCTGGGTTGTTTTGGTTGCGCCCGTTGTAAGAGGTAGCTCCCTCGACCAGGACGCCAGGACCTACGCCCACGACCATCCCAAAGGGCAGACGCCACTGATGCACGAAGCTCCACTTCGTGTCGAAAGCAAGGTGCCTGGTAGCACCCGTGCGTGCCGGGTTGAGGAGCTGCGCATAGGCTAGCTGTGTGCTCTGCAGGACGAGCCACTCGGGGTGCGACTGCGTGAGCGGCGCCTCTGAGGAGAGTCGGTAGCCCAGCGACTGCCCACGGTAGTAGAGCGGTGAGAGGTACTCATTATATAACTTGTTCCACCCGAAGCGAAACTCATGCGATAGGTAGAGCAGTCGGTAGGGCGTAGCGACAGTCGTATCTGCCTCCTGTGCAGAGAGCGAAAGGCTTGTACCCATCAGGGATAGCCCCACGCAAAGGGCTAGCAGTATCTGTCGTAATCTTTGTCTCATAGATTGCGTCGCTTAGCTCATTCGTTGGTTGGCTCTTCCTCCGCCTCCTCCGTCTCGTCAGTTACGGGCTCAACCTTTTCGAAGCTGTCGATAGGTAGTGCCGTGATCCGCTTGCCACGTGCGGAGATCTTCTTGAGCGGCTCGTACTCAGTCACGGCGATCTCGATCGTTGCCGCCTTCTTACGTCCTTGCGGCTTCGTGACTAGGGTAAACTGCGCCTCAGCCTCATCGGTCAGTGCCAGGAGCTGCTCCTCGGGCTCTATGATCGGTTGTGGCTTCTTTCTATCCGGCATAGAGACACGCTTGATGTAGGTAACCCCCTCCGGAGTGGTGTAGATGACGCTCCAGACCTTGTCGGGGTCATACTTCTCGATGACCTTGGGCGACTCGGCAAAGTGGTTGCTCTCGCCAAAGTCGGTCGTGTAGACCTGCTCCGAAGGCAGAATGACGAGGATGCGGTCGCTAGACTCAAACTCGCCTAGGTAGTCTCCCTGGTTGTTGTAATTGATGCGGTTCACATCAGGGTCAAACCACACCTTGCGCCCTCCGAGGGTCGAGCCGCCCTGCTCCTTTAGGGATATGCGCTCGATCGGAGCGCGCGTCACGATGTTGCCCTTGGCGGTGCGTCCCTTGATCGCAATGTCTGCAAAGTCTTTGTCAAAGAAGAGGATGCGTCGCGAGGTGCCTCCGCGGAGCAGTTTGATCGTCACGCTCTCCGCCTCTCCATTAGGATTGGCTGAGAAGTAGAGCACTTTGCTGCCTGGCGTGCCCATCGTCAAGTCGTACTCACGGTCACGCACGCTAGACGATACGTGAAAGCGCTTGATAAACGAAGTCTTCGTTTTGCCATCCAGATAGATCGCATTGTAGATCGTGCGCTTATCGCCGCGCACATACTTATTAATATGTAGGACACGCTCCTTGCCGAGGAACTTCTTCTCCTCGATTTTTGTAATCGTATAGGTGCCGTCACGGAAGAAGACGATCATATCATCTATCTCGCTACAGTCACACACATACTCTCCGCCCTTGATGCCAGTCCCGGCGAAGCCCATCTTGCGATCTATGTAGAGCTTGAGGTTCTCCTCGACCACCTTCGTAGCCTCGATCGTTCCGAAGTGCCCGATCTGTGTGCGTCGCTCCCAGCCAGCACCATACTCCTCTAGCAGCGAGTGGTAGTAGTGTATCGTGTAGTCGGTGATATGGTCTAGGTGATGCTGTATCTGCGCCATCTCCTCGGTGAGGCGCAGGATGAGCTGCTCGTTTTTCTCTAGGTTAAACTTGAGGATCCGCGCCATCTTGATCTCTAGGAGGCGTGCTAAGTCATTGTCGGTGATGGGCCTTAGTAAAGAGTCGCCCACGATAGGCTCTAGAGCCTTGCGAATGACGTCCAGAGCGGTATGCTGATCAGGAGCCTCCTCAAAGGGGCGCAACTTATAGATACGATGCTCGATGAAGAGCCGCTCTAGCGAAGCTCCCATATACTCCTCCTGCCGGTCGTGCAGTTGTAGACGCAGATCCTCCTGCAGCAGGCCACGCGTATGCTCCACCGAGTGACGTAGCAGGTCGTTCACGCCGAGGAAGCGAGGCTTGTCGTCCTCGATGACGCACGCATTAGGCGAGATAGAGACCTCGCAATCGGTGAAGGCGTAGAGTCCGTCGATCGTCTTATCGGCCGAGACCCCTACGGGTAGGTAGATGCGTATGTCGGCCGTCTCGGCGGTCATATCGTCTATGCGCTTGATCTTGATCAGCCCCTTGTCGTTGGCCTTGAGGATCGAGTCTATGAGCGTCGAGGTTGTTTTGCCAAAGGGCAGATCACGCACACTCAGCACACGATCCTCGATACGCTCGATGCGTGCACGGCTCTTGACCTGTCCGCCACGCTTGCCGTCGTTGTAGCGATCCACATCGATGATACCGCCCGTGGGGAAGTCAGGGTAGAGGGTAAAAGGCTCTCCACGCAGGTAAGCGCAGGCAGCCTCGATCAGTTCCTTGGGGTTGTGCGGAAGTATCTTGCAGGAGAGACCCACGGCGATGCCCTCGGCACCTTGCGCTAGCAGTAGGGGGAAGCGGGCGGGCAGGTAAACAGGCTCGCGCGACTTACCATCGTAGCTCTTCATCCAGGGGGTGATCTTGTCGCCAAAGAGTATCTCGAGGGCAAAGTTAGAGAGCTTAGCCTCGATGTATCGCCCAGCAGCCGCCTCGTCGCCCGTGAGTATGTTACCCCAGTTACCCTGCGTGTCGATGAGATAGCCCTTCTGACCGAGTTGCACTAGGGCATCATTGATCGAGGCGTCACCGTGTGGATGGTAAGCCATCGTAGCACCCACGATCTTAGCCACCTTGTGAAGGGTGCCGTTTTCCATCAGGTGCATCGTGTAGAGCACCCGTCGCTGCACCGGCTTGAGTCCGTCCTCGATGTGAGGCACCGCACGCTCTAGGATTACGTACGATGCGTAGTCGAGGAACCAGTGACGGTACATCCCGCCGAGGGTGTGCAGGCGTCCGTCGCCCTCCTCCTCTTCGGGAGCTACGTAGCCCTCGTCGCTCGGGTCGGCACTGGTCGATGCCGCATCTATATCTGTCGGAGAGGTCTGCTCCATCTCCTGCTCTTGCTCTATGTCGCGATTGTCTTGATCCATATTAGTTCGGTATCCATTCGGCTGGTGCCGTTACGAAGGTACAACATTTCTGCCAAAGGCAATCAATCTACCCAATCCCCGTTAGGGCTAATGCATTATAATCGCTCTGCCAGGAGCTACACATGAGCAACAAGCGAGAAATAGATGAACTCACTATATATAATGTGTCAGCCATGGATTGGCTGTTAGCTATTGGCTGTTAGCCTAGCGGAACCATCGGAGCTATCAGAGTGATCGGATCTCTAATCTCTAACTTCTAACCT
>ERZ773148.451-NODE-451-length-35796-cov-4.985367_pt1 | contig 35796 bp, 37 predicted proteins | sample MGYA00580846_ERZ773148 | MGnify/ENA primary metagenome ERZ773148 (study PRJEB29015, sample SAMEA2737879) | human gut metagenome | biome: human gut; feature: human-associated habitat; material: faeces | place: China | collected 2012 ... | reverse complement strand
CGGCATCGCACAGACCGAAGCACAAAAGTCAAGCGACCTGTTTATGAAAACACAGTATCTTGACGAGCTTACGGGCGGCAGAGGTTTGGTTTTTGCAAGCGGCACGCCAGTTTCTAATTCAATGACCGAGCTTTATACAATGATGCGATACTTACAGACAGACCTTCTCAGAGAGTGCGGTATCAGCCATTTCGATGAGTGGGCGGCAGATTTCGGAACTGTAAAGACAGATTATGAGTTAAAGCCTGAATCTGACGGAAAGTATCAGCTAAAAACCCGATTTGCGCAGTTTAACAACCTCCCCGAACTTATGGGAATGTTCAAGGAAGCGGCGGACATAAGGACAGCAGATACGCTTGACCTTGAAAAGCCGGATGCACACGTTCACGAGGTTGTGGCACAGCCTTCCAAAATTCAGAAGCGTTTGATAAAGGCATTGTCAAAGAGAGCATCGAAGATTCGTGACGGCGCTGTTGACCCAAAAGATGATAATATGCTTTGTATCACCAATGACGGAAGAAAAATCGGACTTGACCAAAGACTTATGCAGTCAGGCTGTGAGGACAATCCCGATTCAAAGGTTAATATGTGTGTAAGAAACGTATTCGACATCTACACTAAAAATACGGATAAGAAAAGCACACAGATGATTTTCTGCGATATGTCCACTCCGAAACAGGCTAATCGACAGGACAGATTTGAAATTTATCGTCCTGACAGTAAGGTCGGTTTTGAGTGTATCCGCAGAAAAGTTGGTTTAGGAAACCCCGGAAACAAGAGCTATATCGGCACATTTGACGATTTGAAAAAGTACGTTGAAAAGAATACAGCCGACATAGAGGACAAGCTGCAAGACGGTGATATTGCCGTATTTCGTGTTCCGAGCGAGGACGGAAAGAGCATTGAATCGAGAGCCGCCCTTTATATGGGAGGAAAGTTCTCCGAAGCAAATTCGGAGGAGCTGCTTGAACAGATTTTTATGTCACCTATTGAGGATATGCCGCCCAAGACATTCAATGTCTATGACGATATTCGGGATAAGCTCATCGCAAAGGGTGTTTCCGAAAAAGAAATTGCCTTTATACACGATTATGATACCGCTGAAAAGAAGCAGGAGCTTTTCAATCAGATGAACAGCGGCGATGTTCGTATTCTTCTCGGTTCAACGCAGAAATGCGGTGCAGGAATGAACGCACAGGAACGTATGATAGCTTTGCATCATCTGGATGCTCCGCTTCGTCCAAGTGAGGACGGTCTATCTAAACGGAACATTTTAGTGTAAAAAATATCAGGTCTTAAATCCTGCCCACAAACTTGTAGTAAATTTCGATTTTCTGTACCTTTTCACCTTCAATAGCCTCGGCTTCGTGAACAACTATCTTTTCGATAAGTGTGTTCAAAATAGCGGAGTTCAGCTCGGTGATAAGGCTGAAATCCTTGATAAGATTTACAAAGGTATCAACATTTTCGGCAGCAGCTTTGCTGTTGCTGACGGTGTTTTCAAGCTCTGCTATCCTGCTTTCAAGGGTAATCTGCTCGGTGTCATACTTTGCGGATAACTGCTTGAAATTTCGCTCGGAGATGATTCCGCTGACCTTGTCCTCATATAAACTGGAAAACAGCTTGTCAAGCTCTGCAATACGGCTCTTTGCCTTGCGGAGTTCTTTTTCTGCCTTTTTTGCATCATCAAATGTGTTGCTGTCGATTTTGGATATGATTTCCGAAATCATCTTGTCATCATCTTCAATGGCACATTTTGCACGATACTGAATATCCGCAAGCACGGCATTGTATAGATCTCTCGCTTCAAGCCAGTGCTGTGTGCAGGCGGATTTGCCGTTGAGCCTGTAATAATTGCACTGATAACCTATCATATCAATCACATCCGCTCGTGGCTTTCTCCTGTGAGCTGTCGTTTTGGTAAGGGTTTTACCGCAATCGGCACATATGAGCAAGCCTGCAAAAATGTTGTCATAGCCGTCCTTGCCACGTTCGTGATGATGAGATTTGATAATGGTCTGCACAAGCTCCCACTTTTCCGGTTCGATAATAGGCTCGTGCATATTCTCCACAATGAAGGATTTGGAATTTATGGAGTGTCTTTTCTTGCTTTTGGCGGAGATTTTCGGTCTGTACTGTCCTTGAACGTGTCCTGCATAAACAGGATTGGTGAGGATTCTGTCAACAGCTCCCTCTCTCCAACCATACACATCTTCATCGGAATTTACATAAGAGTTATATGCATCAACATATTCGGCGGCAGCGGCAGCAGGCTTTGGAATTTTCTCCGAACGGAGAATGTTCGCTATTTTATGTACGCCGTTTCCCTCAAGATAGAGAGAATAAATCCTGCGGACAATGGGCGCATAACGTTCATCAACGATAAGATGATTTTTGTCGGCAGGGTCTTTTGCATATCCGTAAGGTGCTTTATTTCCGATAAATTTGCCTTGCTTCTGACGGGAATAAAGTGCGGATTTGACTTTCTTGGAGATGTCCTGTGCATACATATCATTCAGCAGATTTCTGAACGGAGCAATATCAAGTGACGATGCGTTGAGAGTGTCAACATTATCATTAAGAGCAATGTAGCGTATTCCGTGTTCGGGAAAATACACTTCCATATAAAAATCACTTTCAAGGTGATTTCTGCCAAGTCGGGATTGGTCTTTTGTGATAACGCAATTCACCTTTTTCGCTTCAACGTCCTCAATCATTTTCTTGAATCCGGGGCGATCTGTGTTAAGTCCCGTAAAGCCGTCATCAATATACAAATCGTGAATGATGATGCCGTTTTCATTGCAATAACGAGTGAGCATATCACGCTGAGTGTCAATGCTCGCACTGTCCTTGTCCATAACGCCATCGTCCTTGGAAAGTCTGAGATAAAGAGCTGCGGTGTAAATTTTTTCTGTTGGCTGTTTCATAATGAAATTCCTCCTGTAATTTCGGAACAGCCGTAATATATTGTATCATAATTATACCACGGCTGAACCGTAAAAGCAATATTTTTATGCGGATTCGTTCAGCTTTTTCTGAACCTTTTCTTCAAAGATTTTCTTGAAAACCTTGCTGTCCTTTTCAGTGCCGATGTAGTGAGGAACTACAATAATTCTTGTAGGTGTTTTCTCTTTTTTCTTGTAAGTCTTTTTCATTAGATTGCTCCCTTCGTAAAAAAAGAGAGCTAAAGCACAGAAATAAATCTGTTCTTTAGCTCTCATTCGCTGTTCCGTCCATCTCGTTTAGGACGCCGTTATTAAATTATGATTATTGTGAAATAGCAATTTGCTTTTCTTTCTCGACCTTGAAAATAAAAATCTCACGTAATAAAAGTCGGAGAAATTACAAAAAGATAATTTTTGATTGCTTTCTTGAAATACTTGAATTCCTCCTGCAATTCCTCGATGTCCTTCTGATAAACCGAACCTGTTTCGTTCACAGTTCTTGCGACCTGATTGACATTGTTTGCGATTGACTCCAACGCCCTTTTAAGAGCAAGCATTTCTTTCAGGTCGAAATATTTCAGCTCACCCTTGACCGCCATCACCCGAAGAAATCTTCCCACTGGCATTTTCGCAAATTCAGCTTTTCTTTTTACGACAGCAAGCTCCTCATCGGTAAGCTTCACATCAAATCTGTTGTGACGTCTGCCGTTTTTCCTTGAATTATTCCATTTATCCTTCATTCTGATACCTCCTTGTATTTTGTTATTCGGGTTGCAGGGTTGTCCCTGACAAACGCCTATTTTACGGCGTTTGATGCGATTAAGTCCAGACTTAATCTACGCTTGCGGGGAGCTTCCAAAAAAATTCTTCCCCCTGCTAACCTCTGCTGTTTCTCTCCATTTTCAACTTGGTTGAAAATATTATCAACCGTTGAAAATACCTGCCAAAATGCCTTAAATCCGTTACTTTTTCTGCAACATGGCAGCAGGCTCGGAAATTAGTTTCTCGAAAAGTTTCCGCATTGGTGTTAGTTTCATTTTGGTATAAAAACGTTGGCTGTAATACCTGTCATTTTTAGAGCCGTTTTCGGAAGTAACTTCACTTTATGTCAATTTTGATACTGCATATTGTGGTATCAAATCTGCCCTTTTTTGGTGTCGGCTCTGTTTAACAGCTGTTTTAATACCGATATATCGGCTTTAATATCGGGTGTTTCCGATACCAAAGTCATAATCGGTATTAAAACGGCTGTGCTTTGCAGTTACATCACTTGCGTTAAGCCAACACCAAAGGCGTTTTCTTTACATTTCAAGAAAATCCATATCAATATTTTCATCGAAATTATCGGCTTTCATATTTTCTTTCGGTGAAACATCTGCGGATTTTTCTTTTTTCTCAACAGCAGTCGGAATAGAAATATTGTCTTCCGTATTTAGCCGACTTTCATTTTCGGAAATATTCTTCGGCTCGGCGTTGCAATTATTTAATGCTTCTCCGATTTCTGCCTTGATTATTTTTGAAATTTCAGACAGCAGAATTTTGTTGTTGCTTTCATTTTCAGCATAAGCCAGAACAGCAGCAACGATAAATTTCGTATGGCTCATATCAGCCTTCTTTAAAATCTCACAGGCTTTTCTGTGGTCTGACTTGTCAAGATTAAGACGGAGCGTTGTTGTCCATAAACTCATACGATGTTCTTCCTCAAGACGTTTTTAGCCATATACTCATAACCCTTGGCATTGGCACAAATATCAGTAATGAAAGTTACATTGTCGGTAAGCTGTGAAAATCTTTTCATCACAACCGCACCGCCGCCCACAACATAGAGCTTCATCAAATCGGGATTGTAGTCATATTTTCTGAATACGGAAATTACTTCACGGATATATTCGTCAATGCAGTGAATCATTACCTCCTCATATTCTTTCGTGATAATGACAGACTTGCCGATAAGATAATTCGTAACGATGCTCTCGTCAATGATGTTCTGAAATTTGTTCATCACCGCATTCTGAATATCGGTTACGCATCTGCCCACGCCCAGACGTTCGGTGCGGCAGCTTTCGTTGATAACCTTTCGGTCATTGACTTTCATAATGTTGATCGTTCCGTTACCAATATCGGCAATCATACTGTACCCGTCCATTTCTCTCAGCTTATCATAAACTGCACAGTAGCTCTGTGGAAAAACCTTTACACCAACGATATGAATTTTGTAATGTCTGCCGTTGAAATCAAATTCAACATTTTCATTTCGGGTGAGATATTTTGAAAAGCTCTCTCGCTGTGACGATACCCACATAAGCGGAAGTCCTACCGCAAGATAAACATCTCCCTCGGTCAATCCTGCCATTGAAAATTCTCTTGCAATTCCGTAAAGTGTGAGATAATAGTTGTCATCATCTTCAGTTTTGTCTGCATTGAATGCTTTGTGATTGCCGCCGACAGCGATATACTTTCCGTCAAAGGTGATGAGTCCGCTGCTCAAGGGCGGTTCAAGGTCATACACCTTTACTCCTGACGGAACAACAATGTTTGCTGTTTTCAGATTACCGAATCCGTGGTCAATGCCAACAATGTTAATGTCGTTGTGTTTCAGCATCAGTCTGTACCTCCTTACTGTCCAGCCACTTAAAGAACTTATCACGCTGAATAAATTTTCTGCTCCCGATTTTCACAACAGGCACATCGGCGGAGTTAAGGATTTTGTAAACCATAGCTCTGCGGAATCCCATTGCTTGTAAATCATTTGCTGTGAGCATCATCGGAAATTCATTTCCGTTCATATTCTCACGTCCTTTCATTTTATTTCGCAAGCTGTCCCTTGCGATGATTCCATTCTATCACAAAGTTTTTCAAAAGTGGGGAAATGCAATGCATAAATGAATAGAGAGCAGCGTGTACATCTAATGCGAGCGATTTGATACAAAGCGGTATCATACTGTATTTACTTGACTTTTCGACATTTTGATGATATATTGTATTCAGACGATTTTCTATGCGAGCAATACAAATATTTTGAGGTGAGATAATGTCAAACACTATCAGAAAAATGTATGATAACGATAATGCGGATATATCTGTCGGCGTGATGATTGATATGAAAGTCAAAACGGAAACATTTATCATCGGCAGTTCTGTGGATTTGATTTTATGGGCAGAAAGCGGATTTCCCGAAAGGCAGACGGGCAGCCTTATACTGCATACAAATGAAATCGGATCAGTCATCAAGAACATAAACAAGCTTATCCGTTTCAGCCGTGAAACAGACTCTTTTCTTGATGATTATGAACGTGCAAGCAACATTGAGGTTTACTGTGCTGAAAATTACAGTGTTGTGCTTGAAAGCATTGCGAATAATTATGAGTACGGCAATCACGTTAATATGTTTCTCAATCTTATTGTTATGAACACTTACGGCAGATGTATTTGCGAGAGAAGAAAATACAATGACCCGAAAAATCTTTTAAAGGGCAGAGGATTTTTGCTTAAAGAAGCCGAAAAGCGTATCAGCCAATTTAAGGCTGACACTGAGAAGCATATTGCTATACTTTCCGAAATTCGCAGCAAAAAATATTTTGACTATTTCACCGCCATAAACAACAACACCGACAGCCTTTACAACACATCGGTGTTAAAGGCTGTCGGTGCTGACGGTGACAGGAAAACTATGTATTTGTGCGGTATGAATAATCAGAATGGTTTGTTTACTTTCCTTGAAATGTATGCGGATATTCTTATTATGTACGGCTTTTCGGTGAGCCGCTGTGCTGTCTGCGATAATCTTATGGTGGTAAAGTCAAGCAGTTCTGCCTATACTTGCAATCGTTCGGAGTGCAAAAAGAAATATCATAACAAGGTAAACTCAAACAGCCGCAGGAAATTACTGCAAAATCCCATTGAAAAGACCTATCTTGCGTTTACCGGAGCTTGCAGGACTTATCGGAAAAAGCTGCTTCGTTCAGATGAAGCATTGGCGTTATATGATAAGGAATATGGAGAGGTTCGTGCGGTTGTGCTTGAAACGAAAAACTCTCTGCCGAAAACTGTGAAAAGTGAGGATATTGAAAGGTTTTCTCATTATTGCGAGAGGGAAAGGGATATGCTTAAGGAGTTTTCGGATGAGTTGATGGGGAGGTTTTGTGGGTAGTGGGGTTGAATAATGCAGAACAGCACCGCAAGAAAATCCTGCGGTGCTGTTCAAAGATTTTGTTGTGCTGATTTCTATCATACAAGCCTATTGTCTGATAGATTCATAGGGTGGTTTTCACTACTCTTGTAATGGCAGCTAATGCACTACCGTTATGAATACGACTTACATTGTCAATTTTCGCAACGGACTTATGCTTTACTATTTTTCTCGCCCAAAACATATCCATAGTCATAAATACTGTCTTCTTTTCCGTTTTGATAGCGTTTCATAGCACGCTGAACAGGAAAAATAATGCTGCCGTTTTTGAACTTGACAGCAATATTAACCTCTCCATGAGGATCGTTATCATCTGTAAGCCATTCTCCGCCATAGGCAGAAATGATTACCTCACCAATGTATGCACCGAGAGCAAAGAGTATTTGACCTCGATTTCGGTTTATTATACCGTCAGGCGTATTCTGCTCATCAAAAAAGCGATCAATTTCCTTCAAACTGTTGATAGAAAAATCAGCTTTATAGTTTGATGAATTAAGAGCCTTAGCAACCCAATCCTTTGATGTCATAATATCCTGAAGTAGGGTTGGCTTTTGGTTTGAAAACAAACTATCTAAAATACCCATAATAAATCTCCTCCTACAAATTATGATATTGAGGGCAGAAGATATACCACCCTCAATACCATTATACAAAATATTTCCAATCAAATCAAGTTGTGTTGAAGATTATATCTTTTTCAACAAATTGATTAATCTTTAAACTTGCACTGACGTGCAAATTCCTCAAACATCGCTGTAAGCTTCTCATCAAGCTTTTTGCGTGTGTTTGGCTTGTGAAGCTCCATTGTGCAGTCAAGCAATTCACTTTCATCTATCTGCAATAGATAAGAAATTCGGTGAACGCTATTGTTCCTCATTTCGGCACGAAGCCTCCAAACGCCGTGTTCTGCCTGTTTTACCTCGAAAAGTTCTGCCTTACCGTGAAGTTTTTCCCAAGCGTTACGAATGTTGTCCTCGCTCATATCGCAGTCAAGCTCAGCGGCAATGCCAAGGTAAAATTCCGCAGATGAGTCTGCACCCTCTTTGGGAAAATACAAATAAGCCTGATGAAGCTCACCAACACCGTAATCTTCACAGTCAGAAAAATGATTGTCACGGGGAGCAGACACAATCATCGTTGTACCGCTTAAAAGCTCGATAGTTTTTTCGGGATATGGATTGCCTGCGACCTTATCGCTGATTTTTCTGCTACGGTCAAGAGCCTCAATTATAATTTTGCCAAGCTTTTCGGGGTCGGAGTGATCGGTAAATTCAAGAGGTGTGTCAAAGGTAAGTATGCCCTTTTCACCTTGGGATGAATCACAGCTTATAGGGTATTGACATCCCTTTTTATGCCACCATATATTAAATGAGTACTTTTTTCTGAAAATATTATAATAAAGGGAACAGGAATCATAATACCGATCCAAATCTTTAGTATCCTTAGCATCATAGAATTTCAGAAATGCATCTCTATCTTTGGGAATACTTTCATACTGTTCAATGTCCATGCCAACCAACTCTTTAAACTCGGCAATTGACAAATCGCCTATGTCCTCAAAACTTTTCAGAAGCTTGTCCGCAAGTGTTCCGACTTCCTTGATATTGTGTTCATCAATTTTGCATTTTTCTTCAGTGTAAGTTTTGCGTCGAAGTCCGTCAGCTCTTGCGACCTCAATCTGCGTTTGAAAATATATTACATTATTTCTTCTGTATATGCATAACGGTATGCGATTATCAAAATAGCTTTGTAGTTTAAATTTCTTATTAAATATCATTGAAATACTCCTATGATTATTTATGTAAATTTCTTGTTCATACTTTTATATACTTTCATAAGTTAAATAGCATAATCATCAATTTGCCCCTAGATTCCCTAAATCAAGGGGCAAATTATCAATGAAAATATCTGCCTTACTTTGCATATAAAAGCAAGTTCCCGTAATCCTGAATGCTGTGCTTATAAAATTATGTTTTTACAACCGTGATTAATATATCAATTTTGTCCTTATTCTTGGTTATGAAATCTCTTAAAACTTGATTTTGGTCAGCAGTTAAAGGAACATCGGGAAACACTAAATGCAAAGCTCTTTTCTTAACTTCAGTTTTTGAAATTATGTTTCCTAATTCATCCTTACGGACTACCTCAGATTTACCCGCTAACAGCTGATCTCTGCATCTTTCTAATCGTCTTTCGAATCCTTTAGCCTGCTCATATGTATCCTTATATGTTTTGCACATAGGGTCAATACTTTTTACGCTTGTAGCTAATCCAGAGGCTTCGTCAATGTGATCGTATGTGGGATAATTATGTCCGAGATTATTCTTAAGTAACTTATCAATCTCATCACCTCTTAAAACCCATCCCATATTCCATAAATCTTCATCAACAATTTTTACGGTTGCCTCTGGAAAGTCATCCAATATTGTCGGAATCTTTTTGCCTTCCTTTTTAGCAATTTCAGCTACTTGAAGATAAAACTCACGCGATATTTTCTTATTGCTCTTTCCAAACGCTTCAATTAACTCATCAATAGATGAAGCCGGAACGATTTTTGTCAAATCCTCAAAAGATACACTTGCTCTTGTTCGGGAAAAAGTAGTAGAAGAGCGTTTTGAGAAAGTGATAATTAATTCAGCAATTTGGCTGGCATCGTCACCTTTTTTGGCAATAAATTGAGTTATATTTGCTGCGGTTTTTAGAGCATCACCGCCGATAGGAACAATGCCCATCGCACTCATTCCTGCCATAGCCCAGTCACCACGTGATGCATTAGCAATAGTATCACGTACATCGGCTATTGTTCCCACACCGGGAGCAATTCCTCCGGCAATTTGACCTGCCAACGCTGGGATGGAAGGATCTTCAATGAAGTCGCCTTCTACAATACCCTTTAAAAACTCAGCAGCCCAAGCTTCCGCTGTGAAATCTAACGCATAAGGATTTGTACCATTTATAAACTCCTCATAATCGTTATAAATATCACCATCGGGGTTAGGGTCGAGTGGGTCATACCAATTTATGTACTCGGTACAATCGTCCAGACCATCTCTGTCAGTGTCAGTTGATAAGCAGCTTGTACCAATGAAGGTTTCTTCTTCGTCTTCAATATCATCGCCATCGCTGTCTTTGTTGGTAGGATCCGACTTGATAGGCAAAATCCTAAGCTTATACAAATCCTGGAATTTGGCAACGTCAGCATATCTTCGCAGACCTTCTTCAACATAGAAGATGCGTCTGTTCCAAGGCAAAGCACCTGTGCAGTCCTCAAAATTCGGTAAAATAACATTGTCCGAAGCATCAAAGGTTATAAGGTCGATGTCTTCTTCGGTTTCGAACATTATTTCTTCAAAGTCATAAAGTTCGTCACCGTCTGTATCGGCTAATTTGTTGTTTTTGATAATATCATATCGAAGCGAAGGATTGGTTTTAACAACAAATGAAAAATCCCTGCATTCCTTAGTTATAGGTTCATCGAGATTTATTCTCTTCCAACCGACTGCCGAAATGATAGGATATTCATTTTCGTGTTCACCGAAAATTTCTCTGATAATAAAATCTTCGAAATTATATCTTCCGCCGCCGATGACAGCTGCTTCACACGCACCGGAAGAAAGCATCGTATAGTTCAGAGTATTGATATTATTTGCGTTATAGGAAAAACTTAATCTGACATTATTTTCATTAAATTTCGCAATTGCACCAATGCCGGAATCTACACGGGGATAACCGCAAACATCAATCACAAAGCAAAATCTGTCGCTGTTTTCCCTAAACTGGGGTACACAGTTATTTGCAGAATAATTTAACGCCTTATATAATGCGTATGAATTTTCGCTGAGAGCAGATGTTATTCCCATATGACGATTGATAATTTCTTCTGCTTCCTCATAGTTGGAAACATATATGTTGCCATCGGGAGTTTCTATTGAATTGCCCAAGAATGAAACAAAGAAAATCCTTGCATCAATATTATCTATTTCGGCTTGTTCAAAAATACTCTTACAAGTAGTTTTAAGCTCCGATTTTGTTTCGTCTAATAAAGACTTATTGGGATATGCAATAAGAACAACATCAAGGTACTTTTGGTCTTCCTCAGTGTTCTCGACATTCTCGGTATTTTCAGCTTCTTCAGAATATGTCATTGCACTAAAGAGCATAGGAACTGCTTCATTAGCTGCATTTGCGTCTGCTTCTTCGGGAGCAATGTCAAGACCTTCCAGCCATACCTCCATATCCATAAGGCAGTAGGTGCCAAGCTCGTCAACGTGGGTATAAACCCTGTTGTTCTCAACATCGTGGAAGGTTTCGATAGGCAGGAGCATATTTGTGTCTTCAAAGAATTTGAAAACATTAAGACGCTTTATTCCAACAAATTCATCGGAGAGAGATGTGTATTTGCCGTTTGTATTTGCAACGGCACTTTCGCTGACATCGAAATTGATAACAACATCTTCTACCTTTAATCCATCGGTATAAATAAATTCGGGAGTAATGCCAAGGATAGCATCGTTCCTGATAGCATTGGAATAACCGCTTTCGTGTGATACAAGGTTGTTAGCCGCAACGCCTGCCGCAGTAATATCAATAGATACCTTGAATGGGTTTTCATCTGTGTTTACAGCCGCAAGGTTTTCGGAATCAGCCCCAATATGCTGTACAAAAGTACGCTCCGAATCGGGAACGCCATCTGTAGATGCGCTGTTAGGGTCAAGTCCCAGAGCAATTTCGTCACCGTCTGAAATGCCGTCAGCATCGGTGTCATATTTCAGTGGGTCTGTGTTGTATGTGTTTACTTCATCTGAATCGGAAAGACCGTCCGAATCGCTGTCTGCATTGTTAGGGTCTGTACCAAGCTCGTATTCACGAAGATTATTCAGACCGTCATTGTCAAAATCTTCATCGCTGTCGGATACTCCGTTATCATCAGAATCAGCCTTTTTAGGGTCAGTTCCGAGATAGTACACCTCATATCCGTCAGGCAGACCATCTCCGTCTGTATCGGCATTTTCGGGATCGGTTTCAAAATAATGCTTCTCATATACGTCCGGAAGACCGTCATTGTCCGTGTCGGTTTTATCAGACCAATCAACAGTGTAAACAACAGAAACAACGTTGCTCTCGGCAGTTTTTGCACCTGCTGTCTGCTTGACCTTGAAATACAGAGTATCAAATTCATCGGGAGTATAAACAAACTCGGCAGCATTTTCTACTGTACCGACAGAAGTGAAACTTTCACCGTCAGAGGACATAAGTACATCAAATGTGCCGTTTGGCTTGTTTGTTGTCCACTTTACGGTTATGCTGCCGCTTTCCTCATCATATACTGCTTCTGCTGAAATAGCTATATCCTCAGCGGATTTTACAACAGAAACAACATTGCTCTCTGCTGTCTGTTCGCCGACAGTCTGAACGACCTTGAAATGATAAGCGTCAAAGTCTGTTGCAGGAGTATACACAAATTCGGAAGCGTTTTCAACCGTACCGACAGATGTGAAATTCTTACCGTCAGCAGACATAAGAATATCAAATGTGCCGTCAGGATTATTTGTAATCCACGATACGGTTACATTATCGGTTTCCTCGTTGTATTCTGCATTTGCGGTAATTTCTATCTTTTCTTCAGGCGGGTCGATGGGAGTAACAGGCATACCCTCACCGATAATAACCTCGGTAAGTCTGAAATTGCTGAGCAAAGCTTCAACATCAGCAGCCTTTGAGCCGACAAAGCCTATTGTCATAGAACCATTCGGCTGAACAGGGTTAGTCCACATCTCTGCGGCAATTTTATAGGACGTTCCGTTATTTTCAAGCACACGTCCGTCCCAAAGATTGTTGATAGTAAAATTGCTGTCAAAGGACAAAGTCCAAGCTTCGATAGGTGCATCGGAGTTATTGGTAATAACAATATTTCCCTCAACACCTGTATCCCAGGACTTTGTTATATTATATTGTACATCATATCCCTCGGTTTTGTCAACTCTTTTTGAGTATATTTCAAAGCTGTCTGGCAAAGCAAGGTCATTGCCGTTTAAAGTGTAGCCGTATGTAACACTTTGGTTCGGAGCAATTTCAAAGTTCCAGCCGGCATTTTTGATTACATATTCGTCAGCATTCTGCTCGTAAACACTTGCGTTCCAAAGATTGCTGATTTCGCCGTCTATATCGTATTTCAATGCCCAATTAAGTATAGGTTCATCACCTGTGTTGGAAACAGTAATCTCAACGGTCTGCGCACCGTCCCACTCGTTGGTTACGTTATACTCGACAGAATATCCGTCGTAATTATATGTTGTTTTGCCTATTTCAGCCGAAACGGGCATAGTTGTAAATAATGACAGCGACATTGATGCCGCAAGCACTGCTGAAATGGTTTCCTTTAACCCCTTTTGAATTATTTTTCTCATATTCGTCCTCCTAACTTGTGTCATAAAGTGTAAGTATTACACTTTATGACATGGATTATTTTACTTACTTATTTTTTCTGATCTGAACTCCTCAAGTCCCTGAGGAACCTTTGGCTGAGCAAACCAAAGATGACAAGCATTTACGGAAATACCCATAGCTGCAATTGCCGATAAAGCAGCTGCAAGGGATATGCCGAGTTTGAAAAGTTTATTGAACCTTTTCATTAAGCAAACCTCCTTCCAATAAAAAATATATATTATCAGGCTCTGAAGGTTGGTAAAATGCAATTGCACATACACTATGGCTTGCCAATGACAATACCCCTTTTATCAAAACCATAATAATTGCAGTTAATGTTGCCCTGAATAATTTTCTATCCTTTTTCAATGCGTTTTACTCCTCGATGAACAATTATTTCCAAAAGCATTGCTATCGCCGAAACATACAGTCCGCTTGAAATGTATACCGATACATCAACGTGTCTAAGCAGAATAAGGGTTATGTTTATTACAGAAATAACCGTTACATATGTTACTGCCTTTTTTCGCAATGTCTTACGTTCGGAGTCTTTAAGCGGCTTGTTCGGGTGTTCTGCCGGTGCGAAAATATATACCGATAACGGAGCAAGAATGACAGAGCCGATTGAAAATATAACCGATACTTCCGCTGATATATTTTTTATCAGAATAACAAAGGCTGTGTGAACGATGATAAGTATACCCATACACCCCATATGGGTATCAGCGTGATAACCTCCCGCCGTTCTTCTCATTATAATAAATACTGTCAGAAAAATAATTGATGGAATAATCGTTTTGGTCAGTATTGCAATAGTGGCAGCTATACACCCGTTGATTATAGTTGACAGCAAAATTTCCGCACCATAAGCATACACTTCTTCATATTCCGGCTTTGCAGCATTCTGAACCACAAAAAAATGTGCCATATTCTTGGATATTTTTTTGAGCATACGCCCATCACCTCATCCAAGAGTATAGCACAAATTATGTTGCTTTTTAAATAGGTTTGTCGTGAAATGCCGACCTTTTGTCGTGAACTGACATATTTTTATTGTTTTCTGATTTTATCCAAGTCATACAATAATCTCATTGTAAAAATTTCATTGCTGTATTTAAAACCAACGTTACCTCCTATTCGTTCGGCTGATGAATAAATACTTTCAACCCCATATCCGTGGATACCCCTATCCGACTTTGTACTGACAAGCCATTCCGTATCGGCTTCACAAGACGAATTGGAAATCTCAAGCAATACATTATCATTCACTTCTTTAAAAGATATATAAATAAATCTATCTTGATTTTTCATCTTACAGCAGGCTTCAATGGCATTATCAAGTGCGTTGCCGATAATTCTGCATAAATCCATAGAGTTATAATTCATATCTGTAAATAGATGCACTTTTGTTGCAATTTTGATGTCATATGCCTCTGCCTGTTTAATTTTTATGTTAATCAGTGAATCAACCGCTTCATTTCCCGTATAACAAATAGCAGCTGACTTATTAATGAAGTCGGATATTTCAGATATATGTTCATCCGCACTTTTATAGTGCCCGGTTACAATCATATCCTTTAATACAGCAAGTTCGTTCTGAAAATCGTGCTTCAACTTCTGCATCTCTTTATACGACAGCCTTAAACTTCTGTAATTTTCAGTTTCCCGTTCTGCTACAGTTTCCATAAAAGCAAGCTTCATTTGCTTTGAGTAGCTTTCAAAAAAATTAAACATTGCTACATTTATATATACCATTCCGGCTATTGATATAAGGTATATAACCATACTGTAATTATTATTTGCTACTGCTATGGAAATAAAAATCGAATACAGCACCACAATACTGATTATAGGCATTAAAATAATTGAAATCCAATGAAAAAGAGGAATCTCCTTAACCTTTTTCATTAAAACCCTGCTTACTATCAGTACCATCCAAAAATACAGGAATTTTGTACCTACCATTCCCACTATACGTTCAGTACCTGCTTCAAGTGCTTCGTTCGGACTGCCTAACCGCAGCAAATATATTATACCCATAAGAATAGGATCGGCAATAAAAATTATCAAAACATAGATAAACACATAAAACAGCTTGATAATAAGCCTTTCAGAATAAATCGTTATGCTTAATATCAGAAGAATACATATTGTTGCTGTCATTAGTGCCAATGGCGCAGTTGTGGCTGATACTACCGTAAACAGGGAAAGGACTGACAGAAAATATGCTGCCGCATATATCGCTTTGGAATCATATTTTTTTGTAAGGACTTTTGAGAAATATGTAAAAATAATACCGATTTCAGCCATTATATTAAGCAGTTCAACAATTTGAGCGGAGATATCTCCCACAATTATCACCTTCCTGAAAGATAGTCCATATATGCTTCAATTACTTTTGCTCTGACCGAACGTCCCATTGATATATAATCACCGTTCATCATATACAAGCCGTCTTTATCTATATGTTTTATGTTGGATATATTAACTAAATAGCTTTTTCCAACTCTGACAAAACCATCTGCTGCATATGCTCCTTCAAGTTCGGAAAGCTTTCCGTAAAAATCAAAAGATTTATTATCACCATCAAAAACATGAACGATTATCGTTCTTACATATACTTCAAAATACTGAATATTAGATAATCGTGCCGAGAATGCCTTATTTACGTTATTATACACAAACATTTTGTGCTTTAGCCTGTATTCGTTAAACAGCGATTCCAACTGCTCCTTGTAAATATTGGAAGGCTGCTGTTTTAATATGTATCGCTCTGCTTTGACCTCATATCCTTGAACTGCAAAGCTTTCATAGCTTGTAAGAAAGGCAATTACTGCGCTGCGGTCAGATTTGCGAATTTCACGAGCAGTATCCAATCCATTAATTCCGGTCATTTCAATATCAAGAATGATGATGTCGTATTTTTGCTCTTTATGCGTTTCCAAAAGAGCTTCACCGGAGTTGAATTCTGTAAGCTCATAATCTGAATCGTTCAATATTTCGGATATTTCCCTTCGGAATTTTCTTAGAAAAGCTTTTTCATCATCGCAAATCGCAATTCTCATTATATCACCGCCATAGAATACATTTTGTCTGTAAATATATTACACCATTTTGGCAATTAAGTCAACCGTTCATATGGTTGTGTATAACATATAAAGAAGACATAAAAAGCTCTTTGAATAAACTAAAGCAAGCACTATGGATTTAGAATAAAACGTAGAGCTTGCTTTTAGTGTCAAATAAACGTAAAATATCGGATTTATTGCTTTTTCAATATATTACGGCTTGTTCGGTTGGTTTTCTTGAAATGTTCCGTATGAAATGTCCCTCTGATATGCAGCAGAGAGATGGTCGAATTGAGCGTCAAGGCAACGAAAATCACGAAGTGGATATCTATCGTTACGTCACAAATAAATCCTTTGACAGCTATTTGTTCCAGATCCTTGAGAATAAGCAGAAATTCATTTCACAGGTAATGACAAGCAAAACCCCGGAAAGAACCTGTGCTGATATGGACGAAACCGCTCTTGATTATGCGGAGGTAAAGGCTTTGTGTGCAGGAAATCCCAACACAACAAGAGGAGCTTACAAGAAAATGGCGATTTTACGTTGGTTAAAAATATTACGATATATTCAGTTTCGAAAATAGTATCGAATTTTTATTAAAGTGGTCGGATTTGTCTAAATAACGATTGAAGATCCTAGTATAAAACATTTTTAGCAAAAATTTATGTGTTCATGAGTCTCCCAATATCATCAAAAAATCATTTTTTCTTTATTTCATATTCTAGTTCAGTATATGAGCCATGAATATCCGAAACAACATAATATCTTATAGTAAATTTGTTAATTTAACAACTCTAGTTAACGAAATTTCACGCCCATATAATAGTTGTCACTCAATTGTATTCCAATTAATCTTTTAAAAATAAAGATATGTTTTTAGTGATATATTCATATATTATTTTATATGTATCGCAAAAATAATTTGTTATATTATTTTGATCATTTCTAGGACAACCACCCTTGCATACATTCTTAATTTCACATTCTCCACATATTTTATGATAATCGTCAATAGCCTTCTTTTTAAAGTGATTATACAAATCAGAACTAACAATATCTGAAATACTTTGATATCTTATATTTCCAACAACATCTGTCCTATTCAAATCATAATCATCACAGAATGCTACATCTCCATTAGGAAGAAAAGTTAGGAAAAGACCACAATTTCTCCTACAATTTGATACACAGTTATGCGGATTTTTATAAAGTATATTTCTAGTTATATCCTCAAACTCACGAACATTTAGTCTAATTGGCGATGAAAAATATAAATCGTAAAATTCGCAGAGAAATTCACCTAGTTCTCTCGGATCAACATTCATATTGTCTACAGGGTTGTAACAATAACATAATCCAACGTTTCTTATCCTGTTTTGCACATAAAAATTAAACAACTCTCTAGCTTTATTAATATGAGCCGAAGTAATCACACTCAAGATTCCATATTTAATGTCATATTTTTCAAGCAAACTCTTTGCTCTGATAAGATTATGATAAGATTCATGCTCAGAGTTTCCTATATGGCTATTTAACCCTGTAGGACCATCAAAGCTTAATCCTATTCCAATATTATTTTCTTTAAATATTGAACACCACTCATCATCAATTAATGAGCCATTAGTTTGGATGGTGATTATAAAATTAGCACTATTGTGATACACCTTTACAAACTCAAGAATTTTATTAAGGTCACTTTTCTTGTACAACAGAGGTTCTCCACCGTGAAATATTATTCTCTGTTTTTGGACTCTATTGTTGCCATTATATTCAACACATTGGCTTATTATTCTCAACACCATATCAACAGGCATGCCGTCATCATTCTGTCTATGATTAGCATATCTACAAAAGGCACAACTATAGTTACACTTTTCAGTTAACTTGATTATTGGCGAAATTCTTATATTGTTATTCATCTTAAATAAAAAGGTTGCAAAACAATTGCAACCTTCCCTTTCTTCATTTATTTAGCAGAAGTTCTCAAACATTCAAAGACTGGCAAACGCATCACATAAATCAATCATCACCATGATATCCATCAGGCCACGACTCATTCCAACCACTATCATGATAAGCACCATTATCGTCTTCCCAAGAACAATTAGAGTAGCCTACATTCTCATTGATTATTTTCTCTAAAATTTCAACACCATTTGTCATAATCTCATCCTCCAAAATATAACTTTTTTTAATTTAACATATATTTAAGATAAGAAATCCAAAGCTTTCATTGAAGCGTTAATTTCATTAATTGTTTGTATTATACCACAAAAGTGGTTGTAAATCAAGCTGTTTTTATCATTTGATAAAAATATTACAAATTATCCACATGATGTCAAAGCTTGTGCAACAGTGTATGGATATGCAAAATAATACACATTGTATTAGCGTGAACAACTTTTATCTCATAGTCTTTTGATAGTCTGCGTGAACCCTGAAACCATGACAAAGTCCACTTTTCGACGAAGCAGTTGAACTTCAGATGTATTTTGAATTCTTGGAGAAATGTCAATTCGAATGTTATGAAAGATTTTGGGGAAAGTAAAAAAAGAATATTGACATTTGTCAAAGAGTATGTTATAATTATACATATAAATAATTAGGAGGTGAAATAAGTGATAGTTGTAACAGTTGGCACTCAGGAGAAAAACGAGGCATGTGAAGTGGCTGAAGTTTTATCTTGTGAAACAGATGGTGCATCTTGCGGTATTGGAAATTAATTGTTTTATTATTTTATCAAATGTTTTCCTGGGATGTGTTTTGCATCCCAGCTTTTTTGTTAGGGGTGATTTGTTGTTCTTTTATTGCTGCACAAAATTACTTCAAAAGCAAACTAAAGAAGGTGTTAGTATATGTATAAATCAAAGTTTAACTATATATTTAAAATAAATGATGAGCAATGGTGCTTTTTTAATACTTTAAAAGGGTCATTAGCTATTTTAAGTAATTACGAAAAAGAAATTTATGATGATTTTTTGCACGATGATATGACACAAACTCCTAATTTCATTTATGATTTGCGAAATTTAGGCTTTATTCATAATGATGATTTTGATGAAACATCAATAGTTAATTATAGTAGAATAAAAAGAATATATACGGAAGATTCTGCATATATAAGAATTTTAACGACAACAGGATGTAATGCTAGATGCGATTATTGTTATGAAAACATAACAGAATCATCAACCATGAATGATACAACAGCATTAAATACGGCAATGTTCATAGAAAAAAAGTATTCGGCAAAAAAACTACATTTGCATTGGTTTGGCGGAGAGCCGTTACTTAATACTAATGCAATAGATATTATTTCAGATTATATAAAAAAACATATGCCAAACACAGATATAAATGTATCGATGACATCGAATGGATCACTCATAAACGAAAACATTGTAGAAAAAATGATAAAACGATGGAATATATCATATATTCAAATTACTATTGATGATACTTATGAAAGGTATAATTCAATAAAAAAATATAGTAATTCGAAAATTAATTATTCTACAATAATTAACAATATTAGAAAAGTTTTAGTGAACGGAATCAAAGTTAATGTTAGATTAAATTATTATCCAAGTGACATAAGTGCGATCAAAAGAGTATGCAGAGAATTGATAACTAGTTTTGAAACTTATTATATTAACAAGGATCTTATAATTACACCATCTCCAATTTTTGGCGATTTTGAAGCAGAATGTAAGAATATGCCGATAGATGATAAAAGTCAATATTCTATGTTTGATGCTCTTAAATGTGTATTTGATTGTTGCAATGAGACAAATGGAGATATTTTTAGTCTAAATTGCAAGGGTGGAAGATGTTATGCGTGTCATAATAATAGCTTTGTAATTTCACCAAAAGGTGAACTCTATAAATGTACTATGGCTATGAATTCTAAGGGTACATCAGTTGGAAGTGTTACAGATGGTATATCATATAATAGAGAATACTATAAATGGGTAAATGATTACCTTAATGAAAGATGTCTTACATGCGTATGTCTTCCATTATGTCAGGGAGGATGTAGAGCATATGACATGGGATATATTAATCATTCATGTAATTACAAAGCAGTTCATTTGGAAGAAATAATTAGATTTAAACTGCTACATAACCTAGCTTTTGATGATAATTATGCGTATTGTTATACAAACTACATTAACAGCATCTAATAAAGTAGCATGAATAATAGTCGAGCCAACGTTCGGTGAAAGTAAAAAAAGGTAAAATCCTGCTAAAAAACGGAGTTGGGTAATTGTTCTAGCTCCATTTTTAATAAAAGTCAATATGAGAAATTTTTGTAAGCGAGTTTGCTGCACTCTAAAATTTTGGATTGCAGGTACCAGTCACCTACCTCGACTTTACCATACTTAACGCAAATGCTAAAATAACCTCAAGTATCTAAAAGTATCTAATGAACTCTGATGGAGTAAGTAAGGCACTAAAAAGGACTAAAGGAGTAAATTAGCAGGAGGGCAAAATGGACAAGATAGGCATTAGTAAAAAAGCAGATCATCGAAACAGAATGGGCAGATAAAATTCGTCAGTGCAGAGAAAGCGGATTGACAGTATCCGAGTGGTGTAAGGAAAATGATATCAATACAAAACATATTACTACCACTTGAGAAAAGTACGAAAGAAAATATGCGAACAGATCCGTAATGACAATTTCCGAGAGAAATGCCTGTGTCAGTATCAGTATCGATGATGTGACCGCAGATATACCCAAAGGCATAAGCGAAAGTATGATGACTGCTGTCATCAGGGAATGAGCAATGCTTAACAGTATCATCGTAAAGAAAACGATCTACATCGTTACCGTCTATACCAATATGCGAAAAGGTATAGACGGCCTGTTCAGGGAAAGCTTTATCTTGATCCGTACAGCAAAGCATTGTTTCTGTACTGTGGAAGGAATCCACGCAAGCTGAAAGTACTTCTATGGGAGGTACGGATTTCTTCTGTTATCCAAACGCCTTGAAAATGGAAAATACCGATGGTCGAGAAATGAATATGAGACTATGAAATTATCCGAGTGGCAGCTTCGTTGGTTGCCTGAAGGTCTGGAAATAGAACAGAATAAGGCAATAAAGCTCGGTAAGCAAGGGGTTCTATACTGAATTCACAGTATGTCGGAGGATGACTTGACGGGTACTTTCTACTTTTGTTTTTTGAATATGCTTTTTACCCACTAATCCATTTGATGATTGATAGACTGATTATAAGGTGTTTCTTTTACCTTTTTTATTTTTTGTCTGATTATAGTCGATTTTTATCCTAAATCGAAAAACTCCTATCCCATTATCTCAAATTTCCGAACCTCTTCTGTGATTTTCTCAAGAATTGCTCCCCTTGAAGTGAAGTCTGTATCAGAAATATTCAGCGGTATAGATTCAACTGAACCAACAATGGTGTAATCTGACATAATTTTTTTGTAATACATTTCAATTTCGTCAGCTGTAGCCGTGTCTTCAATTTCAACATCATCAGTACGAACTGTTGCCGAAAGAACATTTTCAAGTGTATCATTTTCATAAATGATTGTTGAACTGTAATGGTGTTCTTCTCCGTTATCAAAATCCATAACACTGATAAAATGATATTCCGTAGGTCCTTCTTCACCATTCTGAGGATGATAATTCAGACTTTTTGCGGATATCATAAAAAGCTCTTTGCCGTTATTTTCGACGCAGTTATAGTCTATATTCATTGATGGTATTCCAAAGCTCCCTATGTTCAGTCCGTTAAGATCGTAAAAATAAACAAAGTCAGCCGCTGAACCTGCACTGTCGTAAAGCACGATTTCGGGAATATCGTCAAAATTAACATCCATAAGATTTATTGATGAATAATACCCATTATAAAGTTCATTGCCTTCTGTTGATGCCAAAAAATACAGCGTATCAGCAATTTGTTCTTCAAGACTTGCATTTTCATTGACGGCGATCGTAATAGGCATCGTTTCGGCGGCTCCGTCCGCATCGTTTGCAGTGCCTGGCGAATCGACTTGGGCAGCAGGTGTTTCCATAACCTGTGACTGATCTGTGTTATTATCCGAATTTGCACAGGCGGCGAGCAGAAGAACCGCAAGCACGGGTATCAGCTTCTGTTTGTTCATGTTTATCATTCCTTTGTGATTTTATTAGTGCAGAGCTTGTTTTATTCAGCACTCAAATATCATATCATCTTCAATAGTTATGACTTCTTTGCTATCGGATCTTTCTTTTACCCGATCGTATATTTCATTTCCATAATTGTTGTAATGGCAGATGATATTAAATTCGACAAGCCCAAGAGCGGAATAATCATCAAGATGATACTTATCGTTTGGCTCGAACAGCAAGCAGTAATGCATATTCTCGGTTGCAGCATATGCACCTGCGGATATGCCAATATATGCAGCTCCTTTTTCAAGACATGGCATAATGATCTTCTTATCAATTTCATGCTCTCTTATTTCCGATAGCAACTTATATTGATTACCGCCCGGAATATATATGTAATCAAAACGGATGCCGAAATACTTATTTGGCTTTGTTATATCAAAAGCATATATTTTGTTTCGGTCAAATTCCAGCTTACAAAAAGCCTCTTTTTCGGCTTTTGCTGTAAGCTCCTCATTTGATGCCGCACAAGGTATGATAAGTACATGTTTTGACGTGTCAAGCTTGCTGCTCAGTTTCTCACGGATAATATCATTTCTTACGCCCATAGAAGCAAAAATAAATCTGCTCATAGCCACCCCTCATTATAATATCAGTTAAGCTTGATTACATCATTGTAAAGTATTCTGAGATTTCCGTTCAGAAGCTCTCTGTCATCGTGGAAATGTCCAGCAAACCATTTTTTGAATTCTGAATGAGTATATACCCATTGCAAGAATCCTGTCAACTCTGCATCATGATAATCAGGTCCGAACCCTAATGAATACAGTGCCGCATCGGGAACGGTATGAGTTAATATATAGTCAAATGTATAGTTATGCTGCTCAAGAGTTGCAGAAGCAGTTCTGTATTCATCATTGTTAGGAAGCTCCTCGGGAAACCAATCAACACCCTCTGTACGGGGACGTGTATCTTTATCGGTAGAATATGCTCCGCCCATAGTGAAAAAAGACATACCTTCAATATTGAAGCACTGACCACGCATAAGATGAATAATATTCTCGGATGTTCCGATCCTATGTACATTTCCTCCGTTCCATTCGGAAACGGGAAAACTGTTTATCAGCGGAAACTCTTCGTGATTTCCATCTATGAAGGCAACTGTAAAAGGTTCGTTAGCCAGCTTTTTGAATGCTGCTATATTTTCGGCATAGTTCCATACAAAGCCAAAATCTCCCGTGACAAGAAGAATATCATCTTTTGTAAGATGACAGTTATTTCCTGCAAGCCTATCCATCAGTTGCGGATAATATCCGTGTGTATCACCTGTAATATATACTGACATAATGTTCTTCCTTTCATATATTGTTCTCTTCATTTGTTTCCATATCACGATAGTGCTTGCTGTTTTTCATATTATTTGCCAACTTGATTATTGCTTCTTCAAATGTGTCGCCGCCGCAATCAAGCTCTGTATCATGACAAAAACCAATCCTGTTTGTGTTTTCATCCTTATATACTTCTCCGTATTCAAGCCATATCTGCGTTTTGGTATTGAGATGCTTTTTGCCTTCGGTGATCTCTATTTCATTGCTTTCAGGATTTATCTTGACAACAGAAATATCAAGGCAGCCATTCAAAAAACAGTTATCATGAAAGTCCTTCTCTTGGCGGTCGATACTGTTTGCAGGGTGAGAGCTTACATACTGCCAGGCATCATAAAAATCTGTAAAATGTTCTTTCATATTTCTTGTTTCTCCTTGGACGAGTAATCGCCAGACTCTGCATTATTTGACAGTGGAATGTCGAAAACATCTATCAAATATTTTATTCTGGCTTCTTGTGCGGTGCATTTGCCCGATGCAATATCCACAATAGATCCTGCAAATGATGCAAAAAACTCGAATGAAAATGCTATTGACGATTTGATCTGTTCGCATACAGCAACATTTTTGTAGCAGGTTTCAAAGCAGCTGAAACTGAATTCTTTGGCTTCAAAGTCAAATCCAAGTTTTCCCTTTAGAATAAATTTGTTTTCCATATTGATAAACTTCAACAGTTCATACATGATCTCTTTGTCATTGATATCGATTTCGACAGGTGATTTGATACATACTTGAAATCCGTCTTTATGGACTAAAACAGTCATCGGAGAATGATTTGCAGATGGATTAACAATGAATGTACGATCATCAGCATTATAATCGTATCCAATTTCATTTGAGTTCAGATAATCAACAACGCTTTCGTAGATGTTATTAGAGAAATCGTCCATAATATTTCCTCCTATAAAATAAGAAAGAGGGCGTATGTACAATATGAAGTGCATACGTCCTCTGATAAAACAAGGAATATCTACAAATCAAAATATGATGTCAAGACTGTAAATGACAGCAAAAGTGACTTTTGATCTGCAATTTCTGCATTCCATTTTGGTACAAATACTTGGTGTATAATTTTATAAATATGTTCTTATTGTCTGATTTGTGTTTCTTTGTTTCAGTAGAAAACAATTTGATCATAGAAATGGATTTGGCAATACTATAGAAATTAATAGATAACAATGTGTTTGTTGCTGAAATGTTAATTGCCATTTCCACGCCTCCATAAGTGATTTGTTGAGCTAATATACTTGTGTTTATATGATACATCTCTTTACATAAATTGTCAAGTAAAATAGCTTGATAGGTATGTGAAAAAAGTCAAACTGTTTTTGTGCAATATATCAAATATTGCCATTTTACTTTCTTATGCAGTTGTTCAGTTTCCCCTCTTAGCTCAGTTTACTAATCAAGCCATTGCTTGCGATAAACCGAATATCAGAAACGTAACAGCCATCAGATGCTCTTGCTTTTTCGGTCAAAGCCTTTTTAAGCTCATTGAAATGAACATTGTACTTTACAAGAGCTTGGGAACAATGCTTGATTTTCTACAATATAATACCAATGACATCGTAAGACAAAGTATAGAAAGAAAGTGATATATAATTATTAAAAAATATATAGTCACTTTAGAAACAGGGCGGATTACATTTTTGTCGTTTATTGACAATCTATATGAATTGTGATATATTTTATATATAGGAAGGATTATTCTATAATTAGGGAAGTGGAATAAATGTCAAAAGGCAGTATGGTTTTTCAGAATCAGTTTTATGATATTTGCAGGAAGAAAAAGAATAAAACCGCTATTACATATATAAAAAAAGATTCATCATTCATTGAAACATCTTATGAACAAATGAAAAATAGAGTGGTCAGTATTATAAAGAGATATAAAGAAATTGGTATTACATGCGGTGATCGAGTAGCAGTACTGATTCCGTTAAGTGATAGTGTATATCTTGACATTATTGCATTAGCATGTATGGGGGCAACTTCTGTTATTTTGGACATAAACTTGCATAAGTCAGAATTGTTGCGGATTATAAATGATTCAGATGTCTCCTGCATAATTACGACAGAGTGTATCTTTAACGATAAACTTCAGGAGAATAATTTGCCTGTCATTGAATGCTCTGATTCCGGATTATTACTTAGAAATAAAATGATTGATCATGCTCGGGATCCTAATTATGATGCAATGACAATATTATACTCATCGGGTACTACCAGTAATTCAAAGGGTGTTGTTATAGGATATGAGCAAGAAATAAACTCTTTCAATCGTTTATATAATGTTATTGGAAGCGACAATGTTAAATATTTGATGCTGTTTCCTACATCACATATTTCCGGACTTACCAGTTTTCTTGTTGTGCTTATGAGAGGCGGAAGCCTGGCAATATTGGAGGAATCATCTGCAACGCAATTACAGAAAGGATTTCAGATATATAAACCCAATTGTTTTGGAATGGTTCCTAAGATATGGGATACATATAAAAATAAGATTGAGGAATCGATAGAACAAAAGGGAGTGCTGCGTGCAAAATCAATAAAAGGTCTTATTTTGTTGTGTGGTAAGATAAGACATTACACAGGGATTAATATAGTAAAATTGCTTTTTCACAGCATTAATAAACAGGTGTTTGGTGGAAAACTTGTACAAATGTATTCGGGAGGCGGCAAACTTAATCCTGAAACTTCTCACTTCTTTTGGAATATTGGATATGATTTTTTTGATTTTTATGCTTCGACTGAAGCAAATATACCGATTGTTGTTACCAACGGCATTAAGTATATGAGTAGTCTGGGAAAAATCAATGATGATCCTAACACTATTATCAGAGTATGGAATCCGGATTCAAATGGAGATGGTGAGATTCAAATAAAGAGCAATATGATGATGTTGGGATATTTTCGTGCAGATGACTTGACTTATAAGGCATACGAAGGAGAATTTTTTAAAACCGGTGATTATGGCAGAATAGATAATAATGAACTATATCTTACCGGACGAATAAAAGAAAGCATTCATTTACCTAATGGAGAAAAAGTTTCTCCGGAAGATATAGAGAACAGTTACAGAGAAATAGCGTATCACAACATTGATTTTGCTGTTGCAGGAATAAGAACAAATGATGGCTATGATGAAGTATATGTTTTTGCTGTTGGACAGCATGGACAATATGATGAATTGTTTTATCGTATAAAGCAGTCGGTTAATGATAATTTCAGATATAAAAAATTAATATACGTTGATTCTTTGCCTAAAACTTCGGTTGGAAAAGTTAAACGATATCTGCTAAGTACATTCGCAGATGAAAAAAATAATTCAGAAGATTCGGAAGAAACTTTTGAAAATAATTTAGGTGAAAATGTAAATATCGAAGAATGGCTTTACAAAGCTTTAAAAAAATATACTGATTCCGAAATAACAAAAGACAAAAAGATTTATGAAGAGTTAGGAATTGACTCACTGAGTATTTTCGAATTATGTGTTGATATAGACAATTTTTTTGATGTTTGCATAGAAAATTCACTCGGAAAAGATTTAACAGTATCCGAGTTGGCTGAAATAATATCAAATCAAAATGAAGACACTCAAAACGAAGAATTTGACTATAATGCATTTCCACTTAAAAGGGGAAAAAAAGATTGGAATAGATTCAAAGCTTTTGATAAATGGACAAGGAAGAATTATGATTATTCATGTTCAGGATTGGAAAATATAGATTCCAATGAAAACTATATTTTTACTCCAAATCACGAAAGCCATTTTGACAGTATGTGGATGATGAATTTTTTGCCTAGGGAAATGCAGGAAAGAATATGCAGTATGGCGGCAGACTATCTTTTTAGAAAATCAATTTATAAGCAGGGAGTAAGAATTATGGGAGGCATACCTGTTCATAGGATTGGCAACACTTCAACTGCTATGAAGAGAATATACGATCTCATGACAAATGGTGATGCATCATTAATGATACATCCGGAAGGAACACGTACTCGTGACGGAAAATTGGGCGTTTTTAAAACAGGTGCAGCTGAATTATCTATAAAAACAGGGATAAAGATTGTTCCTGTTGGTATAATTGGAGCAAGAGAGATTTTTCCTCCGAATAAAATGCTTCCTGCAATGAAAAAAGTTGGAGCTGAAAAGAAAAAACTGCATATTGTTTTCGGTAAACCTCTTGATCCTCATAATTTTAACAATGCTGAAGAAATGACTGAAGAAATTAGAAACGAAATTATAAAACTGAAAAGGATAGGGTGAATATTGTGACTATTGGTATTGATGTAGATGGAGTTTTAACCGATTTATACACTTTTCAAAAAGAGAATGCCATACCGTTCTTTCTGAAAAAATACGATTTAGAAGTAAAAAATCCTGCTGCATATGATATAAAAGATATATTTGCCTGTTCAGATGCACAAAGAGAACAATTTTGGATACGGTATATTTGGAAATACTGTTTAGGTAGCAAGATGACTCCAAATGCGGCAGATACAATTCGAGAGTTAAGAAAAAGAGGACATAAAATATATGTAATCACAGGCAGAGTACACACTACTGAGAAAGGGGTAACAGGAAAATTGTTCAGATGGATGTTAACTAATTGGTTAGCTAAAAACCAATTTGAATATGATAAGATTTTTTATGCATCTGAAAAAAATAGTGCTATTGAAAAATATAATATTTGTATTTCTGAAAAAGTTGATGTGCTTATTGATGATTCTCCTGAAAACCTTTCGGCTCTTAAAGATAGAATAAAGATAATATGCTTTAATGCTGCATGGAATGAATGCTTTGATGATTTTGACAGTTGCAGAATTCATAGATTTGAAGAATTACTAAAAATAATTTGATCTAAGTAAAAATTCATAAATTTGTTTGAAAAAACATATAAAGAAGGGTTTTGTGTATTTATATGAGTCGAAAGAACGCTAACGAGAATAAAAGCCTTTTTGACTATGCAATGCAACTATCTATTCGTTTTCACAAAATATTTTATTGTATATTAAAGCTTATATTTAAAAAGCAAAGGAAAAATGAATTTATTTTCAACGGTTCAATTCCATCAAATGCTGAAAATGCAATATTTGCAGTTAATCACTCCAATATGTATGATATTCCTTATATATGTGAATCATTGGCCAGAGATTGTTATATTTTAATAGGAAAACAGCCATTACGTTTGATTGATCGAATAGCATTTATTATTAACGGAACGATTTGGGTCGATAGGAAAAATACCGTTGACAAAAAAAGAGCAGTAAATAAAATGATTAATATTCTTTGTGATGGAGCAAATTTAGTAATGTTTCCAGAAGGAACATGGAATCTTACATTTTCAAAACCTATGCTTCCTCTCTATTGGGGAATAATTGATATAGCAAAAAAATCAAATAAGCCAATTGTTCCGAATGTACTTGAATATACTGAAACTCAATGCTATATTTCATTTGGAACCACAATAAAGGTATTACCAAATGACAACAAAACTCAACGGATAGAGGACGTTAAAGAAAGCTTTGCAACATTAAAATGGATAATATGGGAGATGTATTCAAATACAGGTTGTAATACTGCTGACGAATGGAAAAAAGAAGTATATAAAAGGCTGAATGAATACCCAAAGATTGATTTAGATTATGAATTTTCTGTTATTCGTAATGAATACGACAATGTGACAGATGTGTTTTTTCATCTAACAAACTTGGTTCCAAACATTAGCAATGTTTTCTTATATAACAAACGATATCATTTTTGATGTTTAAAATGATGTTTGAGATGAAAGTTGCCTTAATATAAAATTTCAAGTGTGGTAGTACATAGATAATCGGTAATTTAATTTTAGAGACAATATAATTGTAATACAAAAGTAATTTACGCATAGTTTCTGACGGTTCAGGTACACTTATTGAAGATTCTGCTATAGTTGTTCGGACAATAGATTCTGTGTCAGGTATAGACTCGGTGAAAAGCGTTTCATTTTCTGCTTTGTGACATGAAGAAAACAGAAAAACAGTTAATAGCGGTAGAATCATTTTTTTATTCATTTTATCATTCCTTTGATTAATTCCTTTGATTATTGGTTTATCAGCCAATCGGCAATATCAATTATCCTGATGCCCTCATACTGATAACTGTCGTGACGTGTTCTTGCAATAAGGATTTTGGGGTAAGCATCACGAATGGCAAGCAGCGGTGATACTTCACGCTCAAAGGTTTTTTCACCCGAAATATCATCAGAAACCTGAATATATATCTTTTCATCACGCTTGATCGCAACAAAATCGATTTCCTTTTTATAGAGTGTGCCAACATATATCTCATATCCACGCCGCATAAGTTCAATGGCTACGATATTTTCGTATACTCTGCCGTAATCCATATTTTTCGTGCCGAGCTTTGCATATCGGAATGAATGATCGCAAAGATAGTATTTCTCATTGGAAGAAAGATACTTTTTACCCTGTATATCATATCTGCGAACCTTGTAAAAAGCAAATGCATTGCAAAGATACTGCATATATGAGCCGACGGTTTTATGATTTATCTTATCTTTATTACTGTTAAATGTGTCGGCAAGGCTTCTTGCGGAAGTGAGATTAGATATATTATCCATGAGAAAATCGGATATTCTGTCCATAAGAGCAACATTTCGTATGTGATATTTGGCTCGTATATCTCTTACTATAAGGGTATGGTAAACCTCATCAATATAGTTGTATTTTGCTTCAATATCTTTATATAAATATGATCCCGACATACCGCCTTCGAGAACGTATTTGTCGAAAGCATCATAGTTGTTATCATATTTAAAGTATTGCTGAAATTCCGAAAATGAAAATGGGTAAACCTTTATTTCAAATGTTCTTCCCGTAAAAAGTGTCGCAAGGTCAGAACTTAACAAAAAAGCATTTGAACCTGTGATATAAATATCATATTTTTCAGACGCATGAAGTCCGTTGATGGCTTTTTCAAAGTTATTGCACATCTGGATCTCATCTATCATAACCACATTTTCACAACCGATTTTATAATTATTGTTGATGTAGTCATATAACGGCTTATATTCGGTCAGTTCTTCATATTCGGGCATATTAAAGTTGATGTGTATAATGTTGATATCAGGATCATTCTGCAAAAGATGTGCTTTCAACGCTTCAAGCAGCTTTGATTTGCCTGAGCGCCGAACGCCTGTGATAACCTTGATATCGGGTGTTCCAACAACACTCAATATTTTATCCAGATAGTTCATGCGATTTATCAGTTTCATATCATATCACCGTCCCTAAAAGCATTATAGCACATCTATTTCCCAAAATCAATATCTTTTTGATTTTGGGAAATAAAATTAATATATAGCATACCCTGTTTCACGTAGGATAAACACAGTAAAACAACAATGTCATTATAATCATTCTGCTTCTGCAAAACAGAACAATTATCTTTTGTAACGCTCATCCTTGATCTTCTCACACAATTCTTCAGCAAAATTCTCAATATCAACGGTCGTCTGCCGAATCTCTTGCTTGTATTTCATCAGCTCCGTATCGGGACTGTCATCATTAACACTATTCTTCAAAGCAAGAGCCTTTTTGCGTGCTTCTTTGAAGTATTCATCAAATTCAGCCAGCTTGTCCGGATCCTTTTTGAGTTTACGTTTCAGATTGTTTCCGGTGGTATAAAAAATGTCATAGGTGCGCTGAACACTGCTCTTTGCGTTTCGTTCACGGACTTCCTTTGTCCATTCATTCTTGTTTGCAAGTCTGCACTCTTCGGAGCAGAAGTTGCTTTCTGTCTGCTTTCCCTTTACAACGAGCTTGTGGCATATCGGGCAGTTGGTAATAATGCGGTTTGATTGTTTGAGGATATCGCAGTAAATTCGCAGAACAGCAAGAAAAGAATCCTCTGCTACATAACCCGTCTGCCATGTTCCATTGTTATGGGTGTAGTAAACGTGAATGGTAAGATCGGTGGGAGCATCGTTGAGTTGTTCGGGAATATTCCAATACCTCACGTTGCTGTCATCAAGCGTTGGAAGATTACGAAACGGCAGCAGCATATCGGATACACAAGTGTTGAACTGCTCTGCAAATCGAGCTGCCGATTTTTTCATAGAAGATGTGAGTAGATGCCACTCTGCACTTAATGTCTTGTGGTGATACTCATAGTTTGTCAGAATTGAAAATATCATAAAATTAAGGATCATGTTGCCCTTGCCGGAATCGTCATAGATTTCGGTGAGGGCATTTTTGTATTCTTCCGCAGACTTGTTGCCTTGCCCTTCGCTGATTATCCCGCAAAGACCGTTTGAGCATTCAGCCATAATATCCATTTTTCTATCGCAGTCACCTTTGGCAAGTTCGTTCATATCTTCAACAAGGCTGCCGAGCTTTCTTGTGCGAACATCAATTTCATCGGAGGTGATTCCCATGGTAAAATAGCTTTTCAGATTATCAGGACTTCCAATAGCTATAACTTCTCTTTCATTCGGCACATCAAAGCTAACCCCGATAGCAGCTGTTTTGTTCTTTGCATCTATGTTTCTTATGTTCATTCAGTGTTCTCCCATCATTTGTATATCTTTTTGATTGTGTATTGTATCTCTAATATGTATTATTATACCATAATCAGACCAATATGTCAATTCCAATCAGTAAAATCAATCAGTCCTTATGTGATTGATAGGTCATTGTCATTCGATTGGTATGCGGTAACACTACTATTTTCAGCATTTGGCGAAAATTGATGTATAATTGAATCATCAAAAGCAGAAAGGAGGCTTAAAGCATGAATGAGGATTTGAAACACACTTCCGAAATTCTCTCCGCAAAGGACTTGCAGGATATGGGATTCTCCCGTTCAATGTCATACACACTGTTTAACAGAACCGATGTTCCCGTTATACGCATTGGCAAGCGTAAGTTCATAAGGCGTGAGAAATTCCTTGAATGGCTTGCAGAGCAGGAGAAAAGAAATTAAGATTAACCACCAAAAATTATTGCAAAGGAGAAGAAGCGAATGATAAAATTCAATGACACTTTCATAATCGGCATCGACCACGGTTATGGAAATCTCAAAACCGTTAATACGGTTACTGCATCGGGAGTGAAAGTGCATGACATTGAGCCGCCCTTCAAGAAAGAGCTTCTTGAATATGACGGAAAGTTTATCTGTATCGGAGAGAATCACAAGTCCTTCACAGCCGATAAGACCACAGATATGGATAACTATTACCTCACCCTTTACGGAATCGCAAAGGAATTGTCCCTTGCGGGAATTACAGAAGCGAGCGTTCACCTTGCTGTCGGACTTCCGCTTATGTGGTATTCGGAACAGCGTGACAGATTTTCCGAGTATATGATACAGAATGAAAATGTGGTTTTCATATACAACGGCAAGCAGTACAGCGTTCATATTGAGGGCGTTTCGGTTTATCCGCAGGGATATTGTGCGGTGTATGACAGACTCAAGGATATGAACGGAGTGAATATGATAGCCGATATCGGAAACGGAACAATGAACATTATGAAGGTCATCGACCATAAGGTAATCACCGACAGCTGCCGTACCGAAAAGCTGGGAGTAGAAAAATGCGTGATAGAAATTCGCAATGCTCTTATGAACAAGTTTCACGAAGACGTTGACGAAAGCATCATCAAAAAGTTTCTGATGAACACCGAGCAAGAGCTTCCGCAGGATTATGAAAATGTAATGAGATATTGTACCGAAGAATACTGCAAGAGCATATTCAATGCCCTTTACAAGTACGATTACAATTCCCGTTTGATGAAGCTGTATGTGGTGGGCGGCGGAGCAGTTGTGATGAACAATCACAATGTCAATCCTCCCGGTGCAACATTCATCACCGATGTTTGTGCATACGCAAAGGGATATGAATGTCAGGCAAAGAGAAAGCTGAGGAAGGGTGCAAATGATAAAGACAACAAATCTAAGGCTTGATCCGGACAAGCCCGACCACAGAAAAGCCTATGACATTCTGAAAAGCTCCGATATGAGCTATTCAAATACAATCGTGGCTGCACTTATCTCATTTTAGGAAAACGAAGAAAATCGTAAAACGCTTCTTGACGGGATAAGAAAAATCGTCAGAGAGGAGATAGGCATAGTTTTTCAGAATGTGTATTATGAACAGACAAGCAATTTTTCAGAAATCAGCATTTCAGAAAATATAGCACAGGAAGAAATTCGGAAAAATGATGATTCCGAAAATACTGCTGATTCCGATTTTGATGAAAATGAAGAATTCGTTGATGATGATTTTCTTGAAATGTGAGATTTTCGTCAAGTGGTATGACTATTTTCAAGGTGGTATGACTTCAAAATCCCGCTGTTTTGGTATCAGCTATAAAAACAGGCTGAAATGGAGCTGAAAAGTTGGTATTGAAACAGGGGATAATTGAAGCCAATAGAAAAGTGGTGCTAATATGGGGCAGAAATAGAGCCAATAAAGTGGTATGAAAAATGCCCCATATTAACGCTAATATCGGCAGTAGCTTTAAAAAACAAGGCTTTTGGTATCAACGAATTTTCTTGCCTGTTGATATCAGCTTTAAAACGGGAGTGAAAAATGAGAATCAGCGAATTTTGCAAAACCTTTCAAATTTCACATCAAGCTGTATATGCGAAAATCAAAAAATATGCAGCGGAGCTGGAGGGTCATATTTCAAAGGATAAGGGAAATGTTACAGATCTTGATCCCTTTGCGGTGAACCTTCTGAAGCCCAAGAAAGCAAGCTACAAGGCTGTTGATGAACGTAATTATTATCTATATAAAAAGAATAAAGAAATAGTTTCGGAGAACGAGAGGTTCAGGGCAGAGCGTGAGGATATGGCTTCAAAAATGTCCTATTATGAAGCCGTTATCGAGTATCTCAAGAAAGAAAACAAGGAATATGCAGACTATGTTGCCCTTCTTACGCAGGAATGCGAGCGTTACAAGAAGGAATGTGCAGATGCGAAGGCATTGTATAAGGTTATGGAAAGCGAGTTTGACAAGGAAAAAGCGGAGCTTACAGCCGAAATAAAGGAAACAGAGTTTGGTCGGAAGCTGCTTGCTTCTACGGTTTCGGATCAGTGTAAAAAGTTAGAGGAAAAGGATAACCGTATTCATCAGCTCTATAAGCAGAGTGACGAGCAGGAGGACACTATTGATCGACTCAACAAACAGCTGTCTATTATGACAGAAAAGTATAACAGAGCCGAAAAGCAGATTGCGGAATTGCAGGAGGAAAAGCGTCAGGCAGAGGAGCAGCTTTCCGAAATGCAGAGTGCCGACAAATCGAACGCATCCAAACAGAATAACATCTTCAAACACATTTTCGGACAGGATAAGAAGTAATATCTGCAACTCTTGCGGATATTTGCAAGTAAGTTGCGGATATACGGGAGGTAGGCAGGAATTTTGAAGAAAGGGGTGGTTGCTATGATTTAGCAAGCATAGAATTTGTGTACCCAAATTCAGACGGCATTCGCCGCTGTAGTCCTTATATAAGTATATTCATAAAAATAGGCGGGAGGTATTATGAACAGAAACATAATTATGAAATTCCGTGCGACAGAGGAAGAAGCAGCTGAGATCAGACGCAAATCCGCTGCCGCAGGAACGACCGTCAGCAGATTTTTGAGGACTGCTGCC